>WNFF01001452.1_pt1 | contig 21709 bp, 21 predicted proteins | sample 5400441 | NCBI WGS metagenome assembly WNFF01 (sample SAMN13153345, study PRJNA577476) | soil metagenome | isolation source: 120 cm saprolite under Douglas fir tree site 2 hole 3 replicate 1 | place: USA:California | collected 2015-04-18
GCTCCCGCGGCGGCGGTCCAGTCGTTGCCTTGCGGGATGGACGGGGCGATCTTCCCGCAGCCGCAGAGCAGGGAACCGAGTGCCGTCGCGAGCACCAGAAGGGCACCTATTCGTATTCTTCGCACTTCCTGCCTTCTAGCGGGTACCCGGCGAATGGCGTGGGCTGCCGGGCGGGGGGCCGGGGCTGCCGGGCTGCCTGCCAACCAGGGGGCGGGGGCTGCCGGGCAGGCCGCCCGCCTGTCGGCCAGGGCTGGCGTTGCAGACCAGGCTGCCTGAACCGGGGTTCGTCGTCCTCGGCATGGCCGTGGGGGGTCTTGTGCCAGGTCCGCTTCCCGCTGACCAATTCAAACACGGCGATGTAGGTGGAGCGGCTCATCCAAAGCCACATAAGCTGAGCCAGCAGCATGTACCGCACCAGGTCGAAGCGCCCCCTGGCCTGCTCGGCCTCCTTGAGACAGGTATGCACGAGTTCATAGAGCAGGCCAAAATTCCCTAGCAGCATCAGGGCGACGCTCGGGTAGTAGACGGCAGTCGGAAAGAGTCCCACTATCAGCTGGGACCGGGTCGCGAAATAAACCACGGTGAGCGCGATGAACAACGGGTTGAGCAGGAAAGATATCGGTACGCCGAGAATCAGGAGGTTGAAGCACAGCCACCTGGCCGGACCCATCCGTCGCATGGAGCGCAGCGGTTGGCGAGTGTGCACAAGTCCGGTTTGGATGTAGCCGGCCTTCCAGCGTCACTGCTGCTTGTCCACCACCTTCACCTCGACTGGCGCCTCCTCCATCGTGGTGGAGAGCAGCAGGTCGACTCGGTAACCAGCCATCGCGAGCCGGGCGCCGAGGTCGGCATCCTCAGTTAGGTTGTGCGGATCCCAGACCTGACCGCTCGGCCGCAGCGCCACATCCAGCAGGGCACTGACTCGGAAGTGATTGGAAGTACCGCCGAGCGGGATCGGCAGCCCGAGTCGTGCCAGGCCGGGCAGGAAACGCGTAAATTGGATCTTGTAGCCGATCCAATAGAGGGCGGTCACCCAGTTGGTGTTGTCGTTCCAGAACGCCAACTCGGCTTGCAGGCAAGCCAGTTCCAGCGTGGCGGCACGGAATGTGCCGACCGCCTTGAGGAGCTGATCAGGCTCGGGCCGGTCCTCCGCGTCATAGATGGTTACAAATTCGCAACGCTCTTTGACCACGATGCCCATTGCCACATTCATCGCGTTCGGTTTAGTCTTCGGGCCGCCCGGCGGGATCACCACGACTTGCAGATGTTCGCTGGCAGCCGTCCTGCCTGGCCCGCGGTAGAAAGGGATGCCGAGCCTACGTGCCGCTTGCAGTGTCTCCAGGTCGTCGTGCTCGATCAGGAGCAGTATGCGTAGCTTCCGCCGCGGGTACATCAGCATGTCCACCCGGGAGACCAGATGGCCGAGCATATTGGCTTCCTTGTGCACCGGCAGCAGCACCGCATAGGCCGGCAGGGTCGGATCCCCTGGCCACAGCCGTATCCGGCGCGGCGGGCGGTAGTTGCGTCCGGCCAGAGTGATCACCAGTTTGAGCAGGGCGGTCACGATATAGAACGCCATGCAGGCGGCGACCGCCGCGGTCACGGTCAGCCGCGGCCGGTAGTAGGAACTGGCAGCGATCGCCCCCAGGATCAGCAGAACGGTAAGCAACTGGCCCTTGCTGAGGAAGACCGAGGCGTTTGGAGTCACCCGGCGCTGATGGCGCGCACTCGCGTGTCTCTCAAGCGCTGGTGAGCCCATCTGGTTAACTCCCCATCGCTTGTGCGAGCTTTTTCGCGCGGATAACAGCGAATATCTCACTAACCGGCCAGCGTGCGCTTGCGTCATAACTAGGAAAGGGCAACGCTAAATTTCTTGTAAGGTTGTAACGGGCTCCGGGTCGGCAAAGTCCTGCCAAGGCCTCGCGCCGCTGCTGGCCCAGCCTGAGCATCAGCTGTTCCGCCCGTCACACCTACTGATAGCCATCGCCCTTCACCTGCCGCCGACGCCACGGGTCTCCCGCTCTCCAGCACGTCAGCGAACCCGACCGCGGTGGCGCGCACGTTGCAGAGATGAGTAGATGAAAGTAGGAGATATCTAGACAACGCCAGGGAGGCTCCGAGTGTTACGCACCCGGCATGCCGTGCCGGGCCGACGCCAACGGCCAGGTAAGGGCGGCAGTTGCACCGGGAAGGCATCGAAGTGGCGCGCTGTACGGTGAAGCGGCTCATGGGTGAGCTGTGCATCGCGGGGGCGGCGCCAGGAGGAAGAGGCCGCGGTCAGGTCGTAGGAGTCATCGGCAGCGTCGGTCGCTATTGCATCCGGCCGCGCCCGCCCGCACCCGGATAGTCAGGATGCGGTGCGGCGCAGGCCGACAACGATCATGGCCAGGCCTACCAGTGCGATCACGGGGCCCGCCACGGCCCAGAAGGTGACGCCGGACATGACGCTTCCGCCGAGGGCGCCCACGCCCTGCAGCGTGAAGATGACTCCCAGGAGCGCGATCAGCGCGCCCGCGCCGATGAGTATGCCCCTCTTCATGGTGGCTGCCTCTTCTCCGGGGCCGCGGAGAAGCGGCCCACCTCGGTGTCATCATCGTCGAAACGGCCCCGCATCCGGAAAGCTTCAGTGCCGGGCCCGGCCCGCGTACCTGCGGATGCACGCGGCCACGACGGCACCCGCGGACCCGTCCCGCGAGCACATAGCCGCTGGTCGACGCGGCCGCCCACACGACCTCGGCCACCACGCGAACCGTGTAGCGGCACCAGATCAGCGAAAATTGCCGTGACGACTGCCACCATGGAACAGATCGGCCTCGCTAGCGGGGGCACCGCATGATCACCATAGGCTTCCGAGTTAGGCTCCCGGATCGATGCAACGGCACACTGACCAGGGCAGCGGCTGGTCCGACGACCTGCGTTTCGCACACGTCCTCGCCGACGCGCACGGGATGCGGTGCTCGGCGAGGAATTCGGCCGGGAGGGGAAGGGGCCGCGGTGCTGGGTGATCGACCCGATCGACGGCACCAAGAACTTCGTCCGCGGCGTCCCGGTGTGGGCCACGCTGATCGGGCTGATGGACGGCGATCAGGTGGTCGCCGGCGTCGTGTCCGCGCCCACCCTGGGCCGCCGGTGGTGGGCGGCCCGCGGCGGCGGCGCGTGGACGGGCCGCGGCCTGACCAAGGCCAGCCCCTGCCGTGTCTCGGAGGTCGCGAAGATCGAGGATGCCTCGTTCTCTTACTCAAGCCTGTCCGGCTGGGAAGAGCAGGGGCGGCTGCAGGGCTTCCTCGGGCTCACCAGGTCCGTCTGGCGTACCCGCGCCTACGGGGACTTCTGGTCACATGTCCTGGTCGCCGAGGGGGCTGTGGACATCTCGGCCGAGCCCGCCGTGTCCCTCTGGGACCTCGCCGCCCTTCAAGTGATCGTGGAAGAGGCCGGCGGCATCTTCACCGACCTGGCCGGGAACGCCACGCCGGAAGGCGGCAGCGCCGTATGCACCAACGGGCGCTTCCACGACGAGGTGCTCGGTTATCTCGCCGGGCCCGGCGCCTGAATCCGCGCTGCGCCGGGACCGCAATGCCCCACTGAGCACGAACCGGGCTTGAGGGGCTTGCCCTCGGGCGCGGGATCGCCGATGCTGTAGATGACAGGCTGTCACAAGAGCACAAGCTCAGCTTTCGTGTGAGCCGCCACCGGATCCGGGCCCGGCGCGATGCCCCGGAGCGGGCCCGGCGCGACGGCCGGAGCGCCACCTCGAGCAGCGCAGCTGAGGAGTGATCGATCATGAAAGTGCGAGACGGCATGACCAGGCTGGTGCTGACGCTCGGGCCCGCGCACACGCTGCGCGAGGCAGCTCGCATGATGTCGGCACGACGGGTGGGCGCCGCGGTGGTGATTGACTCCGAACACGCCGGGATGGGCATCCTGACCGAGCGGGACATTCTCGACTCGATCGGCGCCGGCCAGGACCCGGACACCGAGGTCGCGGCCCAGCACCAGACCGAGCATGTCGTGTTCGCGACACCCGACTGGACCCTCCAGCGCGCGGCGGAGACGATGGTACAGGCCGGTTTCCGGCACCTCGTGGTGGTCGAGGGAAACGAGGTGACCGGGCTGCTCTCGATGCGCGACATCGTCCGCTGCTGGGCCGGCGCGGACGAGCCCGCTCGCGGGGAGCACGCGACCGCGCGAGCCTGACGGGCGGCGCCTTGCGGTCCGGTCTCCAGTGCGCCAGAGTGAGGCGCCATGCGGCTCCGCGGCGCGGTCGCGCTTGTCACTGGGGGATCGTCTGGCATCGGGGCCGCGACGGCGCGGGCCCTGGCCGCGGCGGGAGCGACGCCGCTGATCGCCGGGCGGGACCGCGGCCGGCTTGAGGCGGTGGCCCGGCAGACCGGCGGGCTCGCGCTGGAGGCCGACCTCGGATCGGCTGACGGTCCGGCCGCCCTGGCCCAGGCCGCGCTGCGGGCCGCCGGATCGCTCTGCTCCGGGCCTGCGGCCGGCCCAGAGAGGACCGGCGGAATCGACATCCTGATCAACAACGCGGGGGTCGGATGGTCGGGGCCACTCAGCGAGATGACCGCGGAGAAGGTCACCGAACTGGTGGCGGTCAACCTCACCGCGCCCATCCAGCTGACCCGGCTGCTGGTGCCCGGCATGGCCGCGCGGGGGCGGGGCCGGGTGGTGTTCGTCTCCTCCATCGCCGGCGCCACGGGCGTCCGGGGCGAAGCCGTGTACGCAGCGGCCAAGGCTGGCCTGGGCTATTTCGCGGAGAGTCTCGCCTATGAGCTGAGCGACCGCGGCGTCGGCGTGTCGGTGATCATCCCCGGCGTGATCGACACGCCGTTCTTCGAACGCCGCGGCACGCCCTACGAGCGTAAAAAACCAGAACCCCTTCCAGCCGAACGAGTGGCGCAAGCAATCACGTCAGCAATCGCACGGGACCGCTCTGTGGTCTATGTTCCGCGGTGGATGCAGCTGCCAGCCTGGCTGCACGGGGCGGCGCCCGGTGCGTTCCGCATCCTGGCCGCCCGGTTCGGGAATCCGGGCTAGCCTGCCAGCAGGTTTTTGGCCGCTGGCCGCGCTTGACTCGCCGGCCGGGGTGGGAGACTGAGAGTCAGGGGCCGGAGGAGGCACACAATGACTACCCCACCGGATTTCGGAGGGATGGAAATTGAAGAGGGCGTGCAGGAAGATCTGGGCGTCCCGGCAGAGAAGCATCGGGATCACCGGGAACGGGACTGGGACCGGGACCGAGACCGGGACGGGCTCGCGGACGACGATAACGACGATAACGAGGCGCACGCTCCAGGCCAGGTCTGCGCGCGGTGCGGCGCGGTCATCGCGTCCGGCCAGGATGTGCGGCACAGGGCCGACGGCCGGTGGGTACACGAGGTGTGCCCGCCCGATCTGACGCAGGTTCCGGGGTCCTCGCCCTAAGGCCTTCCTGGACTCCGTTTCACTGGGCTGGTTTCACTGGGCTGGTTTCACTGGGCCGGTTTCACTGGGCCGGTTTCACTGGGCCGGTTTCACTGGGCCGGTTTCACTGGGTCGGCCGGACTTGCGCTACCTCGGACCTCCAGCTGTGCTCGGGTTCGAAGCCGAGCAGCCGACGGGCCTTGTCAGTGGAGAACATCGACTCGTGCGGCTCCACCTGACGACGCCAGGGCACGCCGGGGAAGAACTCCCCCATCAGTTCGGTTATGGGCCGGCTCATGACGTTGTCCGGGCTGGCGATGATGAAAACCTCGGCTCCGGTGAGAGGGGCCTCCAGCGCCCTGCGCACCGCCTGAGCTCCGTCCCGAGCATCGATGTACGACCACAGGTTCCATTTTCGCTGCGCGGGGTCGTCGTCGAAGCCGGGGAACTGGACGTAGTCCTCGGCGAGCATCACGTTGGAGAAGCGCAGGCTGAAGATCTTCATCTCCGGCTCCCAGCGGCAGAATTGCCTGGCCATCTCCTCGCCCACCGTCTTGGAGAGCGCGTACGCCGACTCCGGGCGGGGCGGATATAGCTCGTCAACGGGGACGTAGGGGGGAGGGGTGTCGAAGGGCAGGCCGAGGACGGTCTCGCTGGAAGCTGACACCACGTTGCGGATCCCCAGGTGACGGGCGGCCGCGAAGACGTTGTAGGTGCTGACCGTGTTGTTGCGGAAGAGTTCCGCGCCGGTGGTCAGTCCCGGAGCGGGCACCGCGCCGAGGTGGACGACCGCGTCGACACCACGGTGGCGGTCGTCCACTTGATGGAGGACTTCCATCGTCTGGCCCATGTCGGTGAGGTCGGCGCGGACGAAGGGGCTCAGGTCGTCGTGTGGCCGCACAAGATCAACGTTGGTGACCGAGTACCCGTGTTCGAGCAGGTCCGACAGGCAAGCCCGGCCGAGCTTCCCGCTGCCACCCGTCAGCACCACTTGGGTCATGATCGCGCCCTCTCTCGCGGGCGGGCCGGCCGCGTCAGGCGGCCCGCTTATAAGCGCGGACGGCCAGCGGCGCGAAGACCACGAAGATCCCTACCAGCCACACGACGCTCTTCCACAGGTTCGCCTCGATCGGGCCACCGAGGGCCAGCGCGCGCATCGTGTTGACGATATAGGTGACCGGCTGGTTGTTGGCGAACGCCTGCAGCCAGCCCGGCATGGTCGAGATCGGCACGAACGCGGAGCTGAGGAACGTGATCGGGAACAGCCAGATGAGCCCGAACGCCTGCACCGACTCCTCGTCCCCGATGGCCAGGCCGGTGTACGCGGCGATGAGGCAGATCGCCACCCCGAACACGACGGAGAGCACGACCATGAAGATGGCCGGGACAGAGCCGTTCTGGAACCGGAAGCCAACCGCGTAACCCACCGCGAGGACGATCAGGATCGTCACCAGCATCCGCGCGGTGTCGGCGACCAGGCGGCCGGCGAGCACGGCCGAGCGTGCCATCGGCATCGACCGCAGCCGGTCGATGACGCCCTTCTTCAGCTCCTGGGCCAACGCGATGGCCGTGCCGAACGACGCGAACGCCGCGGTCTGCGCGATGATCCCGGGCATCAGGAAGTTGACGTAGCCACCTGGCACATTCACCGGGATCGCGCCGCCGAAGACGTAGCGGAACATCAGCACAAACATCACCGGCTGGATCACGGTGAACACGATGTAGGCCGGGACACGCATCCAGACCAGCAGGTTGCGCCGGGTGATGGTGAGCGTGTCGGTCACCGCCCAGCGAGCCTGGAGGAGGAGGCCGGGCTCGCCCGGCTGCGCAGCGCCCGGTGCGCCCGTCTGCGCGGCGATGGCGGTCATGACGCCACCCCCGCTGAGTCCTTCTTGCTGCCGCGGCGGCGGCCGCGGCGGCGCTGGTCCGACTGGCCGTCCTCTTCGGCGGCGTGTCCGGTCAGCGCGAGGAACACGTCATCGAGGGATGGCCGACGCAGCATCAGGCCGTGTATCTCGACGCCGGCCGCGTCCAGGTTGCGCACCGCTTCAATGAGCGCCTCGGACCCGCGGCCCCCGACCCCCACGTTGATCACGCCGGTCTCCTTGTCTACGTGCGGCTCGCCCTCACCGATCTGTGCGATCGCGGTGACGGCGTCGCTGATCCGGGTACGGTCGGGCACCGTGAACTGGAGCACATCCCCGCCGACCCGGCCCTTCAGCTCCTCGGACGTGCCGGCGGCAATGACCAGGCCGTGGTCGATGACCACGATCTCGTTGGCCAGCTCGTCGGCCTCATCAAGGTATTGAGTGGTGAGCAGCATCGTCGTGCCGCCCGCGACCAGCGACCGGATGATGTCCCACATGCCCAGCCTCGACCGCGGGTCCAGGCCGGTCGTCGGCTCGTCGAGGAACAGGACCTGGGGCTGGCCGACCAGGCTCGCGGCCAGGTCCAGGCGTCGCTGCATGCCGCCAGAGAAATTCTTGGCCGCCCGGTCGGCCGCATCGACCAGGTCGAACTGTTCCAGCAGTTCGGCCGCGCGAGCCCGAGCACGCGGCCAGCTCAGGTGATAGAGCCGTCCGACGATCTCAAGGTTCTCCCGGCCCGTGAGTTCCTCCTGAATGGCGGCCGACTGCCCGGAGAGCCCGATCGACCGGCGGACCGCGGCGGCCTCCCGCACGACGTCGTGCCCCTCCACCAGGGCGCGCCCCCCGTCCGGGCGCAGCAGGGTGGTCAGGATGCGCACGGCGGTCGTCTTACCCGCGCCGTTGGGACCCAGCACCCCCAGCACCGTCCCCGGCGGCACCGACAGGTCGATGCCACGCAACGCGCGCACCTCCCCGAACGACTTGGTCAAACCCTCCACGAGAATCGCCGGCTCTGAATTGAACCCTGCCACTACATCCTCCTGACCCTGCCACAAGCCCATCAACGTCCGCGCCCATGAACCTACCGGCAGCGCGGCGGTGCCGGCGAACGCAAAAACTCCCGCCGTCCAGGCCGGGCAAACCGCGGCCCATGAGTGCCTTCCCCATTTCTACGCGGTGCCACTGACAGTCCTGAGCATTCGGTAGGTATGACCTGATGGCCAGCACAAACTCATCGCGGCCCATGAAGCGCGGCCCATGAAGCGCTGATGGCCAGAAGCGCGCACCGACGACCCGCACATTATTTGGACATGTCTGCGATGCCATGTACGCCAGCCAGCAGGCGTACGTGGACCGGCGGCGCATCACCCTGGATGATGCTGTCAAGCACGCAGGCGCATCGCCACGCTAGGCGTGGCCTGCCGTTCGGAGGTGGGGATGAGTACGAGCCTGGGACCTGCGGCCGGTACCGGGGGCACGCGGCCGTTGCCGCGGCCCGGGGTGCCGACCCCCGGTGGCCGGTGGGACCTCGGCGCGGGCGATCCCGCGACCGTGGTCGCCCAGGCCCGCACGGCGCTGTTCGTCATGGTCGGCGTCCTGGCTGCCCTGTGGGTCATCCAGATCGCGAACTGGGCCGATCACTACCATCTGGCCGTCGAGTACGGGATCCGGCCGCGTGACCTGGCCGACCTGCCCGACATCCTTACAGCGCCGTTCCTGCACTTCAGCTGGGCTCATATCGAGGGGAACTCGGGACCGCTGTTCATCTTCGGCTTCCTGGCCGCCTACCGCGGGGTGGCCAAGTTCCTCGGCGTGACTGCCGTTGTCATCCTGGCCAGCGGCCTGGGCGCCTGGCTCACTGAGAGCGCTGGCACCGTCGGGGTCGGTGCCAGCGGGGTCGTCTTCGGCTACTTCGGCTACATCATGGTCCGCGGGCTCTTCGACCGGCACGCGATCGACGTGCTGATCGGCGCGGTGATGGCGCTCTGCTTCGCCTACCAGTTCACCGTCCTGCTACCGCATGCCGGGATCGGCTGGCAGGCGCACATCGGCGGGCTCCTCGGAGGCGTGGCGGCCGGCTGGCTCTTCCGGGACCGGCGCACCGCCGGGACGGCCGGCTCAAAGGCCGGCCTGAGCGGCTCGAAGGCCGGCCTGAGCGGCTCGAAGGCCGGCCTGGGCGGACAGCCGGCACCGCCGTCTGGCTCACCGTAAACCGCTGCGCCGCGTCCTAGCCGCCGTAGCGGTCCTCGCCGGAATCTACCCGCCGAACTGAGATGTCCTCGGAGCGATGCCGCTGAGCGCGTGGGCGATGCAGCGGTAGGCGCGCGCCCCGCTGTTGAACGCAGCCTCGTCCGGCGGCAGCACGGCGATCTCCCACGCACTCCCCGGGATCTGGAGTGCCGGGCCCGTCCGTGACTTGACCAGCACCGCCGTTGAGCACACGGCACGCACGCTCGGGTTCGCCTGCACGTTTCCGCCCGCCGGAAGCGGCTGCGAGCGGATGTGCTCCCACCGCCGCAAATGTGATCGCAGGCGGCGCTGATTGGTCAGGCTGGGATCACGAGGTGGAGATGCGCGGGCGCGAGATGGACGTCGACGCGTCGCCCCCAGTCGAAGGGGAGCGAGTCGGTTTCGATTCCGTCGGCGAAGATCGAGCCGCCAGTCTCCATTTCTGACCAGGCGGTGAGCCAGTCGCCCGCGTCCAGGGAGCCTTCACGGATCGTGGTCTGGCTGCCGGAGGCCGGGAATGGCTCGCGGACGAAGAACGCGAGCCGGTGTTCGGTTGGCTGGGGAAGCGGCAGCGTGGACTGCCGTTCGAGGGAGATCGACCGGGCCCAGCCGGTGGAGCCGGTGCCGGTGCAGACGATGAGGCCGGAGGAGATCTGGTGCAGCTGGGTCTGCGCAGAGGCGAGCCGGTAGCGGGCGGACTGGTGGCTGCAATGGCCGATGAAGATCTCGTTGAGGGCTAGCAGCGTCGTGCCGTCGTCGAGGCGTGCCTCGGCCATCGCCCGCTCCTCGACAGCGGCGCGTCCTGCCGCGGCAGGCTGGAGCAGATCGGCTGCCTCGCCTGGCGTGCAGCGCACCAGCACGCCCTCGTAGCTGGCCGGGTCAGGGTTGACGCCGATGACGGGCTGGCCGGTCAGGTACTTCGCCACGTTGGGGACCAGGCCGTCTTGGCCGATCACCACGATGACGTCGTCGGGCTCGAACAGGAACCGGTCGAGATCGCCGCGGGTCACCATTCCCCGGCGCCACTGGCGGGGGATCGCGGCGGTCACCATGTCGCGGGCCGCTGTGAGGCGGTGGTGGCGTTCCTCCGGCTCGGTAATTTCCCCGCCGCGTGCGCGCAGGAAGAACTCCGCCTGGCCGCGCGTGCCGTGCTCGGCCAGCATCTGCTCGTACTCGGTGGGCCGGGTGACCATGACCACCCGGGGAAGCCGCGCCTGGGTCATGTCAGCCTTCAGCGGTCCTGGCTTGCCGCGGAGCCCGAGTGCCCGTTGAGGAACCGGGCGGCCAGCGGCCCTAGCAGGTCAGGGGTGAGGTACAGGTGCTCGACCTTGCCGAGGTTGGCGGCCACCTCGCGGGCGGCCATGCCGAGGAGCACGGTCGAGGACAGGTCCCGGTAGGCGTTCAGCCGGTCGCGCTCAGCGTTTACGCGTGCGCCCTCGACAGAGGTGATTGCCTGCGCCTCGGCCGCCGCCATCACTTGCCGCTTGCTGGCGGCCGCCTCGGTGGCGATGCGCAGCGCCTGGGCCTCGTCGCTGGCCCGGCGCTGGGCGTTCTCGCCCTCCTGGGCGATCAGCCGCTCCTCTTGCCGGGCGAGCTCGGTCTTGTTGTTCAGCTCGTTCTCGGCGATCGCCCGCTCCTTCTCTACCGCCTGGGCACGCCGGGCGAAGGTCGCCTCGTCCGCCTGCTGCTGGATGGCCTCGCGGGTCGGCGTCTGCAGTGCCTTATCCATGTCCGCGGTCGGCTGCACGGTAGCCACCCGCACCGCGGTCACCTCCACGCCCATCGAGCTCAGCAGCGCATCATCGGTCAGCGCGGCGGTCAGCCTGCCCCGCAACCGATCGACGCCCTCGCGCAGCGAGACGACCAGCTCGGTCTGGGCGAGGTACTCGTGCGCGAGTTCCTGGGCGAGCTGGGTCAGCAGTCCGGCCAGCTGCTCAAGCGGAGTGCGCCGCCACGCGCCGGTGTCCAGGTCGATGGTGAAGTCGACGCGCTCAGCCAGCTGCTGCGGGTCGGTGATGCGGTAGGCGATCACACCCTGCACGACGGCCTGCTGGAAGTCAGAGGTCCGCCCGCGGAACAGGAACGGCACCTCCCGGTCGTCAAGGGGTACCTCGGCGACCGCAGCGGCCAGTGGCCGGAACCACAACGCCAGGCCACGGCCGGAACGGGCCAGCTTGCCGTTGCGGAAATACAAGGTATGGGCGGCCTGGTCGCCGCGTAGGTGACGCACGGCGGGGTACTTGCGGATCTCAGCCATCGTTGTTCTCCTTGCGGCCCCGGGGGGAGGTGTTCTTCACGAACCGGTAGAGCTCGGCCGGGCGGTAAGCGACGTCGGCCTCACGTTGGCCGGTGGCTCGCAGGTGGCCACCGGCGAGCATCCGCCTGCGGAATGAGTCCTTGTTCAGCGCCCGCCCGAGGATCGCCTCGTGAATGTCCTGTAGCTGGCGCAAGGTGAAGGAGCGGGGCAGCAGCTCATAACCGACCGGCGCGTAGCCGAGCTTGCCCCGCAGGCGCTTGACGGCAGCACCCAGGATGTCCGCGTGGTCGAAGGCCAGCGGCAGCACATCGCCGTCAGCACGCGCCGTCACAGGTCCGCCGCGCTCACCCGGCCAGGCAACGTCGAGGCTTGCCACCACGACGTCATCGTGGTGATGCTCGCCGGGTACATCGGCGAGGCGTCCCGCGTCGACGAGGGCGATGTAGGCCACGGTAATAACGCGGGTCCGGGGATCCCGCCCAGGGTCACCGAACGTGTACAGCTGCTCCAGGTAGGCGCCCCGCAGGCCGCTCTTGATTTCCAGGACTCTCGCGGCTGCCTGGTCCAGGCCCTCGCCGAAGCCGGCAAACCCGCCCGGAAGAGCCCACCATCCCTGCTGCGGAGGCTCGGCGCGGCGCACGAGCAGGCACCGCAGCTGGCCCTGCCCGACCGTGAGAACGACCACGTCAACCGCCACGGACGGCCGCTCGTACAGCCCGGGGTCATAGCCGGCCAGAAACTCCTCGTCACCTGGATGCCGACCCTTAGCTGCCACATACATATATGTAGATCACATATAAGTGGTTTGTCAACAGCGCGGCACCATCCACCCTGATCCGGAGCCGACGCACTGCGCCAATGCCCTCACCTGACGCCACCGACCCCGGCGGCCGGCCCGCGCCTGCCTGACGGCCGCTCCGCCCGACCTTGGCTGTCCGCCTCGCCGGACCTCGCCGCGTGATCCCGCACGCGCGTCGCGGCTGACAGGCAGCGAGCCCCGGCCTGGGCAGAGCGAGGGCTGGTCCGGCCTGTGCCGCCAAGAAGCGTGATGCCATCGATTTCTTTTTTTCTGTTTTTGTCCATTTCTTGCAGACATGTGTGGAGTTATCTACAGTTCGGATGTCTGAGCGTTCAGAACGAGCTTCCGCGGCCAGCCTGCCGCTACCACAGGGGTACGGGGCGCTATCCCACAACCCCGCAGTAGCGAGGGGACCACCAGCAATGACCGCCGGCTCTAGCTTGGGTAGACCTGGAGCTCGGAGATCTGGCCGGCGGGCCATCCGGTGTTGGCGGTGAAGGTGAGCTTGAGGTAGCGGGTTGTGATGGGGTTGAAGGTGACGGTGACGGTGTTGCCGGTGGCGGGGTTGAAGGTGTAGCCGGCTGATCCGGCGATGGTGGTGTAGGTGGTGCCGTCAGTGCTTCCAGCGATGGACAGCGTCTGCGTCCGGGTGGCCCAGGCGGTGGAAGGAGGCAGATCCATGACGATCCGGCTGATGGTGACGGGTGAGCCGAGGTCGACCTGGAGCCACTGCGGGAACGCGTTGTTCGTGCTCTCCCAGTAGGTCGACGTGTTGCCGTCGTTGGCGTTCGACGGCGGGTAGCCGCCCACGGAGCCGCTCGCGGTCATTGTCTTGCCGATGGCGAGGTTGGTCGAGGACGAGCTGACCCCGGTACCGGTCAGGCTGACCGTGGCCAGGCCGTTCGTCGCGTTGCTCGAGATCGTCAGGGAGCCGGTGCGCGTCCCCGCTGTGGTGGGCGTGAACGTCACGTTGAAGGTGCAGCTCGCGCCGGCGGCGAGGCTTGTTCCGCAGTTGTTCGTCTGCGCGAAGTCGCCGCTGATCGAGATCGAGCTGATCGATGCCGACGCGTTCCCCGTGTTGTGCACGGTGACCGCCTGCGCCGCACTCGTGGTGCCGACGTTCTGGCTCGCGAACGTCAGGCTCGATGGCGTCACCGACAAGGTCGCGGAGGACCCGCTGCTGCCGCTCGGGTATACCTCTAGCTCGCTGGCCTGGCCCGCGGGCCAGCCGGTGTTCGCGGTGAAGTTCAGCCGGACGAACCGGGCCGACGTGGACGCGAACGTGATCGTCGCCGAGTTGTTGTTCGTGTTCGGGTCGAAGGTGTAGCCGGCGGACGGAACGATCGTGGAGAACGTCGTCCCGTCGGTGCTGCCGAGGACCGACAGCGTCTGGGTGCGAGCGCCCCACGCGGTCGAGGGCGGCAGCTTGATCACGACTTTTCCGAGCGCGAGCGTGGTCCCGAGGTCGACCTGCAGCCACTGCGGGAACGCGTTGTTCGTGCTCTCCCAGTAGGTCGACGCGTTGCCGTCGTTGGCGTTCGACGGCGGGAAGCCACCCACGGAGCCGCTGGCAGACGCGGTCTTGTTGAGTGCGACATTCGTCGACGAGTCGATCGCCTGTCCGGAGAGCGAGATCGTCGTTGGGCTGTTCACCGCGTTGCTCGTGATCGTCACCGAGCCGGTGCGGCCGCCCGCGGCGGTCGGTGTGAACGTGACGGTCACGGTGCAGCTCGCGCCGACGGCGAGGCTTGCTCCGCAGTTGTTGGTCTGCGCGAAGTCGCCGCTGGCTGCGATCGAGCTGATCGATGCCGCCTGAGTTCCCGTGTTCTGCACAGTGGCCGACTGGCTGGGGCTCGTCTGGCTGACCACCGTGGTGCCGAACGAGAGGCTCGACGGGGTCGCCGAGAGCGACGGTCCCGGCGCCGTGCCGGTGCCGGAGAGGCTGACGCTGGTCGGCCCGTTCGGGTCGCTCGTCGCGATGGTGAGCGTGCCGCTGCGCGACCCGCTGGCTGCCGGGGAGAAGGTGACGTTGATTATGCAGCTTGCCCCGGCGGCGAGGCTCGTTCCGCAGTTGTTCGTCTGCGCGAAGTCACCCGTGGCCGAGATCGATGAGACGGTGACGCCGCTCGTCCCATTGTTCGTGACGGTCACGGCCCGGGCCGAGCTCGTCGTGCCGACGGTCTGCGAGCCGAAGTCGATCGCGGTCGGCGTTGTCGAGAGCCCGACCGGGGGCGGCGGCTGGGGTGTCGGCCACGCCCCGCAGTAGGTCGTATTCCAGCCCGAGTTGCCGCCTCCATCGGTGATCGTGAAGGGGACACCGCAGTTGTACTGGCCTGCGGGGCCGTACACCTGCGACGCCGTTACGTTCGTGAACGTGGCCGCGCCGCCGACCTGCTCCTGTACGACGAACGTGCCGATGCTCGTGATCGTCGCGTTCGAGATAGCGACTCCGGAGATGTTCGAGCCCGAGACGAACTGGATCGCCTCGTAGGGAGCCTGCTGGATGACCAGGTTGTCGACGTGGATCGCCGCGTTGATCGCCGCGTCGCGCGCGTCGAACCAGAGTGCCCCGACGCCGAAGTTCCAGTTCGGGTCGAGGTCACCGGAGCGGATGATCGTGTTGTTCGTCACCGTTGTGGCGCCCAGGGGCGTCGAGTTGAACCGCTGCGCGACATGGATGCCGCCGCCCTGATTGATCCCGGCGTCAACGACGCGGTTGCCGCTCACCGTGTTGTCGTGGCCGCCGTAGATCGCGATGCCGTTGGCGAGCATCGGCAGCTGCACGGTGTTGTTCGTGAAGCTGTCGAACGCGTCCGCGTTCGTGTCTGCCCACGTGGCGAGGCCGTCGTCGCCGAGATTGCGCAGGTCGCTCTGGGTCACGGACGAGTGGGTGATGCCATTGTGGAAGTTGATGCCGTCGGCGGTCGTGTCGCGGATGCGCATCCCGCTGAACGTGAGCCCATCGAAGGGCCCGTCCATCCACGCGCCGACCTTGGTGTGCTCGATCCAGATGTTCGAGACGGTCGAGTTCGCGAGCGCGCCGCCGATCCCGTTCACCTGCGCGCCGTCGTTGCGATCCTGCACGTTGCCGAAGATCGCGAAGTTCGACAGGTGGACGTTCGAGCTCGGGTTGGGCGCGTAGTTTCCGTAGAAGCCAACGCCGTTCCCCTGGACGACGGAGTACCACATCCCGGCACCCTGGATCGTCACGTTGTTGACGATGATGTGCTGGTTGACCTGGAAGGTCCCGCTCGGGATCCACACGGTCCTACCCTGTGCCTGGGCAGCCGAGATCGCCTGGCTGAACGCGTTCGAGGAGTCGGCCGCGCCGGTCGGGTCGGCGCCGTAGCTGGTAATCGAGAGCGAGTTCGCCGGTTGCGCGAGTGCCGCAGGCACCTGCTCGAAGTCGGCCAGGTCGATCGTGTAGGACGACGCCGCGTCGCCCGCGTCGACCTGGAGCCGTACCTTGGCCCCGGCCGGCATCTGTGGCAGCAGCGCGTGGACCTCGTCGTAGAAGTGGTGGGGGTTCGACCCCGGGGAGTTGGTGAACGGGTAGCCGCCGTAGAACCAGCTATAGGCGTTCGTCAGCGTGAGGTCCGGCTGCTTCGTCCCGTTGACGTACAGCGACAGCTTCGCGCTGTAGACGGAGCCGTCGGCGGTGTCCGGGATGCTGTAGCGGACGACGATCGAGTTCGCCGCAGAGGGAAGCGTGAACTCGACGTAGCGCCCCTGGCCGGTGAGCGTGACGGCCCGCCGGCCGGACGCCTCGTCAGCGAGCTGCCCTTGCGTGTAGCTCGGCCCGATGACCGTGCCGTTCGTGGATGCGGACTCCGCTTGCAGCTCCGTGTAGGCCAGGCTCGCGCCTGCGCCGCCGGTCACCGCGGCAGCCGCCGCAGGCACGGCGGTCAGGACCAGCGCGCCGCCGGTCATGCCCGCAGCCAACGTCATCGTCACAACTAATGGAAGCGTTCTCCCGCGCGCCCGCCACCGGGACAGGACAGAACCCAATCGCCCATGTGCCATCGCCGCACTCCTTCGTGGGGGTGATTTGCGTCATAGTTTCATCTCAAACAGATGAACGCAAGATCTCGACATAAGTCCGCAAAGATTGGAGTATGAACGGTAAGGAGGCGTAGCATCTCGGTTAGGGTTGCGCCCAGGCCAAGACGATCTGCGCCGAGGCTGGGCGGAGATGTACCTCGGCCTGATCGCGGACAACTTGTACGGCGAGCGCGAGGCGGGAGCCGCAGCGCTGGCGCGTGAGATCGCCCGCTGGGCGGCAGCGATCGGCTACGGCTTGGCCTGCCCGGAACCCGGTCAGTCGCTCTGGAGTCGGGCGAGGCCGTCGAGGATGAAATCGAGCGCGAACTCGAACTCGGTGTCGTCATCGCACCGGCCGAGGGCGCCGCCGTGGGTGATCGCGAGGGCCATCTCCACGACGTAGGGATGGCTGGCGCCGAGTTCGCTGGCGAGGCGGGCGGCCGCTTCCGGCTCAAGGTCCCCGGAATCGTCGAAGAAAGACTGGGTGAACCCGAGAACGCGGCTGCCGAGGATGTGCAGCGCGTGATGCGTCTGTGCGATCGAGAAGCCACCTTCCCGGAGGATGCCGAGCACCGAGTTGACGTATTGCAGCACTGCGGGCCCGGGCGCGGTTTGCGTCTCCACCGTGCGGGGTGCCCACGGATGACGCAGCATGATGCTGCGCGCGGCGAGCACCATCTGACGCAGCGACGCCTTCCAGTCGACACCATCGACGCTCATCGGGATCTGGCCGATCACGGCATCGGTCATGCCGTCCAGAAGGTCGTTCTTGTTGCGCACGTGCGTGTAGAGGGACATCGCCTCGACACCCAGCTCCTGTGCGAGCTTACGCATGCTGATCGACTCGATGCCGTCACGATCGGCGAGCTCGATGCCAGCCGCCATCACCCGCTCTCTGGTCAGCTGGGTGCGGCGTTCGGCGCCCGTGTTGCCCAGCGCGGAGATCTTGGCCACCGCGCGGGTACTGGCACCAAAGGGAGTGCTCATCCCGAACAGCATCGGGTACACCGGCGGCCTCCTGGCCGGACTGCCCAGGACGGCGCGGGCAGTCCTCATGGGACTCGGCGCCGCCACCGTGCGGCTCGTGACCCCTGCCGTGAACCGCGAGAACCTGGATGCGCTCCTCAGGCTCCTCGAACCCGGCGAGATCAGGGTGGTCATCGACAAGACCTACCCGCTCGACCAAGCGGCGAACGCCGTCACGCATATGCTCGAACATCACGCCAGCGGCAAGATCGCCATCACGGGGTAGCGGAGCGACCACGGCATGGCAGCGAAAAGGGGCTTGCGACCGGGTTTCGGGTAACGCGGGGAAGCCTGCGTGAGGTTGTGCGCGCTATTCAAAGGGAGCAGAGGACGTCTCACCGGTTTGGCGCGGCCGACAGATACGGGATCCGGGTATCCACAGCCATCGACAAGCAATGGAGTACCTCGTGACCGACGCGACCGCTACGACACGGCGCAGGCGGCCCCTCGCGCCAGTGAGTATCAGCGAGATAGCTGGCGCATGATCTCCGGCGGCAGGTCCCGGCCGGCCTCGGGCTCGTCCGGCTTGAGCGGGATGTCGCTGTCGCGGACGGTTTCGGTGGCTGGTGTGTTGTTCCTCGCCAGCCAAGCGCCTGCCTGTACCACGAGGGGTTTGGGTGGGCCAGGAGGATTCGTGATCATGAAAGCGGCCCGGGATGCGGTGGGTACCGGGCGATCACGTCGAGGGCGAAGCGGCCATCTCCGCCCGCGGCACATGCGGGCGGGCGGGCGGCCGGCCCGGCTTCACGCGTTGAGCGCGGCGGCGAGCAGATCACGCGCTGCTTCGTCGAATGCGACCAGCCGTACCAGCTCAACTGCGGTAGGAGTGGACCTGATGCTCGCCACGGCGATCTGCGCGGCCTGCCGCGGCGGGAACCCGTATATGCCGGTAGCGATGGCCGGGAACGCGACGCTGCGGGCTCCGAGCCCGTCGGCTACCTCCAGGCTGCGCCGGTAGCACGAGGCAAGGACGTCTGCCTCGCCGGAGCCGCCGCCCTTCCAGACCGGCCCGACCGTGTGGATGACGTGCCTTACCGGCGGATCAAGATCAAAGGCCGGCGTTGCCATGGCGTCGCCCCGCATGCACGGCCCGATTGCGGCGCCCGCCTCGGCCAGGCGCCGCCCCGCGGCCCGGTGAATCGCCCCGTCCACACCCCCACCACCCCGGAGGGATTCGTTGGCGGCATTGACAATGGCATCAACGTCCTCGGCGGTGATGTCACCGAGAACGACTTCGATCGCAACCATGTTGTGACTTTCACGATAGTTGGCGGGTTTTCAGCCAGTTTGGCGGGGCGTTTGCTGGCTGAACTCTCTCTCTTTGCCTGGGAGTCACATCTCTCTAGGGAAACTCGCCGCGGTCGATGCGCTCAGCGAGCGCGTCGGCGTACTGGTCGAGTATGCCTTGGAGTTGGACATTTTTGCCGGCGAGGCGCCCTGGCCGTGACATCCAGGAGGAGCCGAAACGGCTGCGCCAAGCTAGTGGATGGTCACCTTGCGTGATGCGGGCCCAGACCGAGATGGCGGCCGCCTGGCATGCCTTGTCACCCAATTCCTGGCTATCATGCGCCGCGTTGGGGCCCAGTTGCCGGAGGAGTTGCTGCCAGGTGCTGGGATCGATGCTCCAGGAGGCTAGGGCTTCGCGCCGATGCTGGTAGTTGATGAGATGGGCAGCTGAGTCGAGTTCGTCGGCGAGGTCGAGCAGCGCGGTCTCGAACTGCTTTGATTCGGTGCTGTCGCGGGCCCAACTGGACAAGATCCAGCCGCTCCTGGTGGCCCGGGCGACTGGGATTCCCAGCAGCTTGGCGGCATAGGGGATGGAGCCGCCCACGGCGATCTGGCACAGGTAGAGTGCCGCGCCGCGGCGCAGGTGCACGGGATTGATTCCCGCATGTTAGCGAGGTGGCGCTGGTAGCAGTCTTCTTGCAGGAATCCGGGGATGTGTTCAGGCTTGTAGCGGGTTTCACGGACCGGTGTTCGCAAACTCTTGCGGGGGCGTCCGGGGGGTGCTGGCGTGTAGGTCTGGAGGATGGGTGCCAGTGCGTGACGCAAACCGGGTGAGCAGTCGGGCTTGCCGACCAGGATCTGGCGAGTCCAGGTGGCTTGTGCGGGGGACCGCTGGTCGTAGCCGAGCAGGTGGCGCACTTGTTCGGTGAGCAGGCGTGGGTGCTGGCACTGGAGCAGGCGGTGGGCGGTTAGCAGCAAGGCAGCGGCGGTCTTGGCGTCGAGGGGCGGCACGTCGTGCATGGTGCGGCGTATGCCTCTGCGGTCGCGGTGCTGTTGCTGACCGTGATAGTGATCTTGGCTTATCGCCGCGCTGGCCGCTTCGGGACCGAACTTTGACCTGGCATGGCAGAAGAACGGGACCGTCTTCGTGGCGGAAGTCAAGAGCATCACCGCCGAGAACGAGGAACAACAGCTCCGGCTCGGTCTCGGCCAAGTACTCCGCTACCGGCAACGCCTGGCGGCACTCGGGCATGACCGCGTCGTAGCTGTTCTCGTGCCCGAGCGTCAGCCGCGCGACCCCTCCTGGCATGAGCTGTGCCAGGACCTCGGAGTGGTGCTGCTATGCAGAAACGAGTTCAAACGCGCGCCTACGCTGGATATGCCGTAACGGCCACGTGTCAGCTTCCACGATGACCTCAGCGGTCTTACGGGCATGGGACAGGCCGACCTGGATCTTCTGCCCATCCTGCATGATTGCCCCGCGCACGGAGACAGGAAATTCGTCCGCACCGACCGCCGCTACCGCGCCATCGAGATCCAGGTCGGCCCCACACCATCACCGCCGCCGACCCCTGCCGAACGACCTACACCACGCCATCGAAACGATCGCCCGGATCGCTGACTTGCGCACTACTTTGGCCCAACTCGGGTCTCAATTCCGCCTGAGAGAGTCGCATTGGTAGTGACACTGTTCGGACCGCGCTACGGCGCTAGACCGATTTGATCGGCCAGGGCATCAACCGGCTCGTTTCGATGCGCGCTCAGCACGCTCTAGATACGCACCAGCCGTATCGGATGGGTTACGGAGAGTCGGCTCAAGTTGCGCGGAGATCACCTCAGCGTCTCGCGGCGGGAGCGGCAAGATCGAGCGCCGCATGCGAGCGCTCCAAGCGCGGGGGTAGGGCTGGAAAACCTCCAGACGTTCCACAAAGTCGGCAAGCACCACACCGTCGCCGGGCGGTGCCAGGCCGGTGATTCTCAGCTCGCAGCCGCTCGTGTAGACCCGTCCAGCAATCTGTCGCTGAGACCCAAGAGGTACGACCGGTGACGTAATCACTGCAGTGCCCACCACCCGGCCCAGATCGCGCGGCGGATTCCGAAAGACCCCGCGGGTTGTGTACAGCAGTACCTGGTCACCGACTTCCAATGGGACCCGCCGAGTCAGGGGAAAAGGCCATATGGCGCTCACGCAGAACGTATGTCAGCCCCTCCGGCGTCCCGAGAAGCAGCAAGTAGATCGGGCGGACCGTCGACACACTGTGACCTTACTTGCTCTCATAGCGGGGAGTCCTCGCTGGCGAGAAACGGTGAATGACGAATGAGAACCGCAATCGCCGTCCTCATCGAACCACGTACCGTCGGCGTAAGCATGCACCCTGATCTATCCCTCAGCAAGGGGCTGGCCTGCTCTACGGGGTGGCCCGGCACGAAGCGGAGCCTCGTGACCGCACTTCGGGCCGGGCATCTGGGAAGGAGCCCGCTGTTGACGGCACGTTTATCTGGACACCAGGTCATGATCAACGGCCATGCTCTTTCTCCACCGCTCTCCTTCGTGGCCGCGATCCCTGTCAGCCTGGAGCCGCAGTCCAGGTCCGGCGCCCGCAGCGAAGCGAGGACGAACAACCCTGGACGGTCGGCGGTCATTTGATGAGGCCACCACGGTCACGGAATGTGGCTGAGCGCAGAGCTGCGGCCGCGCCTGATCCGCCGTTCTGACCGGAAACTGAGCTGTACCCATGAGCAATGCTCAGCCACCCCTGGCGGGAGGCGACCAGGAGCGGTGGGTGAGCTGCGGCAATACCGTAAGTTGCTGGGACACCCCCGGCAGTGACGGGTAGCGGGCCGGATACG
>WNFF01001844.1_pt1 | contig 21673 bp, 23 predicted proteins | sample 5400441 | NCBI WGS metagenome assembly WNFF01 (sample SAMN13153345, study PRJNA577476) | soil metagenome | isolation source: 120 cm saprolite under Douglas fir tree site 2 hole 3 replicate 1 | place: USA:California | collected 2015-04-18
CAGCAGCTCGTCATGCACCTGCAGCAGCATGCGGCCCTCCACGTGGTCCGCCTCGAACTCGCGGTGCAGGCGGACCATCGCGATCTTGATGATGTCCGCGGCGAGCGACTGCATCGGAAAGTTGATGGCCATGCGCTCGGCGGCGCTGCGCAGCTGAAAGTTGGGCGAACGCAGGTCGGGGATGGCGCGCCTGCGACCCGTGGCGCTGATGACCAGGCCTTCCTCGCGAGCCTTCTGCTTCACGGCGTCGAGATACTCACGCAGCTTCGAGTAGGTGGACCAGTACTCCTTGAGAAAGTCGCGAGCGACGTCGCCGCTGATTCCGAGCTGCTGCGAAAGCCCGTACTCGCCCTGGCCGTAGATGGATCCGAAGTTCGCGACCTTGGCAAGGCGACGCTGGTTGGGATCGACCGACTCGATGGGCACCTTGAACACCGCCGCGGCCGTCGCGGTGTGAATGTCCTGACCCGCCGCGAACGCGCCCAGCATCTTGGGGTCGCCGCTCAGGTGCGCAGCGATGCGCAGCTCGATCTGCGAGTAGTCGGCGGAGATGAGCACGTGTCCAGGGCGGCCGGCCCGAAACGCGCGACGGATGCGCTGGCCGAGGTCGGTCCGGATGGGAATGTTCATGAGATTCGGGTTGGAAGACGAGAGCCGGCCGGTCGCCGTGCTCGCCTGGCCGAAAGATGTGTGCACGCGCCCGGTCAGCGGATCCACCAGCTGCGGCAGCGAGTCGACATACGTCGACTTGAGCTTCGACAGCTGCCTGTGCTCGAGGATCTCGGCGACGATCTCGTGCTTCTCGCGCAGCGACTCGAGCGTGTCGGCGTCGGTTGAGTAGCCGGTCTTCGTGCGCTTTCCGACAGGCAGGCGCAGGTCCTCGAACAGAACCTTCGCCAGCTGCTGCGGCGCGTTCACGTTGAACTTCTGACCGGCAAGCTCCTCGATGCGCGACTCGATCGTCGCCAGCTGGAGGCCCAGCTCGTCCTGCATCTGCTTGAGGTACGGCACGTCGACGGCGACGCCCTCGGACTCCATGTCGGCGAGCACGCCCGCAAGCGGCAGCTCGATCTCGTGGAACAGGTAGTCGACGCCGAGGTTGCGCATCTCCGCCTCGAGGCGGGGTCGCAGGTTCACGATCGCCTCCGCACGCCGCGCCGCATAGTCCGCGGCCTCGTCGACCGGGACGGCCGACGCCTTGCGCGCGGCACGACCCACGCCCAGCAGCTGCTCAGAGCTGACCAGCGTCACCTCGAGGAACTCCCGCGCCAGGTCTTCGAGCCGAGGGTCGCGCGATCCCGCGCCGAGGAGGTAGGCGGCGAGGAACGTGCTGAAGTCAAAGCGTCGCTTGCCGCCGCCAAGAGAGCGCAGCGCGAGCTCGGTCTCCTTGGCGTCGTGACCGCTGACCGTGCGGTCGTCAAGGGTGCTGGCGACCGCGTCCATCGCATCCTGCTTCGCGACGTAGAAGGTCTGCGCGCCCGTCGAGACTCCTAGCCCGAGCACTCGCGCCGAACGACCCGCTCCTTCGGTGAAGGTGAAGACGCCCGCGTGCTCGGCGCCGTCGAGCAGGCTCGCCGCCTCGGCCGCCTCTTCGACGATCCTCAAGCCCGCCGGGGTGGGCGCGGGCTCGAACGCGAGACTCGGCTGCACGGGCACCTGGTCCGGCGGCGGGAAGCGGCTGAGCAGCTGCCGGAACTCCAGCCTGTCGAAGACGTCGCGCGCTTGTTCGTAGTCGTAGCGGGTCCAGCGCGCGCCTTCGAGCTCGAGCTCCACGGGCACGTCGCGCACGATGGTGACCATCCGCTTGCCCAAACGGATCTGGTCGGCGTTCGCCTTGATGGAAGTCTTCAGCCGGCCCTCGGGCAGCTCCTCGACGCGCTCCAGCAGCGCCTCCACCGATCCGAAGTCCTGCACGAGCTTGGCCGCGGTCTTGTCCCCCACCCCCGGCACGCCCGGGATGTTGTCGGACGTGTCGCCACGCAGGGCCTTGAAGTCGATGAGCTGGGGCGGCTCGAACCCGTACCGCTGGCGGACCTGGTCCGGGCCGTAGACAAACGTATCGGTGATGCCGCGCCGGGGTACAAGCGCCTCCACCGAATCGGAGACGAGCTGGAGGCAGTCGAGGTCGCCCGACACGATCGTGACCGAGTGGCCCCTTTCTTCGGCGATGCGCGAGAACGTGCCGATGACGTCGTCTGCCTCGAAGCCTGGGACGCCGTAGATCGGGATGGTGAAGGCGGTGAGGACGTCGCGCACCTTCTCGATCTGCGGGCGCAGGTCGTCCGGCATGGCCCGGCGACCGGCTTTGTACTCCACGTACTCCTTGGACCGGAAGGTGGGCGCGCCGACGTCGAAAGCGGCCACGGCGAACTCCGGCCGCGAAGCCAGGACGATGGCCAGCATCGACGTGAATCCGTAGACGGCGTTGGTCACCTGGCCGTCGGTCGTGCTCATCGGCGGCAGGGCGAAAAACGCCCGGTAGATGAGGCTGTGGGCGTCGATCAGGACGACCCTTCCGCGCCTTCCTTTCGGCACGTTCAAATGTTACGGAGGACTGGTGCAACACCCTTTACTGGGCTGCTGGTTCAAATGCGGGGGAGGGTGTAGGACCGAAGGCTAGAATGACCCGAGGATGAAGAACCTCATCGAGGTCTCCGTCGACAGCATCCGGATCCATATGCCGACGGCTCAGCACCTGGTGATCCTCAAGGAGAAGGAGGCCGACCGCTACCTCCCCATCTGGATCGGTTCTTTCGAAGCCCAGGCGATCGCGTCCAAGATCTCGGGCAACTCAGTCGGCCGCCCGCTGACCCACGACCTGATCGCCAACGCGTTCGGAGACCTCGGCGTGAGCATCAAGCGCATCGTGGTCACGCGGCTCGCGGACCAGGTGTTCTACGCGCGCCTCTATGTCAAACAGGACGGGCGCGACCTCGACTTCGACGCCCGCCCATCCGACGCCATCGCGCTCGCAGTGCGCGCGGAGTGCCCCATCTTCGTCGCCTCCGAGGTGATGGAGTCGGCGGGCATCATCCCCGACGCGGACGAGTCCGAGGACAAAGACAAGGGCGAGGTCCCGGTCGACGACGAGCGCCTCGCCGTGTTCAGAGATTTCGTGAACAGCCTGGACCTGCCGGAGCTGCCGGATGAGCCCGGCAGCAAGGACGAGCCGGGCGGCAAGCGCGGCCGAGGCTGAGGCCGGCTCCTGCCACTACACGGCGATCTCGACTTCGGCGTCCGGATACTCACAGCTCTGGTAATTGGAATTTTTCTCGGCAGTGAGCGCGAGTGGCGCGGCCACCCCGCCGGCATTCGGACCATGGCCCTCATCGGCGTAGGCTCATGCATGTTCACAGCGCTCGGCCTCGAGCCGGCCTTCGGGGCCCGCGTGGACCCCACTCGCATCGCGGCGCAGATCGTGACTGGAGTCGGTTTTCTCGGCGCCGGATCGATACTCCGTCAGGGTGAAGTAGTCCGCGGGCGCTTGGCATGGCGGTCGGATTCGGCTACTACGGGATCGCCATCTTCACGGCGGTGATCGTGATGGTGACGCTGGTGGCCATCAAGCCGATTGAAGACCGATTCTTCAAGAACCGCCACAACCGCCGCCGCGGCGATCCGGCCGTTGATGAGCCAGGCTGATGGCCAGCGTCGCAATCGTCACCGACTCGACAGCCGACCTGCCGCTCGCACTCGCGTCCTCGCGGTCGATATCCGTCGTGCCGCTGACGCTCAACTTCGACGGACGGAGCCTCCTCGACGGCGTGGACATCACCCCCGGAGAGTTCTACCGCAAGCTGCCGTCGGCCGCGACGCATCCGACCACGTCGCAGCCGTCGCCCGGTCGTTTCGCCCAGACATACACCGAGCTGCTCGCGAATCACGACGCGATCGTCTCCATCCACATCTCCGAGAAGCTGAGCGGGACCTACGACTCGGCCAAGCAGGCCGCGGACATGACCGACCCACAGCGCGTCCACGTGGTCGACTCACAGGTTGTCTCCATGTCGCTCGGCCTCGTCGTGCTCGGCGCCGCGTTGCTCGCGTCGAGTGGCGCCGACGCTGAGGCGATCGTCGAGAAGGTCGAGGCAATCCGGCCGTACGTGCACACGTACTTCTCGGTGGCGACGCTCGAGTTTCTGCGCCGTGGCGGTCGCATCGGCCGCGCGAGCGCGATGCTCGGCTCTGTCCTGCAGGTCAAGCCGGTGCTGTGCATCCGCGACGGGGTGGTCGAGCCACTCGAGCGAGTGCGAACTTTCGAGCGCGCCCTCAACCGCATCATCGAGCTCGCGAAAGCGGTGGACCGGGGCAAAGGCGTGTGCGCCGTGGTGGGCCACGCCGACGCGGAGAAGGACGCGGAGAGGGTTGGCATGGCGCTGGCGCCGATCGCCGAGACGCTGATGATCCAGCCGCTCGGGCCCGTCGTAGGCGCTCACGGCGGGCCGGGAGTCGTCGGAGTCGGCTGCTACCCGGCGGACCTGCTGCCGCTCGGCATCAAGACCTCACGCGCCGGGGTGTCCGCGACCTAGCAGGACGATGAAAAAGGGCGTCGAGAGCTGCGGCGCACAGGCGGCCCAGGCCAAGGAGGCGACGAGCACCCGAGCGAACGTATTGGAAATACCTGAGCGAGGAGCGCAGGAGCCGACGCCGGCCTGGGCCGAAATGGGCGTCGCAGATCCGACGATTACTTTTTCAGCGGCCTGCTAAACGCGCCGCCACCGGACGGATTCGGGCGACACCAGCTTCTCGAGCTTTCCCTCCACCGGCGCCGCCAGCATCTGGACGCGCCCCGCGGCGTCGGTGAACGGCCGGCCGTGCGCGGGCAGGACCAATCGCGGCGCGTACTCGGCGAGTCTGTTCAATCCTTCGAGGTACTCGTGCAGAGGATCCGGCGTGCTCTGCGGATGCAGACCGATGTTCGGCGACAGCTCGGGCAGCATGTGGTCGCCTGCGAAAAGAAGCCCTGATGCCGCCGAGTAGAGACAGATGTGTCCGGGCGAATGCCCTGGCGTCCACTCGACGCGCACCTCCATGCGACCCATCGTCAACGTCTCCGCGCCGTCGAGCTGGACCGCAGGCTCGGCGGGAGCGACCACCTGGCTCAGCGCGCGCTGCGAGTTGCTGAGCACGTCGGCCTCCTGAGGCGGCACCCCGTTGACCAGCAGGTACTTGCGGACCTCGAGCACCAGGTGCTCGAGCTCGACATAGCGCGGATTGACGAGCGGCACTTCGAGGCGGTGCAGATAGAGGTCTGCGCCGCCCGGCCCGGCAAGGATTCCCGCGGCTCCGTAGTGGTCGGGATGGATGTGCGTGACGACCAGCCTGCGCAGGCGCTTGCCGCCGAGCGACGTGATCGACGAATGAATGAGCTCGAGCGACTCGCCAGAGTTCATGCCGCAGTCGAGCAGGTCGATGTCGTCGCCGTCGACGAAAAGGAAAACGTTGACGAGGCCGTCCTCGAAAGGGATCGGCAGGCGGAGCTCGAAGATCCCTTCGCCTATCTCGTTCAGAGAGGCCACTGAGGTCAATTGTCGCGAAGCCGGCGCGTCGGTACCCGGCGGTACTCGGTCGTTCTAAGATGAAAACCGGCGCGATCGCGCCGCCGCGGTATCTTCGCTAGGAGGACTCGATGTCTGAAGTCCAGGTTACCCCCCAGCAGATCTTCGACAGCATGCCGCAGGCGCTCGTGCCTGAGAAGGCGGGCAGCACCAAGGCGATGATCCAGTTCGACCTATCGGGCGACCAGGGCGGCAAGTGGTGGGTGAAGATCCACGACGGGCAGGCCGAGTCAGGCCATGGCGACGCGCCCGAGGCGCCCCAGCTGACTCTCATGGCCGACGCAATGGATTACGTGAAAATCTCCCTTGGAAAGCTGGACGGCACAGCCGCCTTCATGCAAGGTAAGCTCAAGATCAAGGGCGACATGGGCCTCGCCATCAAGATGGCGAGCCTCTTCCGCCGCCCGAGCTAACAAGCCTCTCACCCCACCGTTTCCCTCCCGCTAACCCGGGAGGGAGACGGGCACCGATTAAGAGCACGGGTGAGGTCAGTCGACCTCCCCCGTGGAACCCCCACCGAGTTCCCACATTGCCCGCGTGCACTTGTGGAGCGCCTTGTTACGGCCGGAGTAAATCCGGCCTTCCGGCAACCCTTTCTAGGTAAGGAACTTCCAGGTGTCGAGGCGCGGCGCCATCGCGCCCTCGAGATCGAGGTTGCCGGCCCCGGAGCGCAGCTCAAGAATCACGACGTGGGTTGCGGTGAGCGCGATCCGGCGCCCATCCGCCAGCTTCATCGCCTCTTTGGCGTTGCCCCACGAGATCGTGTCGCCAGGCGATGGCAGGGGGTTCAGGTTGGAGTGCATCCAGTCCGACAAGCTGCCGGCCCCGCCGCGCTCGTAGGTGTAGACGACCATCAAGCCGAACAGGCCGGCGTTCGGGGCGCAGACGGGCCTCGGCGTCTGGCCCGCAGGAGCCGACGGAGTCGTGCAAGGGACGTCGGTGATGTCGAAAACCAGGTCGAGCTCGGGAGGGCTGACGACGGACTGCGCCCGGAGGTTGTACTTCCAGGTGGCGGGGTAGCAGAATCCCCACCCGGCCACGTTGTCCTCGAAGGCATGATCTCCGTTCTGGCACTTGAGATCTGAGCCGATCTGCGGCACACTCGGGGTTGCGCGGTTGACGGGGGAGCCCAACTGGCAGGCAGCCAGGAGGATCGGCAGCAGGGGAATGGCGAGAAATCGCAGGCTACGAAGCACCGTTTCGGACCCGAGTATGGCGGTACTGGCGCGCGTTCTGTCCAAGAATCGAACCGTCACTCCGGTCGGTATTAACGGCAAAAGGGGGGAAACCATGGGTTCTCGGAACCGTCTTGATGAAGAGCCGGAAGCAAAGCTGGAGGCCAGCAAGCTACAGCTGGAGCGGCTCGCCATGGCGTTCGGGGAGGAAGCTGGGCTGCACAGGCCACTGGCCGACAGCGTCGGCGGAGTGATCGCTTCGATTCCTGAGGACGTCGACCTGGCCCAGGCTCTGTCAGGCCGCGAAACGACGGACATCCTCGTGCACCTGCTCCACCAGAACCGCGAGCAGGTCGAGCGGGCTCTCGCCCGCGTGCGCGAGGGCGGGTACGGGCAGTGCGAGGAGTGCGGTCACCGGATCCCGGCGGAGCGGCTTCGCTACCAGCCGGCGGCCACGCGATGCGTGGACTGCCAGGGGCGCTGGGACAGGATCAACGGCCGAACCGCCTAGGGACTGACTAAGCGCGACGCGGCCTGTAGATGAGGGCAGCTGCGCCCAGTAACAGCGCGGCTGCCACCAGGCCGATGCCGATCCAGAACCAGTGCATGTCGCCGGTCATGAAGCTGCCCTTGACGTAGCCGAGGCCCTGTCCGATCCACACGCCGCCCACGAGCAGCATCAGCACGGCGAAGACGATGGCCCAGGCCTTCATGCGTCGAGATACCCCGCCTGGCTACACGCCGCCGTAGACGACCGACTTCTCTTCGGTGTACTGCAGGAACGCCTCGACGCCGTGCTCCTTGCCGAAACCTGACTGCTTTGTGCCGCCGAACGGGAGCTCGTCGTGCGCGATCTGCAGGGCGTTGACCCACGTGTAGCCCGCCTCGAGCTCGCTGACCGCGCGGTGGGCGGCGGCCATGTTCCCCGTCCAGATCGACGAGCCGAGGCCGAACTGCGAGTCGTTGGCGAGGCGCAGGCCCTCGTCGAGGTCCTTGATCTTGCGCACCGGCAGCGCCGGTCCGAAGACCTCCTCGGTCCACATGCGCGCGCCGTCGGGCACGTTCTCGAGGATGGTCGGCTCGATGAACCAGCCGTTCTCGTACTCGTCTCCCTTCGGCCTGCCGCCGCCGTACAGCACGTTTGCTCCGCGGTCGACGGCGTCCTTCACCTGAGCCTCGACCTCCGCCCTCTGCGTATCGGTGTGCATCGGGCCCATGCGGCTGTCCTTGTCGAGGCCGTTGCCCGGCTTGAGCTTGGATGCGCGCGCGACGAGCTTCTCCATCAGCGGCGCGTACGCGGCCTCCTGCACGTAGAGCCGCTTCACCGCGAGGCATGCCTGCCCGCAGTTGAAGAATCGACCTACAGAGATGGCCCGCGCGGCGGCCTCCAGGTCGGCGTCGTCCAGGACGATGCACGGGTCGCTGCCGCCGAGCTCGAGGGTGACCTTCTTCAAGGCGTCGGCCGCTCGGGCCATGACCTTGCGGCCGGTCGGAGTGGAGCCCGTGAGGGCGATCTTGCGGATGAGCGGGTGGCCGACGATCGCATCGCCGGTCGCGGGTCCGAGCACCACGTTGACGACGCCCTCGGGCAGCCCGCCTTCGATGAGCGCCTCGATGCACGCGAGCGTGGCGAGAGGCGTCGTGCTGGCCGGCTTGAGGACGACGGTGTTGCCGGCCGCGATCGCCGGCGCAACCTTGTTGGCCGCGAGCGTAAGCGGAAAGTTCCAGGGCACTATCGCGCCGCACACGCCAATGGGCCGGCGGACGACGAGCCCGTAGGTCGTCTTGTCGGGCAGCGCCACATGCTCGCCATGAACCTTGTCCGCGAGGTCTGCGAACCACGCGATGTTCTCGCCGAATCGCTGCGCCTCGATGCGCGACTCGAGCAGGGTCTTGCCCTGCTCCTTGGTGAGGATCGGTGCGATCTCCTCGACCTTGGCCAGCATGTTGCGCGCGGCCTTGTGCAGGATCTCGGCGCGCTTGTTGGGCGCCAGCTTCGACCAGGTGGTGAACGCCTTCGCCGCCGCCTGCGCCGCGCGGTCCACGTCCGCGACGTCGCCGAATGGAACCTCGTCGACCACCTCGCCGGTGGCCGGGTTGCGGACCTCGTAGGTCTTGCCGGAAGCGGCCTTCGTCCTCTCGTTTTCGATGATCATCGTCGCCATGCGAATAATTATCCTTGCATCCCTCTCCCTCCGGGAGAGGGCAGGGTGAGGGTGGTGATATGGCAGTAAGACTCGAAAAGGAAGGCAACGTCGGCGTCATCGTCCTCGACCGGCCGCCTGCGAACGGCTACGACCATGCGTTCCTCCGCGAATTCGCCAGCGCAATCGACGACGCACGCCTCGACGGTGACGTTCGCAACGTGGTTGTCACGAGCTCTTCCGAGAAGTTCTTCTGCGCGGGCGCAGACGTCAGCGTCTTCGCATCGGGCACGCCACGCTCGCGCTTCATGATCCCGCTGCTCGCGCACGAAGCGTTCCGCAAGATGGAGACATCGCCGCTCGTCTTCATCGCAGCCATCTCGGGCCACTGCCTCGGCGGCGGCTTTGAGCTGGCGCTGGCATGCGACATGCGCTTTGCCGCAGAAGGCAGCTACCAGATCGGCTTGCCCGAGGTCAACCTCGGGCTCTTCCCGGGCTCCGGCGGCACGCAGCGCCTGCCGCGGCGCATCGGGCTGGCGAAAGCGATTGACTTCATCGCCAACGCCACCACGCTGAAGCCGGCCGAGGCGAAGGAGGCCGGGCTTGTCGACCGGCTGTTCCCGGACGCGGCTGCCTGCCGCGCGGGCGCCATCGAGTACCTGGCCAAGCTCGGGGACGGCCCCAGCGTGGCGATCGGCCACGCCAAGCTCGCCGCGACGCTCGGCTATGGCGGCCCGATCGACCTGGGGTTGGCTCTCGAGCGGGAGGCGATCGGGCGGGTCTTCGTCAGCGATGACGCAGAAGAAGGGATCAAGGCTTTCACGGAGAAGCGCAAACCGTCGTTCAAGGGGCACTAAGCAGTCCCTCCCCACCGCGTGGGGAGGGAAGGTGGGGGCGTTAGAATCTCCCCATCAAAAGAAGGAGGCAGTGCCATATGGCTGAGCTTGTCGTGACCTCGATCACCCGGCCGTCGGCCGCCTCCGGAGGCGCCTTCTAGAGCTCCTCGTCTGGCGGACCGATATGTCCGCCCGCCTTTCCGAGGAGTTCTGCGTTGTCCACGCATTTCAATTCCCGGCTCGCTTCGCTGGGCTGGGACACATGGTTCGAACAACGCTTCGAGTCATTCGCCGCCGAGGGCCTACAGCCCACGCGCATCGCGGCCGATTACGGAGCTGAATATCTCGTCCACGGCGCGTCCGAGACCACCAGGGCGGTCCTGGGCCGGCGGCTGCGCGCCGAAAGCACGGTCCTGCCGTCTGTCGGTGACTGGGTGGGAATCCTTCCGCGCGCCTGGGAAACCCCCGCGGTCATTCACGGCGTCGTCGAGCGCCGCACGTCTTTCTCGCGCAAGGTCGTGCACCGCGAGGCGCGTGAGCAGGTGCTCGCCGCCAACGTCGATGTCGCGTTCGTCGTGGCGTCGGCTGACGACGTCAACGTCAGGCGCATCGAGCGCTACCTGGCCATGGCCTGGCAGAGCGGCGCCGTGCCGGCCGTCGTTCTGACCAAGGCGGACCTTGCCGAGTCGGTCGAGGGCATCCGCTTCGAGATCGAGCAAGTGGCCGCGGGTACGCCCGTCGTCGCCACAAGTGCGGTCACCGGCGAGGGCGTCGAGGAGATCCACGCACAGCTCGCTGGATCGCGCACCGGCGTCCTGCTCGGCCCGTCAGGCGTCGGCAAGTCCACGCTCATCAACCGCATGGCCGGCACTGACGTGATGCCGACACGCGAGGTCTTCCGCACCGGCGAAGGGCGGCACATGACCTCGCACCGGGAGCTCATCGAGCTGCCGGGCGGCGGGATGATCATCGACACGCCAGGGCTGCGCGAAGCTCAGCTCTGGGCCGGAGACGGCGCGCTCGACAGCCTGTTCGAGGACATCGAGGCGCTGGAGCTGCAGTGCCGCTTCCCCGATTGCGAGCACCGCACGGAACCGGGGTGCGCCATCAAGGCCGCACTCGCCGGCAGATCTCTCGATCCCGGACGGCTCGCCAGCTACCGCAAGCTGCAGCGCGAGCTGCGGTCCATCGCAGCGCGAAGCGACGCTCGCCTACGTGCTGACGAGCGTCGCAAATGGAGGCAGATAACGATCAACAATCGCGCGCGGGAGGGCTACTTGCGGCGGTGACAAACGGGGTCCCCGCGAACGCGCGGCGCAGCCTCAGCGTTCGTGGGGTCTAATTCCATCCCAGAACGGGATATTGCCCTTCGAGATCCGGTCGAGGATCCGATCCGCGCGGGCCTGCGTCAGCTGCTTGTGGTCGACGAGCTGCTCCAGGCGCGGCTTCAGGCTGGCCACGAGCTTCTTCGCGAACTCGTCCTTCGTCATGTGCCTGTCATTGGCCAGGTCGGAAACCCTCTGACCTTTCTTGAGGTCGGCGATCAGCGTCCCCTCGGGGATGCCGAGCACGTCGGCCTCTGACTCCAGAACGGCCTGGCGGACGAGCTTGCGGTCGGCGTGACGGTCGGTGCGGGACGGCGCGGTGGTTGAGGTGTTCGGGGTCGGGCTGGGCGTCGCTGCCTGCGCAAGCGTGCCCGCCACTCCCACGCTGAGCAGGGCGGCGGCGGCGCCGCTGCCCAGAATCTTGACGGCGGTTGCTGCGAACGGGGTCATCGTGCACATCTCCTCTTCAAGTTGGATTGCCCATCGGGCGAGCATCACGATGAGGAGCGGCTGTCAGACCTCCGTACTGGCCGGATCAGGGGTTTGTAAGTGACCGTGCGCGGATCTCTTTCAGCTCGGCCTCGGTCGGCGGCGGCGTCTCGCCGACATGTGCGTCGACCTTGACCTCCCAACCGGTCGCGTCGCGCACCTCGGCCAGCGTGTGCGCGGGATGCACCGTATCGACGTAGGCCTCGCCGCCCTCGGGCGGAAAGCGGAGGACACACAGGGTCGTGATGATGGCCGCCGGCCCGCCGCCGAGCAGCCCGTGACGCCGGCGCCAGTCAGGGGAACCGTCACCGTGACCAGGCGAGGTGACGAAGGAGACCCGCTCGACCAGGCGGCGTCGCTCGTGCGTCATAAGCGTCACCCACCGCCGGCTGAGAATGGCGATGTCCGCGCCTCCCCCGCTCCCCGGCAGCTTCACCCGCGGCCGCTCCGGCGGCCCGACGTACGACGTGTTGAGGTTGCCGTAGCGGTCGACCTCCGCGCCGCCGATGAATCCGAGGTCGACCAAGCCTTGAGCCATCAGCGCCATCACGTTCGACATGCGCGTGGCCCAAAGAGCACCGGCGACGTTGGGCGGGTCGCCCATGGTGCCGAGGTAGGTGCTCGCTGGTTGATCCCGCATGAGCCCGACCTCGAACAGGCCGCGCGCGTTCGGCGCGTGTGTGTTGCGGGCGACCGCGTAGGCAACGATCGGCAGCCGCATACCGACGAAAACCAGCTCGCGGTCGCGGATCTCGCGCGATGCGACCGCGATCATCAGCTCCTGGTCTGTGTAGTCACTCATCCGCAAAGTTCACAGGCTCGGAAGGTCGGTTGCCGGTGATGCGAATCGACTCGACGTCGACCATCGTCATGTAGGTCTGGCGATCGGGCACATCGAGCACCCAGCGCTTGAGCCACTCCTCGTAGCCCTCGCGCGTCCGCGATTCGTAGGCGTAGGCGTTGTCGAGAGCGTGGTCGCGCTTCCAGAAGCCCTGCACCGGCGAGGGATGCGAGCCGCCGGGCTCGTGTATGACGGCGACCACCTTCGTCTCGGGCAGCAGGACGCGATTGGGATCGCTGAGCGTCACGGCCGCGTCCACCAGCTCCTCGCACGAGATGATCACGCGCTCGGCGGCCAGTCCCGCCTCCTCGCTTATGCCGAGCGGGCCCCACGCGTGCGCACGGCCCTCCGTATCGCAGCGCTGGACGTGAAGGATGGTGACGTCCGGCCGCACGGCGCTGATGTGCACGAGCCCGTCGGCCTCTTTGATGTTCGGGTTGGTACGCAGGATGTCGCTGCCGAGAAGCGTCCGCGCCGGCAGGTACGGCACGTTCCACGCCGCCGCCCAGAGCGCCATCGAGATCGAGAAGTTGGTGTGGTCGTGGATCTCGATCGCCCGCGGGATTCCCTGCTCCGCGGCGCGCCGGTAGCAGTGGCCAAGGCCTTCGGACACATTGCCCACCCACGCCGCGGTGATCCGGCGCACGCAGCCGGCGCCGATGAGCTCGTCGAACAGGGAGTCGGAAATGGGTCCGACAAGGTCGAGGTCCTGGCGGCGCTGCCGGATGAGCTCGTGGCCCGCGGCGAATGGGATCAGCGGCTCGAGAGCGGCGCCGAGGGCGACGGTCGCCCCGTCGGGGACGAAGCGATCGATGGCCTCGGCCATCGTCATGACCTTCGTCAGCGGCCCAACGCCTCGATGAAGCCCCGGTAGTTGCGGTCGATCTCCTTCATCGAGTCGCCGCCGAATTTCTCGAGGAACGCGCCGGCGATCGTGATCGCGACCATCGCCTCACCGATCACGCCGGCGGCGGGCACGACGCACACGTCGCTCCGCTCGTAATGCGCCTCGACCCTCTCCTTCGTCTTCAGGTCGACCGACTGCATCGGCTTCTTCATCGTCGAGATTGGCTTGATGGCGACGCGCAGGTCGATGGGCTCGCCGTTGGTCACGCCGCCGGTCAGTCCGCCCGCGCGGTTCGTGAGGTGCCGGAACGCTCCGCCCGTGAAGTCGATCTCGTCGTGAAACTGCGAGCCCGGCCGCGACGCGCCTTCGAAGCCGGCGCCGATCTCAACACCTTTGATGGCGTTGATCGACAACATCGCCTGAGCCAGCAGCCCGTCGAGCTTGCGGTCCCAGTGCACATAGCTGCCGAGACCCGGCGGCACGCCGCGCGCGACGACGCGGAACGTCCCGCCCAGCGTGTCGCCGCGCTCAGCGACCGCGTCGATGTCGGCCACCATCCGCGCCGACATCTCAGGGTCGGGGCAGCGCACGGGCGACGCTTCGATCTCTGCCACGGTCACCGTGTCGGGATTCACGCCCTCGTACCCGATGTCGTTGACGCCAATCGACTGCGTGAAGCTGAAGATCTCCACACCGAAATGCGCGAGCAGCTTGCGCGCGATGCCGCCCGCGGCCACCCGCGTCGCCGTCTCGCGGGCTGACGACCGCTCGAGCACGTTGCGCACGTCGTCGTGGCCGTACTTGAGCACGCCCGCCAGGTCGGCGTGGCCGGGGCGCAGCCGTGTGACCGGTTTGGGCGCGAAGCCTTCCTTCGAAGCGGTCATCTCGGCCGTCCAGTTGACATGGTCCTTGTTCTCCAGCACGAGCGTGACGGGGCTGCCGATGGTGAATCCACCACGGACACCACTGACGATGCGAGCGAAATCCGTCTCGATCTTCTGACGGCCGCCCCGGCCGTGGCCGCCCTGGCGGCGCGCAAGGTCGCGTCGCAGGTCGTCCTCGGAGATCTCCAGGCCGGCGGGTAGGCCCTCGACGATGACCGTCAGCTGCGGCCCGTGCGATTCGCCGGCGGTGAGGAATCGGAGCATTGACGCGATGATAGGGCGGCGGATGGCTGCGTCCTTGAAGGCGGCTCTGGTCGACATCGGCGGCACGCTGTGGCCCAACTCGTGGCCTGTGCGCGCCACGGACGGCGAGGGCCGCCTCGCCAGGCTGCGCGCGGTGCTGCCGGACCTGCCGTTCGAAGACGCCACCCGGCTCGCAGACGACATCATCACGAGGTCGCGCGACCTAAACGGAGGCACGGTCATGGTGCCCGAGCTGATCCGGATCGACGCTGACGAGCTGATCACGGTGTGCCTGAACGATCACCAGGTGCCGCTGCGACCGTCATTGGTGATGGAGGTGCGTCGGGCAATGGCGATTCCAATCGACGGCCAGTTCCAGCCGCTGCCGGGCTCGCGGGAGCTCCTGTCCACGATTCGCGAGCTCGGGCTGCGCTGCGTGGTCGCCAGCAACACGTACTGGCGCGACGCCGACAGCTACTGGGACGACTTCCGCCTGCTCGGTTGGGCGGACAGCATCGACGCGGTCGTGACGTCGGTCGACGCCGGACACCTGAAGCCGCACCCCGCCGTTTTCGAGCTGGCGGTCAAAGCTGCGGGCGTGCCCGCGGAGCTGTGCGTCGTCATCGGCAACAAGGAGGCGAACGATGTCGAGCCAGCACTGGCGCTTGGCATGCAGGCGATCCTCGTCTATCCCGACGACCCGCCGCCGGCCTCGACACGTGCACATACGGTCGCGGCCGACCTCTGGGAATGCGCCACAGCGTTGAGGGTTATGCTCGGCCGGTAGTGAAAAACGAGCTGCAGCGCGCCGTTGAGCGCGTGTCGCTGACGCTCGACGTCAACGGCGAACGCTCGCAGGTTCTCGTGCCCGTGCACAAGACGCTGCTCGAGGTTCTGCGCGAGGACATGGGCCTCACCGGCACCAAGCATGGGTGCGAGCTTGGCGAGTGCGGCACCTGCACGGTGCTCATCGACGGGCGGCCGCAGCTGAGCTGCCTGGTGCTGCCGGTGCAGGTCGAGGGCCGCGCGATCACCACGGTCGAAGGGCTTGCGGCCGGGTCGGAGCTGCACCCGCTGCAGCAGGCGTTCGCGGAGCTCGGCGCGGCGCAGTGCGGCTACTGCACGCCGGGAATCCTGCTCGCGTCGCGCGCGCTGCTCGATGTGAACGCAAAACCAACCCGCAATGAGATTCGCGAGGCGCTCGCCGGCAACCTCTGCCGCTGCACGGGCTACGTGAAGATCCTGGAAGCGGTCGAACTGGCCTCGGAGCGTATGCATGCCTGATTTCGCCGTCATCGGGAAGCCCTTCCCGCGGGTCGACGGCGTGGCCAAGGTCACCGGGCAGGCCGTCTACGCCGACGACGTCGTGCTGCCGCGCACGCTGCACTGCAAGTTCCTGCGCAGCCCGCACCCGCACGCGCGGATCGTCTCGATCGACACGTCGGCCGCGCGGCGTATTCCTGGCGTGAAGGCCGTGATCACGGGCGCCGACCTGCCTGTGAAGTTCGGCATCCTGCCGGTCACTCAGGACGAGCGGGCGCTCGAGCACGAGAAGGTGCGCTACGTCGGCGACCCGATCGCCGCGGTGGCATCGACAGACGAGGAGACCGCCGCCGCCGCGTGCGATGCGATCGCCGTCGAGTACGAAGTCTTCGAGCCGGTGATGTCCATCGAAGACGCGCTGCGTGCACCGAAAGACGTACGCATCCAGGACTATGGCGGGCCCAACAACATCCACAAGCTCGTGGCCCTCGAGTTCGGCGACATGGACGGCGGGTTCGCGAAAGCCGACCACATCAGAGAGGACGTCTTCTTCTTCCAGGGCAACACGCACCTACCGATGGAGCAGCACAGCGCCATCGCCACATACATCGACGGCAAGGTCACGCTGTGGTCGTCGACGCAGGTCGTGCACTACGTGCACCGCGCGCTCGCGAAGGTGCTCGAGCTGCCGATGAACCGAATCCGCGTCGTCGGCGCTGCGCACGGCGGCGGATTCGGAGGCAAGACCGACCCCTTCGCTCACGAGATCGTGGTGAGCAAGCTCGCGATGATCACGGGCCGGCCGGTCAAATGCACGCTCACGCGCGAGGAGGTCTTCTACGCGCACCGCGGCCGGCATCCGGTGCTGATGTGGGTCCGCACCGGCGTCACGCGCGACGGCCACATCACCGCGATGCATTTCAAGAGCGCGCTGGACGGCGGCGCGTACGGCTCATACGGCGTCGCGTCCACCTTCTACACCGGAGTCCTGCAGCCCATCACCTACGACATCCCCGCTTATCGATTCGAAGGCTGCCGCGTCTTCACCAACAAGCCGCCGTGCGGGCCCAAGCGCGGGCACGGCACGCCGCAGCCGCGTTTCGCGCTGGAGCTGCACCTGGAGAAGATCGCGCACGACCTCGGCCTCGACCCGGCCGAGATGAAGCGCAAGAACTTCGTGAAGCCGATGACCCGCACCGTGAACTGGCTGCGGGTCACCTCGTGTGGGCTCGAGGAGTGCGCGGACAAGGTGCTGCAGGCGTCCGGCTATCGCGATCGCAAGCGCGTGGCTGGCCGCGGCATGGGTTTTGCGATCTCGAGCTACCTCTGCGGCGCGGGCACGGCCATCTACTGGAACGACATGCCGCACTCGGAGGTGCAGATCAAGGTCGACCGCGGCGGCGTCACGGCGTACTGCGGCGCTATGGAAATCGGGCAGGGCTCCGACTCGGTGCTGGCGGCGATCGTGGCCGAGGAGCTCGGACTGCAACCCAGGGACATCCGCCTTGTCACAGCCGACTCCGACTCGACGCCGATCGACCTCGGTTCGTACTCGTCGCGCGTCACGTTCATGGCAGGCAACGCGGCGCTCGAGGCGGCGCGAAAGATGCGAGCCATGCTCGTCGAGGCTGTTGAAGCCGCCGGGCGCAGGTACGAGGACGTCAAGTTCGAAGAGGCCTGCGTCCTGGCCGAAGCGAAGTTCGGCACGCTCGTCAGTGCGGGCAGCTACACGCCACCGAAGATCGCCGGCCCCTACAAAGGGTCGGGCGTCGGACCCAGCCCTGCGTACAGCTACTCGGCCTGCGTGGTCGACCTCGACGCGGACGCGCGCACCGGGCTCGTGCACATCAACAAGGTCTGGATCGCGCACGACGTAGGCCGCGCCATCAACCCACTGCTGGTCGAGGGCCAGGTCGAGGGCAGCGTGTACATGGGCCTGGGCGAGGCGCTGATGGAGGAGCAGGAGTTTCGCAAGGGCCTGCACAAGTGGCCGTCGATGCTCGAGTACAAGTCCCCCACCTTCCTCGACGTGCCGGAGATGGAGACCTTCATTGTCGAGACCGATGATCCCGAAGGTCCGTACGGGGCCAAGGAGGCCGGGCAGGGCCCGCTCCTGCCAGTCATCCCGGCCGTCAACGCCGCCGTGTATGACGCGCTTGGCGTCTGGATCGACGAGACCCCCGTCACGCCGGAGAAGATCGTCGAGGCGCTGCGCCGCAAAGGTAAAGGTGAAGCGGCTCGCGTCGGCCCGACGCGTTTCCCCGACATCCCGTACCCGGCGTGCATCAAGGTCGAGCCGCCACCCAAGGATCTAGATGGGCGCCTTGCGCACCAGGAAGGGACTTACTGAATGCTCCGCCTGCCGCGATTTAGATACCTACGCCCGAAGACGGCGCGCGAGGCCGCGCACATGGCGCGCGAGCTGGGACCGAAGGCGATGTTCGTCGCCGGCGGCACCGACCTTTATCCAAAGCTCAAGCGCAGGCAGTTCGAGGTCGAGGCGCTCATCGGGCTCGACTTTCTCGACCGGCGCGTCACCGGCGAGACGATCGGCGCCGGCGCGACGCTGGCCGACGTCGCATCACATGCCGGCGTGCCCCGCGGTTACGGGCAGGCTGCGGGTCTCGTGTCGTCGCCGCCGCTGCGCAACGCCGGCACCGCGGGCGGCAACCTGTGCGTCGACACGCGGTGCAACTACTACGACATGACGTATGAGTGGCGGAAGGCTATCGGCTTCTGCATCAAGAAGGACGGGGACATCTGCCTCGTCGCGCCGAGCAGCCCCCGCTGCTGGGCTGTGTCGTCGTCAGACACCGCGCCGATGGCGATCGCGCTCGGCGCCACCGTGGTGCTGGCAGGCAATGACGGCGAACGTGAGGCGCCGGTTGCCGCGCTGTACCGCGACGACGGCATCGACTACCTCGCCAAGGAGCCGCATGAGGTCGTCACGGAGATTCGGCTGCCGGTGGCCGCGCGCACGAGCAGCGCCTACGTGAAGCTGAGACGCCGCGGCTCGATCGATTTCCCGATTGCGGGCGCCGCGGTCGCGGTCGAGCTCGACGGAGATGTGGTCGACTCCTGCCGCATCGTCCTGAGCGCGGTCGCCTCGCATCCCCTGGAGGCCACGGCCGCGGGCGAGTTCCTCGCCGGCAAGCGGCTCGACCACGAAGTGATCCAGGCTGCGGCCGACCTCGCGGCGAAGCCGGCCAAGCCCCTCGACAACGCCGATCTCACCCATTTCTGGCGGAAGCGGATGGTGCGGGTGGTGGTCGAGCGGGCGATCCTCGATGCGATCGGAGCGAGCGACTCGACGGTTAAGCTTTCAGGCCAGTGAGAGGAAGGATCACACGGCGACAGTCGGGCCAGGGCATGGTCGAATACGCGCTCATCCTCGCCCTGGTGGCCTTGATCGTGATCGTGGCGCTCATCGCCACCGGGGGTCAGGTCATCAACCTGTACTCCGACATCGTGACGACGATGTGCCAGAACCACGTCGGCTGCTGACGTACGAGGCGCCGACCAGAAAGCCGGGACGGATCGTTAACCTCTGTATTGATGATTCATTTTTTCCGCTGGACCCAAGAGGGCCAGGGGATGGTGGAGTACGCCCTCATCCTGGCTCTGGTGGCGCTGATCGTGCTCGTCGCGCTGATCGCCACCGGCGGCCAATTGATCAACGTGTACTCGAACATCACCGCCACGATGTGCAACTACCACGTGGGGTGCTGAGCTAACTCCACCCCCGTCCGATTCCGCCTGTTTGGCGCCAACCAGGCCCCATCACCGCCGAGCTCGCGCGGGTTTGGCGCCAAACGGGTGCTTCCGGAGGGGGAGCACCAGCCGCGCTGACGGGTAGTACAGGTCAGCCCGACCTACAAACCGGCTTTCGCGATCATGGAGGTCGGCCTGGACTTCGGGACGGGGCAGCTGGGCTTCGAGGAGCAGCCATCGGAGGCGGGTTTCCATGGGCGACTCGGCAGGTGCCGCAAGCTCCGTCAGCGACCGCAAGCGGCTTACGCCGGGGCGACCCTTCGCGTCGTCCGTGTATCGGAGCAACGCGGTCGCATCCGTGAGCCGAAGGTGAAGCGACATGTCGATGGCGACGAGCGCCTCGGTCGCGGGCCAGCTCGCGCTCAGGTCGCGAAGCGTGCGGTGGAGCGTCGTCGTACGCAAGCCACGGACGGCCCGGACATCGCGCGACCGGATGTCACAGCGCCGCACATTCAGGCCGGCGCGGGAGCGAACAGTGGATGCCGTCGGCACGGCAATCTCGACAGGGTTGGCCGGCTCGAAGTCGAGGCCGAGAATCCAGGCGGCGGTCTTGCCGGCAAAGATGGCCTTTGGCGGCACTAGACGCCCCCACGCTGCGAGCAGGCGCCAGGGATCTTCCTGACCACCACTCCAGCAGTAGAGCTCAGAGCCGAGTCGTTTCCAAGCTTTGCTCTTGAGGGATTCCAACGTGAGCCCGTGTCTTCGCGCTTCGGCCAGCGTGAACGGTGCAGCCTTGAGCTGTCGAGGCACGCGGGGAGTCCTGGCCACCAGGGCAGGATGCGGCGCGGTCTCGAGAGTCGACAACCCCGCCTGTAAACAAACCGGACACCCACGTTTGGCGCCAAACAGGCCCTTGATTTCGGCATCAGTCGCGGGTTTGGCGCCAAACGGGTCGAATGGTCTCAGTCCGGGAGCGCTGACCTCGTCGCCTCTTCGGCCACCTTCCTTATCGCGTCGAAGTCGCGGCGCGCCATTGCGTCGGCCGGAAACAGCGCGTTTGTCAGCCCCACCACCTTGACCCCCAGCTCGAGGTAGCCCCGCACGTCCGCGACGCCGACGCCGCCCGAGACCCAGAGCGGGACACCGCCCATGGGCCCGCCGAGCGCCCGGATGTACTCGACTCCGCCGACCGGCGCTATCGGAAAGACCTTGACCAGCTTCGCGCCGGCCAGGCGCGCCTGATAGATCTCTGTCGGCGTGAGCGCGCCGAGCACGCAGAGCATGTCGTGCTCGCGGCAAGCTGCCGCGACCTCGGGCAACACCACGGGCGTGACCACGAAGGCGGCGCCGGCGGCCTTGGCTTCTGAGACCGCTCCGGGATCCCAGACCGTGCCCACGCCGATCGGGTGGCTGTCGCCGGTGCTTGCGCGCAGGCCGCGGATCATGTCGTAGCAGGACGGGACCGTCGTCGTGATCTCGATCGACCCGATCCCGCCCTCCATGGCCGCCAGGCATGCCTGGAAGCCTGCGTCGGCGTCCTCGGTGCGGAGCACGCCGCACAGCCGGTTCGGGAAGGCCTTCTCGATGGGCAGCACCGCCGGTGAGCGTACCCCGTTCCAGAGAAACTCTATGCTGGTACATACGTATGACTGAGGCCACCGCGACCCAGGTCACCACTCGGGAGCAGATCATCCAGGCGGCGGCCGACTCTCTGCTCGAGAACGGCTATTCCGGCACCAGCGTCCGCGCCATCGCCTCCCGGGCTGGCGTCGCGATCGGCAACCTGCAGTACTGGTTCCCCACCAAATCCGAGCTCCTGGTCGAGGCCTGGCGCTACCTCACGGCCCGATCCGTCGAGGAGCTTCGGGAAGCCCTGAATCAGCTCACGGACCCGCTGGAGGTGCTCGAGGTCGGCGTGGAGTCCATCTGGGACTCGCTGCGGCGGCTTGGAGACATCCAGCTGGCCGCGTTCGACCTCCTGGTCCAGGCGCCGCGCACTGAGCGCCTGCGTGCCTACCTGCCCGAGCTCTTCACCCGTTACCGCGAGGTGATCCAGGAGCAGCTGGACCGGCTCGAGGAGGGCGGCATCATCCGCCTGACCGTGCCGCGGGAGGTGCTCGTGCCGCTGGTGCTGAACACGGTGCTGGGCTTCGGGCTCTACTACGTGGTCACCCGCGATGACGAGTCATGCCTGCGAGCTCTGTCAGCATTCCGAACTCTGGCCAGCACCCTCATCGAGCCCGTGCCGTGAGCACCGCCGTGCTGGATCGTGAGCTGCAGAGGCTTGAAGGCCTGTGGGCCGACGGGCTGTCAGAGACTTACCGTTCGTACCTGGAAGAGGTCGCGACGCACGCACC
>WNFF01001077.1_pt1 | contig 21650 bp, 22 predicted proteins | sample 5400441 | NCBI WGS metagenome assembly WNFF01 (sample SAMN13153345, study PRJNA577476) | soil metagenome | isolation source: 120 cm saprolite under Douglas fir tree site 2 hole 3 replicate 1 | place: USA:California | collected 2015-04-18
CGCCAGGGCTGGAAGACCGAAATCATCGACTCGACCATGACCGGCCTCGGCGGCTACAAAGATGTGACGGTCGCGGTCAAGTCCGCTGGGCGGGCCGCGCCGACCGACGGCGTCTGGTCGCGGCTGAAGTACGAGGGCGGCGTGCACCGCGTGCAGCGCGTGCCGGTCACCGAGTCGCAGGGCCGCATCCACACGTCGGCCGCGGGCGTGCTGGTCATGCCGGAGGCCGACCCGGTGGAGGTGCACATCGAACCCGGCGACCTGCGGGTGGACGTGTTCCGCTCATCGGGCCCCGGCGGGCAGAGCGTGAACACTACCGACTCGGCGGTGCGGATCACCCATCTGCCCACCGGGATCGTGGTGTCCTGCCAGAACGAGAAGAGCCAGCTTCAGAACAAGGAGCAGGCGCTGCGCATCCTGCGGGCCAGGCTGCTCGCCCAGGCGCAGGCGGACGCGGACGCGCAGGCCGCCGCCGAGCGACGCAGCCAGGTCGCCACCGTGGACCGCTCGCAGCGGGTCCGGACCTACAACTTCCCCGAGAACCGCATCTCCGATCACCGGGTCGGCTTCAAGGCCTACAACCTGGATCAAGTGATCGACGGGGACCTGGACGCTGTGATCACCGCCCTGGTGGAGGCGGACCGGTCCGGGAGAGCAGCGGCGGCCGATGAGCCTTCTGCTCGATGAGATCGCCGTCGCCGCCGCCCGGCTCGCCGAGGTGGGCGTGGACTCGCCGCGGGCCGACGCGGAGCTGATCGCCGCGCACGTGCACGGCGTGGGCCGCGGCGAGCTGCACCGGGTGCCCGACGCCGACTTCGATCCGCGGTTCTGGGACGAGGTCGCCCGCCGCGAGGCCCGTGAGCCGCTCCAGCACATCACCGGGCACGCCTACTTCCGCTACCTGGACCTCGAGGTGGGCCCCGGTGTCTTCGTGCCCCGCCCGGAAACCGAGGTGATGACCGGCTGGGCGATCACCCGGCTCACCGAGATGGACGTCGCCGAGCCGGTGGTGGCCGACCTGGGCACCGGGTCCGCCGCGATCGCACTGGCCATCGCCCAGGAGGTGCCCCGGGCCCAGGTGCATGCGGTGGAACTGGACCCGCTCGCACGAACATGGGCAGAACGAAACATCGCCAGTTCCTCAACCTCCGCCCCCCACGTGGCCGGCCGGGTGACCCTGCACGGCGACGATTTCGCCCGCGCCCTGGAAACCCTGGGCCGGTCAGTGGACCTGGTGATCAGCAACCCCCCGTACATCCCGGTCGGCGCCTCGGTGCCGCCCGAGGTCGGCGAGTACGACCCAGCGACCGCGCTGTGGGGCGGCCAGGACGGCCTGGACGCGATCAGGGTGGTGGAGCGGGTGGCCCGGCGACTGCTGCGCCCCGGCGGCCTGGTCGCGGTGGAGCACGGTGCCCCCCAGGGGACATCCGTGTACTGGGTGTTCGCGGAGGAACGCGGCTGGCGGGACACCCGCAATCACCGGGACCTGGCCGGCCGGGACCGCTTCGTTACCGCGACATGGCCCGGCGGTCCGGCCGACTAGTGGAAGATAAACGCCCATGAGCGCACGGTTTGACTGTTCGGATGCGGCGGACCTCGCCCTCGGCCTCGAGGAGGCGGCGGCGGCGCTGCGCCGGGGCGAGCTTGTCGTGCTGCCGACCGACACGGTGTACGGGGTGGCCGCGGACGCCTTCAACCCGGCCGCCGTGACGTGCCTGCTGGCGGCCAAGGGACGGGGCAGGCAGGCACCGCCCCCGGTGCTCGTCGGGACCGTCCGTGCCGCCTCCGCGCTGGTGGAAGATTTCGGATCCGTCGGCGAGGACCTGATCGACCAGTTCTGGCCGGGCGGGCTCACCCTGGTCTGCCGGGCCGCCCGGTCCCTGGTCTGGGATCTGGGCGACACCAAGGGCACGGTCGCGATCCGGATGCCACTGCACCCGGTCGCCCTCGACCTGCTCAGGCGGACCGGTCCGCTGGCGGTGAGCAGCGCGAACCGTTCCGGCGAGCCGTCGGCCACCACGGCGGCAGAAGCGGAGGCGCAACTCGGCGATGCGGTCGCGGTCTACCTCGACGACGGAGCATGCCCGGCCAATGCGGCGTCCACGATCGTCGACCTGACCGGGACGGTGCCGCGCCTGCTCCGGGCCGGGGTGGTGCCCATCGAGCGGCTCCGTGAGGTGATCGCGCTGGCCGTGGCGGATGCGGCGGATGAGAACGCGTCCGGCGCGGACACGCCGGCGTCCGGCGCAGACACGCGCCCGCTCATCGCGGACACGCCGGCGTCCGAGATGGACATGCGCCCGCCCGCTGCGAACGGGGCGGCCGGCGCCGAGGCCGCCGAAGGCGGGGGAGTGCCAACCGCCGATGAGGAGGCGTCCAGCGGGTGACGGCGCCGGCAAGCCACCTGCAGCACTTTCGTCAGGCAGGTGTTCTACAGTTGACAAGTAATGCAGGTATCACACGCGTCGCCCACGCGGGCCTGGTGACCCAGTATGCGTGAGTATGGCCTCACGCTGCTGATTGCGGCTGCCGTCACCTACCTGCTGACCCCCCTGGTCCGCCGCTTCGCCATCGCGGTGGGTGCCTCGCATGCGGCCCGCGCCCGGGACGTTCATGTCGAGCCGACCCCGCTGCTCGGCGGGCTGGCCATGTACGGCGGCCTGGCCGCCGGGCTGCTGGTCGCCTCTCAGCTGACGCACCTCGGTACGGTTTTCGCCGGGACCCGAGTGGCCAGCGGGCTGCTGCTGGCGGGCGGCCTGATCGTGGTCGTCGGCTTCGTGGATGACCGGTGGGGGATGGGCGCGCTCAGCAAGCTCGCCGCCCAGGCGGCCGCCGGGGTGATCCTCGTCTGGAGCGGCGCCGTGGTGGCCTGGCTGCCGCTGCCGGGGGGCGGCACGCTGGTGCTGAGCGCAGACGAGCAGACCGCCCTGACCGTGCTGGTCGTCGTGGTCACCATCAACGCGGTCAACTTCATCGACGGCCTGGACGGCCTGGCGACCGGCGTCGTCGGGATCGGCGCGGCGGCATTTTTCCTCTACTACTACGAGCTCACCAAGCGGCTGGGACTGGACCAGTTGACCGGCACGGCGCTGGCGTCGGCCGTCCTGGCCGGGGTGTGCCTCGGATTCCTGCCGCACAACTTCTACCCGGCGAGAATCTTCATGGGCGACACCGGGGCGATGCTGCTCGGGCTGCTGCTCGCCTATGCGCCCATCTCCAGCAGCGCTTCACTCGACCCGAACAGCGTGGCCAGCCCGGCGGCCTACGGTTCGGGCACCGTCAACCGGTTCCCCGAGATCCTGCCGCTGCTGCTGCCCGCGGCGGTCCTGCTGATCCCCTACGCGGACCTCGTGCTCGCCGTGATCCGCAGGATGCGCGCGGGGCAGTCGCCGTTCGCGGCGGATAAGAAGCACCTGCACCATCGACTGCTCGACACCGGGTACTCGCAGCGCGCCAGCGTCATGATCGTGTACCTGTGGGCGGCGCTGTTCTCGGGCACCGTCGTGCTGCTGTCGATCATGCGGACCCGGCTGCCCGTGCTGGCCGCGGTCACCGTGGCCGGTGTCCTGGCCCTGCTGCTGGCCTCGATGCCGAGGCTGCGGCCGTGGGCCAGGCGCGGTGCCGCGCGGGTAGCGGGCTCCCGGGTGATCACCCCCCAGCGGTCCGGGCCGGTACAGGGCCAGGCAGTCCACAGCCAGGCAGTCCACGGCCAGGCAGTCCACGGCCAGGCAGTCCACGGCCAGGCAGTCCACGGCCAGGCGGTCAACGGCCAGGTAACTCAGGGTGCGATGTATCGGGGTCCGGCGGCCCAGGGCCCACCGGCTCCCGGGCCGTCCCCATCGGCGCCGTTTCCGTCGGCACCCCTGCGGGGAGTGCCGGGGGGGTCAGTGCCGCCCGCGGGAGCGGTGCCGGGGGGTTCAGTGCCGTCGGCGGGTGCCGGGCCGGGCGGTGCACTGCCGTCCGCAGGCACCGCGCCGCACTGACCTCTTACGGGGCTCGGGCCGGTCTGTCACGATCATGCCCCCGTACGTGCGCGTTCGTGAACATTTGGCTACCTTCAGCGCACGAGGTGACCTGGTAAAGCGTGCTTCAAGGAGCTTGTGATATCTTTCACGAGCAGCCACTCGAGGATGAGTGAGGGGTACGTGATAGGTTTCGCTCACCCGGCGGCGCAGCCGCGCCGCCGCCGCGGTACCGCGGCACGGTGCCAACGGGGCACCGATGCGTCCGCGGGGGTCAGGACCTTTCGGCCGAGTTCTCCCGGAGCCTTGTAGATGGTGGCGAATTACGCCCAAGTCGTCCGGCGATCGGCTGCGGTGGCATCCGTCGCCGCGGTGGTCATGGTAGCGCTCGGTGCCGGACTCGGCGGTAGCAAAGGCCTGATCGGCGCCGTGAGCGGGGTGGGTATCGTCGCCCTCTTCTTTGGCATCAGCGTGATCGCCGTGGGCCGCGCGGCGCGGGTCAGTCCCCAGGTCATGATGGTGACCGCGATGATTACATATCTCGTGAAGATCCTCGTTCTGCTCTTCCTCGTCGGGCAGTTCCAGGACTCGACCGCGTTCAATCCCAGGGTCTTCGGCCTGACCGCGATCGTTTGCATCCTCGTCTACAGCGCGGCGCAGGTGATCTGGACGATGCGCCTGAAGATGTTGTATGTCAAGCCGGACGGAGAACGGTGACTCGTGGGGCGCACTCAGGTCTTGGACGGCGGATCGCGGCCCACGGGCAACGCTGCGGCCGTCACCCTCTGGCCGCGGCCGCACGGTCACTGGCCGCGGCCGCACGGCCATGAGCAGGTCCGGCGCACGCCCAGACGGCTCGAACGACCGGCCAGGCTCGAACGACCGGCCGGGCTCGAACGGCCGGCCGGGCTCGAACGACCGGCCGGGCTCGAACGACCAGGCGGGCTCGAACGACCGGCCGGGCTCGAAGGGCCGGCCGGGCTCGAAGGGCCGGACGGGCTCGAACGGCCGGCCAGGGCCGAACGAGGGCACCGGCTGGACGGTCATGAGCTACCTGATCGGCGGAATGGCGCTCTATGGCGGCATCGGCTGGCTGATCGGGCGGTGGACTGGTATCGCCGTGTTGTTCCCGATCGGGATGCTGTTCGGCCTGGGTTTGGCCCTCACGCTGGTCGTCCTGCGGTTCGGCAGGCCGTGACGGTCCCGCCGCGGCGAAGGGGCGGATCGGCAGCGGGCGAGCGGCACAGGAGCATGCGGTGAGTGACATCCAGGCGATGACAACGGCGAGCGGATGCCACCTCTTCAGCGGGTGCGGCTACCCGGCGCCGTCAATCAGCGACTTCTATTTCAAGCCCATCTTCACCATTGGCTCGTTCGAGTTCACCAAGCCGATGCTGCTCGCGATCCTCGCCGCGGCCATCGTGCTGGCCTTCTTCGGCGCCGCTTTCGCCCGGCCGAAGCTCGTCCCTCGCGGTGTGCAGAACCTCGGTGAGCTGGGCCTCCTTTTCGTCCGGGACCAGATACTACGGCCGCAGCTGGGCAAGAAAGGCGACCGGTTCCTGCCATTCCTTGTCTCCCTGTTCTTCTTCATCTGGATCATGAACCTGTTCGGGATCATCCCGCTGATCGAGTTCCCGGCGACCTCGAAATTCGCGTTCCCGGTCGCGCTGACCGCGATGGTCTGGGTCACCTACATGACGCTGGGCATCAGGAGCCAGGGGCCGATCGGCTACTTCAAGAACATGGCGGTACCGGCCGGCGCACCATGGTGGATCCTGCCGCTCCTGAGCCCGATCGAACTGCTCTCCAACATCATCGTGCGGCCGTTCACGCTCTCGATCCGGCTGTTCGCCAACATGCTGGCCGGTCACCTGCTGCTGCTGGTGTTCGCACTGGCCTCGTGGTACCTGTTCAGCCTCTCGATCGGCCTGCTGTTCGCTGCGACCTCGTTCGTCCTGACCATCATCCTGACCGCCCTTGAAGTGCTGATCCAGGCGCTGCAGGCGTTCATCTTCACCACGCTGACCGCGTTCTACTTCGCGGATGCGCTGGAATCATCGCACTGACCGACAACATTCGACAGACCCGGCGTAAAGAGGCACCGGGCCGGAGAAAGAGGAAACCGACACATGCATCCTCTGGTGCATCACCTGCTCTACAGTGCCGCAGGCACGCCTACCACCACGATCCATGTCGCCAAACTTGGCGCGCTTGTCTACGGCCTCGCGGCCATCGGCCCTGGCATCGGCATCGGTCTGGTCTTCGGCCACGCCATTGAGGCGATGGCCCGCCAGCCCGAGGCAGCGGGCATGATTACCACATATATGTGGATCGGCTTCGCGCTGACCGAGGCGCTCGCGCTGATCGGCATCGCCGTTCCGTTCTTCATAACCTGAGAACGAGGCCCGAGAGGTAGCCGCGCATGTTGCATCTGGCGCAGAGCGGATCGCAGAACCCGCTCGTCCCCAACCTGACCGAGCTGATCATCGGCGCGGTCTCGTTCTTCATCGTCTTCGGCGCGCTGGCCAAGGTGTTGCTGCCGAGGATCCAGAAGACGCTCGAGGAGCGCACCGACAAAATCGAGGGCGGCATCCAGCGCGCCGAGGAGGCGCAGGCCCAGGCGAACCGGTTGCTTGAGCAGTACAAGGAGCAACTCGCCGAGGCCCGGCACGAGGCGGCCCGGCTCCGTGAGGAGGCCAGGGAGGAGGGCGCCCGGATCATCGCCGAGATGCGCGAGCAGGGGCAGGCGCAAAAGCAGCGCCTGGTCGACTCGGCGCAGGCGCAGATCGAGGCCGACCGCCAGCAGGCCATCAACGCGCTCAGGACCGAGGTGGGCACCCTGGCGGTGGAACTGGCCAGCCGGGTCGTGGGTGAGTCGCTGGAGAACGAGGCCAGGCAGCGCCGCGTCGTGGAGCGGTTCCTGGAGGATCTCGAAGGCCAGCAAGAAGAAACCGGCGCGAGGTCGCCCCGATGACTGCGCGCCCCGATCACCCCGGGCGCAGGGTCTCGCAGCACCAGCCCGTGCGGCACCGGGTTGCGCGGCACCGGGTTATGCAGCACAGCGTTCTGCGGCACAGCGTTCTGCAGCACAGGGTTCTGCCATGAGGGGCCCCAGCCGGGCCTCGCTGGCCGAGGCCAGGCAGCAGCTCTCCGCGGTCGTGACGTCAGCGGCCGCCGCCCGGACTCTTGGCGATGAGCTTTTCGCCGTCGTCGCGCTGCTGGACGCAGAGCCCGCTCTGCGCCGCGCGGTGGCCGACGGCAGCCGCCCGGCGGAAGCCAGGACCGGCCTGGTCAGGGAACTGCTGGGCGGGAAGGTCGGCGATGCCACTCTCGACTTGGTGGTCACCCTGGCCGCCGGACACTGGTCGAGTCCGGCTGACCTGTCCGAGGCGGCCGAGCAGCTGGCCGTGCTCGCCATCGTGGCGGCGGCCGAGCGCGGCCGCCATCTCGACGACCTGGAGGACGAGCTGTTCAGGTTTGGACGCGTGGTCGCGGGTGCGCCGGAGCTGCGCATAGTCCTGTCCAACCCCGATATTCCGGCGGAATACAAGCGCGGCCTGCTTGACTCGCTGCTCGAGGACAAGGCGACAGCCGACGCACGGCGCCTGATCAGCGAGGCCGCCACCCACCCCCGGGGACGTAACCTGGATGCGAGCCTGGCCGAATACGCCAGGCTGGCAGCGCAGTGGCGGGAACGCCTGATCGCGTTGGTGCGGGTGGCCATCGCGCTCAGCGCGGATCAGCGCGCGCGGCTGGCCGCCGCCCTGGAGGCCGCCTACGGGCACGAGGTCCACCTCAATGTGCTCATCGATCCGCACTTGGTAGGTGGCATGTCCGTCCGGATCGGGGATGAGTTCATCGACGGCAGCGTGGCCAGCCGCCTGGCCGTGCTGCGGCGCCGTCTCGCGGCATGACGCCGGGCTCGGCGTGTACAAGAAGGCATAAGGCATAAGGCATAACGACAGACCGGCTGCAGATGACAACGAGAGAGACGCGAGGACGATGGCGGAGCTGACAATACGGCCCGACGAGATCCGGGACGCGCTGGCGAGCTTCGTCCAGGCGTACCAGCCGGACGCGGCCTCCAGGGAAGAGGTCGGTATCGTCGCCGAGGCCGGCGATGGCATCGCGCGGGTCGAGGGGTTGCCCTCGGCCATGGCGAACGAGCTGCTGGAATTCCCCGGCGGCATCCGCGGCCTCGCGCTCAACCTGGATGTGCGCGAGATCGGCGTGGTCATCCTCGGCGACTTCAGCAAGATCGACGAGGGCCAGCAGGTCCGGCGCACCGGCGAGGTGCTGTCCGTCCCCGTCGGCGACGGCTTCCTGGGCCGCGTGGTCGATCCGCTCGGTAATCCGATGGACGGCAAGGGGGAGATCGAGGGAACGCAGCTGCGCGCCCTTGAAGTGCAGGCGCCGTCGGTGGTGAAGCGGCAGAAGGTGAAGGAGCCGCTGCAGACCGGGATCAAGTCGATCGACGCGATCACCCCCATCGGGCGCGGCCAGCGCGAGCTGATCATCGGCGACCGGCAGACCGGGAAGACGGCCATCGCGGTCGACACGATCATCAACCAGCGGGCGAACTGGGAGTCGGGTGACCCGGCCCGCCAGGTCAAGTGCGTCTACGTGGCCATCGGCCAGAAGGGCTCCACCACGGCCCAGGTCAAGCAGGCGCTGGAGGATGCGGGCGCGATGGAGTACACCGCGATCGTGGCCGCGCCCGCCTCGGACCCGGCCGGCTTCAAGTACATCGCCCCCTATACCGGGTCCGCCATCGGCCAGCACTGGATGTACGCGGGCCAGCACGTGCTGATCATTTTCGATGACCTGTCCAAGCAGGCCGAGGCGTACCGGACCGTCTCGCTGCTGCTGCGCCGGCCGCCCGGCCGTGAGGCGTACCCGGGTGATGTTTTCTACCTGCACTCCCGGCTCCTTGAGCGGTGCGCGAAGCTCTCCGATGACATGGGCGGTGGCTCGCTGACCGGGCTGCCGATCGTCGAAACCAAGGCCAACGACATCTCCGCCTACATCCCCACCAACGTCATCTCCATCACCGACGGGCAGATCTTCCTGGAAACCGACCTGTTCAACTCCGGTGTCCGCCCCGCCATCAACGTCGGCCGGTCGGTGTCCCGGGTCGGCGGCGACGCGCAGATCAAGGCGATGAAGAAGGTCGCGGGCGGGCTGAAGCTGGCCCTCTCGCAGTACCGCGACCTGGAGGCATTCGCCTCCTTCGCCTCCGACCTGGACGCGGCCTCCCGCGCCCAGCTGGACCGGGGTGCGCGCCTGGTCGAACTGCTCAAGCAGCCCCAGTACAGCCCGCTGCCGGTGGAACGGCAGGTGGTGGTGATATGGGCGGGCACGTCCGGGTACCTCGATGACGTGCCCGTGGACGACATCGGCCGGTTCCAGGAGGAGTTCATCGACTCCGTGCAGCGAAAGCGCCCGGGCATCTACGACGCGATCAGGGAGACCGGCGAGCTGTCGGACGACACCGCGACCGCGCTCAAGGACGCGATCGACGAATTCCGCCGGGGGTTCGAGATCAGCGGCGGCGAGATGCTGGTCAAGGACGAGCCGGTCGAGCCCCTCCCGGACGACCAGGCCGAGCGCGACACGGTAACCAGGTACGTGCCGCCTCCGGCGCCCGAGCAGTAGGGCGGGAGCACGCAGCATGGGAGCACAGCTTCGCGCGGTCAGGCAGCGGATCCGGGGAATCCAGGCCATTGCCAAGATCACGCGTGCTCAGGAGCTGATCGCGGCATCCCGGATCATCCGGGCCCAGCAGCGGGTGCATGACGCGGTGCCGTACGCGCGGGCGATCATCGAGGCCCTTGAGGCCGTGGTCAGCCGCTCCGCGCAGATCGACCACCCGCTGGTCCGCGAGCCGCAGAACCCGCAGCGGGCCGCGGTGGTCATTCTCACCAGTGACCGCGGGTTCGCCGGCGGCTACAACGCCAACGTCCTGCGCACGGCCGAGGGCCTGCGGGGGCTGCTGGCCGAGCGGGGCGTCGAGCCGGTGACGTACGTGGCCGGCCGGCGGGGCATCGCCTGGCACCGGTTCCGGAGCCGGGAGATGGCCGCGCAGTGGATGGGGTTCTCGGAGAATCCGAGATCCGGCAACGCCCACGACGTGGCCGCCACGGTGCTCGAGGCGTTCGGCCGCCCGGCCGATGAGGGCGGCGTGGACGAGATCTACGTCGTCTACACCGAGTTCGTGTCCATGCTCACCCAGAACGCCGTGGTGCACCGGATCCTCCCGGTGGAGATCGAGGAGACGACCGGCGAGCCACCCACCGGGCCCCTGCCGCTGTATGAGTTTGAGCCCTCACCACCGGACGTTCTGGATGCCCTTTTGCCGTGGTATGTGGAGAGCCGGATCTATCACGCGCTGCTTGAGAGCGCGGCATCGGAGATCGCGGCGCGGCGCCGGGCGATGAAGGCAGCCACCGACAACGCCAACGACCTGCTTGAGGGGTTCACCCGCGAGGCGAACAAGGCGCGGCAGGCCGAGATCACCCAGGAAATCAGCGAGATCGTCGGGGGCGCCAACGCGCTGGCCGAGACGCTCGCAGGGAAAGAGTGAGCATCGTCATGACCGAAACCGTAGAGAAGCCCGCCGCCGGCGGCGGGGAAGCGACCACCGCTGGCACCGGCCGCGTCGTGCGGGTGATCGGTCCCGTCGTGGACGTGGAGTTCCCCGCGGAGGAACTGCCCGGCATCTACAACGCCCTGCATGTGGACGTGACGCTGGACGACGAGGTCCGGATGCTGACGCTGGAGGTGGAGCAGGACATCGGTGACAACGTGGTCCGCACCATCTCCATGGAGCCGACCGACGGCCTGGTGCGCGGCGCGCCGGTGGCCGACACCGGCGGGCCGATTTCGGTGCCGGTGGGGGACGTCACCAAGGGTCACCTGTTCAACGTGCTGGGCGAGACGCTGGACGTGCCGACCGCCTCGCTCAACATCACCGAGCGGTGGGGGATCCACCGTGACCCGCCGCCGTTCGACCAGCTGGAGCCGAGAACCGAGATCCTGGAGACCGGCATCAAGGTCCTCGACCTGCTCACGCCCTACGTCAAGGGCGGGAAGATCGGCTTGTTCGGCGGGGCCGGTGTCGGCAAGACGGTGCTCATCCAGGAGATGATCACCCGGGTGGCCAAGAACTTCGGCGGTGTGTCGGTGTTCGCCGGGGTCGGCGAGCGGACCCGCGAGGGCAACGACCTGTTCATCGAGATGACGGAGTCGAAGGTCATCCAGGACACCGCGCTGGTCTTCGGCCAGATGGACGAGCCGCCGGGCACCCGGCTGCGGGTCGGGCTCTCCGCCCTGACCATGGCCGAGTACTTCCGTGACGTGAAGGGCCAGGACGTGTTGCTGTTCATCGACAACATCTTCCGGTTCACCCAGGCGGGCTCGGAGGTCTCCACCCTGCTCGGCCGGATGCCGTCGGCCGTGGGGTACCAGCCCACGCTGGCCGACGAGATGGGCCAGCTGCAGGAGCGGATCACCTCCACCAGGGGCCACTCGATCACCTCGATGCAGGCCATCTACGTGCCCGCGGACGACATCACCGACCCGGCGCCGCACACCACGTTCGCGCACCTGGACGCCACGACCGTGCTCTCCCGTGAGATCACCGAGAAGGGCATCTTCCCCGCGGTGGACCCGCTCGACTCCACCTCCCGCATCCTGGACGCCAAGTACATCGGGCAGGAGCACTACGACGTCGCCCGCGAGACGCAGCGGATCCTGCAGCGGTACAAGGAACTGCAGGACATCATCGCCCTGCTCGGCATCGATGAGCTGTCCGAGGAAGACCAGGTCACGGTGAAGCGGGCCCGGAGGATCGAGCGTTTCCTGTCCCACCCCATGTTCGTCGCCGAGCAGTTCACCGGCCTGCCCGGCGTGTTCGTGCCGCTGAGCGACACGATCTCCTCGTTCAAGGCGATCACCGAGGGCCAATACGATCAGGTCCCCGAGCAGGCCTTCTTCATGTGCGGCGGGATCGAGGACGTGGAGCGCAAGGCGCAGGAGCTGGAGCGCCGGTGAGGGGGATGCCGCGGTGACGGTACGCGTACAGCTGGTCGTCCCGGACGGCGAGATCTGGGCGGGGAACGCCCGGATGGTGATCGCCAAGACCCTCGACGGCGACCTCGGCGTGCTGACCGGCCATCCGCCTGTGCTCGGCATCCTGGCCGAGGGCAGCGTGGTCCGGATCCTCGACCCTGAGGCCGGCGAGGAAGCTCGTGGCCCGGAGGTGATGATCGCGGTGGGCAGCGGGTTCCTGTCCGTCGCCGACGACCGGGTATCGATCTTCTCCGGGCAGGCCGAGGTGGGCACGCGGGTGGACCGGGCGGCCGCGCAGGCCCAGCTCGACGCGGCGCTGGAAGCGGCCGGGTCCCAGCCTCCGGGAGATCAGGAGCCGCCCGAGGTGAAGTACTCCCGGGCGCTGCTCAGGGCCGCGGGCGAGCGGTCCTGACGCGGGCCAGCGCGGAGGCCCGGAGGTGAGCGGAGCGCTGGCATTCGACGCGGCCTGGCTTTTCGCTGGCTTCCTGCTCCTCGCCCTGCTCCTCGCGGCCGGCATCACGGTGCGCAGGCTCCTGCTTGAGCGCGGCGGCGGCACGGTCGAGTGCGGCCTGCGCCTGCCGGACGGGGCCTGGCGACTCGGCGTGGCCGGCTACCAGCAGGACGAGCTGCGCTGGTATCACGTTTTCGGCGTCCTGCTGACTCCTGACGAGGTGTTCGAGCGGCGTACCCTCACCGTGGTCTCCAGGCGCGACAGCGATCCCGTGGAAGCGGCCAGCCTGGGGGAGGGGGCCGTGGTGGTGGAGTGCCGGGTCGGGGAGCCGGCCGAGACGGTCGAGCTCGCCATGGGGGAGTCGGCGCTGACCGGCTTCCTCGCCTGGCTGGAAGCCGCCCCCCCCGGCTCCTACCTGGGCCAGACCGGCTGACCCTGCGCTGACACCGTAAGACCGACGCGGTCACCGACGACACACCGTCGGCCTGTACGGATGCCTGCCAGCCAGCGGCTCACTGCACGGATGCCCCCTAGCGCTCTCCGCCGGGCTTCCAGAGCACGTCGCCGCGGGACTCGTTGGCCCGCCGAGAGAGGATGAACAGCAGGTCGGAGAGCCTGTTGAGGTACTGGGCGGTGAGCGGGTTGACCGACTCACCACCCGCGTCAAGAGCCGCCCAGCAGCTGCGCTCGGCCCGCCGGACGACGGTCCGCGCCATATGCAGCAGTGCGGCTCCCGGAGTGCCACCGGGAAGGATAAAACTACGGAGCGCCGGAAGACCTTCGTTTTGTGTATCGCAGGCTTTTTCCAGCGCGGTGATGTACTCCCCGGTTATCCGCAGCGGCGGGTAAGCCGGGTGCTCGGTCACTGGATTGCACAGGTCGGCGCCGAGATCAAAGAGCTCATTCTGGATCCTGGCCAGCAGCATCACCATGTCGCCGGGCAGATTGCCCAGCGCGATCGCCGTCCCGATCGCGCAATTGGCCTCGTCGGTGTCGGCGTAGGCGGCTAGCCGGGGATCTGTCTTGGGGACCCGGCTGGTGTCGCCCAGCGCCGTCGTGCCGTCGTCGCCGGTTCTGGTGTAGATGCGGGAGAGCACGACGGGCTGCTCCCTGCGGTCACGCGCCATGCGATCCACCGTAGCGGGCCGCCGGGACGGCGCGAAGTCGGTCCGCTGATCAATCCCCTGAACTGGGGTATTCCCAAAATGGCCACGATGTGGCATCGTATGAACACGAAGGGTAATTGCAGGCACGGGGCCATCAGCCCTGAGCCTGCACGGCCACCGCATCACGGAGCCAGGCGGTTCTCGGGGGCCCGCCAGCGCACGGCGGTGGCCACAGGGGAGGGAGCGCGCTCCCGGTGTTCTTCAGCCGGGAGCGCGCTTTACCGTGCCCCTGGGCCATGTGGCATGATCCCTCTCTTACGCACGAGTAGGGTGTCGCGTAGCCCTGCAAACTGTGGTCGTGAGGTTGCCGTGTACGACTATGTCATCATCGGTGCCGGTAGCGCCGGATGCGTCCTTGCGTCGCGCCTCACGGAGAACCCGTCCGCGCGCGTCCTGCTCCTTGAGGCAGGCCCGCCCGATGACGCCGAAGAGATACACATCCCGGCCGCGCTGAACCTGCTCTTCCAGAGCGCCTACGACTGGGACTTCCACACCGTCCCCCAGGAGCGCGCCGCTGGCCGGTCCATCTACTGGCCCAGGGGGCGCACTCTCGGCGGATCATCGTCGATCAACGCGATGATCTACATCCGGGGCAGCCGCCACGACTACGACACCTGGCGTGACGAGTACGGCTGCGCCGGATGGGGCTACTGCGACCTGCTGCCCTACTTCCGCCGGGCCGAGGACAATTCCCGCGGCGAGTCGGCCTATCACGGGGTCTCCGGGCCGCTGAGCGTCCAGGACCTGAAGTACAAGTCGCCGCTGACCAAGGCGTTCGTGGCCGCCTCCCGGGAGTGCGGGCTGCCCGCGAACGAGGACTTCAACGGCGCGGCCCAGGACGGCAGCGGCTTCTACCAGGTCACGCAGCGCGATGGGCGGCGCTGGTCAGCGGCGGACGCTTACCTGCACCCGGCGATGTCGCGGCCCAACCTGACCGTGCTGACCGATGCCCGGGTGACCGGGATCGTCATCGAGGCCGACCGGGCGGTCGGCGTCCGCTACCTTCTGCGCGGCGAGGAGGAGGAAGCCCGCGCCGACGGCGAGGTCATCCTCTCGGCCGGTGCCATCGGCAGCCCGCAACTGCTCATGCTGTCCGGCATCGGCCCCGCCGATCACCTGATCGAACACGGCATCCGGGTGCACGCGGACAGTCCAGGGGTGGGCGCGAACCTGTCCGACCACCCGGTCGTCACGACCATGTGGCACACGCCCAAGACCCCGGGGCTGTGGGAGGCGGCCAAGCCGTCGAACCTGGCCCGCTGGCGGTACCTGCACTCCGGCCCGCTGACGTCGAACGTCGCCGAAGCAGGCGGGTTCAGCCGCTCCATGCCGTCGCTCCAGGCGCCCGATCTCCAGTGGCACGTCCTGCCCACCCCGTTCACCCGCAACGGGCTCGGCGACCCGGCCACCAGGGCCATCTCGTTGCTGGTCACGCTGGTATCCGTGGGGAGCCGCGGCTTCGTCAGGTTGCGCAGCGACGACCCCAGGCACAAGCCGGCCATCGATCCGGCCTACCTGTCGGACGGCGCCGATATCGACCCGATTATCAGCGGACTGCGGATGGCCAGGGAGTTCGCCGCCGCCAGCGCGATGGCCAAGCTCTGCACGGTGGAACTGGCCCCCGGCCCGGGTGTCCGTACCGATACCGAGTTGGTCGAGTTCATCCGGAACGATATCGGGACGCTCTACCACCCGGTCGGCACCTGCGCGATGGGCGGCGATTCCCGGCTGGCCGCGAGCAGGCTGACCAGCGTGGTGGACCCGGAACTGCGCGTCAGGGGGATCGAGGGCCTGCGCGTGGTGGACGCCTCGGTCATGCCCGCGGTCCCGAGGGGCAACACCAACGCGCCGACCATCGCCATCGCGGAGCGTGCCGCGGACCTTATCTCCGGCCGGGCACCGCTGGAGCCGGTGGACCCCGCCCTGGTCGGCGAGCCGCTGCCCGCCGACCAGCGCTAGTAGCCTGCGCGCTCGGTCAGCGGTAGCGCTTGCCGTGCAGGAGCGTGACCAGGCTGAGCACCCGGCGCATGTCCTTGTCCGAGCGCGCCAGCGAGGTGAGGTTCACCAGCGGGCGCATCCGCTGCCGGGTGATCGCTTTGGCGTGGGAGAACTCGCGGAGCCCGTCGGCACCATGAATTCTGCCGAAACCGGAATCACCGCTCCCACCGAACGGAAGAGCCGGTACTGACGCAAACGCGATGACCGAGTTGATGGCGGTCATCCCGCTGCGCAGCGTGCGGGCGGCCTCCATGGCGGATTTCCTGTTGCCCGAGAACACCGTGGCGCCGAGGCCGTAGCGGCCGGCGTTGGCCAGGCGTACGCCCTCCTCCAGGTCCGCAACCCTGGTCACAGTCAGCGTGGGCCCGAATGTCTCCTCCGTGATCGCCCGGCTTTCCTCCGGCACATCGGCGAGCACCACGGGGCTGACATAGGGCTTGCGGATGCTCGACATGTCGCCGATCACCGGGCGGCCTCCACGGGCGAGCGCGTCGGCGATGTGCCGCTCGATGACATCGATCTGGCCCGGCATGGTCATCGGGCCATACGACGCCTCCCGGTCATCACCGGGACGGGCTGCGCCGATCCGTTCGGAAAGCTTCTCCAGGAACGTGTGGTAGACGTCCTCCATGACGTACACGCGCTCGACGCCGACGCAGGTCTGCCCGGCGTTGGACAGGGCCCCCCAGGCGGCGGCGTCGGCGGCCGCGTCCAGGTCGGCGTCGGCGCTGACCAGGAATGCGTCCTTGCCGCCGCACTCGGCCACCATCGGGGTCAGGTTCTCCGCGCAGGCGGCCATGACCTTCTTCGCCGTGGCCGCCGAGCCGGTGAAGGCAATCTTGTTGACCGCGCTCGCGGCCAGGGCCTGGCCGGTCTCGGCCGCCCCCGTGATCAGTTGCAGCACCGGCTGTTCGGGTACGACATCGGCGAACGAGCTGACCAGCCAGCCGCCGACCGCGGGCGTGAACTCGCTGGGCTTGAACACCACCGCGTTGCCGGCCGCGAGGGCGTAGGCGATCGAGCCCATGGGGGTGAACACCGGGTAGTTCCACGGCCCGAGCACGCCGACCACGCCCAGCGGCTGGTATTCGACCGTGGCGGCCTGGTTGATGGCGATGAGCCCACTGCGGACGCGGCGCGGGCCGAGCACCTTACGGGCGTTCCTGGCCGCCCAGTCGATGTGCACGATCGCGAGGATGATCTCCAGCTGGGCGTCAGCCAGCGGCTTGCCCGTCTCGGTGTGCACGAGTTCCGCGAGCCGCGCTATGTACCTCGTGAGGTGGGATTTCCAGGCCAGAAGCCGGGTCCGCCGTTCCTTCCAGTCCAGGCCCGACCACCACGTGGCCGCAATCCGCGCGGTCTCGACGGTCGCGGCGACCTCGCTGTCCCGCATGGCCGGAAAGGTCGCGATCACCTCGGATGTCGCGGGGTTGACCGTGTCGAAAGTCTGCGCGGAGCCAGCCGGCCCGCGAGTCCATACCGTGGTGTCCATGGCCCTCACCATCGCTTCATCCAGCGCTCCGACGTTCGGACCCCCCGCGAGACAGTAAACCACCCGGGCAACAGGCCAGATAGCCTTGGATGACCATCTGCCGCAGTCTCGCCCGGGCCAGTTTGCCCCGGGCCAGTTTGCCCCGGGCCAGTTTGCCCAGTGCCAGATGCCCCGTGCCAGATGCCCAGTGCCACACCGGAAGTGCCTTCATTGACCGAACGTCCCTATGTTCTGCTCAGCACGGCCATGTCGGTGGACGGCCGCATCGACGGGACCGGCCCGGCCCGGCTGGTGCTGTCCGGTCTTGCGGATCTGGACCGGGTGGACGCGGAGCGCGCCGCGTCTGACGCCGTCATGGTGGGCGCGGGCACCATCCGCCGGGATGACCCCAGGCTGCTGGTCCGCTCGGCGGAGCGCCGCGCCGCCCGGGCCGCCCGGGGCCTGCCGGAGCACCCGGCCGGGGTGACGATCACCGCGAGCGGCCAGCTCGACCCGTCACTGCGTTTCTTCGACCGCCGCTCGTGGAGCGGCGAGCCCGCCGGGCCGGGCGGTCCGCCGGAACGACTCGTCTACTGCGCGAGCCCGGTCGTGACGGCCGCCCGCGGCCGGCTCGGCGGCCTGGCGGAGATCATCGACATTGGCGACCCGCCGCGGCTGCCGGAGGTTCTCGCCGATCTGGCCGGCCGGGGGGTGCGCCGCCTCATGGTGGAGGGCGGTGCGAGCCTGGGCACCCAGTTCCTCACCAGCGGGCTGGTGGACGAACTCCACCTGGTGATCGCGCCGTTCTTCGTGGGGGACGCGGCGGCTCCCAGGTTCGCCGGCCCGGGCCGCTACCCCCATGGGCCGGCCAACCAGATGACCCTCGTCGAGGCCCGCCAGGTCGGTGAGGTGGTGCTGCTGCGCTACCTGCTCAAGGACATCGCGGCGCTGGAGGACGCCGCGGGCCGGGTCAGCGAGGCCGGGGATGGCTGATCGCGCGCCGGGGGGACCGGAGGCTGAGCGTGCGCCGGGCCGCGGCGCCACAGCCAGCGACGCCGACCGGGGCTGGCTGAGCGAGGCCATCGAGCTGTCCAGGCGCTGCCGCCCTTCGCCGTCCGCGTTCTGTGTCGGCGCCGTGCTCGTGAGCGCGGACGGGACCGTCATGGCCCAGGGGTTCTCCCGGGAGCGGGACTCCCGTGATCATGCTGAGGAGGCCGCGCTCGCCACCCTGGACCCCGGTGACCTGCGGCTCGCCTCAGCCACCCTGTACAGCTCGCTGGAGCCATGCCGGTTCCGCGCGTCCCGGCCCCGGTCCTGTTCCGAGCTGATCATCGCGGCCGGCCTGCGCCGCGTGGTCATCGCCTGGCTGGAGCCGCCGATCTTCGCGAAAGGCGGCGGGGCCGAGCGCCTCAGGGACGCGGGGATCACCGTAGTGGAGGTTCCCGAGCTAGCCGCGGAGGCCCGCGCCGTCAACGCGCCGGTGCTCGGCGCTCATGGCGCGGGTCCCACGTAGTGGTTCGGCCACCACCCGATGAGGAAGACGAGGCCCGCGGCCGAAAGGAGAAGCACCGGCCAGTAGATGGCCCGCGGCAACTTCGCGGCCGCGCCGATGAACAGGGGGAACGCGGTCCAGACGAAGCGAGGTTTGGTGCTCTCCCCGTAGGACAAGAGGCACATCAGCACCACGAGTATGCCGAACAGGCTCACCGGAAGCGGCAGCCGGGCGGCGATCATCATGGCGCCCCGAGGACGCGGCGAGGTTCGTTCCGGGGGCGAGGTTCGTTCCGGGGAGGCGTCTGTGGCTGCCATCCAGACATACCCTAGCGGGCCAGGTCTGCCCGGCCGGCTGGGTCAGCTAGGACCGGGGGGTCGGCCGAGCCGTTCAGGCCGGTTAAGCCGACCTTGTCGGCCAGTTGCGGATCCTGGAGAGCAGCCCCATACCGCATCGCGGCCAGCTGTCCCACGGCGGGATGGGCGCCGAGCGGGCGTGCGCTCTCCAGCCCGGCGTCCGCCGCCACGGCGGCCACGTCTGCCTGGCTGAACTCGGGCCCGATGACGCAGGGTGCCAGGGCCACCCTCCGCACCCCCGCCTCCCGCAATTGAGTGGTCGCCTCACCGATGCTGGCCCGGTCGTCGAGCGAGGCGGCCGCCACGGGCAGGATCAGCCGGGCGGCCAGGAGCACGGCGACCGTGCCGGCCACCGACAGTGCCTCGGTGCCGCCCAGGGCGGCCACCATGACCCCCTCGGCGGCAGTGGCGACGCTCATCTGGCCGATCTGGTCAACATGGGCCAGGCCCGCCTCGGAGAGCCGGGTGTGCAACGCCCCCGCGAGCACCGGATGCGGGCCGAGCGGCTTGGCCAGGATGACAGGGAAGCTGCCCGCCTCGATGGCGGCTTCCAGATCAGCGTCGACCTCGGCGTCCGGGCAGATCAGCAGAGGGACCACCACGGCGGACGGCATGCCTTCATGGCCACGGAACCCGGCCAGGACCGTGCCCAGGCTCTGGCCCCCGCCGCGCAGGTAGCCGTAGCGCACGGCCACGCCCGGGCACGAGGCGCGAGCCGCAGCGGCGACCCCGGCGGCAACGTCATTGCTGGCGGCGCTTTCCGCGCCGGGAACAGCGAGCACCAAGGCCGGAGCCTCGGGCGGCACCGAAAGCTGGTGCTGACTCCGGTGACGCCCGGTGGGGCGGAAACGCGAGGTGCGTACCGGAAGGGGTTCCGGGGCACGATCGTCAGTACCCATAGCTGGGCATAATAACTATAAGTAAACGATTCGGCGGAAAAATCGGCCATCACGATAGGAATTCGTGCCCGCGCCGGTGCACTCAGTGGTGCTCAGAACAGCCGCAATGCGCCGTCATCGGCGCCGCGCATCGACTCGTAGTCCAGCGTGACACAGCGGATCCCCCGGTCTTCGGCCAGCACTCGCGCCTGCGGCTTGATCTCCTGCGCGGCAAAAATCCCCTGTACCGGTGCGAGCAGCGGATCGCGGTTCAGCAGTTCCAGGTACCGGGTGAGCTGCTCCACCCCGTCGATCTCGCCCCGGCGCTTGACCTCGATGGCGACGCTGACTCCAGCCGGGTCCCGGCACATCAGGTCGACCGGCCCGATCGCGGTGGGGTACTCCCGGCGGACCAGGCGCCAGCCGTCGCCGAGCACGCCCGGCTGGGCTGCGAGAAGCTCCTGGAGGTGTGCCTCCACGCCGTCCTTGACCAGGCCGGGATCAGGACCCAGCTCGAATGCCGAGTCGCTGAGGATCTCGGAGATCTCGATGGTCAGCGTCTCGCCGGACTTGCCGGTGACCACCCACCGGCCCGGCTGCTCGTCCAGCCGGCACGGCGGGGACATCCAGTTGAGGGGCTTGTAGCTGCCGCCATCGGCATGGATCAGCACCGAAGAGTCGGCCTTGACGATCAGCAGCCGCAGCGCGGGCGGAAGATGGGCGGACAGCCGTCCCGCGTAGTTGACGCTGCACCGGGCGATGACGAGCCGCACGAGAGCCAACTGTAACCGCGCCACCGCACCGCCACCGCACGAACCGGCGATCAGGAGCTTTCCGTCAGACTCCGGTGGCGTGCGTCCGGCAGCCAGCGCCGGGACACGTTAGGTATCTCCGCGGGAGCGGACGATCAGGTCGGCGAGCAGGGCGAGGGTGGCGATGATCAGGCCGCTGAGGAAGATCAGGACGGTGTCGGCGGCGAAATGCAGCGGGTGCACGACCATGTCGTAGATGCCCTTGACGAGGCCGACGCTGATCAGGACGAGCGCGACGGGCATGAGCACCTTGAGCGGGTTGAAGTACATCACCATCCGCAGCACCTGCAGGATGTACCGGTAGGCGTCGGTGACGAAGTGGAACTTCGAGGTGCCTGACCGCTTCGCGTACCCGACCGGGATGTAGCGGACGTCGTGCTGGTTGGACAAGAACGCGAGGGTGATCGTGGTGACGCAGGAGAACCCGGGCGGCAGCAGCCTCAGGTACGGCAGCGCGACCTTGCGCCGGAACGCCCGCAGCCCGGAGTTCAGGTCCGGGATCTGGGAGTTGGTCAGCCGCTCGGCGAGCTTGCGGATGAACCACTTGGCCGGCACCCGCAGGAACTTGTGGGTGCCGGCTTCGCTGGTCCTCGCCCCGACGACCTGATCCAGCATCGCGTCCTTCTCGAGTATCTGGACGAGTTCGGGGATGCGCTCGTTCGGGTAGGTCATGTCGGCGTCGGTCCACACGACGATCTCGCCCCGGGCCTGCTGGGTGCCGATGCGGCGGACGGTGCCCGAGCCGCCGTTGCGGTGGAAGTGCACGACCTGCAGGCGCGGGAAACCTGGCGCGGCCTCGCGCAGGCGGGCGAGGGTCTCATCGGTGGACGCGTCATCGTAGGCAATGAGCTCGTAGTCGTACCCGCTGGCGTCCATGGTCTCGCAGATCCGTGCCACCTCGGCGGTGACATGATCCTGCTCGTTAAAGCAGGGAAGGATGATCGAGACATAAGGAGCCTGCGGGGACGGAACGCTCACAGGCGCCGAGACTACT
>WNFF01001294.1_pt1 | contig 21649 bp, 23 predicted proteins | sample 5400441 | NCBI WGS metagenome assembly WNFF01 (sample SAMN13153345, study PRJNA577476) | soil metagenome | isolation source: 120 cm saprolite under Douglas fir tree site 2 hole 3 replicate 1 | place: USA:California | collected 2015-04-18
CCGCCACATATGATGTCGCAGTGGATGCCGAAGGTGGTGAACGGCTGGACGGTGGGCGCCGGCCACTTCAACATGATGGAGACTCCGGACCAGGTGAACTCGATGATCGAGGGCTTCCTGCGGCACCACGTCTGAGCCGGGCCGCGTGAAGTTCGACGTCGGCATCCTGGCGAGCCAGCCCCTCCCGGTGCTGGTTCGCCAGGTGCAGCTCGCGGAATCGCTCGGCTTCGACACCGCGTGGATCGCCGACACCCACCTGGTCTGCCGCGAGCTGTGGGTCACCCTCGCCGCGTGCGCGGCCGGGACCTCCCGCATCCGCCTCGGGCCCGGCATCGCGGTGCCGCACACCCGCCACATCTCGGTGACCGCGAGCGCGATCGCCACGCTGCACGAGCTGGCGGAGGGGCGCGTGGTGCTCGGCATCGGCACCGGAGGCAGCGCGGCGGAGACCATGGGCCTCTCGGTCGGGAAGGTGGCGCGCATCGCCACGCTCGAGTCGATGGCCGCGTCGCTGCGCCGCCTCCTCGGCCGCGAGTCGATCCGCCTCGACAACGGCACCGACGCGCGCCTGGGATGGCTCGAGCGCGCGCCGGCCATACCGCTCTACCTGGCCGGCTCCGGGCCCCGCATGCTGGACGCGGCCGGGCGCCTGGGCGACGGCGCCATCATGTACTCGGGCGTCGCCCCGTGGCTGGTCGAGGCCGCGCTCGGCTGCGTGAAGGCGGGCGCGCGGGCCGCCGGACGCGCGCCGGAAGATCTGGACGTGGCGATCTGGGCGCCGACCTCGATCGCGCCCGACCGCGCGCTCGCGCGGGATCACGTCCGCGGCCGCGTGGCCTCCGCGCTCCGGCACGCGTTCCCGGTCGCGTGGAGCCCGGAGGACCAGGCGGTGATCGCGCAGGTCCGCGCGGCCTACGACTCGTACCAGCACGCGAGCGCCGCGTCGAAGCACCGGCTGCTCGTGACCGACCGCTTCGTGGACCTGATGGCGCTCGCGGGGCGGCCCGAGGAGGTGCGCGAGCAGGTGCGCGGGATCATCGGCGTGGGCGGCGTCGGCCGGATCATCCTGCTCCCGCAGGTGCCCGGCCAGGACTTCCTCGAGCGCGAGGAGGTCCTGCGCCTCTTCGCCGAGCAGGTGATGGCCCGGCTGTAGGCCGCGTCGAGCGGCCTAGCGGCTGCGCGCGCCCCAGAGGCCCTTGGTCGCGAGGCCCTCGAAGTAGTGACCGTAGACGTGCAGCAGTGAGGTCTGGGCCACGATCCACCCGCGGGTGCGTCCGCCGGCCCAGAACTCGGTGAGCCAGGACGCGCCCGGATCCACCGCGCCCTCCGTGGTGCAGACGCGGGTGACCCGCTCCGCCGGCACCACGACGTCCAGATCGAGGGGGCGCAGGAGCGGCACCGCGTCGAGGGTGGCCCGCGTGACCGCGTGGCAGTACCCGCGCAGGGCGTCCAGGTCGACGCCCGCGCCCAGCTCGTCCACCTGGGCGTCGGTCATGCCGGTCCCGACGTCGCGGCGCGGGATCGCCATCCGCTCGAGCCAGCCGTCGTCCAGCACCTGCGGCCGATCGAGCACGAATCGGTTGACGCACACGTCCTCGATCCGCATCGCGTGCCAGATCAGCCACGCGATCGAATTGACGCCCGGCACCGGCCGGCCGCGCACCTGCTCCGGCGAGAGCTGGGCCACGAGGTCGTCGACGAGGAAGCCGTGCAGGGTCTCGTAGCGGAGCAGCCAGAAATCGATCGCGTCCATGGGAAGCCGCTAGCGGAGGCTCTCGCGCTCCAGGTCGAGGGCGCGTTCGGCGAGGCCGGCCAGCATGCGCCAGGCCGCCTCGTGGTTGCGCGAGCCCTCGATGTCGTCGGCGAAGGTGTCGAGACAGACGTACGAGGCCCCGAGCTTCTCGAGCGCGCCCAGGTCGCGGCGCACCTGGTCGAGCGTGCCCTCCCCGGCCAGGCGCGTCTCCTCCGGCATGGGCTGGTCGGTGATGCGCAGGCGGATGCGCGGGCAGAGGGCGGGCACCGGCCGGCCTTCCCGGTCCGCGATGGCGCGGAGCTTCGGCATCCCCTCGTCGCGCAGGTAGGCGATGCGGCTGCGGATCGGGTGCCACGCGTCACCGTAGCGCACCGTGCGCCGGAGGGCCGCGTCGCTGCCGCCGCCGACCCAGATCGGCGGATGCGGCTTCTGCAGCGGGCGCGGCGCGGTGTAGACGTCCTTGAACGACACGAAGCGGCCGTGGTAGCTCGCCACGTCCTGGGTCCACACCGCCTTCAGCGCGCCCAGGTAGTCGTCGGTCATCGGGCCGCGCCGCTCGAAGGGCAGGCCCAGCACCTCGAACTCCTGACGCGCCCAGCCCACCCCGATCCCGAAGATCAGCCGGCCCCCGCTCAGCCGGTCGAGGTTGGCGGCCATCCGGGCGGTCTCGAGCGGATGGCGGTAGGGCAGCACGATCACGGTGAACCCGAGCTCGATCCGCCGGGTCATCCCGGCGAGCCAGCCCAGCGTGGTGAACGGATCGTAGAACGGCGCCGGGTAGCGTCCCTGCACGTCGGGGGTGATCGCCACGTGGTCGCCCAGCATCATGAAGTGGTAGCCGACGTTTTCGGCGAAGGCGGCCCAGCGCGCGAGCGACTCCGGACTCGCCCCGGGCCCGAAGCTGATCAGGTTGACGCCGAACTTCATCGCGCCCCGGCCGGCTCCATGCGCCGCTCGCCCGCGGAGGCGCTCGGGCCCAGGAACTCGACCATGTTGCCGTCCGGGTCCTTGACGAAGAGCTGGCGCAGTCCGGTTGGCCCCGAGATCACGTCGCGGCACACCAGGCTCCGCTCCTGGATCCGGCGCGCGGTGGCGTCGGCGTCGTCCGTCCAGAGCGCGAAGTGCGGGTAGCGCGCCACGATCTTCTCGCGCTCGACCGCGTCCCGCACGAGCTGGTCGTTCAGGATGATGTGCAGCTGCAGGTCGCCGCCCAGGCTGTACCAGATGCCCGGGAAGTCGAAGGCGGGCCGCGGGATCTCCTGGAAGCCGAGGACGCCGCTGTAGAACTCGCGGGCCTTGGCGACGTCGGTGACGGTCACGCTCACGTGGCTCAGGATCTTGAAGAACTGGCTCATGTCGGGTCTCCTCCGTCGAAGCGCTCGCGGCGGGCGATGCCGCGCTGGAACGCCAGGTAGCCGTCTCGGGTCATGGGCGGCCGGGGACCGGCGAGCACCTCGCGCGCCCCCGCCGCGCCGTCGGCGAGCAGATCCACCGCCATCGCGGCCAGGGCCTTGGCCGGCTGCACGTAGCCCAGGTCCGGATCGACGATCGCGAAGTCGGCGGAGTGGCCCGGTCCGCGGGCTCCGCCCATGTAGGGATGCAGCACCGGCATCACCTGGCTCAGGTCGCCCATGTCCGTGGAGCCGGAGCGATGCGGGATGTCGCGGTAGTGCTCGGGGCCGACGAGGCCGCGCGCAGTCGTCTCGAAGAGCCGGGCCATCGTGCGGTCGCACCGGAGCGGCATCGGGCCCGGCAGGGTGTCGATCTCGACCTGGGCGCCCAGCGCGAGGGCGCCGGCGCGGAGCGCGCGGTCGACCCGGCGGCTCGCATCGGCCACTCCTTCGGGGGTCTTTCCGCGGACGTACATCTCCAGGCGGGCCTCGCCGGGAATGACATTCACCTGCGAGCCCCCGTGGGTGAGGATCGGGTGCACCCGGATCGAGTCCTCGTCGCGGAACGTCTCGCGGACCGCGTTGATCCCGGCGAGCGCGATCTGCGCCGCGTAGAGCGCGTTCACCCCCATGTGCGGCGCGCCGCCCGCGTGCGCGGCGCGTCCGAGGAAGCGCGCGGTCTTGCCCACCCGGCCGTTGTTCGACGCGGGGACGCCCGCCTTGCCGTCCTCCGCCCGCCAGTTGGTGTGGATCATCATGGCGAGGTCCACATCGTCGAAGTGACCGAGGCGCATCAGTTCCTGCTTGCCGCACGGGAACTCGAGGCGGCCGGCCCGGATCTGCTCCTGCCGCCACTCGATGTCGCCGCCCTCCTCGGCGGGCACGCCGAAGAAGACCACGCGCCCGGCGAGGTGCTCGAGCGCGTCCGCGTCGACCAGGCCCATCGCCGCGCCGAGCATGCCCGCGACCTGCGCGTTGTGCCCGCAGGCGTGCGCGACCCCGGTCGCGGGATCCGCTTCGGGGTGCCCGGTCACCCGCAGACCGTCCAGCTCGCCGATCAGCGCGAACGTCGGACCGTCGCCCCCGCGGCCGCGCGCCTCCGCGCGCACGCCGGTCATCGCGAGCCCGGTGCGCGGGGTCATGCCCAGGCGGCCGAGCGTCTCCTGCACGAGCCCGGCGGTCTTCGCTTCCTTGAAGCCCATCTCCGGGTGCCGGCGGATCCGCTCGCCGAGCGCGACGATCTCGGCGGCGCGGCGGTCGATCGCCGCGAACACCCGCTTCTTCAGCTCGTCCCTCGTCATGGCAGCAGATGCTAGCCGATTCGTCCAGGCTAGGCCAGGGTGAGAAAAAATCAGGCGCGACCCGCCGATCTGCTCACGCGATGAGCGGCGCGCTCCCCTCGCCCGCCGCGGCGGGCGAAACGGGGCCGCGGCTAACTCGCCTCCACGTAACGTCGAACGCCCGATGCGCCCGCGCGCGGCGAGGCGTGGCACGATCGCTGCAAAATTCCTCGCCCAGGAGCGCCGGGCGGGGCTCCAATCAAAGCGTCGTCGCTTCCATCGAGCGACGGCGTTTTTTCTTTTGAAAAGGAGACGTCACGTGAACGACATACTGGGAGTACTGATCGGCATCGGCCCCGTGGTGGGCGCGCTGCTGTGGAGGGGACGGCAGGATCGGCTTCGTCGGCGGGCCAATCACGTGCGCGCGGACATCAGCGCCGCCGCGAACCGGGTGCTGGGTGGCGAGTCGGTCCTGTCGGTACACGTGGAGCCCCGCGTCGCCTGGCGGACCGGGCGCGTACATCTCTCGGCACCCGGCGGCTACGAGTTCCTCATCGCGAGCGTCTCCGGCGCGGTCATCGCGCGCCTGCCCGCCCACTACGAGCTCGTGGTGGACCGCGCGTGAGCACGCCATCGACGGCGAAGCGCGTGCTGATGGTGATCGCGCCGGCCGGGGCCCCGGCCCTGGAGAGCGCGGCCCGCAGCGCGGCCGCGGTGGCCCGCGAGAGCGGCGGCGTGGTGCGGATGGCGTGGATGCAGCCACTGCCGCCGCCGCGGGTCGACCGCCACGACCGGGTCGTGGCGGACACCGACCGCGAGATGGTCCGGCTGACCGAGATCGCGCTGGATCGAATGCGGGCGCTCACCTGGGACTTCGGCGAAGTCGACGTCGAGCCGGTCGTGCGGTTCGGCCGTCTCGCCACCGAGCTGGCCGTCGAGGCCCACGCCTGGGGCGCGGGCCTGATCGGGCTGGCCGCCCCGGCGCGCCCGACGTTCCGTCACTACCCTCGCGCCTGGTACCTGGCGCGCATGGTGGCGGTCCCGCTCGTGCTGCTACCGATTCAGCGGCCCGACGGCGGAGACCGCCGTCGCGAGTCCATGGTGCTGCCCGCGTTTCGCTGACGCGCGGAACGCGGTAAGCCTTGCCCGGTAGATCCTCCTCGCGGGGCCCGGGCCGGGCGGGGACGAGCGCCGGCATCCGTTTCTCTTTTCCTTCTCTTTTCGGCGATTTTCCCCGCGGCGCGCGCGTGGCACAGCGCATGCTCTCTCGCGCAACCAGGGAGGACTCGATCATGCATCGTGCGATCCAGCGCTCCACGGGTATCGTCGTGCCCGCGTCGCTCGCGGCGGCCTTGCTCGGCGGCTGCACCGCCATGCAGGACCCCACGTACCCGCCGACCACCGGCGCGGTGCTCGGCGCGCCGAACACGACCGTCGACTATCCGGGCGGCCGCTACCAGCTCTACGGCAGCGGCACCACCGCCTCGCCGTACTACTGGGTGTGGGTCCCCGCGGGCAGCATGCCGACCCCTCCTCCGCCGCCGCCGAACCGAGTGGCGAGCGCGACGACAGAGGGTCGCTACCAGCTCTACGGGGAGGGCACTACTGCAGCGCCGTACTACTGGGTCTGGGTGCCCGCGGGCACGACGGTTGTCCCGCCGCCACCTCCGCCTCGGCGGCCGTAGTCTAGGGCCCGGCAGGCGCGCGTCACCGCACGAAGAGGTGACGCGACCCGCCCGGCGGCGAGTCTACCGAGTGGGCGGCGGCGGAGGCGGTGGGCCCGGCGGAGGCGGCGGCGTGCTGGGCGCCACCGCGGCGGGCGGTGGAGGCGGCGGGGGCGGCGGCGACGCGCTGTAGGCCGGCGGCTGGGCCCGCGAGCCGCGCGCCATCGGCACCTGGTTTCCCTTGGCGTACATGCACTGCGTGTACGACATGTCGTAGCGCCGCTGGACCGAGCCGCCGTACGCGTCGCCACGGCTCGCTCCGATCGCGGTGCCACCGAGCAGCCCGACGCCGGCGCCCGCGGCAGCTCCGATGGCGGGGTTGCCCGCGGCCGCCCCAAGCGCCGCGCCCGCCGCCGCGCCCACCAGCGTGCCGATCGCGGCGCCGCCGACCGTGCTCTCGGTCGCGGCCTTCCCGGTCGTGGTGCCGGTCTGCTGGGCGGCCCACTGACGACACACCGCGTCGTCGACCTGGAAGGCCTCGAAGCTCTTCCCCGTGCCCGGCATGACCATCACGCTCGGCCCGGTCGGGACGCTGGCGCACCCGCTCGCCACCAGCGCGATGATCACCACGACTATCATCAACGTGGGCACCGACGCGGAAGCGCCGGAGCGAGATGGTGTCATCGGACTCACCGAGGCCGCTCCGGCACCTTTACCCACTCCTCCGGGCAGCTCGGGACCGTCGGGTAGTAGCCCTTCGCGCTCGAGCAGTAATACCAGTAGGCGGTGGGCCCCTGGGGCGCGGGAGGCGGTGCGGGCTGCTCGACGTAGACCGGCGGTTGCTCGATCACCACGGTGGGCGGCGAGTAGTAGTACGGGGGCGGCGGCGGGTAATAGTAGTAGGGATAGGGACCCCAGTAAGGCCCGACCCCGACAAAGACCCCTCCGCGCCAGTGGCCCCAGGTATAGCCAGGGGTGACCGTGAGCGCGAGAACCCCGACGACCAGCAGGAGCACCACGAGTGTCTTTTTCATCGTCGCCTCGTTATGACGAGCGTCGATCCAACTTCGTTTACATCGTTTCAAGCATATCCCCCCGAGGCCCTGGACGCCATCTGATACGATGATCGATACGATGCCCACAACGCGACGGATCTGCGCGGTATTGCTCGTCTTCGTGATCCTCCTGGGCGGCTTCGCCCCCGTCGGCGCAGGGAGTAGCGCGCCGTCCGCACCGCCGCCGCCAGCCCCCGCGGCACCCCCCGCCCCCGCCGCTCCCCCGAGCCCGGCCGCGCCGCCCGCGCCCGCGACCCAGCCGGCCCCCGCGGCGCCGGCCGAGAGCCACGCGGAGGAACCCGCAGAGGCCACGCCACCCCGCGTCAGCTATCTCCACGGGGACGTCTCGCTCTGGCGGCCGGGAGCGCAGGACTGGACCGCCGCCGCGCTCAATATGCCGCTGGCTCCCGGGGACGTGCTCTACGCGGGCCCGGCCGGAAACGTGGAGATCCAGGTGGGACCGCGCGCATTCGTGCGCGCCGCCTACGGCGCCCAGATCGGCCTCGATAACCAGGAGCCGGACTTCGTGCAGCTCCGGGTCACGTCCGGCTACGCCGCGGCGGACCTGCGCGAGCTCCAGCCGGGGCAGTCGGTGGAGCTCGACACGCCCGGGGGCGCGTTCACGATGGAGCGCGCCGGCTACTATCACGCCGAGGTCGGGGCGGACACGACCACGTTCCGCACACATCGGGGCGGCAGCGCGACCATGACGCCGTCGGGCGGCGCCGCGACCCCGGTGGCCGCGAGCCAGCAGGTGGTGATCTCGGGCGGCGCGTCTCCCCGCGTGGAGACCGGAGCCGCCGCGCCGCTCAGCGCGTGGGACCGCTGGAACTACCAGCGCACCGACTACCTGACCCAGCCCGCGAGCGCGAAGTACGTCCCCGCGGGCGTCTACGGCGCCGAGACCCTCGACCAGCACGGGAGCTGGCGCAGTGTCGAGAGCTTCGGCAGCGTCTGGGTGCCGGCCGGCGTACCGGCCGGCTGGTCGCCCTACACGACCGGGCGCTGGATCTGGGATCCGCGCTTCGGCTGGACGTGGCTCGACGAGGCGCCGTGGGGCTGGGCGCCGTACCATCACGGCCGCTGGGTCTTCGTGGGCTCGTACTGGGCGTGGGCGCCGGGCCCGGTGCTGGTGCGCCCGGTCTACTCGCCCGCGCTCGTGGTCTTCCTCGGCGGCCCGGTCGTGGTCGGCCGCCCGCTCTACTGGGCTCCCCTCGGCTGGGGCGAGCCGGTGATCCGCTGGTGGGGCGGGCCGCGCTTCGTGGGTGTGGCCTGGTGGGGAGGCTGGGGCGGGCCGCGCGTGGTCAACAACGTGGTGATCGCCCGGACCGCCACCGTCAACGTCACCAACATCACGGTCTACCACAACGTGAGCGTGACCAACGCGGTGGTGGGCGTGCCCGCCGGCCGCTTCGGCCAGCCCGGCGTCCGGCCCGTCCGTCTCGCGGATGCCGCCGAGGTGCGCCAGCTCGCCCCGGTGCGCGGCGCGCTCGAGGTGCGGCCGGTCGCCGCGAGCCTGACCGTCGGCGCGGGCGCGACGGCGGCGCGGCCGCCGGAGGCGGTGCGCTCACGCGCGGTCGTGGCCACGCGCGCGCCACGGGACTTCTCGTCCGAGCTGCGGGCCGAGGGCCTGGCCGCGACACCCGCCACGGGACCGCAGCCGCAGCAGCGCCTCGTGCCCGCGCCCGCGCGTACCGTGACGCCGCAGGCGGCAGCGGGCGGAGGTGCAGCGCCGCGCGCCGCCGGCGGGGCCGGACGCGCCGCGCCCGAGGACGGCCCGCGACGCGACCGAGGGCGCGGCGGGGCAGAGCGGGGCGCGGGCCAGCCCGCGCCGCCGGGCGGTGCCGCGCGCGAAGCCGCGCCGTCGCGCCAGGCGGTGCCGCCGGCGCCGCCCGCGCCCGGCGTCCAGAGCGCCCCGGGGGGCCAGCCGGCCGCGGAGGGGCGCGCCGAGCCGAAGGCCCGCCGCCAGCCGGCGGAGCATCCCGGGCGCGCCGAGGGGCCGGCGCGCGGCGGCAATCCGGAGCGGGGCGCGGTCGAGCGCGGCGGTGGAGAGCGCGGGGGCGGCGAGAAGGGCGGCCCGCGCGGCGAGCGCGACCGCTAGGCCCGGGGCGGGCGGTCAGCGGATGCCCGCGCGCATGAAGCTCTGCACGAACTGGCGCTGGAAGAGCAGGAACGCCACCAGCAGCGGGCCCGAGGTCATCAAGGTCGCCGCGGTGATGATCGACCAGTCCACGCCCTGATCCACCGAGGAGAACACCTGGAGCCCCACGGTGAGGGGCCGCGACTGCACCGAGTTCGTGACGATCAGCGGCCACAGGAAGTTGTTCCAGTGGTAGCTCACCGAGACCAGCCCGTAGGCGATGTAGACCGGCCGGGCCAGCGGCACGTAGACCCGCCAGAGCGTCTCGAGCGGCCCCGCGCCTTCCACCCGCGCCGCCTCGTCCAGCTCCTTCGGCACCGTCTTGAAGGTCTGGCGCAGGAGGAAGATGCCGAAGGCGGAGGCCATGTAGGGCAGCCCGATGGCCCAGAGCGTGTCGAGGATGCCGAGCCGGCTCATGGTGCGATAGTTCTCCACGATGAGCACGTCCGGCATGATCATGAGCTGGACCAGCACCAGCAGGAACGCGACCGCGTGCCCCGCGAAGGCGAAGCGCGCGAAGGCGTAGGCGGCGAGCGTGCAGAGCACGAGCTGGACGGCCAGGATCATGGCCACCAGCAGCGTGGTGTTGACGAAGTAGCGGGCGAAGGGCGCGGCCGCCCACGCCTTCGCGAAGTTCTCGAGGGTGAGCGGCGCGCCCGGGACGAAGCGCGTCGAGTACTCCGCCGGGTGGAAGGCGGTCCACACCGCGTAGGCCAGCGGGAGCGCCCAGAGCACCCCGAGCAGCCACGCGCCCGCCGTCTCGAGCGCGCGACTCATTGATAGTGCACCCGCCGGTCCAGCAGCAGGAACTGCCCCAGCGCCACCGCGGCCAGGATCACGAGCAGGACCAGGGTGAGGGCCGCCGCGTAGGCCTGGTCCCAGAACTTGAAGCCCACGTCGTAGATGTAGTAGAGCAGCAGCGCGGTGGTGTTGTCGGGCCCGCCCTTGGTCATCACCACGATGTGGTCCACCAGCCGGAACGAGTTGATCACCGCGTTCACCAGCACGAAGAGCGTCGTGGGCATCAGGAGCGGAAACGTCACGCGGCGGAAGAAGTACCAGGGCCCGGCGCCCATCAGGGCCGCCGCCTCGCCCAGCTGGGGCGACAGGGACTGCAGCGCGGCCAGGTAGAAGATCATGAAGAACCCCGCCTCCTTCCAGACCGTCACCACCACCAGGCAGCCGAGCGCGGTCTCCCGGCTGCCGAGCCAGTTGTGGCTCGGCAGGCCCACGAGCCCGGTCAGTTGTTCGAGCAGACCGTAGCCCGGCGTGTAGAAGAACAACCAGATGTTGGCCACCGCGATCATCGGCAGCACGGTAGGGGTGAAGAAGGCCAGCCGCAGCAGCGAGCGTCCCGCGATGCGCCCGTTCACCCACACCGCCATCAGCAGCGCCAGCGCGATCGACACCGGAATCGTCCCCACCGCGAACCACACGTTGTTCCCCACCACCTGCCAGAACACCGGATCCTCCACCATCGCCCGGTAGTTGTCCGCCCCCACCCACACCGAAGCCCGATTCGGCTTCGGGTTCGAGAAAAAACTGTGATACAGCGTCGCGGCCACCGGGTAGTGCGTGAACGTCACCAGCAGCACCGCCGCCGGCAGCAGCAGCAACCACCCCTGCACATGCACCCGCCACTGACGCGGAGGCGCCGAGACCGCCCCGTGGGCAGACGCATCGCGGCCGGAGGTGTCGATGCGGATCGAGTCGCTCATTCCAACCCCAGTGCGGCGGGCGGGGCCGGCGGCGAGGGGGCGGGGCTCCCGGGAACCGTGTCTTCTGCGCGCTGCCGGAGCGTCAGACCAAGATCTCGTGGCCCGCCATGAGTGCAGACGAACGGCAGCGAGTCAGCGTGTTCCCGGGAGCCCCGCCCCCCCGCCGCCGGCCCCGTCCGCCGCACACCCAGGCCAAGCACTATCAGCGACGGTACGGCCGCAGGATGCGCTCCGCCTCCCGCTGAGCGTCCTTCATGGCCTGGTCGGCGGGCTTAGCGCCGGTCAGGGCCGCCTGCAGCCCGTCATTCAGCGCCTTGGTCACGCGCTGGTTGTCGTGCGTGGACAGCTCCGCGACCGCATACTGGAGCTGGTCGCGCGCCACCGCGGCGGCCGGGAAGCCCGCCACGTACTGCTTCATCGCCGGCGTCTCCCACGCGTCGGATCGCACCGCCACGTAGCCGGTGTCGATGCCCCACTGCGCGGCGCGCTGAGGCGACGTGATCCACTTGATGAACTTGAGCGAGGCGGCCTGCTGGGCCGGGGTGCTCTTCTTGAAGACGTGGAAGTTGCCGCCGCCGGTCGGCGAGCCGCGCCGCTTGCCCGCCGGCAGCATGGCCACCCCGAACTCGAACTTCGCGTTGTTCTTCACGTTGGTCAGGTTGCCGGTGGTGGTCCACATCATGGCGGTCTTGCGCTCGAAGAAGTCCTTGGGGGTCGTGCCCCATTCGATGATCCCGGTGGGCATGACCTTGTGCTTGCCGCTCAGATCCATCCAGTACTGGAGCGCCTCCACCACCGCCGGCTTGTCGTAGTAGGTCTCGTTGCCGGCCTGGTTCATCAGCAGCACGTCGTTCTGGGTGGTGAAGCCCTGGAAGAGCCAGTACGGGAAGCCGGAGGACGGCACCTCGAGCCCCCACTGGGTGACGTTGCCGCTGCCGTCGCGCTTGGTCAGCTTGCGCGCGTACTCGACCTGCTCGGCCCAGGTGGCGGGCGGCTTGTTCGGGTCGAGACCGGCCTCCTTGAAGGCCTCCTTGTTCCAGTACAGCACGATGGTGGAGCGCTGGAACGGCACGCCCCAGGTCTTGCCCCCGGTCTGGCTGTTGAGCATGAAGGCGGGGAAGAAGCTCTTGAGCCAGCTCCGGTCCTCCGCGCCGGTGGCCAGGTCGTCGAAGGGGACGATCGCGTCCTCGTCGATCAGGGTGAACATGTCGGTCGAGAGCAGTACCGACATCTGGGGCGGCTCGCCGCTCTTGAGCGCGGTGAGCACCTTGACGATCGTCTCCTGGTAGGTGCCGGCGTAGATCGGCTTGACGTGGACGCCGGGGTTCTCCTTCTGGAAGTCCGCCGCGAGGCCGTCGATGATCCTCGTCACCGGGCCTCCGACCGCCACCGGGTAGTAAAAGCTCAGCTCCACCGGGGCCTGGGCGATCACCGGCGAGGCGCCGCCCGCGAGGGCGACGAGCAGCAGGCCTACGAGCAGTGTCCGGATCATGGATGGTCTCCTCGTCATCGAGAGATGGGTGAGTCGGCGGCGACGTCGTCACGACGGCGGCCGGTCTCGGCGTCGAACACGTGGGCCGCGTCCCGCGGCCACGCGAGATACACGCGCGCGCCGGGGAGGGCGACGCGGCCGGGGGCGCGCACCGCGAGCGCCTGGCTACCGATCGCGCACATCATGATGGAATCGGCTCCCAGATACTCGATGCTCCGCACCAGGGCCTCCACCGCGCCGGGCTCCGGCGCCGCCACCACGCGGATGTCCTCCGGCCGCACTCCCAGCCGGAGGCGCCCGTCGTCGAGGGCGAGCACGTTCATGGGCGGGGTGCCGATGAAGCGGGCCGCGAAGACGGTGGCCGGGCGCGCGTAGAGCGCCTCCGGCGCCGCGTCCTGCTCCACGCGGCCTTCGCGGAGCAGGATGACCTGGTCGGCCATGCTCATGGCCTCGGTCTGGTCGTGGGTGACGTAGACCATGGTGATGCCGAGGCTCTGCTGGAGTCCGCGGATCTCCCGCCGCATCTCGAGGCGGAGCTGGGCGTCCAGATTGGAGAGCGGCTCGTCCATCAGGCACACCGGCGCCTCCGCGATCAGCGCGCGGCCGAGGGCGACCCGCTGCTGCTGGCCCCCGGAGAGCTGCGAAGGCTTGCGCTCCAGCAGCGCGGTCAGCCCCAGGAGGTCGGCCACGCGGGCGAGCCGCTTCCGCCGCTCGATGGCGCTCACCCGGCGCACCCGCAGGCCGAACACGATGTTCTCCGCGACCGAGAGGTGCGGGAAGAGCGCGTAGGACTGGAAGACCATGGACACGCGCCGCTCCGCGGGTGGCCGGTGGGTGACGTCGACGCCGCCGATGGCGACGCGCCCGGCGGTGGCCGCCTCGAGCCCCGCGATGAGCCGGAGCGTGGTGGACTTGCCGCAGCCGGACGGGCCGAGCAGGACCAGCATCCGCCCAGCCGCCGCCTCGAAGCTCACGTCGTCGACCGCTCGCGTCGCGCCCCACCAGCGGCTCAGGTGCTCCACCGAGATCGCCGACACGCGGGCCCCTAGGCGGCGTCCAGCGCGCGCCGGCGCGGCCGGCTCATGCGGTGGCGGCGGCGCGCGGGGCGCCGATCCCGAAGAGACGCGCGGCGTTGCCCCAGCGGACCGCCTCGCGGTCGGCGGCGGGCAAGCCGAGCTGGTCGAGCAGCGCGAGCGATTCGCCGAGCGGGAACCACACCGGCGGTTGGTCGTTGCCGACCAGCAGGCGCTCGGGGCCCAGCACGTCCAGCAGGAGACGCAGCGCGGGGACCGACCACACGTTGGTGTCGACGTGGAAGCGGCGCAGATAGGTGGAGGGCGCCGCCGAGAGCACGTCCGGGCCCTGCCAGCGATCCGGCCGGTAGGCGCGCCAGGTGGCGTCGAGCCGGCCGGCCATGGCGGGGAGCACGCCGCCGCCGTGGGCCAGCAGGAGCGGCAGGCCGGGATGCCGGTCGAGCGTGCCGGTGAAGATGAGGCGCGCCGCGCACACCGCGGTCTGCGTCGGGCGCCCGACGATCAGCGAGAGCACGAAGTCGTCGAAGTGGCGGCCGGCGGGCAGCTCACGCGAGGGGTGGACGAAGAGCGGCCGGCCCCGGGCCGCCGCGGCGGCGAGGAGCGGGTCGCAGGCCGGATCGCGAGATAGCGGCAGCCGCCGGTCGGTGCATCGGTGGGTTCACGAGAGCGCCCAGGAAGCCCAGCTCGTCCACCATGCGCTCCAGCTCGCGCGGGGCCGCATCGCCCGAGAAGGGATCCACGCAGCCCAGCCCGAAGAGGCGGCCCGGGTAGCGCGCGAGCAGCGCGGCGAGCGCGGCGTTGCAGAGGCGCGCGCGATCGGGCGGGCTCCAGGCGGGCAGCGCGACCGCGGCCGACTCCGTGAAGAAGGAGTCGGAGACCAGGGCGTGGGTGACTCCCGCGGCCTCCTGCGCCTCCAGCATCCGCCCGAGCACGCGCCGCGGTCACGTAGCGCGGGTCGCCGCCGTCGGGAAACCGGGCCAGCGCCGCGTCGGGCAGGACGTGCGCGTGGCACTCGATCAGCGGGTCGTTCAGCGCGGGCAGACGAAGTCCCAGAGCGCTCCGGCGCGCTCGACCACCGCCTCCAGGTCCTCGGCCAGCAGATGCCGGTCCGCGACCATGGCCTGCGCGTCGCTCCGGACCCGGGCCAGGTAACCGTCCCGGGCGCCGTACCGCTCCTCGAGCGAGGGCCGAGGGTCTCCGCTCGTCGCCCGCTCCACCGCGGTGCGCGCGAACGGCAGGGTGGAGCCCATCATCGACATGAGATCGCCGGGCGCGCCCTGGTCGGGATGCCGCGGGTTCCAGCCGGTGAACGTGGCGACCGGCACCCGCAGCTCCGGGGGCCGGATGCCGGCGCGGTCGTTGCCGTCGGCGTCCACCGCGGACACCACCGTGACATAGGGCGCGCCGATCTTGGGGGGCAGGTCGACGACGCCCTGCTCGACCCGCGGGCCGAAGTCGAGCCGCACCGGCCGCTGGACGCGGTCGGGAAAGCGCACCCCCGGGATCGCCGCGTACACGGGGCGGGTCGTCTCGGCGGCCACCGCGGAGCCGTCGGCCAGGCGCGGGACGGCGCTCGGCGGCGGCTCGACGCCCTCGCTCACCCAGCGGTCGAGATTGACGAGGGCAGCCCGGAGAAGCGGAGAATAGTCCACCACGCTGAAGGTGTGACGCCCGCGTCCGCCCGTGTTCGGGTCGGCGGGCGGCGGCGGGAGCGCGCCGGGCGTGTGCTGGGTGCCCGCGAAGAAGTACTGGCGGACCCAGGCCGGCGGGGTCACGTCGCGGGTCGCCGCCACGTCGGTGTGCACGAGCGAGCCGTCGCCGCGCCAGTACTCGGCGGCGGTGTTGATCGAGAAGATGCGCGGCGGCCGGGAGCGGCCCGCGAGCCGGTGGAGGAGCGCCCCGCGCTGGCCGGTGACCGGATCGTCCTGCTCCCCGTCGGTGAACGGGAACAGGCTGCCGACTGCGTGCACCGCGTTCAGCGAGGGCTGGCCGAAGCGGCAGTTGAACTCGCCGCGCCGCCCGCCCGCGACGTGCGGGACCACCGCGTCCCATGCGGGTCGGCCCGCCTCGTCCTCGTCGAGCCCCAGGTAGAGCAGGTGCCGCAGGAACCGCCCGCTCTGCGAGACGCCGAACACGTAGGACCGGTCGATCTGTCCCGCGCACGGGTTCCCCTCCGCCGTGGTCCCCCAGCGCAGGAAGGTCGCGGTGTCGCGCACCGCGGTGAAGCCCAGACCGACCAGCGGCGGGTTCTCGGCCCGGTAGTAGCACTCGTAGATCCGCCCGGGCTCGAAGCCGCCGTCGAGCGCGACCGAGCCCGCGTCGGGGAATCGCCACGCGCCCCGCGGCACCGGGACCGCGGCGGCCTCCGCGTGCTCGCGCACGTGCAGCTCCGCCTCCGGGTCGTCCAGGCGCGCCACCGGGTGCGGGATGTGGTAGCGGTCGGCCAGCGGCAGCCCGCCGACGCGGGCGTTCGGGCGGAACTCGCAGCGCACCCGCTCGGAGACCCCGGGCACCCGGGGCACCGTGAGCGCCATCATGCCGTCGCGCCGCGGCACGTCGGGCTGCCAGCCGATCCAGGCCACCGCGTAGCCGTGGCGCATCAGGAAGCCGTTGCCGAAGTCCGCGCGGGTCGCCGGGTCGTTCGAGCGCGGCGCGCTGTTGAACATGCCGAGCGCGATCTTGCGCCCGCGGTTGGGGATGTCCAGCAGGAGGCGGCGACTCCCGCCACCCCGCGGGCGCAGCAGGGAGAAGTCGGCCGAGGACTCGACGAGCCCGCGCGCGTTGCGGGGGGCCTGCCCGAGGTCGGCGATCGGCTCGTGCACCCGCACGGACGGATCCACCGCGAAGTGGAGCACGCCCTCGACCTTCTCGTAGGGGCCCCCCGCGCCGAACGGCGCACCGCCCAGGATCGGCTCGCGCCGCGTCACCTCGAGTCTCACCACCGCCATGGCTCGCCTCCGATCAGAAGCCGAGGAAGGATCGGAGCGCGGCCAGCACCGCGTCCGGGTTGTCCTCGTGCAGGGTATGGACCGCTTGGGGGATCTCGACGAAGGCGCCCTTCGGCAGCTCGCGGGCCATCTTCTCCGCCACGTCCCGGTCGAGGATGGGGCTCTCCGCGCCGCGCAGCACCAGCGTGGGCACCGGGATCGACCGCAGGAGGCCCCACCAGTCCACCTCGACGGTGGACCGCAGCGCCTTCACGCTCGGATGCCACGCCCACACGAGGCGGCCGTCCGGCCGCTGGCGCAGGCTCGAGGCGGCCACCCACCGGTAGTAGTGGATGCCGGGGTACGCGTTGCCGCTGAGCAGGTGCTGGGCCGCCTGCTCGATGCTGTCCCAGAACGGGGGCTCCGGCGGCCCGGGCGGAGCCTGGGCCGCGCGCTTGCTGATCTCGGGCCCGATGTCGAGGATGACGAGCTTCCGCACCGCGTCCGGCCGCTTGGACGTGAAGTAGATCGCGTTGCGCCCGCCCATCGAGAGGCCGACCATGATCGTCGGCGCCAGCCCGAGCTGGTCGACGACGCCGTTGAGGTCGTCGAGCGCGGCGATCGGCCCGTAGACGGTTGATGGGTCGCTGTCGCCGTGCCCGCGCTGGTCGAGCGCGTAGACGTGGAAGTGCGGCTGGAGCGCGATGGCGAGCGTGTCCCAGGCGTGGGCGTGCCCGGTGAAGCCGTGGAGCAGGAGCAGCGGGGTACGCCCCTCCCCGCCCCAGTCGAGCACGTGGAAGCGCAGGCCGTTGACCGACACGAACCGGTCGACCGGACGCAGCAGGTTCATGGCCGGCGCCCGCTCAGAGCTGGATGCGGCCGGGGCCTCGCGGCCCGCTCCCACCCCGGCCGCCCAGATCCGGCGGCATGCGGTCCGGGATCACGATGTTCGAGGACTGCTCCCGGCGCAGATCCTGCAGCTCGCGGATCGCCCGCTCCACCGCCACCTTGGCCCCGGCCGAGAACTTCTCGGCCGCGTCGCCGAGCGAGGTCGCCTCGATCTCGAAGGTGATCGGCAGCGCGCCCACCGGCGAGAGCAGCTGGGCCTCCCCCACGTAGAGGATCTGGCGGCCGAGATCGATCGAGCCGTCCGTCTTCACCGGCGTCATCATCCGGATGACCCCGATGCGGCGATCGGTGAAGGTCTCCTCCCGGTAGAGGGAGGAGGGGTCCATTCGAAGCTCAAGTGCCTGCTCGTCGGCGGCCATTGCGGATCCTTTCTGTCGTCGGGTGAATCGTCAGGCGAGCTCGGCCCGGGCGCTCATGGCCACCGTGCCGTCCGGGGTCACGGCCCATTGCTCGACGGCGCGGCCGTCCGCGGACGGGCGGCCACGCAGCTCGAAGGCGGCGGTGTCGAAGAGCGGCGCGCGGGCCTGGGTCTCGTAGGTGGCGAGGGCGCGCCCGCGGGTGTGGTCGCGGGCGAAGTCGATCAGGAGGGTGGAGGTGAGCGGGCCGTGGACTACCAAAGCGGGGTATCCTTCCCGCTCCACCGCCCAGGGCCGATCGTAGTGGATGCGGTGGCTGTTGAACGTGAGCGCGGAGAAGCGGAAGAGCAGCACCGGGTCCGGGGTGACGCGTCGACGCCACGGCACGTCGTCCGGGGCGGGCTCGCGGCGCGGAGCCTGGTTGCGCTCGCCCGCCCGCACCTCCTCCCGGAAGACGGTCCGCCGCTCCTCCTCGATCGCGAGACCGTCGGCAGTGAAGATGCGCTGGACCACGGTGGCGAACACCAGGGTCCCGGTGCCCCCGATCTTGGTCGAGATGTCGGCCAGCTCGGTCTCCCGGCGAATCGCCTCGCCGATGCGGAGCGGGCGGTGGAACCGGAAGCGCTCCCCCGCGAACATGCGGCGGGGCAGCGGCATCGGCGGGATCACCCCGGTGTCGAGCGGGCTGCCGTCGGGGCGCAGCGCGTCCGGGGCGAAGCGCGGCAGGAAGTAGAGGCACTGCCAGCCGGGTGGCAGCGGATCGCCCGGGCCCAGCTCGGGCTCGTCGCGGCCGAAGGTGAGCCGGAGGAGGTTCGCGGGCGCCGCGGTGACGACGTCGGCGGCGGTCTCGCGTCGTCCGACGTGCGCCTTGAGGTCGTCGAGACCGGTGAGCGTACTCATGGGCGTGCTCGCGTCACGCGGAGACCGGCGGCCGGCGACGGTGCCACTCGGTGGCGCGCTGGTAGGCGTGCCCGGCCCGCAGCACGGTCGTCTCGTCGAAGGGCCGGCCGGAGATCTGCATCGAGAGCGGCAGGCCCGAGGACGAGAAACCGGTCGGGATGGCCAGGGTCGGCAGCCCGGTGATGTTGAACGGGCCCATGTTCGACTTGGCGAACGGGAAGTCGGGGTCGAGCACCACCTTGAAGGCGGGCGCGGGGCCGAGCGCGGTGGGCGTGATCAGGACGTCCACCGACTCGAGCGCGCGGGCGGTATCCTCGCGGATCTGGGCGCGCAGGCGCTGGGCCTGCACGTACTCGTCGGCGCGGAAGAGCCCGCCCGCCATGAGCTTCTCCCGCAGCACGTCGCCGTACAGCTCCGGGTGCTCGCGCAGGTCGCGCTCGTGATAGGAGAAGGCCTCGGTGAGCATGATGACCATGAACGACGGCGTCGCGCGGATGCTCGGGATCGTGACGTCGCGGACCGTCGCCCCCAGCCGCCCCAGCTCCGCGAGCGCCCGCTCGAAGGCGGCCACCGTCTCCGCCTCGACCTGCTCGAAGAAGTAGTCGCGCACCACGCCGACCCGGAGCCCCTTCACGCCGCCCTCGAGGCCCGCCAGGTAGTCGGGCACCGGCTCCCGCGCCGACGCCGGGTCGGCCGGGTCGTGGCCGGCCAGCGCCTGCAGCATGAACGCGCAGTCCTCGGCCGAGCGGGCCATCGGCCCGGTGTGATCGAGCGTCCACGAGAGCGTGACCACCCCCGCGCGGCTCACGCGGCCATACGTCGGCTTGAGCCCGGCGATGCCGCAGAAGGCGGCCGGGCCCCGGATCGAGCCACCGGTGTCGGAGCCGAGCGAGCCCACCGTGAGGCCGGCCGCGAGCGCGGCGCCCGAGCCGCTGCTGGAGCCGCCCGGGATGTGATCGACGTTCCACGGGTTGCGCGCGGGCGGGAAGCGGTGGCCGGGGAACTGGATGCCGAAGGCGAACTCGTGGGTGATGAGCTTGCCCAGCATCACCATGCCCGCCTGCTGGAGCCGGGTCACGCAGGTGCAATCGAAGTCCGGCACCCAGTCGGCGAGCAGCGCCGAGCCCGCGGTGGTGCGGATGCCCTTGGTCGCGTAGAGATCCTTGTAGGCGATCGGGATGCCCGCGAGGGGGCCTCCGTCGCCGCGCCGGATGGCGGCCTCCGCCGCGCGGGCGTCGGCCAGCGCGCGCTCCGCGGTGACCGTGACGTAGGCGTTGAGGCTCTTGTCGAGGCGCTCGACGCGTCCGAGCAGGTCGGTGGCGTAGTCGACCGGCGACAGCGCGCCCCGGCGGAAGAGCCCCCCGAGCTCCCGGATGCCCGCGTAGCAGAGCTCGTCCGCGCTCATCGCGCGACCTCCAACGGGGATGCGCCCGGTTCCCGGGCGCTCATCGCGCGACCTCCAACGGGGATGCGCCCGGTTCCCGGGCGCTCATCGCGCGACCTCCAACGGGGATGCGCCCGGTTCCCGGGCGCTGAGCGCGCGGATCGGCCGCAGCGCGTTCACCAGAAACGCCCGCACCAGGGCCAGGCGGGCCGCCGGGATGGGAAGGCCGGCGAGGCGGGCGCGCTCCTTCACTTCGTCCAGCGTGACCTCAGGGGGCAGCTCGGGCATGGCGAGTCTCCTTGTGAGCGACGGGCCATAGAGTAGACGGGTCCGCGCGCGAGAGCAACACATGGGGCCGTCGCGCCGGCCGCGGCCTTGACAGCGAGCCGGGCGATGACATACACCCAGGCCCACAGGAGGAGTGACCCCATGCGCAACCGCTCGGCAACATCGCGTCCCGTCGGCCGGCGACAGTTCCTGACCCTGAGCGCGGCCGGCCTGGCCGCCGCCGGCTTTCCCCGCGCGGCCCGCGCGCAGGGCAAGCGCAGCGGCGAGCTGGTGGCGGGCCTCTCCGAGCGCATGCTCACGCTCGATCCGGCCAACCACTACTCGATCTCCTCCACCTCGGTGCACCGGCACATGTTCGATCCGCTGGTGGACGTCACCAACGACTCGAAGTTCGTGCCCGCCCTGGCCGAGTCCTGGCGCGCGGTCAACAACCTCACGTGGCGATTCAATCTCAGGAAAAACGTCACCTTCCACGACGGCACGACCGCGTCCAGCCCGAACTCGTCCAGCACCTTCCGGTAGTCGGTCGTCCCCTCGAACTCCCACAGGACCCCTGGCTTCTTCGACGGCATGAGCATCAGCCGCGTGGGGAGGATCTTCCGGAGCACCTGCTGCGCGGTGCTGACGTTCTTCCTCAGGTGTGCGCGCCAGTCGGCCAGCACCTCCCCCACGCGCTCGCGGAACGCATCCGGGTCGATGGACTGAATCGCCGCGGCGCCGGACAGCTCGGCCTCGACCTCGGACAACCTCGCTTTGCGCGCGCCGATCGCCTCGTGCACCTCGTCCAGCTCGCCGCGCGCGAGCGAGTCGACCAGGCGCTTGAGCTCGGCGCGGATCTTGTTGGCCTCGGCCTGGAGCGGCGCCGGGTCGCGCTGCGCGGCGCGCTGTCGCTCCAGCACGGCCTCCAGCTCCGTCATCACGATCTTGCCGGCGAGCGCCTCCTCGAAGGCGGTCATGACCGCCTTCTCGGCGAGCTCCACGGACAGCTGCTTCGTGTTCGGGCACCGCTGCTTGCCGGAGCGGTGGACGGTCGAGCAGATCAGCCACTCGCGCTGCTTCTTGTCGCGCCGGTGGTGCATCGGCTTCCCGCACAGCCCGCAGGCCAGGAACGGGGTGAGCAGGTGGGGCGACGCGGTGGGCCTCGACTTCAGCCTCCCGCCCGCGCCGGGCCACGTCGCCTCGGCCGACTGCTCGTTGATCCGCTGCACGTCGTCGAAAAGTTTCTGCACGACAATCCGCAGCGAGGGCTCCTCGCGGCGGACCACCGCGTCCGGTGACTTCTCCGTCACCGCGGTGCCGCGGCGCCTCACCTGGCGCGTGCGACCCCACACCACCGCGCCCGCGTAGGTCGGGTTCCT
>WNFF01006285.1_pt1 | contig 21628 bp, 18 predicted proteins | sample 5400441 | NCBI WGS metagenome assembly WNFF01 (sample SAMN13153345, study PRJNA577476) | soil metagenome | isolation source: 120 cm saprolite under Douglas fir tree site 2 hole 3 replicate 1 | place: USA:California | collected 2015-04-18
GAAACACGGAGCTCTTCGCGCGCCTCGCTGCCCAAGGGGCGATGATCGAGCGGCTCTCGTCCGACAGCCGCCGCTGCGCGCCCGGGGTCGCGTTTTTTGCGTATCCAGGCGAGACGGCGGACGGCCGTGCTCACATTGCCGATGCGATCTCCCGCGGGGCCTCGGCCGTGCTTTGGGAGGAGCAAGGTTTCTCCTGGCGCAGCGAATGGCGCGTACCGAACATCGCCGTGCCTGGCCTCAAGCTCAGCGCGGGTCCCGTCGCGCACGAGTTTTACGGCCGCCCGTCGGAAGCGCTGTGGGTGTGCGGCGTGACCGGCACGAATGGCAAGACATCGTGCAGCCAATGGATCGCCGCACTGCTCGACAAGAAGCAGATCAAGGCCGGGATCGTCGGGACGCTGGGCAGCGGCTACCCGGGCGCGCTGGCGGAAGCTCCGAATACCACGCCGGATACGTTGGAGCTGCATCGCATGCTGAAGGAGTTTCTGGCCGGCGGAGCGAAATGTGTGTCAATGGAGGTGTCCTCGCACGGCCTCGCCCAGGGCCGCGTCAACGGGGTTGCGTTCGCCTGCGCGCTCTTTACTAACCTCTCGCACGACCATCTGGACTACCACGGCTCGATGGAGGCTTATGCCGCGGCGAAGTCGCGCCTGTTCGACACGCCAGGACTGCGGGCGGCCGTGCTCAACCTCGACGATGGGGTCGGCATGCAGCTCGCGCAGCGGCTCACCGCCCGCGGCGTGCGCACGATCGGCTATAGCCTCGCGGCGTCCGCTATTGCGCCAGGGAGCGTGGCCGAGTTCATCGCCGCCCACAGCATTACCGCCCAAACGCTTGATCTTCGTTCGAGCTGGGGCAACGCAACCGGCGCCGTCAACCAATTGGGACGATTCAATCTTTCGAACGCGCTGGGGGTCGTCGGCTGCCTCGTGGCGTATGGCATGCCGTTTCATGAAGCGGTCGAGCTCCTCGGCGCATTGCCGAGCGTTCCTGGCCGCATGCAGAAAATCGGCGACCGGCCGCTGGTGGTGGTCGACTACGCGCATACGCCCGATGCGCTCGAAAAAGTGCTGCAGGCGCTTCGTCCCGTGGCTGAAGCGCGCGGCGGGCGGCTTGCCGCGGTGTTCGGGGCGGGCGGCGACCGCGACGCCATGAAGCGCCCGCGGATGGGCGCCATCGCCGCGCGTCTTGCCGACCATGTGATCGTTACTTCGGATAACCCGAGGAGCGAGGACCCGCTGGCCATTATTGCGGCCGTCAGCGCGGGCATTCCTGAGACCCACGCAACCGAGCCGGATCGCGCCCGGGCGATCGAGAAAGCGGTCAGCGAAGCGGCGCCGGCGGACGTGGTGCTGATCGCGGGAAAAGGGCACGAAAACTATCAGGAGATCGCGGGCAAGCGCCTGCCGTTCTCGGACGCGGCCGTGGCAGGCGCCGCGCTGGCGCGACGGGGGACTGGATGATGAGCCTCGCTGAAGCGGCCGCCGTGCTGGGCAGCAGAGCAGGTGACGGCAGCACCTCGTTCACCGGCGTGTCGACCGACACGCGCAGCTTGCAGCGCGGCGACCTGTTCGTCGCGTTGCGCGGCGAGCGCTTCGATGGCCATGCTTTCCTGGACCATGCGAAGAGCGCCGGAGCCGCCGGCGCGCTCGTCGATCGCGGCTACACCGGCAAAGCACCGCTTCCGGTGATCACGGTGGCGAACACCAAGCGCGGGCTCGGTGACCTTGCCCGTCATTGGCGCGCGCGGTTTTCCCCGGCGCTGATCGCAATCACCGGATCAAACGGCAAGACGACCGTGAAGGAAATGCTGGCCGCGATCCTGCGTCGTCATGCCGGCACCGACGCTGTGCTTGCGACGACGGGAAACCTGAACAACGACATCGGCGTGCCGCTGACTCTGCTGCGCCTGCGCCCGGCGCATCGCTGGTGCGCCATCGAGCTCGGCATGAACCACAAGGGCGAAATCGCCTATCTCGCCGGCATGGCCCGCCCCACCGTGGCGCTCGTCAACAATGCGCAGCGCGAGCACCTGGAATTCATGCGATCGGTCGACGAGGTCGCAGCGGAGAACGCCAGCGTATACGCGGCATTGGGCGACGACGGCATCGCCGTGGTCAACGCGGATGACGCCCATGCGGCGCTTTTCCGGCGGCAGGCAGGGCAACGGCGCCTGGTCGATTTCGGCCTGGAGGCGGCGAGCGTTACCGGTCGCTACGCTTTGCACCCGCTCGCGAGCGAGATTCGCGTCACCACGCCGACGGGCGAAGCGCAGGCGACCCTTGCGATCCCGGGCCTCCACAACGTGCGCAACGCGCTCGCCGCTGCAGCCTCTGCGCACGCGGTCGGCGTGCCGGCAAAGGCGATCGGCGAGGGCTTGGCCGCGTTTCGTCCCTACGTTGGGAGGCTGCAGGTGAAGCAGGCCAGTGGCGGCACCACCGTGATAGACGACAGCTACAACGCCAATCCGGACTCGGTGCGCGCCGCGATCGACGTGCTTGCCTCATGCCCTGGACCGACCGTGCTGGTGCTGGGCGACATGGGCGAGGTGGGAGACCACGGCGCCGATTTCCACCGTGAGATCGGCCTCTACGCGCGCAGCAAGGGGATCTCCAGTCTGCTTGCGCTCGGCGATGCGATGCGTCACGCCGTGGAGGCCTTCGGCACTGGTGCACGGCATTTCGCCGATGTCGACGAGCTCGCCGGCAACGTGAGTGGCAGGACGGTTCTTGTCAAGGGTTCGCGCTTCATGAAGATGGAGCGCGTGGTCGCTGCGCTGACCGGCGGTGGCAACCAAGGGGGTCACTGAATGCTTCTCGAGATCGCGCAGTGGCTAGCGAAGGACGTGCGCGTATTCAACGTCTTCAACTACATCACGCTGCGCGCCGTGCTCGCCTGCCTCACGGCGCTCGCGGTCTCGCTGATCCTCGGGCCTTACATGATCCGCAAGCTGACGGCGTACAAGATCGGCCAGGCGGTGCGCGAAGAGGGCCCGCGCTCGCATCTGACCAAGGCCGGCACACCGACGATGGGCGGCGCGCTGATCCTGGTTTCCATCTGCCTGACCACGCTCCTGTGGGGGGATCTCTCCAACCGGCTGCTGTGGGTCGTGCTTCTCGTCACGCTCGCGTTCGGCACGATCGGCTGGATCGACGACTACCGCAAGGTGGTGCAGCGCAATCCGAAGGGGCTTTCCGCCAAGGCCAAGTTTTTCTGGCAGTCGGTGATTGGACTCTCTGCCGCCGCGTATCTCGCCTATCTCGCGCAAGGCATTCCGGCCCTGAACGAACTGATCGTCCCATTCTTCAAGCTCGTAGCGTACCCGCTGGGCCCGATCGGCTTCATCGTGCTCACCTACTTCGTCATCGTGGGCACTTCCAACGCGGTAAACCTCACCGACGGCCTCGACGGCCTGGCGATCATGCCGACCGTGATGGTGGGGAGCGCGCTCGGCATCTTTGCCTACGTGGCCGGGCACGCGGTGTTCTCGAAATACCTCGGACTGCCCTACATCCCCGGCGCCGGCGAGCTGGCGGTGATCTGCGGGGCGCTCGCCGGCGCCGGGCTCGGCTTCCTGTGGTTCAACGCCTACCCGGCGGAGGTCTTCATGGGCGACGTCGGCGCGCTGGCGTTGGGCGCCGCGCTCGGCACCATTGCCGTGATCGTGCGCCAGGAAATCGTGCTGTTCATCATGGGCGGCGTGTTCGTGGCCGAGACCCTGTCGGTGATGATCCAGGTGCTGTATTTCAAGTGGACCGGCGGAAAGCGCATCTTCCGCATGGCGCCGCTCCATCACCACTATGAGCTGGAGGGGTGGAAGGAGAGCCAGGTCGTAGTGCGCTTCTGGATCATCACCATGATGCTGGTCCTGTTCGGACTCTCGACTCTCAAGCTCCGATGATGCGAGAGCCCCTCTTCAACCTGTTGCCGCGACCCCAGCCGGTCGCTCTCACGGGCCGGCGGGTTCTTGTGCTCGGCCTCGGCGACACCGGGCTCTCGGTCGCGCGCTGGATAGAACATCAGGGCGGCACGGTGCGCGTCGCCGACACGCGCGAATCGCCGCCGCGAAGAGATGATTTCGCGGGCGAGCTGCATACCGGCCCGTTCAGCGCGGCGCTGCTGCAGGGTATCGACCTGCTGTGCCTCAGTCCCGGACTCCCGCTCGCCGAGCCCCTGGTGCAGAGAGCATTGCGGCAGGGCGTCCCGGTCGTCGGTGACATCGAGCTTTTTGCCTGGCATGTGCGGCAGAAGAGCCGCGTGCTCGCGGTCACCGGAACCAACGGCAAGTCGACCGTGACGGCGCTCACCGGCCATCTTCTGCACGAGGCGGGCCTGGACTGCGAAGTCGCCGGCAACATCGGGCCAGCGGTTCTCGATGCGTCACTGAGGCGATCCGCGCCGCCTACGGCCTGGGTGCTTGAGTTGTCGAGCTACCAGCTCGAGACGACCTGGTCGCTCGACCCGGATGCTGCCGCGATGCTCAACCTCACGGAGGATCACCTCGATCGGTATCAGGGCCTTGCCGAGTACGGCGCCGCCAAAGCGCGCATCTTCATCGGCTCGGGGATCCAGGTTTTGAACCGTGGCGATCGCCGCTCCCTCGCCATGGCGCAGTCCGGCAGAGCACAGATTACGTTTGGACTCGATGCGCCCGCTACCGGCGAGGATTTCGGCGTGGCTGCAGGGGTGGTCGTCCAAGGCGGGACCCCGCTTCTGCGCGTCGATGAGCTGCCGATCCGCGGCTGGCACAACGTCGGCAATGCGCTTGCCGCCTGCGCGTTAGCGCGGACGCTGGGCGTTTCCCACCAAGCGCTCGCCGAAGGACTGCGCAGTTTCCATGGCCTTGCGCACCGCCTGCAGCTCGTGGCGAGCCGAAATGGCGTCGATTGGTATGACGATTCGAAAGGCACCAATGTCGGCGCCACGGTCGCCGCGCTGCGCGGCCTGGGGAAGAAAACGATTCTGATCCTGGGCGGCGACGGCAAGGGCCAGGATTTTTCGCCGCTTGCCGGACCGGTTTCCCAATTTGCACGGAGGGTCCTGCTGATCGGCCGCGATGCGCCGCGCATAGCAGAGGCGCTCAAAGGCAGCGGCGTGAAGCTCGAGGACTGCGGCTCTCTCGAGGAAGCGGTCGAGAAAGCACTGCGCAATGCCGCGCCCGGCGACGCCGTTCTCCTGTCACCAGCCTGCGCGAGTTGGGACATGTTCCGCGACTACCGTCACCGCGGCGAGGTATTCGCCGCCGCGGTGAAAAGGCTGCTGGCGTGAGCCGCACGTATGTCTTCGCGCGCAGCGCGCCGAGCGCGGAATACGACCGTTCGCTCGCCTGGGCCGCCCTTCTGCTGGCTGCCACCGGCCTGGTGATGGTGTACTCCTCTTCCATCGCGACGGCGGAGACGAGCGGATATACCGGAAACAACGCCGCCTGGTTCCTGGCGCGGCACGGCATGTTCCTCGCGGCGGCCTTGCTTGCCGCCATTACGGTATTCCTGGTGCCGGCGCGGCTGTGGCAGAAGGCGGCGCCCGCGCTGTTTCTTGGCGGCGTGGCGCTTCTCGTGCTGGTGCTGATCCCGGGATTCGGACGCGAGGTGAACGGTGCACGGCGCTGGCTCGACCTGCCGCTTTTCAGCGTGCAGCCCTCCGAGCTCGTGAAGCTCGCTGCCGTGCTCTACGCCGCGGACTACACCACTCGCAAGCATGGCGTTCTGAAGAAATTCAAGCGAGGCCTGCTGCCGATGCTGGCGGTCATGCTGGTCGTGTCGTGGCTGCTGCTGCGTGAACCCGATTTCGGCGCGTTCGTCGTCATCGCGGTGACCGCATTCGGGATCCTGTTCCTGGGCGGAATGAACGGGCGGCATTTCGTGGCGCTGGTCGGCATGCTGGCGGCCGGCTTCGCGCTCCTGGTGGTTGTGTCGCCCTACCGCATGCAGCGCATTTTCGGTTTCATGGATCCCTGGTCAGATCCACTCGGCCGCGGTTATCAGCTCTCGCATGCGCTGATCGCGTTCGGCCGTGGCGAGTGGCTTGGCGTTGGGCTCGGCGCAAGCGTGGAAAAGCTCCATTACCTGCCCGAAGCCCACACCGATTTTCTTCTCGCCGTGATCGCAGAGGAGCTCGGCTTTGTCGGCGTCGCCCTCGTGATCGGGCTGTTCATCTGGGTCGTGGCGCGCGCCTTTGCGATCGGTCGGCAGGCCACGTTGCGCGAGCGTCACTTCGCCTCGCTCGCCGCGCAGGGCATCGGCATCTGGATCGGCTTTCAGGCGCTCATCAACATGGGCGTCAACATGGGCCTGCTGCCGACCAAAGGCCTGACGCTGCCGCTCATGAGCTACGGCGGCTCGGGTTTGCTCGCGAACTTCGTGGCGCTCGCGATCCTGCTGCGCGTCGACTGGGAAAATCGCCAGCTGGCACGGGGGCTGCACGCGTGAGCCGCACCCTCCTCATCGTGGCAGGCGGCACCGGCGGCCACATCTTCCCGGGACTGGCGGTCGCCGAACAGATGCGCGCCGCCGGCTGGGAAGTGGTTTGGATGGGGGCGCGCGGCGGCATGGAAGAGCGCTTGGTGCCGCCGCACGGGTACCGCACGGCATGGATCCGCGCGCGCGCCGCGCGCGGCAAGGGCTTGCTGCAAAAACTCCTGCTGCCCGCAAACCTGCTGTTTTCCTTCTGGGAAAGCGGCCGGCACCTGATGCGGCTGAAGCCCGACGTCGTGCTCGGTCTGGGCGGCTATGTCGCCTTCCCGGGCGGCATGATGGCATCGCTGCTCGCCCGGCCGCTCGCGCTGCATGAGGGGAACGCGATCGCCGGGCTGGCCAACCGGGTGCTGGCCGGCGTCTCGGACAAGGTGATGGTGGCGTTTCCCGAGGCCTTGAAAAAAGCCGAGTGGACCGGCAACCCGGTGCGGGCGCAGATCGCCGCCATGGCCCCTCCCGCGCAGCGCTATGCGCGCCGCGAAGGGCCGATCCGCCTGCTGGTGGTGGGCGGCAGCCTGGGCGCGCAGGCGCTGAACGAGGCAGTGCCGAAGGCGCTGGCACCTTCTCTTGCCGCGTCCCGTAGTGCTGCACCAAGCCGGCGAGAAGCACCTCGAGTCCTTGACCGGCCACTATCGCGCTTCGGGCGTGCAAGGAGAGCTGGTGGCCTTCATCGATGACATGGCGGGCGCCTACGCTGCCGCAGATCTGGTCATCTGCCGTGCCGGGGCCGTGACGATCGCCGAGCTCTCGGCCGGGGGCATGGCAAGCATTCTGGTGCCGTTTCCCCATGCGGTGGACGACCACCAGACGGCGAACGCGAGGTTCCTCGCTGACCGTGGCGCGGCGCTCTTGCTGCCGCAACGCGAGCTCACCGCGGAACGGCTTGCGGCGCTGATCCGCTCGCTCGATCGCCCGAAACTGCTCGAGATGGCAAAGCAGGCACGCGCGCTCGGCAAGCCTGATGCAGCGCGGCTGGTGGCGGTGCGCTGCATGGAGCTCGCCAAATGAAGCACAAGGTCAGGCGGATCCACTTCGTCGGCATCGGCGGCGCAGGCATGTCGGGCATCGCCGAAGTGCTGGTCAACCTCGGCTACCAGGTCAGCGGCTCGGACCTCGCCGTCAATACCGCCACCCAAAGGCTCGCGTCGCTCGGCGTGCGGCTGAACTTCGAGCATCTGCCGGCGAATGTAGACGGCGCCGATGCAGTCGTGGTGTCCACCGCAGTGCGGCCGGACAACCCGGAGGTGATCGCGGCGCGCTCGCGGCGCATCCCGGTCGTGCCGCGCGCCCTCATGCTCGCCGAGCTGATGCGCCTCAAGCAAGGCATCGCCATTGCCGGGACGCACGGCAAGACGACCACCACCAGCCTCGTAGCGAGCGTGCTTGCGGAGGGCGGGCTCGATCCCACTTTCGTGATCGGCGGCCGCCTCACTGCCGCCGGTTCGCACGCGCGGCTCGGCGGCGGCGATTTCATCGTCGTCGAGGCGGACGAATCGGACGCCTCTTTTCTGCACTTGCAGCCGGTGATCGCGGTGGTCACGAACATTGATGCCGATCACATGGACACCTATCAGCACGACTTCGCGCGCCTCAGGCAGGCGTTCGTGCAGTTTCTGCAGAACCTGCCTTTCTATGGCAGCGCGGTCCTCTGCGCCGACGATCAGCACGTCCGCGAGATCCTGCCATTCGTGTCCAAGCCGGTGCTCATGTACGGCACCTCGGCCGACGCTTCGGTACGCGCCGAGGCGGTCGAGCACGACGGCGGCCGGATGCGCTTCAAAGCGCGCCGCGACAGGGCCGCGGCGCTCGACATCGCGCTCAATCTGCCGGGGCGCCACAACGTGCTCAACGCGCTCGCGGCCATCGCGGTCGGCACCGAGATCGGCGTTCCGGACCGGGCGATCCTGAAAGCGCTCGCCGAATTTCACGGCGTGGGCCGGCGCTTCCAGCGTTACGGCGAAGTCGCGCTTTCCGGGGGAGGCTCATTCACGCTGGTGGACGACTACGGTCACCATCCGGCGGAAATGACAGCGACGCTCGAGGCTGCGCGCGGCGCTTTCCCCGGGCGCCGCGTCGTGCTTGCGTTCCAGCCGCACCGCTATACGCGGACGCGGGACCTGTTCGAGGACTTCGTCAAGGTGTTGTCCACCGCCGACGCGCTGGTGCTCGCCGAGGTCTATCCCGCCGGAGAAGCGCCGATCATTGCCGCCGACGGCCGCTCGCTGGCGCGCGCCGTGCGCGTCGCCGGCAAGGTCGAGCCCGTATTTGTGGAAGACGTCACCGCGCTGCCGGAGGCCATCCTGCGTGTTGCGCAGAGCGGCGACGTGGTCGTCACCATGGGTGCCGGCTCGATCGGCAATGTCGCCGCGCAATTGACATGAACATGGCCGAACTTCTGCATTTCCATGGATTGCGCGGCAACCTCAGGCGCGATGAGCCGATGTCGCGCCATGTCAGCTGGCGGGCGGGCGGGCGCGCGCGAGTCTTCTACGTGCCGGCCGATCTGCAAGACCTCGCGTCTTTCCTGCGCCAATTGCCGGCAGCGGAGCCCGCGCTGTTCGTCGGCCTTGGCAGCAACCTGCTGGTGCGCGATGGCGGATTCCCGGGGACGGTGATCCTGATGCATGCCGCTACGCGGCGTCCGGAGCTGCGCGATGGCCGCATTTATGCAGAAGCCTGGGTGGCCGCTCCCAAAGTGGCGCGTTTTGCGGCGATGCATGCCCGTCAGGGGGCCGAATTTCTTGCCGGCGTTCCCGGCACCGTCGGCGGGGCGCTGGCCATGAACGCCGGCTGCTACGGCGCCGAAACCTGGGACATCGTCGAGCAGGTCCTCACCGTGGACCGCGAAGCCGTGTTCCACGTACGGCGCAAGGCCGAGTTCGACATCGGCTATCGGCATTGCGGCCTGCCGAAGGTGGAATGGTTTGCCGCCGCATGGTTCGAGCTCGAAAGCGGCGATGGCGAAGCGTCGCGCGCCAAGATCAAGGAGCTGCTGGCGCGCCGCATCGCGACGCAGCCGCTTTCATTGCCCAATGCCGGCAGCGTTTTCAGGAATCCGCCGCACGACCACGCGGCGCGGCTGATTGAAGCCTGCGGCCTCAAGGGATTCGGGCGCGGCGGCGCCCGGGTGTCGGAGAAGCACGCGAATTTCATCGTCAATCCGCAGGGCGCGGCGAGCGCCGCCGACATCGAGTGGCTGATCGGGCAGGTCAAGCAACGGGTTCTGCAGAGGCAGGGCATCGAGCTGGTGCCGGAAGTCCGCATCGTCGGGGAGGCGGCGTGAACTTCGGAAAAGTCGCCGTTTTCCTCGGTGGCAAATCGGCGGAGCGCGAGGTCTCGCTGAAGAGCGGGGGCATGGTGCTGAATGCCCTGCGCAGCCGCGGCGTCGACGCGCTGCCGTTCGATCCCGCCCAGCGCGGCCTCGATGCGCTGATCGGCGAGCGCTTCGAGCGTGCCTTCATTGCCCTGCACGGGCGTTTCGGCGAGGACGGCACGGTGCAGGGCGTGCTCGAATGGCTCGGCATCCCGTACACCGGCAGCGGGGTGCTCGCCTCGGCGCTCGCCATGGACAAGCTGCGCACCAAGCTGCTGTGGCACGCGGAAGGGCTGCCGACACCGTCGTACGCCGTGCTGACCAAGGATTCGGATCTGCGCGCGGTGGCGCGCAAGCTGGGAGTGCCGTTGATGGTCAAGCCGGCGAGCGAAGGCTCCTCGATCGGAATGTCGAAGGTGCGCTCCGCAGCGCGGTTGGATGAGGCTTATGCGCTGGCAGTGAATTACGACCGCGTCGTGATTGCCGAGAAGTTCATCGACGGCACCGAGCTGACTGCCGGAATCCTCGGTGATCAGGTGCTTCCGCTCATCAAGCTCGAGACGCCGCGGGACTTCTACGACTACGAGGCCAAGTACATCGCCAACGACACGCGCTACATCGTGCCCTGCGGCCTGTCCACGGCGCGCGAGCATGACATGCAGGCGCTCTGCCTGAAGGCGTTCCGCTCGCTCGGCTGCAGTGGCTGGGGGCGTGTCGATCTGATGCTCAATCGCCAAGGCCGACCGTTCCTGCTGGAAGTCAATACCGTGCCCGGCATGACCGACCATTCGCTGGTGCCGATGGCGGCGCGCGCCGTGGGCATGTCGTACGAGGACCTGTGCCTGAGAATCCTGGAGGCCGCGCATGTGGGATAACCCGCGGCTGCTCAACTCGGCGGCCGGGCTGCTGGTTGGCGTCGCCGCGCTCCTGTTCGCGTTCGCGGGATTGCAGCTCCTGCTTCGCTCTCCGCTGTTTCCGATCAGGGAATTGGAGGTCGATCACGGCCTGAAGCACACCACCCGGCAGGAGATCGAGGCGGCCGTACGCGGCCGCATCGCCGGCAATTTCTTCGCCGTCGAGCTGTCCGGCATTCGAGCCGCCATCGAGCAGCTGCCATGGGTCAGGCGCGTCACGGTGCGCCGCGTCTGGCCGGACCGGATCGAGGTTTCGGTGGAGGAACATGTTGCGCTCGCGCGCTGGGGCGACGAGGCGCTGGTCAACACCTACGGCGAGCGCTTTCCCGGGCACAGCCAGGCGGTGCTGCCGGCGTTTCTGGGGCCCGCCGGGACGGAGCAGGAAGTGGCGAGGCGCTACGCGCATTTCGCCAGCCTGGTGGCGCCGCTCGGCACCAGCCTCGAGCGGGTCGTGCTCACGCCGCGCTACGCATGGCAGCTCAGGCTCGGCAGCGGCTTGAACGTCATGCTGGGGCGCGACGCGGACTCCGCCGAGCTCCGGCTCGCGCGCTTCGTCGCCGCTTATCCCGAAACGCTCGGCAGGATCGCCCGCCGTCATGCCTACGTCGACTTGCGTTACCTGAACGGCTTCGCGTTGCGAATCCCGGAGCTGAGGGGCTGAGGGCCGATGCCGAAAGACAACAAGAACCTCATCGTGGCGCTCGATGTCGGAACCTCCAAAGTGGCTTGCCTCGTCGCGGAGCTGCGCCCGGATGCCTCGCTCGAGATCTTGGGCATGGGGGGCCACGAATCGAAAGGTCTGAAGAAGGGCGTGGTGGTGAACATCGAGGCCACTGTCGGCGCGATCCAGCGCGCCCTGGAGGAGGCCGAGCTGATGGCGGACTGCAAGATCAGCTCGGCGTTCGTCGGCATCGCCGGCAACCACATCCGCAGCTTCAATTCCACCGGAATGGTCGCGATCAAGGATCGCGAGGTGAGCGCGCTCGACGTCGAGCGCGCGATCGATACCGCGCGCGCGGTCAGCATCCCGACCGACCAGCAGATCCTCCACGTGCTGCGGCAGGAATTCATTATCGACGGCCAGGAGGACGTGCGCGAGCCCATCGGCATGTCGGGGGTCCGCCTGGAAGTGAAGGTGCATATCGTCACGGGCGCAGTGTCGGCGGCGCAGAACATCGTCAAATGCGTGCGGCGCTGCGGGCTCGAAGTGAATGACCTGATCCTGCAGCCGCTGGCTTCCTCGCGCGCGGTGCTGTCGGAGGACGAGAAGGACCTCGGCGTCTGTCTGCTCGACATCGGCGGCGGCACCACCGACATCGCCGTGTTCACGCACGGCGCGATCCGCCATACGGCGGTGATCCCGATCGCCGGCGACCAGATCACCAACGACATAGCGATGGCACTGCGTACGCCGACGCCGGATGCCGAGAACATCAAGATCCGGCACGGCGTGGCACTGCGCCAGCTTGCAAACGCGAACGACATGATCGAAGTGCCCGGCATCGGCGAGCGCGCGCCGCGCTCGATGTCGCGGCAGACGCTGGCGGAAGTGATCGAGCCGCGGGTGGAGGAGCTGTTTTCGCTGGTGCAGCAGGTGCTGCGCGAGTCGGGATTCGAGGAGCTGCTGTCTTCGGGAGTGGTGCTGACCGGCGGCTCCTCGGTCATGCAGGGCATGGTCGAGCTCGGCGAGGAGATCTTCCACATGCCGGTGCGCGTGGGCGTTCCGCGCTACACCGGCGGCCTCGCCGAGGTGGTGCGCAACGCGCGCTTCGCCACCGCGGTGGGATTGGTGGTGGAAGGCGTGTCGCAGGTGCAGCACGGGCAACTTTCGCGCCAGAGCGGCTCCTTCCGAGCTGCGCTGGCGAGGATGAGGGAGTGGTTTCAAAGAAACTTTTGATGTCCCAACGGCAAGGAGAAAACAACATGTTCGAGATCGTAGACAGCCAGGCAACAGGGCCGATCATCAAGGTGATCGGAGTCGGCGGCGCGGGCGGCAACGCCGTCAATCACATGATCGAGCAGGGCGTGGAGGGCGTCGAGTTCATCGCCGTCAATACCGACGCGCAGGTGCTGTCGCGCAACAAGTCGCGCAACCAGATCCAGCTCGGTACGAGCGGGCTCGGGTCGGGCGCGAGGCCCGAGGAAGCGCGGGCGGTCGCGGTTGCCGAGCGCGAGCGCCTGGAGGAGGTGGTTGCCGGCGCGCACATGGTGTTCATCACCGCCGGCATGGGCGGCGGCACGGGCACCGGCGCAGCGCCCGTCATCGCCGAGGTAGCGCGCTCGCTCGGCATTCTCACGGTCGCGGTGGTGACCAAGCCATTCACCTTCGAGGGGTCCAAGCGCATGAAGACCGCCGAGCAGGGCCTGGAGGAGCTTGCACCGCACGTCGATTCGCTGATCGTCATCCTCAACGACAAGCTCGAGGAGGTGCTCGGCGAGGACGTGACGCAGGAAGACGCATTCAAGGCGGCCGACGACGTGCTCAATAACGCGGTCGCCGGGATCGCCGAGATCATCAACCTGCCCGGATTGGTGAACGTCGACTTCCAGGACGTGCGCACTGTCATGTCGGAGCAAGGCATGGCGATGATGGGCTCGGCGGTCGCGAGCGGCATCGACCGGGCTCGCATCGCCGCGGAGCAGGCGATTGCCTGCCCGTTGCTCGAGGGCGTCAACTTGGCCGGCGCGCGCGGCGTCCTGGTGAACATCACTGCCTCGCGCCCCAGCCTCAAGCTGCGCGAGACCAAGGAGGTGATGAACATCATCCGGACCTTTGCCGCGGAGGACGCCACGATCATCTACGGCGGCGTGTACGACGACGCTCTGGCCGACAATCTGCGCGTCACGGTGGTTGCCACCGGCCTCGGACTGACGGCGGCAGCGCGCCAGCCCAAGCCCCAGCTCGTGCACTCGCAAAAGACCGGTACTGACAACATGCCGGTCGGCGGCGCGGTGGATTACAACCGGCTGGATCAGGTGCCGGCGGTGATCCGCCGCAACCGCGCTTCGACGGTTGAAGCGCTGCAGCAGTCGGGCGTCGACAAGTACGACATCCCGGCTTTTTTGCGCAAGCAGGCCGACTAGCCCGGGGGGTCGCATGGTGGCGACGTCGCATGGCGGCGGCAACGACGCACCGAATCTCAGCGCGGAAGCGCTGTTCGGCTCGCTTTTTGAGCAGTCTGCAATGGGAATAGCGGTTTTTTCCCTGGGCGGCCGCTTTCTACGCGCCAACGCCGCAATGTGCCGGATGCTCGGTTACAGCGAACAAGAACTCCTGCAGAAGACGCACCTCGATGTCATGCACCTGGATGACCTGGAAGCCGCAGCGATGTCGCGCGCGCAGGTCATCTCGGGTAAGGCAAAGCCGCGCACCCAGGAAAGGCGCTACCTGCACAAGGTCGGATCCACGGTCTGGGCACACGTTGCCGGCGCGGTGGTCCGCGATGGCGCGGGGGCGCCCTTGTGCACCGTGGCGATCGTCAACGATGTCAGCAGCCTCAGGCGGGCCGTAAAAACCAGCGAGCAGCGCTTTCGCCGCATGGTCGACATGAGCTCGGACTGGTACTGGATGCAGGACGAGAACTTTCATTTTGTCGACGTGCCGGGCCTTGACATGCCGGAGCTCGACACCGATGTCGTCATCGGCAAGGCGCGGTGGGAGATCCCGGGTCTTGCTGCGCTGCCGGAAAAAGCCTGGGAGCAGCACCGCGGCCGGCTCGAGCGCCACGAGTCGTTTTCCGATTTCGTCTTCCTGCGTTACAACCGGTCGGGACAGCTGCGCTATCTCAGCGTGAGCGGAGAACCGATCTTCGACGAGCAGGGCAGGTTCAAGGGCTACCACGGCATCGGACGCGACATTACCGAACGGGCGAGCAGCCAGAAGGCGCTCGAAAAAAGCGAGGCGCGCTACCGCATGTTGTTCGATATTCATCCGCAACCCATGTGGGTGGTGGATGCAAAAACGCTCGAGTTCCTCGCGGTGAACGGGGCGGCAATCCGCCTCTACGGCTACTCAAAGGAAGAATTCCTCTCGATGGCGGCCGACCAGATCCGGCCGGAGGAGGACGTGGCGGGCCTGCTCAAGGCGTTCGAAGACCATAGCTCCAATTACAGGGAACGCGTGTGGCGGCACAGGAAGAAAAATGGCGACCTCATTCACGTCAAGGTCGTGTCCTTCAATCTCGAATTCGACGGCCGGCCCGCGCGGCTCGGGGTCATCGAGGACCTCACCGAGCGGTTGCAGGCCGAAGAGCGGGCGCTGGAAAGCGAAAAGCGCTACCAGGCGCTGCTCAGCGACCGCGAACGCAGCGGCGGGTCCTGAAGGCGCGAGCGCGACGGTTGTCCGTTACAATCCGGTGCTCGCATGTTTCGTCAACGCACCCTGAAATCCCTCGTTAGCGCCTCCGGCGTCGGGCTGCACACCGGCCAGAAGGTGCGCATGACGCTGCGGCCGGCGCCGGCTGACACCGGCGTTGTTTTCCGGCGCGTGGATCTGGCATCGCCGGTCGACATTCCGGCGCGAGCAGACCTGGTGGGCGAGACGAAGCTTTCCTCGTGCCTGGTGCGCGAAGGAGTCAAGATCTACACCGTCGAGCACTTGATGTCTGCGCTTGGCGGCCTCGGCGTCGACAACGCCTACGTGGACCTGGACGCGCCCGAGGTGCCGATCATGGACGGCAGCGCCGCGCCGTTCGTCCTTCTGGTGCAGCAGGCCGGCATCGTGGAGCAGCGCGCGCCGAAGCGCTTCCTGCGCGTTACGCGGCGCATTGAAGTGAAGGATGGCGACAAATGGGCGCGGCTCGAGCCGTACGACGGCTACAAGCTCGCGTTCTCGATCGATTTCAAGCACCCCGTGATCGAACGCTCGACGCAGTCGGTCGCCGTGGACTTCGCCGAGACGTCGTACCTGAAGGAGATCGCGCGGGCGCGCACTTTCGGCTTCATGCATGAAGTCGAAGACCTGCGCGAAAGCGGGCTTGCGCTGGGCGGCGGCCTCGATAACGCGCTGGTGTTGGACGAATACCGGGTCCTCAATAGCGACGGCCTGCGCTTCGCTGACGAATTCATCCGGCACAAGCTGCTCGATGCCATTGGCGACCTGTACCTGCTCGGACGGCCGCTGCTTGGCGCCTTCAGCGCGCACAAGTCGGGCCACTCGCTCAACAACAGGCTGCTGCGCGCGCTGCTCGCGGACGGCGCCGCACTGGAAACGGTGACCTTCGAGCGGGCAGAGGAAGCACCCGCCGGCGTCGCCCGCCTTGTCGCCCAATTTACCTAGGTGCTGCTGGTCCGCATCATCGGGTTGCTGACCGCGATCGCGCTCGGCACCTCGGTGCTGCTGTGGCTGATGACCGGCGAGCGCAAATGGCTGACCCTGGCCTGGCGGATTTTCAAGGTCGCGGTTTTCGTGGTTTTGCTGATCCTGCTGCTCTTTCTTGCGGAGCGGCTCCTGCAGGGAGTGTAGGGCGGATTGCTCCGCGCCGTTCCAAAAGCGCCCGCAGCGCTTGGCGCGCCGGCGAATCTGTCATGCTTTCGTAGAGATTCCGCAAGGAATCGAGCGTACGTGTGGATAAATGCGCACTTTTTTGCGGCGCAATATCGTCCTTAGTTGTCCTGTTTGGTTGCACCCTCACTGAAACTGAATTAACCTCCCAGCGCCGTTCTGATAAGAAGCGGCACAGGGATGGAGCCAGCAATCTAAGCTTGGCCGCAGCCGCGGAATTCGCGGCGACGAGGATCAGCTCTGCCTCCCTGAAGTTGGCTACGCGGGCTTGGCGCGCCAGGTCCAACGGGGGTAGCGTGCTCGGGAGAGAGAGTCGTGCAGATTATCCTGATCTCTGACCGTCTGGCCAAGGCACGGTCGTTGACGCTTTCGCTGCGCCACCTGGTGGGCAGTGCGCTCCTCGCCGTGGCTTTGCTCTTCGCCGGGACCGCCGCGCTTTACTGGATCTCGCTGCGCTACGCGGCGGAGCTACGCATTCCGGTGCTGCAACAACTGGTGCTCGCCGCCCAGGAATCCGAGGCGGAGCGGGCGCGCAGCTTCGTGCAGCAGAACCTGAACGCGATGGCAGTCAAGCTCGGAGAAATGCAGGCGCAGCTCACGCGCCTCGATGCTCTCGGCGAGCGTCTTTCCTCGCTCGCTGGAATGCGGCCGCAGGAGTTCCGGCTCTCCGAGGCCCCCGGACTCGGCGGCGCCGCCCCCACGCTCATGCCGCCGCAGAACCTTTCGCTCACCGACTTCAATGAGAAGCTGCTTACGCTCTCGCGGGAGGTGGAAAGCCGCAATGACATGCTTGGCGTGCTGGAAGCGCAACTCTTCGAGCAGGCGGTGAAGAAGAAACTCATGCCGACCATGATCCCCGTGGCCGCTCCGTACAACGCCTCCGGGTTCGGCAAGCGGATCGATCCTTTCAACGGGCAGTGGACGATGCACGAAGGCATCGACTTCCTCGCCGACGCCGGCTCGCCCGTCGTCTCCGCGGCAGCGGGCGTGGTGCAATTCGCAGGCTTCCACCCGCAGTACGGCTACGTCATCGACATCGATCACGGCAACGACCTGGTGACGCGGTACGCGCACCTTTCCAAGTTGTTCGTGAAGGAAGGCGAAGTCCTGCAGCGCGGCCGCCGTATCGCCCTCACGGGCAATACCGGCCGCTCGACCGGTCCGCACCTGCATTTCGAAGTGCGCTTTCGCGGGGCGGCGCAAAACCCCGCCAAGTTTCTCGTCCTTTCGAACGCCGTAGCGCGCACGCAGTAGCGGCGCTGCCCTCGGGGGCCGCCCCGGGGCGTGATAAAATTCTGCATTTTTCGGGGGTTGTAACGCCTTGCCCCCGAGTTCATGAAGATCATCGACTTCCTCCGCAAGCTCCTCGAGGTTCTCTGGAGCATCCCGACGCGGCTGTTCGGCAGCCGTAACGAGCGCCTGCTCAAGCATTATTCGGGTGCCGTCGCACAAATCAATGCGCTGGAGCCTGAAATCGCCAAGCTGTCGGACGCTGCCTTGGCCGCGAAGACCGGCGAGCTAAAAAAGCGCTATGCGGAAGGTGCGACCCTAGAGCAGTTGCTGCCCGAAGCTTTCGCAGTAGTGCGAGAGGCGGCGAAGCGCACGCTGCGCATGCGCCACTTCGACGTGCAGCTGGTGGGCGGCATGGTGCTGCACGACGGCAAGATCGCCGAGATGAAGACCGGCGAGGGCAAAACGCTGGCGGCGACGCTGCCCGCGTATCTCAACGCGCTTACCGGCGCCGGCGTGCATATCGTCACGGTGAACGACTATCTTGCGAGCCGCGACGCGGACTGGATGGGCAAGATCTATCGCTTCCTGGGCCTGAGCGTCGGCGTAAACCTGCCGCACATGGAGCCTGCGGACAAGAGGAAGGCCTACGCGGCGGACATCACCTACGGGACCAACAACGAATTCGGCTTCGACTATCTGCGCGACAACATGGCGATGCACGTCGACGAGCGATTCCAGCGCGGACTGCATTACGCCATCGTCGACGAGGTCGATTCGATCCTGATCGACGAGGCGCGCACCCCGCTCATCATCTCCGGCCAGGCCGAGGACCGCACCGAGATCTACTACCGCATGAACGAGGTGCCGCCGCTGCTCACGCGCCAGAAGGAAGAGCGAAAGCAGGGGGAGCCGGAGGCGCCCGGCGATTTCTTCGTCGACGAGAAGAACCACCAGATTGTCCTCTCGGAGGCTGGACACGAGAAAGCGGAGCAGATCCTCGCGCGTATCGGCCTGCTGCCGGAAGGCGCGAGCCTCTACGAGCCGGCGTACATCAACCTGGTGCACCAGCTGTATGCGGCGCTGCGCGCGCATCACCTGTTCCATCGCGACCAGCATTACGTGGTGCAGGACGACCAGGTGATCATCGTCGACGAGTTCACCGGCCGGCTGATGCAGGGAAGGCGCTGGTCGGACGGCCTGCACCAGGCGGTGGAGGCGAAGGAGAAGGTGGCCATCCAGAATGAGAACCAGACGCTCGCCTCGATCACCTTCCAGAACTATTTCCGCATGTACCGCAAGCTCGCCGGCATGACCGGTACCGCGGACACCGAGGCCTATGAGTTCCAGCAGATCTACGGCCTCGAAACGGTGGTGATCCCGACGCACATGGACATGATCCGGGAGGACCGCCAGGACCAGGTATACCGCACGGCCAAGGAGAAATACCACGCCGTGATCCGCGACATCAAGGACTGCTACGAGCGCGGCCAGCCGGTGCTGGTCGGCACCACTTCGATCGAGAACTCGGAGCTGCTTTCCGGGCTGCTCGGCAAGGACAAGCTCGCCCACCAGGTGCTGAACGCCAAGCAGCACGCGCGCGAGGCCGAGATCGTCGCCCAGGCCGGCCGGCCGAAGATGATCACCATCGCCACCAACATGGCCGGCCGCGGCACCGACATCGTGCTCGGCGGCAACGTCGAGAAGCAGTGCGAGCTGCTCGAAGCCATCGAGAACCTGCCGCCCGAGGAGAAGAAGCTGCGCACCGACAAGCTGCGCAGCGAATGGCAGGCGCTGCATAACCAGGTGGTCAAGGCGGGCGGCCTGCACATCATCGGCACCGAGCGCCACGAGTCGCGGCGCATCGACAACCAGCTGCGCGGCCGCTCGGGCCGCCAGGGCGATCCCGGCAGCTCCCGCTTCTACATGTCGCTCGAGGATCCGCTTCTCAGGATCTTCGCCGGCGACCGCATCAACCGGATCATGGTGATGCTGAAGATGCCCGAAGGCGAGGCGATCGAGCATGCCATGGTGACCCGCTCGATCGAGAGCGCGCAGAGGAAGGTCGAGGCGAGGAACTTCGACATCCGCAAGCAGCTCCTCGAGTACGACGACGTCGCCAACGACCAGCGCAAGGAAATCTACGCGCAACGCAACGAGATTCTTGATGCGAAGGACGTTTCCGCCCTGGTGACGAGGTTGCGCGCCGGCGTCATCGTGGACATTTTCCGCCAGTTCGTGCCCGAAGAATCCGTGGAGGAGCAGTGGGACATCGCGGGCCTCGGGACCGCGCTGAAGGCCGAGCTCAATCTCGAGTTGCCGCTGCGCGGCTGGCTGGAGGCGGAGCCGGACCTAGATGACGAGGGCCTGCTCGAGCGCATTACCGAAAAGGCGCACGAGGCTTACCAGGCCAAGATCCCAGTCGGCGCCGAGGAGTCATTTCGCCAGTACGAGCGTTACGTGACGCTGCAGATTATCGATGCGCACTGGCGCGAGCACCTCGCCGCGCTCGACCATCTGCGCCAAGGAATCCACTTGCGCGGCTACGCGCAGAAGAACCCCAAGCAGGAGTACAAGCGCGAGGCGTTCGAGCTGTTCGGCGCGATGGTCGAGGCGGTGAAGCTCGAGGTGACGAAGACTCTGACGGCGGTCGAGATCCGCACGCGAGAAGAGGTGCCGCAGGCCGACGACAGCCAGCACGTCGAGAACATCCGGCTGCAGCATGCCGACTACGAAGAGGCGGTCGTCGGCGATGGCAACGGCGACACGGCGATCGCGGAGGCGGCGACCAAGAAGAAGTCGCAGCCGATCGTGCGCCATGCGCAGAAGGTCGGCCGCAACGATCCCTGCCCCTGCGGTTCGGGCAAGAAATACAAGCACTGCCACGGCAAACTGACCTAATGGCGGTCAATCTAGCGCCGCCCGACCCGGCGTCGCTTCATTCCGTTCGCGGCGTCGAGCTCGGCGTTGCGATGGCGGGGGTGCGCAAGCCGAACCGCAAGGACCTGCTGGTGATTCGGCTGGCAGCCGATTCGGCCGTAGCGGCCGTCTTTACGCAGAACCGCTTTTGCGCGGCGCCAGTCGTCATCGCCAAAAGACACCTGCGAAACGCGGTGCGCGCCCTGGTGGTCAACACCGGCAATGCCAACGCCGGGACCGGAGCCGAGGGATTGCGGCGCGCGATGCAGGTCTGCGAGGCGCTCGCGCACCACGTCGGCTGCGAGCCGCGGGAGATCCTGCCGTTTTCCACCGGTGTCATCATGGAGCCACTGCCGGCGGAGCGGATCACCGCGGCGCTGCCGAAGGCGCTGCTCGACAAGAGTAACTGGCTGTCGGCCGCCGAGGCGATCATGACGACCGATACCCTGCCGAAAGCTTTTTCCCGCAAGCTCCGCCTTTCGACCGGTGAAGCCACGGTGACGGGCATTGCCAAGGGGGCGGGCATGATACGCCCGGACATGGCGACGCTGCTCGCCTTCGTATGCACCGACGCCGGCGTGCCGCGCAAGGCGCTCGAGCGCATCGTCACCGTGGCAGCGGAGCAGTCCTTCAACTGCGTGACCGTCGACGGCGACACGTCGACGAACGATTCTTTCGTCGTGGCGGCGACGGGGCAGGGACCCCGGGCGTCCTCCGGGCGCGACTTGCTGAAGCTGCAGATGGCGATCACGGCGGTTGCACAGCAACTTGCGCAGGCCATCGTGCGCGACGCAGAAGGCGCGACGAAGTTCGTCACGATACAGATCGACCGCGGCCGCAGCGCCGAGGAATGCCGGCGCGTGGCTTACGCGATTGCGCATTCGCCGCTCGTGAAGACGGCATTTTTCGCCTCGGATCCGAACCTGGGCCGCATCCTGGCGGCGATCGGAAATTCGGGTGCGCCGATCGAGTCTGAAAAAATAGATCTTTATCTCGACGACGTGCTCGTTGCCGCGGGGGGCAGCCGCCATTCCGACTATCGCGACGAGCAGGGCATGGCGGCGATGAAAAAACCGGAGTTCACGGTGCGCGCGGTGCTCAATCGCGGCAAGGCGGCCGCCACGGTCTGGACTTGCGACTTTTCCTTCGATTACGTGAAAATCAACGCCGAATACCGGACCTGACGCCGATCACGTGAGCAACGAACTAGAGAAAATTCTGGAGCGCCTCGAGCAGCTCCTGCCTCCGCCTCCCGCGCCGACCGATTGGGCGGCGA
>WNFF01001082.1_pt1 | contig 21619 bp, 20 predicted proteins | sample 5400441 | NCBI WGS metagenome assembly WNFF01 (sample SAMN13153345, study PRJNA577476) | soil metagenome | isolation source: 120 cm saprolite under Douglas fir tree site 2 hole 3 replicate 1 | place: USA:California | collected 2015-04-18
ACCGCCCACGCTGCCCGCGCCCTCGGTCACGACGCCACCGCGCTGCACCAGACTCGCGTCGGCGCTCGTGCCGCCTATGTCGAGCGTGAGCAGGTCGGTGATGCCCACCGCTTCACCCACCAGCCGCGCGCCCACCACCCCGCCCGCGGGCCCCGAGAGCGCCAGGGCTGCCGCGCGCTCCGCCGCGACCGCGGGCGCCAGCGTGCCACCACCCGAAGTCATCACGCGAAACGCGCCGATGCCCCGGCGTACCGCTTCGCTCTCGGTGCGGGCCACGTAGGTCGAGATCTTGGGCCGGAGATACGCCTCGGCGACGGTCGTGCTGGTGCGCTCGTACTCGCGAAACACCGGCAGCACATCCACGCTCGCCGCCACCGGGATGTCGGGGAGCGCCGCCCGCAGGGCCGTGGCGAGCCGGCGCTCGTGATCGGGGTGGCGGAACGAAAAGAGGCAGCACACGGCGACCGCTTCCGGCCGGCGCCCGCGGGCCGCCTCTACCACCTGCGTCACCGCCGCGTCGGACAGCGCCAGCAGGGCGCCCTCCGGACCCATCCGCTCCGCGGCGCCGATCACGTCGTCGCGCGCGACGAGCGGCGGCGGGTGGTCGCGCGCCAGATCGTAGAGCGCCGCGCGATCCTGTCGGCGCAGCCAGAGGACGTCCTCGAACCCAGCGGTCGTCACGAGGACCACCCGCGCCCCGCGGCGCTCGAGCAAGGCGTTCGTCGCGACGGTGGTGCCGTGCACCAGCACATCGACCGCGCCGCCCGCGACGTCCACCGCGCGAAACAGCGCCCGCGCTGGATCGTCGGGCGTGCTCACGACTTTGGTGACGCGCAACGAGCCGTCGGGCGAGATGGAGGCGAGATCGGTGAACGTGCCGCCGACGTCGACGCCGACGCGCGCAGCGCTATCGGCCATCAGTGTGACTTCCGAACCAGAACGAAGACCAGCGCCGCCAGCGACAGAACCACGGAAATCGTCCCGACCCAATCTCCCAACACGACGTACAACGGCTTTACATCACTCGTCTGCAACCGCCCCACCACCGCCGTTTGCGTCTCGAGTGTCGTCGCGGCGGAGACCCGGCCCAGCGGGTCCACGAACATCGTGATGCCGTCGTTCGCGGCGCGGGCGATGCCCATGCGCGTCTCGATCGCCCGCATCACGACATGCGCGGCGTGTTGGTAGGGGCCGGCGGTGCGGCCGTACCAGGCGTCGTTGGTGACGTTGACGAGAAAATCCGCGCCGCCGGCCCGGTATCCTCGCGCCACATCCTCGAACGCCGATTCGTAGCACACCAGCACGCCGAAGCGACCAATGCCGATGTGGTACAGCGGCAATGTCGTCCCTTTCTTGAAGCCCCCCGACCACCGCGACAGCCACGGGACGTGACGGAACCAGCTCACCGGCACGAACGGCACATGCTCGACCACCGGCACGAGGTAGTGCTTCGCATAGATCGGCGCGTTGCGCCAGGCGCCCGTCGAATCGAACAGAAAGGCCGCGTTGTAGATGGAAGACCCGCCGCCGGGGAGGAAGTCGGCGTGCAGGGCGCCGGTGATCACGGGTGCGTGACTCGCGCGGGCGAACTGCGTCACGGCTGAATCCCACGCGGGTTCCTGAATGAGAAAGCCGGGGAGCGCGGCCTCCGGCCAGGCGATCAAGTCGAGGTGCGCCTGCGCCCGCATGCGGCGTGAGAGATCGAGTACGGTCGCGACCACGCTGTCGGAGTGCGCCGGGTTCCACTTCTCGCGGAAGCCTTCGTTGGGCTGCACCAGGCCGATCACGCCGACCTCGCGCAACGGCAGCGTGCGCATGCGCCACGCGCCGTACCCCCCCGCGGCCGTGACCGTGAGCGCGAACGCGCCAAGCCGGCGCCATGCGGCGCGCCGCTCCACCGGCCAGGCGAGCGCCGCTTCCAGCAGGATGACACTGCACCACACCAGCCACCAGGTCACGCCGCGTGCGCCGGCGAAATCCGCCCATTGCACCAGGACCGGCGCGTCGGTGAGCGAAGTCCCCAACCCGAGCCAGGGAAAGGCCACGTCGCCCTGGTGGCCGATGCCCCACTCCATCGCCGTCCAGAGCACGGGCACAACGAGCCACAGGGGCAGCGCCGGCAGGCGGGTGCGTAGACGCACCACGAGCCAGAACACGGCCCCGCACCACAGCCCGAGCACTGCCGCCGTCAGGAGGTAGCCCAGCAACGCCAGGGGGGTGAAATGCCACAGGGCGACGACGAGCCAGTGCAGCACCAGGCCGTTGGCGGCGGCGCCGTACCAGAATCCGAGGCGGAAGGCGCGCCGGGCATCGCCGCGGGCGGTGAGCACCCGCAGCAGAAAGATCGCGGGCGCGAGTGCGATGAAACTGAGGGGCGGCAGGTGGAACGGGGGATAGCTCGCGGTGAGCAGCACCGCGCCCAGCGCGATGAGAAGGGCCGCCCGCCGGCCGCTCACAATTGCACGTCGCGCCCTTCGTCCGCCGATCGATACAGCGCGTCTATCACCCGCTGGAGCGCGAGCTGATCGCGGGGCGGCGGGGCGTTCACGTCCCCCTTGATGACCGCGAGGAAATACGTCCACTCGGCCCGGTAGGACTGCGTGAACTGGCTCTCGCGACTCGACGCCCCCGTGGGCGTGACGTCCACCACGCTGCCGTGCGACTCCTTGAAGATCTTGAGCGGCTGGATTTGCGCCGATCCCTTGGGCCCGGCCACGTTGAACCAAAAGCGTTCGCCCTCGCCCAGATGGCGCCAGCTGACGTCGAGCGTGATCGCCAGGCCGTTCTCGCACACGACGATGGCCGACCCGAGATCCTCGACCGTGTCGCGTCCGCTGGGCAGGCGCTGCGCCGACACGCGCTTGGGCGCGGGCCAGCCGCTGAGCCACAGGCCCAGGTCGAGCAGCGGCAGCCCGAGATCAAGCAGCGCCCCGCCCCCCGCCTCCTGCCGGCGCAGCCGCCAGCCCATCATTTGGCGGCTGGGCTGGAACACGTGCCAGCCCGCGCGGATCACCTGCAAAGGGCCCAGATCACCGCCCGCCAGGAACCCGCGCACGGCCTGCACGTCGGTACGAAAGCGATGGTTCATGCCCACCATCACGCGACGGCCGTACTTCTCACTCGCCTGCAGCACGCGCTCCACGCCGTCCACCGTCAGGGCCAGCGGCCGCTCGCACAGCACGTGCGCGCCGGCCGCGAGCGCCGCCACGACGTGAATCTCGTGCAAGTGGTTGGGCGTGCAGATGACGACGGCATCGGGATGGGCGTACTGCAGCACGTCCTCGATGTCGTCATACGTCGAACCGATGCTGTTGCGCCCGGCCAGCGCCTGCGCCTTGCCGAGGTCGTTGTCGCAGATGGCAACGACCTCGACCCCCTTCAATTTGTTGAGCACCGGCAGATGGGCGACCTGCGCCACACCCCCCGCCCCGACCACCGCCACCCGAATGGGATCGTTCATCGCCTGCCTGGAAACCGGTACATGAAGCCGCCCCGCAACGACACGGTCGAAAGATTGCTGGTCCACACTAGCCGGCCGTCGAGCGTGAATCGGAAGTTCCGATCCACCGCGAACTCCGCGCCGACGGTACCGTTGAGTGCCGCGGTCACGTCGCTCAACGCCTCCTGCACCAACGTCCCCTGGATCGCTTGGCCGCTGCCGTGGCGGACGTGCACCCCTGCGCCCAGTCCGAGATAGGCGATCACCGTGCCGCTCTGCGGCAAGCGGTACTGCAAGTCCACGTCGCCCGTGAGATCGCTCCAGGAGATGGTGCCGACGACGACCGTGAAGTTCGAGTCGGGGTCATGCACGAGCTGCGCGATCTTGGCGGCGAACTGCTGCGTTTCGTGCCCGCTGAAATTCGCCTTGAAATACGACAGGCCGAACAGCACGCGCACGTTCGGCGCGATGTAGCCGTAGTCGACCCGCAACCCGCCGGTCACCGCGCCCCGCAGCCGGGTCGAGCCCAAAGCCCCCAGGTCGAACTGGATGCCGGACAGCCGCAGGCTGTCGTAGGAAAATTGCTCTAAAGTCGACTGGGCGGACAGGCTGACGGGCGCTCTGGCGGTCAGCAACAACAGCAGCGCCCAGACCGCCCGACTGCCCGGCCGCCCGAGCGTCTCAATAAAGTTGCGCAAGTTTGGTCCCCGGGAAATAGGTGCGCAGAATGGTCTCGTAGTCCTGCCCCGCCCGCGCCCGTCCGATGGCACCCCATTGGCACAGCCCCACGCCGTGCCCGGAGCCCGCACCGGCGGCCACGAGCCGGCTCACGAGGCCGTCCTGTTTGGTGACATATAATTGAAAGGCGGCGCTACTCAACAGGCGCCCCGGCTCCGGGCGCAGCACGCTGCGCACGTCGGCGCCCGCGATCCGGACCTCGCCGTGCGCGAACACGATGCGCAGCTCGCCCACCCGCCCCGATTTGGTGGTGCGGGTCACTTCCACGTCGGTGATCGGCTGCAGCCCCTGGCCGTCGGCGCCCACGGTCGTCGCCAGCGTGCGGGCGAGGACCGTCCGCAGGCTCTGCCCGTCCCACTCTTCGCGCCAGTGAAAGCGCGGCGAGATATCGCAGTAGTAATGACCGCCGCCGCTCGCGTCGGACACGGGACGCAGGTACGGCTGCGGGTGCGCTGAGCGGAAGGCCTCGTCCACGGCCGCGGTGCTGTAGCCGCACGTGGAGTGGAAAAAGGCGTCGATCGCTTGGCCGTCGTACGTGACGATCACGCCCGTGGTGCGGCGCAGCGCGTCCCAGACCTGGGGTGACTCCCCGCCCACGCCGCCGTACACCTGGTCGCGCGTGTCGTTGTAGGCGTCGAAGCCCTGGGCCTCCCAGCGGCCGCGATTGCGCACCGCGAACGTACGCGACACAATCGCCTGCGCCAGCAACGCGGCGATCTCGTCGGAGCGGCGCGGACCCATTTCCCCGCCCAGGACGCCCGCGACGTAGCTCTCCAGCTTGACGCGGTTCATGACGACGAGCCCGCGCGTGCCGCGGTACACGTCCAGGCGGCCGCGGTAGCGCACGCCGTTCACCGTGGCGTAGTGGTTTTCGGTGACATTGACCGCCGCGACACCGGGGTGCGGCTCGGTGAGCGAGCCGTCGGGCTTGAGCAGCCGCACGCCCGCGCCGGTGCTGTCGGGCACCACGATCCAGGTGGCGCCCGCCGGCACCGAGGCGATCGGCTGGCCGTTCGCGTCGTCGGTGAGAAACAGCTCGCCGTCGCCTCCCAGCACCACGCGCGGCAGCGCGTCGGCCAGCCCGACGCGCAGCTCCGGCTCGCCGCCCGTGGGCGCCGGCGCCGCGGCGGGACGGCCGCAGGCGGCGGCGCACAGCGCCGCGCTAGCGAGCCAGCGCCTCCGCCAACGCTTGATCGAGCTGCTCCACGGTCCAGGCAATGTCGGCATCCGTATGCGCAAGGGAGACGAACCCCGCCTCGAAGGCGGACGGCGCGAGGAACACACCGCGCGCCAACGCCGCGCGGTGCCAGCGGCCGAACAGCTCGGTGTCAGCGCGCTTGGCCTGGGCGTAGTCACGCACGGGCGGCGGGGCGAAGTACAACCCCCACATCGAGCCCGCATGCTCGGCCGTAACCGCCACGCCCCGGCGAGCGGCCGCGTCCCGTATACCCGAGAGCAAGGCCGCGGTTCGGCGCTCGAGCGTCTCGTACACCGCGGGCGCCGCGAGCGCCTGCAGCGTGGCGAGGCCCGCCGCCATCGCGAGGGGATTGCCCGAGAGCGTCCCCGCCTGATAGACGGGGCCCTCGGGCGCCATGCGCCGCATCAGGTCCGCGCGTCCGCCGAACGCTCCCACTGGCACGCCGCCGCCCATGATCTTGCCGAGCGTCGTGAGGTCGGGACGCACACCGAGGCGCGCCTGCGCGCCGCCGGGTGCCACGCGGAACCCTGTCATCACCTCGTCGAAGATGAGTAGCGCGCCGTGGCGGTCGCACAACGCGCGCAGCCCTTCGTGGAAACCGGCGACCGGGGGAATGAAGCCCACGTTACCGAGGTAGGGCTCGACGATCACCGCCGCGATGTCCTGCCCGCGACTCGCGAACAGCGCCGCCACGCGGCTGAGATCATTGAACGGCGCCGTGAGGGTCAGCTGCGCGAGCCCCGCGGGCACGCCGGGGCTGTCAGGCAGCCCCAACGTCGCGACGCCCGAGCCGGCTTTGACCAGAAACGCGTCGGCGTGGCCGTGATAAGCGCCCTCGAACTTCACGATGCATTCGCGCCCGGTCGCGGCGCGCGCCAGCCGGATCGCGGCCATCGTGGCCTCGGTGCCCGAATTGACGCACCGCAGCATCTCGACGGCGGGCATACGCTGGCGTACCAGCTCGGCGAGCTCGACCTCCGCGGCGCACGGCGCGCCGTAGGTCCAGCCTCGCCCCGCGGCGTCACGAATCGCCGCCAGGACGGCCGGGTGCGCGTGGCCCAGAATCAGCGGCCCCCAGGAGCAGACGTAGTCGACGTACGTCTTGCCGTCGGCATCGGTGAGCCGGCAACCCTCGGCCCGGGCCACGAAAAAGGGCGTCCCGCCCACCGCCCGGAACGCCCGCACCGGGGAATTCACGCCCCCCGGCAACACCTGTTTCGCCCGCTCGAAGAGCTCCTGCGAGCGGGTCACGGCAGCGCGACGGCCTCGAAGTCGTAGTCCTCGCTCGCCACGAGGCGCGCCCGCACGAACGTCCCCGGCGCTGCCCAGCCGCCGTTTGCGAGGGTGGTGACACCGTCGACGTCGTCCGCCTGCCACTGCACGCGGCCCACGTGCGTGGCGCCGCCGTCCAGCGGGTCGGCGATGCGATCGATCAGCACGTCCACCTCGCGTCCGACGAAGCGCGCCAGGCGCTCGCCGGAAATCGCGCGCTGCACCTCGATCAGCTCCTCGAGGCGCTCGCGCTTCAGCTCGTCGGGGACGTCGTCGGGATACTGCATCGCCCGCGTCCCCTCCTGCGGGGAGTAGGCGAAGGCGCCCAGCCGGTCGAACTGCGCTTCCTCGAGGAATGCGAGCAGCTCGCGGTACTCCGCTTCCGTTTCGCCTGGGAAGCCCACCAAGCAGGTGGTGCGCAGGGCGACGTCCGGGACGGCGGATCGGAGCCAGGCGATCTTCTGTCGCAGAGACTGCTGCCGCTCCGGCCGGCGCATCCGCTCCAGCATCCGGTCGTTGGCGTGCTGGATCGGCATGTCGAGGTACGGGACGAGGCGCGGCTCGCGCGCCCACAGCTCCACCAGCCGCTCGGTGATGCCCGCCGAATAGACGTAGAGCAGGCGGAACCAGGGCACGCTCGTCTCGCGCAACAGCGCCTCGAGTAGCTCGGGCAGCTTGGGCCCGCCCGCCCCCAGGTCGCGCCCCCAGTGCCCCAGGTCCTGGGCCACCAGATTGATTTCCTTGGCGCCCTGCGCCTCGAGCGCCTGCGCTTCGCGCACCAGGCGCTCCAACGGCTCGGAGCGGTGCTTGCCGCGCATCAACGGGATGGCACAGAACGCGCAGGTGTGGTCGCAGCCCTCGGAGATCTTGAGGTATCGCACGTGGGGCTGGTCGCCCAGGAACTGTCGCACGCCGGGGTGCGCCGCGACGGGGTCGGCGATCAGGCCGCGCTCGGCAAGCTCGGGCACGAGATGATGCAGGTCGGAGAACCCCAGGAACAGGTCGACCTCGGGGATCTCATCCTGCAATTCCTTCTTATAGCGCTGCACCAGGCAGCCGACGGCCACGACGGCCTTTACGTCACCCTCGTGCTTGAGCTTGGCGGCGCCCAGGATGGCATCGATCGATTCCTGCTTGGCGGCGTCGATGAAACCGCAGGTGTTGATGAGAATGACGTCGGCGTGTGGCAGGTCGGCGGTCACCACCGCGCCGTGGCCCACCAGTTCTCCCACGAGCCGCTCGGAATCGACCGTCGCTTTGTCGCACCCGAGGGAGATGACGCCGAGCTTCATCCGCGGTAATTGCCGAATTTCAGCTCGATGCCGAAATCCTGTTGCCGGAGGAAGGCGATCACCTCCTGCAGCTCGTCCTTGGAGGGCGCCTGGATGCGGATTTCTTCGCCCTGGATCGCGGCCTGCGCCTTCTTGAATTTGTGGTCCTTGATCGCCTTGACGATGGCCTTCGCTTTTTCCTGGGCGATGCCCTGCGTCAGTTTGATCTCGCGCCGCACGGTATCACCAGTGGAGGGGATGATCTCGCCCAGCTCCAGGTTTTTCACCGGCACGCCGCGCTTGACGAGCTTGGTCTGCAGCACGTCGAACAGCGCCTTCATTTTGAAGTCGTCGTCCGCCGTGAGGTTGAGGACGGCCTTGGTCCGGTCGAAGGCGATCGCCGCCTTCGACCCCTTGAAGTCGTAGCGCTGGGCGATTTCCTTGGTGGCCTGATTGACGGCGTTATCGACCTCCTGGAGGTCGGCGCCGGTGGAGATGTCGAAGGAAGCGAGGGCAGCCATAGGCGGGGAATATACACCCGCCGCGGCTCAGCTCAGAAAGCTTTCCAGCGCCCGCGCCCGGCTGACGTGGCGCAAGCGCGCTAGCGCCTTTTCCTTGATTTGGCGCACGCGCTCGCGGGTGATGCCCAGCAGCGCGCCGATCTCTTCGAGGGTCTTGGGCTCTGCCCCGTCGAGTCCGAAATACAGGCGCAGGATCTTGGCTTCCCGCTCCTTGAGCGTGGCGAGCACCTCTTCAATCGACTCGGTGAGGGCGTGCTCGAAGATCTCGTCGTCCGGACCGGGGTTGGTGGTGTCGGGCAGGTAGTCGAGCAGCTTGTTGTCCTCGCCCGGGGTGAGCGGGGCGTCGAGCGACAAGTGCGCCTGGGAGATCGACAACGTCTTGGCGACCTCCTCCTCGGAGATGTCCATCCCTTCGGCGATCTCCTCGACGGTCGGCTCGCGGCCCAGCTCCTGGAGCAGCGACGCCGAACGCTTGCCGATGCGGTGCAACGTGCCGGCGCGGTTGAGCGGCACGCGCACGATGCGCGACTGCTCGGCCAGCGCCTGCAGGATCGCCTGCCGGATCCACCACACGGCGTAGGAGATGAACTTGATCCCCTTGGTCTCGTCGAACTTGTGGGCGGCGCGGATCAGACCGAGGTTGCCCTCGTTGATCAGGTCGGCGAGCGAAACGCCCTGGTTCTGATACTTCTTTGCCACCGAGACAACGAAGCGCAGGTTCGAGCGGACCAGCTTGTCGAGCGCCTCCGGGTCGCTCTGCTTGATGCGCTGGGCGAGGACGACCTCCTCCTCGCGTGTGATGAGGGGGTACTGGCTGATCTCGCGCAGGTACTGGTCGAGCGATCCTTCGTCGAACGACGTCCGTCTCGCCGAGGACAGTTGCATAGCTCGAGCACTCCCTCCATCGGGTGCGGTGCCGCCTACAACTAGAAGAAGCCGGCGCGCCTGCGGCAGGCACGCCGCGTCCGGCCACAACACTGCAGGGCTCAGCGAATCAACGAGCCCAGCCGACGCCAGCGGATGTCGGTCAGCCAGGGCAGCGCGTCGCGCGCGTCCTGGTCATAGCTGAAATAGACGAACAGCGGCCGCCCTTTGACGCTCGCCGCGTCCACGAACCCCCAGTAGCGCGAGTCCGACGAATTGTCCCGGTTGTCGCCCATGACAAAGAGCCGGCCCGGCGGCACCAGTAACGGCCCCCACGTATCCCGGGTCGGGTCGTAGCGCCGCCGCGCCGCGAGCGAGGTGTCGCTGTAATACTCGCGCTGCCAGTTGAACTCAGACGACGCGATGTCGTGCCAGGGGTCGCGCCGCTGTACGTACGGCTCTGTGATCGTCCGGCCGTTTACCAGAACCGTCCCATCACGCATCTCGACCACGTCCCGGCCCACGCCAATCACGCGCTTCACAAAGTTGAGAGACGGATCGCGCGGGTAGGGGAACACGACCACGTCTCCCCGCGAGGGCTCGGTGAAGTGCGGCAGCCGCGCAGCCGTACCGGGTATCTGGGCGCCGTAAGCGGCCTTGTTCACGAACAAGAAATCCCCCACCAGCAGCGTCTTCTCCATGCTACCCGAGGGAATTCGGAAGGCTTCGATGAGGAACGTGCGGATGATGAGGAACAGCACCAACGCCATGCCCAGCGAGCGCATCCAACTGTCGAACCATCGCGACAGCCGTGAGCGCCGTTTTTCGGGGGCGGCGGGGCCGGTAGGCGCACGCTGCGCGCCCTGACCAGCCCGGGGAGCCCCCAAGTGATGCATGTGATTTACTTTAGCGATCCGGCGCCCGCCGCGCAACAGTCAGCGTCCATCCCCGGGCTGCCCCCTACCGCCGGATCCGGTCCCGGAACCGGTCGGGGGCGTCCGGGTGACGGACCCGGGCGGCGAGACACGCGGCACTGCCCTCGCGCTCGACACGCACCCACGTCGCGCGCACATCAGGCATAGTGTCGAGCCCCCAACGTGATCTGCGTCACCCTTTCACGGCGTGTAGGTGTCGATTTGCGCGCGCTGTAATGTCCCGGAATAGTCGACGTAGACGGTCTTGGTCTCGGAGTAGAAGTCGTACACTTCCCACCCGCCCTCCCGGTGGCCGTTCCCCGTCTGCTTCACGCCGCCGAACGGCAGGTGCGCCTCCGCACCGATCGTGGGCGCATTGACGTAGGTGATGCCGTTGTCGAAGTCCTCCATCGCCCGGAACGCCGCGTTCACGTCCCGCGTGTAAATCGAGCTCGAGAGCCCGTACTTCACGTCATTGTTCACCCGCACCGCTTCGGCCAGGTCCTTCACCTTGAGCACCGCCAGGGCCGGCCCGAAGATCTCCTCCTGCTCGACCCGCATGCCCGGCTTCACGCCCGCGAACACGGTGGGCTCGTAGAACCAGCCGCACTCGAGACGCTTGTCCCCCTGCGGGATCCGGCCACCGATGGCAATGGTGGCGCCCTCGTTCTTGGCGATGTCCACGTACTCTGCGACCTTCTGCCGCGCCTCCTCGTGGATCAGCGGGCCCACCTCGGTCTTATCGTCGAGACCAGGGCCCAGGCGCAACTGCTCGGCCCGCTCGCACACCATTTTCAAGAAGCGGTCGTGCACCTTGTCCTGCAGGATGAGGCGGCTGGTCGCTGTGCAGCGTTGGCCCGTCGTGCCGAACGCGCCCCACAGAACGCCGTCGAGTGCCAGGTCCAGGTCCGCGTCGTCCAGCACGATCATCGCGTTCTTGCCGCCCATCTCGAGCGACAGCCGCTTGTGCATCTTGCCGCACGTCTCCCCGATGATCGAGCCGGTGTCCGTGGATCCGGTGAACGAAATCACCGGCACATCGGGATGCTCGACCAATGCGCGCCCCACGACCGACCCCTGGCCGTGCACCAATTGCACCACTTCGGGCGGTAGGCCCGCCTCGATCAACACTTCGACCAGGAGGTGGCCCGTGTGCGGCACGTCCTCGGCGGGCTTGAAGATCACCGCATTCCCGCACAGCAGCGCGGGAAACATCTTCCACGTGGGGATGGCGAGCGGAAAATTGAACGGCGTGATCACGCCCGCGACGCCGATCGGCCGGCGGTAGGTCATCGCCCACTTGTTGTGCAGCTCGGAAGGCACCACCCGGCCGAACAGCCGTCGCCCCTCGGTCGCCGCATAGAACGCCGTGTCGATGCCTTCCTGCACGTCGCCGCGCGTCTCAGTTAACACCTTGCCCATCTCGCGCGTCATCGCGCGGGCGATCGTCTCTTTCCGCTCGACGAGCAGCTCGCCCACCCGCTGCAGCACCTGGCCGCGCAGCGGGGCCGGCGTCTTGGACCACTTGGCAAAGCCGCGCCGCGCCGACTCGATCGCCTTGAGCATGTCCGCGGGTCCCGAGCGCGGGAACTCGCCGATCACGTCGTTCCAGTCCGCGGGATTGCGGTTCTCGAAGTAGGCGCCGGCGGCGGGCGCGACCCAAGCGCCAGCGATGAAGTTCTTGAATTTCTCGGTCATCGGTCGTCCGTTATCTGTTTACTGGCAAAGCCACGTCGCGGCGGCCTTGGCGTAGCCCACGCGCGGCAGGAGCTCGCGGGCGGCCAGCACCAGCCCCCACACGATCAGCACTTGCGACAGCACATGCGCGACGCCGAGCCGGCGGCGCCACGACGAGAGGCTGCTCCACACGCCCGTCGTGATCACCGCGGCGACGCCGATGAGGTAGAACATCAATTTCAGTCCGCACCCGTGGGTGTAGGGCCACTGCGTCATGCCGATGCCGATGAGCACGCCCAGCCCCACCCGCACCCACGTGCCGAGCCACTGGCCCGCGGACGCGCGCGCGGCCGGCAGCGCGTGTCCAGGGGTGCTGTGCGCCGCGGCACCGGGCCCCGCGTGCGGCGCCGGCGCGTGCCGGCCGAGCGACGGATCGGCCTGGGGCAGATTCTTGGCGATCAGCCGATCGACTTCCGCCAGCTCCTTGTCCCAGTCTCGTTCCTTCGGTTTATCGGCCACTAGGCCTCCCGCACGAGCCCGTAGCGCTCGATCTTCTTATAGAGGTTGCTGCGCGGCATGTCCAACGTACGCGCGGTTTCCGACACGTTCCAGTCGTGCTCCTTGAGCTTCGCCAGCAGGAACACGCGCTCCGCCTCCTGCTTGAACTCCTCGAACGTCCTGGCGCCCAGGAAGGATCCCGCCGCGGGCGCCGGGCGGCCGCCGTCGCGCCCCCGGCCCTCGACGATCTGCTGCACGTCCGCTTCGGTGACCTCCGCGCCGGGCGCGAGGATCAGCAGGCGCTCGAGCGCGTTGCGCAGCTCGCGGATGTTGCCGGGCCACTCGGCCGCCGCCAGCCGGCGCACGGCGTCGGCCGCGATAGGCCGCGGCGGCAGGCCGCTGGTCCGCGCCAACAGCGCGATGAAGTGTTGCACCAACTGGGGAATGTCGCCGCGCCGCTCGCGCAACGGCGGCACCTCGATCGGCACCACGTTCAGACGGTACAACAGGTCCTCGCGGAAGCGGCCCTCCTGGATTTCGCGCGGCAGATCCTTGTTGGTGGCGGCGACCACGCGGACGTTCACGGTGATGGGTTTGCCGGAGCCGACGCGCGTGATCACGCCGTCCTGCAACGCGCGGAGCACCTTGGCCTGCGCGCTGGCGCTCATGTCGGCGATTTCGTCCAGGAACAGCGTGCCGCCGTCGGCCAGCTCGAACTTGCCGGGGCGATCAGCGATGGCGCCGGTGAAGCTGCCCTTCACATGTCCGAATAGCTCGCTCTCGATCAGCTCGGTGGGAATGGCCGCGCAATTCACCTCGACGAAGGGTCCCTCAGCCCGCGGCGACAGGGCGTGGATGGCGCGCGCTACCAGCTCCTTGCCGGTGCCGTTTTCGCCCGTGACGACCACGCGCGCCTCGGTGGGCGCTACTTTCTCGATCCGCTCGATCACCTGCCGGATCGCCTTGCTCGACCCCACAATCTCGTACTGGGCGTGGACCTCTTCCTTGAGCCGCCGGTTCTGGCTCGTCAGTTCGACGTGCTGGAGCGCGTTGCGCAGGGTCAGCAGGATACGATCGGTGTCGAGCGGCTTTTCGAGAAAGTCGTAGGCGCCGAGCTGCGTCGCCTCGACTGCGGTTTGAATCGTGCCGTGGCCGGAGATCATCACGATCTGGGCATGGGGATCGAGCCGCCGCAGTTTCGCCAGCGCCTCGAGCCCGTCCATGCCTTGCATTTTGACGTCGAGAAACACGAGATGGGGGCGGAACCCCGGGTAGACCTGCAGCGCTTCCCCGCCCGAGGCGCACGTCTGCACGTCGATCTCCTCGAACTCGAGCAGCTGCTTCAGGGCCTCGCGAATGCCCTTTTCATCGTCGACCACGAGGACGCGGCGGCTCATGGCTTCGCGTGGCGATAGAGAATGACGCCCACGGGATGTACCACAATGCGCGCGACGCCCGGCGCCAGCTGCACGGCCACGGCGCCGCTCGAGTCAGCGCCCGCCATGCGGCGCGTCAGTGCCCGCACCGCCGCCGCCGGGAACGGGAAGCCGCGCAGCGACAGCTCCGTGACGGTCCAGCGTGCCACGCCCGGCCGGGCCACGCTCAGCGTGCCGACCATCCGCAACGGCTCGCGCGGCGCCAGCATCCCCTGGAGCGGGCCCAGCTCACTCGCCGGGATGAGCTTCGTGTCGAGGCGGGTGTCCACGGCCAGCTTCCCGTCCAGGAGCTCCACGCGCAGCGAGTCGAACGCCTTGCGCACGCTCCAGTCGATGCCGCGGCCGATGAGCGACGCCAGTTCGTTGGCATTCAAGAGGACCGAATCCGGCCCGCCGCGCTGCCCCAGCGCTTCGAGCTTCGCCTCGGCCGAGGCCAGCGCGCTGGGCGTGGGCGCGCCCACCGAGGGGTCCACCGGCGGCAGCGCGGTCGAATGGTGGCCGAACAAGTGCGCGGCCCTGCGCCCGATCGGGTCGCGGAACCACCACACAGCGATCGCCGCGACTAGGATCGCCGCCAGGCAACCGAGCCGGAAGACGCCCTTAAGACAGCCGTCCACTGGCCACCGGCTGATAGTCCGCCCCGGTATGTGTGGGAACGCTGCGCATCAGCTCGACAGATGACACCGTCACCGTTTGCTCGAAAGTCAGGCGACCCAGCAGACCCTCCAGGTCTCGGAAATGGACGGCGGGTGCGCCGCGTTCGGCGCGGCCGAGCGTGAGGTGCGGCCGGAACGGCCGCCCCTCCGGCGGAAAGCCGAGCGGCCCGAACTCCTGCTCCACCTGGTGCTGCAACAGCTCGAGTGCCGGCTCGGGCGAGACGCCGGCCCACACCACGCGCGGCCGGCGCGGGTCGGGAAACGCCCCGAAATCGGCGACCGTCACCGTGACGGCCCGGCTCGAGGCGGCGGCGCGCCGCAACGCGCCCGCGAGCTCGTCCTGTCGCTCAGCGGCCAGATCCCCCAGAAACTTGAGTGTCAGGTGCATCGCTTCCGGCTTCACCCAGCGCACCGGCAAGGCGCCCGAGCGCAGCGACTCGGTGGCGGACCACAAACCCTGGCGCAGCGTCTCGGGAAAGTTGATCGCCACGAACAACCTCACGGCGCCGCGTGCCGCTCGAGAATCAGACTGCCGCGCCGATAGCCGCGCGGGTCGATCTCGACGGCGCTGAACCCCAGGGCGCGGAGCCGCGTGCTGAGCTCGGGAAGACGCTCGGAGAGCCATGCGATCCATTCCGGCGCCACCTCTACGCGCGCGCCCTCGCCCAAGTGCCGCACCCGCAAGTCGCCGGCGAGCCCCAGGCCCCGCAGGTACGCTTCGGCCTGCTCGATCTGCGCCAGCCGACGTGCCGTCACCGGGACGCCGTACTGCACGCGGCTCGAGAGACAGGGCGCCGCTGGAGCGTCCCAGTTGGGCAACCCGAGCGCCTGCGCGGCCGCGCGCACCTCGGCCTTCGTGATGCCCGCCTCGGCGAGCGGTGAGCGGATGCCGGCGCCGCGCCCTGCCGCATAGCCGGGGCGATGCTCGTGCAGATCGTCGGCATTCGTGCCGTCACACACCACGGCAAAGCCCCGGCTACGCGCTTCCGGCACGAGCCGCGACCATAATTCGGTCTTACAGAAGAAGCAGCGGTTCGTGGAGTTCGCGAGGTAGCGCGGGTCGTCCAACTCGTGCGTGTCGAGTTCAAGCAGGGGTACGTCGAACTGTAGGGCGATGGTTTTCGCCCCCTCCCACTGGGCCATGGGGTAGGACGCGCTGCGGCCGATCACGGCCAGCATGCGCTCGCGACCCAGCTCCTGGCGCAGTAACACGGCCAGCAGCGCCGAATCCACTCCACCCGAATAACCCACCAGCGCCGACGCGAAGGCGCGAACCGTCTCGCGCAGCGCCTTCAGGTGGGGGGAGTCGGACATGCCCGGATCTTAACGACTTACGGTGTCCTAATCAAAGGACAATTCGCCCGCAAGAAACGGATAGATCGTAACACCGGGAGGCACTTATCATACGGTCGACCTATTGAACTGGTCTATGTGCCTACCTATAGTACGGCAAACACCGGTGGAGCATCCGAAATGGCAAGTAAGAACGGCATCGACGCCGTCGATCGCAAGATTCTGCGGCTGCTCGCGGCCGACGCGCGCTCGTCGTACCAGGCTATGGCCGACGAAGTCGGGTTATCACGCCCCGCCGTGATGGAGCGCGTCAAGCGGCTGGAAGAGGCGCGTTACGTACGGGGCTATCGCGTCGAGCTGGACCGCGCTCGCGCCGGCTTCCCCGTCACGGCCTTCGTGAACGTGCGGTACGGCAACTCCACCTATGTGGGCGACGAACCGCGGATGCGACAGCTCGAGAAGCATCCCGGCGTCTTGGAGTGCCACCATGTCGCGGGCGACGATTGCTATATCCTCAAGGTCGTGGCGCCCGACCTCGACGGCCTGCAGGCGATCCTGCGCGACCTCGTGGGCGGCGGCGATCAGCAGCTCAACACGCGGACCACCATCGTGCTCAGTACGGTGTTCGAAAAATCCGGCCTCACCATTCCGGAGGCCGACTAATGGCGGCCCTGCGCGGCAAGGCGTTGATCGCCTATCTCCTGGTGTGCGTGTTTTGGGGCTCCACGTACCTCGCGATCCGCGTGGGCGTCGAGATCTGGCCGCCGTTTCTGTTCGCGGGGCTGCGATTTCTCATTGCGGGCCTGCTCTTGGCCGCGATCGCCCGCGCGCTCGGGTACAAATTCCCCGCGACCGCCGTCGAGTGGCGCACGCAGGCCATTGTCGGATTGTTCCTGCTGGCCGGCGGCAACGCCCTCGTGGTGTGGGCCGAGCAGTACATCGCGTCGGGCGTGGCCAGCCTGTTCGTCGTGACCGTCGCCTTGTGGATGGCGTTCTTCGACTCGATCGTGCCGGGCGGGCCGGGCCGCCTCGGCTGGCGCGTGATCGCGGGACTCGGCGTGGGGTTTCTCGGAACCGCCCTGTTGGTGGGAACCAACCCGCGCGAAATCCTGCACGCCGATTTGCGCGGGCCGATTTCGCTCACCTGCGCGAGCGCGTCGTGGGCGTTCGGCTCGATCTACTTCAAGCGCCATCCGACGCAGGCGAGCCCGTACGTCTCCGCCAGCATTCAGATGATCGCGGGCGGCATTTTCGTGACGCTGGTGGGACTCTTCGCGGGTGAAGCCGGGACCCTCCATTGGAGCGGCAAGGCCGCAGCCGCGATGGTCTACCTCGTGATTTTCGGCTCGATCGTGGGCTACAGCTCGTATTCCTACGCCCTGCGCCACGCGCCGGCCACGATCGTCGGCACGTACGCCTACGTCAATCCGGTGATCGCCGTGTTGTTGGGGGGCCTGCTGCTGCACGAGCCGGTGAGCGCGCGGACGTTCGTCGCCATGGCGTTGATTCTCGGTGCGGTCGTCTGGATTCAGTTCTCGCACTTGGTGGCGGCGGCGCGGACCGTGCCCTCCGGCTCTCAGCCCGCCGGCCCGGCCGCCCGCCAGCCCGCCCGATCATGATTGCTCGAATCTGGCGCGGCGCCACACGTGCCCGGGACGCGGCCGCGTACACCGCCTACCTCGAACGGACGGGCGTCCGGGAATGCCGGGCGACGCCCGGAAACCGCGGCGTCACGGTGCTGCAACGCAGCGTGGGGGAACGAACTGAGTTCGTCTTCATTTCCTACTGGAGCGCCTTGCAGGACGTGACGGCCTTCGCGGGAGCCGACGTCACCGTCGCCCGTTTCTTCCCTGAAGACGATGCGTATTTGGTCGAGCGCGAACTCACGGTGGCCCACTACGAGGTGACCGGGGGCGCCCCGATTGCGGCATGACCCAGGGACCACCAGCTTGGCCGTACCGGCGGGATCGCTCGATCTTGTCGTGCCGTCTTCCACGCTGACCACGTAGTCCAATCCCCGCCGGTCAGGAGGCAGGTATGCGCCCCAGACTGGCCGTCGTCGCCGCACCGTTCGTCCTCGTCGCGTGCGCGACGATCATGCACGGAAGTTCTCAAAGCGTCAGTATCGCGAGCCAACCCACCGGCGCCAGCGTTATGATCGACAACCAGCCTGCGGGGGTCACGCCTGTTGCGGCAAAGTTGAAGCGGAAGGACATGCACCACATTGCAATCAAGATGGATGGGTACCAGCCGTTTGAAATGGTCACCACGCGCAAGGTGAGTGGCTGGGTTTGGGGCAACATCATCTTTGGCGGGCTGATCGGCTTGGCGGTTGACGCGATGACGGGCGGACTCTATGAAGTAAGGCCCGAGGAGGTCAACGGTCAGCTCGTGAAGTCCGGAGCCGTCTTATCGCGTCATGACGGAAACGTGTATGTCTTCCTGGTCCCCCAGGCGGATCCATCCTGGCGGAAGATCGGACAGCTGCAGCATCAGCAATAGGCGCGCAGGACCCGTGGCAGCGGCCGCTTAGTCAGGACCGTCCCCTGCTCGCTACCCCGGTGCCGCGCGGAGTGCCGCACGCGGCGCCGGGCGCGCCGCCGCGCGTGTGACATCCAAATCGAGCCGCTGGCGGCGCCGGGATCTCGGCGCCTTGACGTGATCGCTGAGGCTGAGCACGGCAGCGGAGCCCAGAGCCAGGACGAAGGCGCTGTAAACCGCGTCCGACCACGCCGCCCGACCCGCGGCGATCGTCGCGAGCGCCTCCGCGCGCGACAGCGGGGGGGCGTAGGGGCGTTCGGTCGTGAGGGCGTCGTAGACATCCGCGATCCCGACGACCTGCGCGGCTACCGGGATCTCCTCCCCCCGCAGACCGTCCGGGTACCCGGTCCCGTCGTAGCGCTCGTGGTGCCAGCGGATGATCGGCTTCAAATCCCAGGGGAATTCGACTCCGGCAAGGAGCTCGATGCCCCAAATCGTGTGCATCTGGAGCATCGCGAACTCGTCCGCCGTCAGCGGGCCGGGTTTGCGCAGGATCTCGAGCGGCACGCGCACTTTCCCGAGATCGTGGAGGTAGGCGCCGAGCCGCACGGCAGTCTGCGCCTCCTCGTCCAGGCCCAGGGTCCGCGCGACGGCGCCGCTGTACTGCGCCACGCGCGCGCAGTGGCCAAACGTGTAGGTGTCGCTCGACTCGATCGACTGCCCCCACTCGCGCACCACGGCGCGGTAGGCGGCCTCCAGCTCGGCCACCTTGCCGTCTACGTGGACCAGGTCGCGCCGCGCGTCCAGCCGCCCGAACAAACGGTGGGCAGCGTGGAGCAGCCGGAGCGCATCCTGATTCCGGCCGATCGCCTGAAAGAGGAGCGCCATCTCGCGCGACGCGTCCGCTTCGTTCAACACCGAGCCCGAGCGCACCGCCAGCTCGATCGCTGCCTGGAACTGTGACTCGGCGAGTTCGAACCGGCCGGCCTCGCGGTTGACGATCCCGAGAACGAGATACGCGCCCGCCTTGGCGCGCTCCACGCCCAGCTGATCGAACACCGAGAGGGCGGCTTGGGCGTTGTCACACGCCTCGTCGGGCCGCCCCTGGGCGATGAGCACCTTGGCGTGGTTCACCAGGCAGAGGCCCTTGAGGTGCGCATCGCCGGTGCGCTGCGCGATCTCGAGGCTCTGCTGGAAGTAGCGCGCGGCGGCATCGCAGCGTCCGCCGCTCGTGCTCGCCATCCCGAGATTGTGGTAAGCGAGCGCGCAGCCGTGTTCATCGTCCGCGGCGCGATAGGCCTCGAGCGATCGCTCGTAACGGGCGATCGCTTCGTCGAAATCTCCTTGGATGTTCGCGAGAATGCCGAGGTTCTGCTCGACGCGCGCGCACAGCGCGCGATTCTGCCCGCCCAGCTTCAACGCCGCGAGGAAATTCCGGCGGGCGTCGGCGACCGCGTCGGTTTCCAGGTCGATCCCGCCGAGCGTGTTAAGGGCCTCGCCGGCGAGCACAGCGTCGCCCGCGCGTTGCGCCACGTCGAAGCTCCGGCGACACAGGTCGCGCGCTTCGGCCGACGCTCCCTGATGATGCCGGAGGACGGCGAGACGCCGCAGCGCGTCGGCCGGCATGACGCGCTCCGCAGCTTCCGCAGCACCGACGGGTGTGGCAGTGGCGGTCACTGCGTCGCATCCCGGCGGCGCGCAGGGCCTCGCGGACGCCGGCCCAATGCCTCCGGGGGCAGAGTGGGGGGCACCTCCGGCTCCACCGCGTCGAACGGTCGAATCGCGATGGGCGGGCTGGGATAGCGCTCGAGCAACGCGTCGAGTTTCCGGATCTCAACCTTGGCGCCGAGCCGGCGGAACGTCGCGCGAGCCGTCTCGGCCATCTGCGCGGCGGCCGCGAAATCACCGTCCCGGACCAGCAGCGCGGCGAGATCGCGCTGCGCACTCGCGACGAGCAGCGGCCGCCCGTGCTCCATCGCGCGGGCGACGACCGAGCGCAGCATGTCCGCGGCGTCGCCGGTTTTCCCCGACGTACCCAGCGCCACGGCGAGGATCCGCTGGGCCTCGGTCTCGAGCACGGCCGCTTTCAACTCGCGGTGCACCGCCACGGCGCGCTCCGCCTCACGGATCGCCAGCTCGGGTTCGCCCCGGGCCGTCCGGATCTCCGCGCGTCCTGCGAGAGCCTGCGCCTTGAGCGCCCGGTCGCCCAGACGCTCGGCCTGCTGCACCGCCGCATCGGCCGCCCCCAAAGCCAGGTCCAGCTGCCCCTGCTCACGATAGGTAATCCCGAGATTGTGCTGGGACTCGACGATGCCGCGATCGTAACGGGCCGCCTGGTACGCGGCCATCGCGCGGGTATACGCCCCGACCGCCCGGCCGTAGTCCCCTTGAATGTTCGCGATGATGCCGAGGTTGTTGGCGCAGCGGCCCACCGTCGCCATGTCGTTGTCCTGCATCGCCTCTTCCTGCGCCTGCGTGAAGAAGCTCGTCGCCTCGTCGATGCCGCCCTGTTCGAGGGCGATGGCGCCGCAAACGTTGAGCGCGCGGACCTCCACACGCCGGTCGCCGACAATCTGTGCCCGCGCCAGGGCGACCGTGGCCCACCGCTCGCCCACGTCGAGTTGACCCAGCCGGCTGTGCCCGATGCCGCAGAGCAAGGCCAGCATGGGCGACTGCTCCAGCTCGTCCCGCGAGCGCTCGGCGAGATACGTCACCAGGGTGGCGTAACGCCCCGCGTCCGCCAGTTCCTGCGCGGCGTGCAGCGGCGCCAGCGACCCGCGCAGCTCGGCCGCGAAGTCTTCCTCCCAGCCCTGGCGAGCCAGACTGCGCACCTCGCCCTCGGCGCCGATGCGCGTGAAGGCAGCCTTCGCCATCCGCGCGGCCATCTGCGCCTCGCCGTGACGCTCCGAGCGGCGCAGCACCATGCTCAGGTCGCGCGTCGCCTCGGCCACGAGCTGCGGGCGCTGGTGCGCCTCCGCCCGTCCGATCACGTCGCGCAGCATCTCCTCCGCCGCCGCCAGCTGACCCTCGGCCGCCAGCACCGCCGCCACCACGCGCAGGTCTTCCGCCTCGCCCACCGGATTGGGCACGAGGCGGCGGATCTCCTGCACCGCACTGATGTCGCTACGCGCCAACTCCACTTCACCGCGGGCCAGGCGAATCTCCGCCCGCCCCCGCAATGCCATGGCCGCCAGCGTGCGATCACCGGACGCATTGGCTTCGGCGATGGCGCGCTCGGCTTCCGTCAACGCGCGGTCGAGGGTGCCCTGCTCCCGGTACGTGATGGCCAGGTTGTGAGCGCACTCGGCCACCCCCTGGTGTACGCCTGCCTTTTCGAACGCGGCGACGGCGAGCTCCCACG
>WNFF01001083.1_pt1 | contig 21615 bp, 19 predicted proteins | sample 5400441 | NCBI WGS metagenome assembly WNFF01 (sample SAMN13153345, study PRJNA577476) | soil metagenome | isolation source: 120 cm saprolite under Douglas fir tree site 2 hole 3 replicate 1 | place: USA:California | collected 2015-04-18
GCGGCACGCGGCGTCGTTCGATCATGGTCCATTGTCCCTCGATACGCCTCGGCGCACGGCCACGCGTTAATCGACCCGGAGCTGTACCTGCCGACCTGGTCTGGTTGGCACTAACTTGGCGTAGGCGGTGGGTATCGCGGGTCGGTTATAGCTGGGTTGTCCACTCGATGATCAGTCGGTCCGCCGGCCTGGCAGTGCGTGGCGTTTCCCCTTCGGCGCCCCGCCGACCATGATCACGGAACATTCCCGTCACATACGTCCGCGAATGTTCCGTGATCATGGAATTCTTCCTCATTAGTCCTCATGCATCTCTGACGCCGGCTCCGATCCGCTGCGGCGCCGGTGGCTCATCACCCTGCGGTCGCGGCGGGCGCGGCAGGCGCAGCAGCCGCGCGGCCCGGTCGGGCATCCACCAGTTCGCCCGGCCAAACAGCGACACCAGCGCCGGCAGGAGCAGCATCCGGACCACGATCGCGTCCAGCAGGACACCGGCGGCCATGCCCGCGGCGAGTTCGCGGACGGTGAGGTTGTTGCCGCTGGACAGTGAGGCGAGCGCGAAGAACAGGATCAGCGCTGCGCTGGTCACCAACCGCCCCGTATGGGAGACGCCCTCCACGAGGCCGTCGTGCGTGGAGCCGGTGCGGTCGTAACCTTCCCGTACCCGGGACAGGATGAATACCTCGTAGTCCATGGAGATGCCGAACAGGAACCCGAATAGCAGCATCGGCACGAAGGTGCCGACCGAGCCGGTCGCCGCCGTCCCCCATAGGGCCTGGGTGCCGATGCCGTGCTGGAACACCAGGACGATGATGCCGTAGGTCGCGGCGACCGACAGCGCGTTGAGCAGCACCGCCTTCGCGGGGAGCAGGATCGACTTCAGGCCGCGCGCCAGCAGCAGGAAGGTGACGATCGCGACCACGCCGAACAGGAGCGGGAACGCCGCGTAGGTGCTGTGGACCTCATCGATCTGCTGCGCCTGCTGCCCGCCGACCATCGCGTTGCGCGGCACGGTGTGCTTGATGTCGGCCAGTGACGTGCCGCCCTGCGAGGTCGCGATCTCGTGTGCTGGTATCGCCAGCACCATGGCGCTGCCGCCCTTATGCCAGGTCGCACCAGCCGGGGTTACCGCGCCACGCAGGCTCGACACGCTGTTCAGCGAGGTGACCACGGACGGGGCCTGTGCCGCGGCGGGGATCCAGACCGGGACGGTGGTGAGCGTCCCGCTGGGGAAGCCGTCGGCTTGCAGCGCGTGCAGCCCGCTGGCGTACGGGCCATTGCTCGCCAGGGCGGCCCCGGTGGGCTGGGAGATGTTGATGGTCGTCGCGATCCCGGCCAGCCCGCACAGGATGCCCAGGCCCAGCACGGCGGCGGCCACCCGGTTGCGGATCACGCGATGCGCCCACCACGTCCAGAACCGGCTTACTGCGCCTGCGGAGCGCCGCCTCGGCCAATCCAGCCGCGGCCCCATCTTCGACAGAACGACAGGCAGCAGTGTCAGCGCCACCAAGGTGGCGGTCGAGGGAATGAACAGCCCGGAGATCCCGATCCCGCGGACCAGCGACACCGGGACCACGATCAGCGCGAACAGCCCGAGGGAGGCAGTGATCCCGCTGACCAGCACGGCATGCCCGGCGCGCTGCATGGCCGCCTGGACCGCCTCCGCGTTCGGCTGGCCCGCCTTTCGTTCCTCCCGCCACCGGTTGACGATCAGCAGCGAGTAGTCGATCGACAGTCCCAGCCCGAGCAGCGCCACGATGAACTGCACCGCGGGGTTGATCGGCGTGGACGACGGCACCACGTAGGTCAGCCCGTAGATGAACAACTGCATGGTCAGCACCGACACCAGCGCCATGATCAGCGGCAGGAGCGCCAGGAACGACCCGAACACCCACGCCAGCACCAGCAACGCGCCCAGCGCGCCGATCAGCAGTTCGCTGAGCACACTGGCGTTAGCGGCGGAGGCGTTGCCGGCCGCTAGCGCGTTCAATCCGGTGCTGTGCACCGTCGCCCCCGGCACCGCGGCCCTCGCCGCCGCGGCGAGTTGGTTGAGCACGCTGGCCGGCACGTCGGCCCCGGCACGTGGCGGGTAGACCAGCACGATCGTGCTCTTGCCGCCAGATCCCACGAGCGTCCGGCTTCCCGTGGACGCGTAGGACACCTCCCGGAGCCCCGGAGACGCCTTCGCGACCTGGGCATCAAACGCGTGCAGCCGAGCATTTACCCCCGCTGAGTTAACGGTCTGACCGTTCGGCAGGTTGATCACGAGGATGCCCGGATTTGACGTAACCCCCCCGTACTGCCTCGCGATCTGTTGGTTGGCGGTGTAGGCGGCACTATCCACGTGCACGCCGCTTTTGAGGTGTGCCGACACCGTGGGCGCCACCAACACGCCCACGACGGTGATCGCCAGCCACAGCAGGCTGACCACCATCCGGTGCCGGACTACCCATCTACTCAGACCTTCCACGTGAACCTCCCGCACATCGCTTTGTCTTGATGACAGGGGCGACGCTAGGCGGGACAACCTTGCGCCACGCTTACGCGGGTGACCGGGCCACCGTAAAACACCTGGTGGCGGGTGCATTGACAACAGCCGACGTAGCGTGTTTGCTATAGCAAATGGCGCACGTCACACCGGCCGTGCCTACCCACACTGTTCCCCTCGGATGAAGGCCATGAATTCCAGCCCCGTGCACAAGCTGTCGACCGGCCCGTCGCTGGCCGATCAGGCGTACGCGGCGCTGCGCGAGGGGATCACCTCCGGCAGGTTTGCCCCCGGGCAGACGCTGACCGAACGCGCCCTGGCGGGCGACCTGGGCGTCAGCCCGACTCCGGTGCGGGAGGCCATCTCGCGACTGGAGCATGAGAGGCTGCTCGAACGGGACGGGCGTGCGCTGACCGTCGCCGCACCGGGCGTGGACCGGCTCCGCGAACTGGTGCGCATCGAGGCCGCCCTGCGCGGGGTCGCGGCGCGGATCGCCGCCGAACGCGCGACAGCCGATGAGGTGGCCGAGATCGCTGCTATCCACGCTCAGGCGCAGCGCGTGAAGCAGCGGGGGCGCGCGGTCGAGGACGTCGCGCGAGACGTGCTCGCCAGCACCCGCCTGTTCCACGCGAAGATCGACCAGGCCGCCCACAATCCGATGCTGGCCGACATGATCGCGACCGCGACGGCATTCGACTGGGCGCTCCGCCTGCGGGCGGCCAGCACTCTCGGACGGCGATACCCGGCCAGGGAGGGGCACAGGGAGCATGCGGAGATCCTGGATGCCCTCCGTGCCCGCGACGGTGAGCGTGCCGAGCGGCTGATGGTCGCCCACACGCTCCGGACCGGACAGCAGTTCCTGGCGCTGGCCGATCTCGGGAACACCGAGGCGGGCGCCGCGCGCCCAGCCTCTACCACGTAGCACCCGCACCACGAAGCAAGATCCACACGTAGCAAGATCCACACGTAGCAAGAAGCAAGAGCCACCACGTAGCAAGAGACACACGAGCAAGATCCACACGTAGCACCCCCACCACGCGCCGTCCTCGTCCCGCCAGAACTGCGCGCCAAGTTGCTATAGCAAAGTTGCTATAGCAGAGAGGTCAAAGTATGAAGTATCACGCCTACACTGCCGGGGCGCTGTGCGCCGCGGTGTCCGCGCTGGTTCTGAGCGCCTGCGCGGCTAGCGGCGGAGGCACCACGGCCACGCCGTCGAAAGCGCCGACCGGACCTGCCTCGGTGGCCAGCCTGGCGAAGGCCACAAAGTCCGAAAAGGGCCTGGTCATCTACGGCAACGCGCCCACTCAGTACCTGCAGCCGGTGCTCAACGCGTTCCAAAAGCAATACCCCTGGATCAAGGTAACCGAGACCTCCCTGGGCGACACCACCACGTTCTCCAAGTACGAGGCCGAAGCCGCTCAGGGTGCGCGTACCGCCGACATCCTGATGGCCAGCGCGCCCGCGTCCTGGGTCCAGGCCGAGCACAACGGCGTAACGGCCAACGTGACACCGCTGGGGCTATCGAACTTTCCCTCGTGGGTCAATCAGGGGCACGGCGTCTTCGTGATGTCCGCCGAGCCCATCGTGGAGGTCTATAACCCCAAGTTGCTGCCGGTATCGCAGGTGCCAAGGACATACGCCCAGTTGGCTGCCGATACCGCCAGCAATCCGGCCAAGTACAAGCTGGTCTCCTATCCCATCGACGATCCGCTCAACTACGCGGGCATCTACGGGCTGATCCATGTTCTCGGGGCATCCCAGGTCTGGCATGACTACGGCGCGATGGGGCCCAACACCAAGACCCTCAGCGAAGGCCTCGCGGGGCTGCAGCAGATCATCCAAGGCGGGGCCACGATCGGCTACATGTCATCGGGTCTGGCCCAGGGGGTGGTCCCGCACTACAAAGGCCTCGCGTCCTACACCTTCATGAAGGATGCAACGCCTCTGGTGCCGCGAGCGGTCGCGGTCACGGCCAAGGCCTCCAGCCCGGCCTCGGCGCAGTTGTTCATGGACTTCCTGTACAGCAAGCCCGGACAGGATGCGCTCTGCGCGGGCGGGTTCGAGGCATCCATGAACAACTACCAGCCCGCCAACGGCTGCACGGCGTCGCTGACCAGCCTGCAGGCACAGGTCCCGGCCAACACGACCTACCTGGTGCCGATCACCCAGGCCGTGCTCGATCAGGTGCCTGCGATCACCAAGCAGTGGAACAAGGCGTTCCACCGCTGAGTGACCAGCAGCCAGGACTCAGCACCGTGATGACCGAAGGAACGGCCCCATGACAACGACGGCCGATCAGACTGGCCGGCTCGGCCGCCGCCGGGCGACGACACTGCCCCGGGCCGCACTACCCGCGAGCTTCGGGCAAGCACTGGTGTGGCTGATCGTTGTGGTCCTGGTCGTGGGGCCGTTCCTGCCCTTGCTGTACGCGTCGGTGCGCAGCAAGCCCTACTACCTGCCTGGTGGTGTCTTCACTCTCGGCGCCTACCAAACCCTGTTCGCCGACCCGTTGTTCTGGCATGCGGTGCAGAACACGGTCTGGTTCGCGCTGACGACGACCGTCCTGGCCGTGGCGGGCGGCGTCACATTTGCGATCTTGTGCGGCCGGACGAACATGCCCGGCGGGAGGTTTTACGGGCCGTTGCTGCTGGCGCCGGTGGTGATCCCGCCGCTCGGGCTGATCGTCGGCTGGGTCGCCATCTACGGCCAGAGCGGCTACCTCACCGGCCTGGTCGGCCGGAACCTGCACCTGCCGGTCTGGAATCTGTCCTCCATTCCGGGCATGTCGGTGCTCGGGGCGGCGGTCGCCCTCCCGATCGCCTACCTGACGTGCCGTGCGTCCCTGGCCGGTACCGACTCTGCGCTCGAGGATGCCGCCCGCAGCGCTGGCGCCACACCCGGGCAAGTGATCAGGCGGATCACGCTGCCGATGCTGCGGCCGGCGATCCTCAACTCCACGGTGCTGATATTCGCGCTGTCACTCGAGGTGCTCGGCATCCCGCTGTTCCTCGGGACGCCAACGAATATCGACTTCTATGCCAGCTACCTCTACAAGTCATGGAACAGCGGCGCGACACCGGACCCGCCGTCGGTGGCTGCCGGGGCGGTCCTGCTGCTGATAGCTGTCTCGGTGTTGCTGCTGATCCGGGCCCGCCTGGCCGGCTCCGAACAGCGCTTCGCCGCCACAAGCTCCGGCGCTGGCGCGACGCGCCGCCCGCTCGACCTGGGCCGGTGGAGATGGCCGTTGTCCGCCGGGACCGGCGCGTGCGTCGCCATCGCCAGCATCATCCCGCTGGCCGGGCTCGTCGTGATGTCCGGCGTGAGGGCGCTCACCACGCTGGTGGCGCCGTGGCACCTGCTCACGGCGGCTAACTGGCATCAGGTCGTGTCCGACGTGACCTTCCGGCGCGCGATGTCCAACAGCCTGATCATCGCAGGCGGCGGAGGCGCCCTTACCGTGCTGCTGGTCGTGGTGGCGACCCTGGTCGCACATCGCTCCGGCTTCGTCTTGCGGCGGAGCCTCGCCCCCGCCCTCGTTTACCCGAGAGCGGTCCCCGGCATCGTCCTCGGCATCGGCTTCTTCTGGGCCTATCTGATGTTCAGCCCAGGTGCCTTCGTGCGCAACAACCTGTGGGGCGAGCTGATCGCCTTGTGCGTCCGCAACCTGACGCTGGCCTATGTGGTCATCTATCCCAGCCTGATGCGGATCAGCACCGAGTTCGACCGGGCTGCCCGGGCCAGCGGAGCGGGCTGGTGGACCATCGCCCGCCGGATACTGCTCCCCGCGCTGAGACCGGCCATGCTGGCCGCGTTCGTGCTGATGTTCGTGACCCTGCTCAGCGACTACGACCCCGTCGTCTTCCTGCAGAAGCCCGGCACTGAAATCGCCGGGGTAACCATGCTGCAGTACTGGCAACGGGGCGTGGTGGGCCCGGTCGCCGCGCTGGCCGTCGTGCAGGTCCTCATCGTCGCGGTCGTGCTCGCCCTTGGCGCGCGCGCAGTCAGGAGCGTTCGACATGTCTGAGATCCGCGTGGAACACCTGGCCAAATCGTTCGGGCCCGTCCGCGTCCTTGACGATGTGAGTTTCACGGTCAAGGACAAGGAATTCGTCACGCTGCTCGGGCCATCTGGCTGCGGGAAAACGACGACGCTGATGTCGATCGCTGGATTCCAGACTCCGGACGCCGGCGTCATCACCTGCGGGGACGAGGCCTTTTACGACAGCGGGACGCGGATCAATCGCCCGGCCGAACGGCGCAACCTCGGCATCGTCTTCCAGTCGTACGCGATCTGGCCGCACATGACCGTGGCCGGCAACGTGGGCTTCCCGCTCAAGATCCGCAAGATGGGCAAGCGGGCTATCTCCGAACGTGTCACCGAGGTACTGGATCTGGTGGAGATGGGAGAGCACGCTGGCCGCTATCCACATGAGCTATCTGGCGGGCAGCAGCAACGCGTGGCCCTGGCCCGGGCCATTGCCTGCTCTCCCGGCGTGCTGCTGCTCGACGAGCCGTTCTCCAGCCTCGACGCGAAGCTGCGGGAGCGAGCCCGCGCGTGGCTCAAGGATCTGCAGCACAGCCTGGGGGTCAGCACCGTATTCGTCACCCACGACCAGGACGAAGCCCTGTCGATGAGCGACCGCATCATGGTGATGGATTCCGGCCGCATTCTTCGCAGCGGCACGCCGGAGGAGATCTACCGGGAGCCCGGCAGCAGGTTCGTCGCCGAATTCCTCGGCCAGTGCAACTTCCTCACCGGCCGGCTGGCCAGGGCTGCCGATGGCACCCACCGCCTGATCACCCCCGAGTTCCCGGACGGAATCGTGGTGCGCAGCAACGAGCCGAGCGCGGAAGCAACGATCGCCGTGCGGCCAGAGGACATCGTGGTGACCGAGAGTCCCGTTCGGCACGACGGTCCTGAACCCGCCGTGCTCGATGTGTCCTATCTCGGCGATCACTACCAGTACCGCTTCGCGGTCGGAGACATTCAGCTCATTGCGCTCTCTTCGCACCGCCTCGGCACTGGCGCCATCCAACTCCACATCCCCCCGGATGTGGCCACGTTCGTCGGATAACGGCCCTCTCCACGAAAGCACCGAACATGATCTCAAGCGACCGCGTCCCGGAACCTGCTGACGCGACACATCACGATCCGGCGCTCCCGGGCCTGCGACCGCGTTCCGGCGGCCCGGAACTGGCCAGCCGCGGCGTCGGAGTCATCTTTCCGGTAGGCATGCTCGGCGGCGGATTCTCCCGCGAAACAGTTAAGCGGGGTATCGAACTCGGCGCCGACGCGATCGCTGTCGATGGCGGATCGACCGACTCAGGCCCCTACTACCTGGGTACCGGGATGGCGAGAACCAGCGAAGCGGCTATCCGGCGGGATGTGCAGATCCTGCTGACCGCCGCCCGGGAGGCTGGCATACCCCTGATCGTCACCTCCTGCGCGACGGCCGGCATCGACGCCGGGGTTGACTGGATGGCCGGCATCGTCGAGTCCATCGCCCGCGCCGAGCGGCTGACCTTCACGATGGCTACCATCTACAGCGAGCAATCAGCCGCATCGGTGCTCGCGGCCCTTGACGCCGGCCAGATCACGGCGCTGCCACCGGCCGGTTCCCTGCCCGCGAGCACCGTGCGCAGGTGCACTCACATCGTGGGCCTCATGGGACACGAGCCCATCGCGGCCGCCCTCGATGCCGGCGCCGACGTCGTCCTGGCCGGCCGGGCCACCGACACCGCATCAGTGGCGGCACTCGCGCTCCGGCGGGGCCTGCCCGCCGGGCCCGCCTGGCATGCCGCGAAGACAGTCGAATGCGGCGGCCTGTGCACCACAGACCCTCGCAGCGGCGGCGTCTACGTCCAAGTCGACCGCACCGGCTTCACCGTAGAACCGCTCGCCCCGCACGCGTCCTGCACGCCTGCCACGGTCGCCGCGCACATGCTCTACGAGAACGCGGACCCCTTCCGGATGCGCGAACCGTCCGGCACGCTCGACACTTCCCAAGCCACCTACACCGCATGCGACGACCGGTCCGTGCGCGTCGAAGGATCTCAATTCGAGAAAGCCAGCCAGGCCACCATCAAGCTCGAAGGCAGCGCGGTCGCAGGCTACGAAACGGTGAGCATCGTCGGGATCCGCGATCCGCACATACTCGCCGATATCAGCACCTGGCTCGACATCCTCGACGGCACGATCAACGACCATGTGCAAACGCTGCTCGGCCTTGACCGCAGCGACTACGACACCCAGCTACGCGCCTACGGCTACAACGCCGTCCTGGGCTCCCTCGACCCAGACCGCTCCACTCCCCGTGAGGTCGGCGTGCTGCTCAAGGTGCGGGCCAGCGACCAGGCAACGGCAACAGCGATAGCCAAAATCGCCAACCCCGGCCTGAACCACCTGCCACTGCCGGGCATGACCCACATGCCAAGTTTCGCGTTCGCCACATCACCGGCCGAGATCGAACGCGGCCCGGTCTACGAGTTCGTCCTCAACCACACGATCGACATAACCAGTCCAGATGAACTGTTCCGCACCGAATTCCGCCAGGTGACCAATGCCTGATCAGGCCCTCGGAACGGTTGCCGAGCTCGTCCGGTCCAAGAACGCCGGCCCGTTCTGGATCACCTTGGACGTCTTCCTCGCCAACGACGCCGACTACCGCCGCGTCAGCGCCCCCGGAGTGCTGGACGAAGCCACCATCGCCCGCCTTTACCAGGTCCCGGCAGGCCAGATCCGGATCTTCCGGCTACCCAGCCTCCGCGCCATCAAGATCTCCTTCCCCCGGCCCACGCCGCAAGGCAGCTTCACCGACCGCGACATGCACGCGGGCCAGCAACACATCCCGCTCGCAGCGCTGCGGCTCCCGCCCGAACCATGAGGCCAGCACCGGTCGCCTGATTTCCCCGTAGGTCGTGAGGACGGCGGAGTTTCGTTCAGAAGTCATAGCCTGGGCGCGCATGAGCCTGGCCGGTGAACCCGGGGGACACCTCGTATGCCCGCTGAACGGCCCGTCGCCGTCGTCACCGGCGCCAACCGCGGCATTGGCCGCGACGGCCGGCCTCTGCCGTGGTAGATCACCTTTCCCTGCCTCTCCCACCAGGTCGCGAGCGATTCGAGCATCCCCGACGACGGGTGTGACTCAGCCACGGCCGGCTGCCGGGCCGGCGCCTAGCCTGTGCGTATGCTGGTGCCGCGATCCGGGAGGCACCTCGATGGCTGACGCCGACGACGTACGCCGCCTCGCGCTGGCCCTGCCTGACGTGGTGGAGATCGACAGCGACGGCTTCGACTTCCGGGTGGCCGGCAAGGGGTTCGTCTGGTCCTACCCCGAGCGCAGGCCAGGACGGCCGCGGCGCATCCGGACCGACATCGCGGTGCTGTTCGTCGGCGACGAGGCCGAGAAGCAGGCTCTGCTCCTCGGCGAGCCCGCGGTCTTCTTCACCGCGCCCGGCTACGACGGCTGGCCGCTGGTAATGCTGCGGCTGGCCGAGGTGGACGCCGGGCGCCTGGAGGAGCTCGTGACCGACGCGTGGCGGATGCGTGCCCCGGACGCGCTCGCCGGCGAACTCGGCGAGGTCGGCGGCCTCCCGAGCGCCGAACCAGGCTGAGCGACGCCGGTCAGTGGCAAGACGGCTGGCGGATGGCTCTCAGCGTGCTGCCGCCGACCCGCCCCAAACGGCCGGAATACTAAACGGGGTAAAGTCCGTTTAGGCTTGCATGCGGCCTCTACACCAGCCGGAACACAGCCCGGCCGTCTGCCCAGAGCATTGCGCTGAGCCCGGACGTGGTGGTCGTTCATGACCGGGGTGTTGTTGTCTGCGTCGTTGCCGCGGGTCGCCGTGCTGGGTGCGGGGCATGTCGGCCCGGTGATCGCGCGGGTCGCGATGGAGGCTGGCTACCGGGTGTCAATCGCGGCTTCGGGTGACCCGGTGAAGATCGGGCTGATAGCACAGGTGCTGGCACCGGGAGCCGAGCCGCGATGGGCGGCCGATGCCGTGGGGGAGGCGGACATCGTCGTGCTGGCGATCCCGCTGCACAAGTTCGCGACACTCGACCCTGCCCTGGTGGCCGGCCAGCTCGTCGTCGATGCGATGAACTACTGGCCCCCCATCGACGGCGTTCAGGAGATGTTCGAAGATCGCCGGTACGGCAGCAGCGAGATCGTTGCGCACCGGCTGGCCCGGTCGACGGTCGTCAAGACCCTCAACCACATCGGCTACCACGAGCTTGACGACCAGCGCCGGCCCGTCGGCTCGCCGCGACGCCGCGCGCTCGGCGTGGCCAGTGACGATCCCGGCGCCCTTAACGTCGTGGCCGAGTTCATCGAGCGCATTGGTTACGACGCCGTCCGGCTGCCCAGCCTGGGCGCGGGCCGCCTTCTCGAACCTGGCGGCCCCGTGTTCGGTGCATCGCTGACCCGGACCGAGTTCGAGCTATCGGTGCACGCCGAAGCCGTATAGAACAGCCCTCGTTCACTCAGACTCACACCACAGAGAAAGGCTCGACGTGACAACAGCACCGTCAGATACCGCAGCAGCCTCCGCGGGCGAGCCTGCCCAGTTCCCGCTTGTCCTCGGCCTGGACACCTTCGGTGACGTCACTCACGATCAGGACGACCGCCCGCTGTCGCATGCCCAGACGATCCGCAACGTCGTCGAGCAAGGCGTGCTTGCCGACCAGGTGGGCGCGGATTTCTTCGGGATCGGCGAGCACCACACCGATGATTTCCCGATGCCGGCCGCCGACGTGGTGCTCAGCGCGATCGCCGCGCGCACGACCCGTATCCGCCTCGGATCGGCAGTCACCGTGTTGAGCTCCGACGATCCGGTCCGGGTGTTCCAGCGCTACTCCACGCTCAACGCCATCTCCGGCGGCCGGGCCGAAGTCATCCTCGGCCGGGGTTCCAGCATCGACTCGTTCCCGCTCTTCGGTTACGACCTGGCCGACTACGAGGACCTCTTCGAAGAGAAAACCAGCCTGTTCGCCGAGCTGCTCAAAGGCGGACCGGTCACCTGGCCAGGCAAGACCCGCGCATCACTGCACGACCAGGATGTCGTGCCACACACCGAAGCCGGGCCATTCCCGGCATGGATCGGCGTCGGCGGAAGCCCGCAATCGGTCATCCGCGCCGCGCACTACGGATTCTCGCTGATGCTCGCGATCATCGGCGGATCCCCGGCGCGTTTCGCGCCCTTCTCCCAGCTGTTCCAGCAGGCCCTGGAGCGCTTCGGCCGGCCCCCGCTGCCGGTCGGCGTCCACTCGCCGGGTCATGTCGCCGTCACTGACGAAAAGGCCCGCGACGAGTTCTGGCCGCGCTACCTGGAGGTCATCCGCCATTACAGCAAGATCCGCGGCTTCGCCGTCCCGACTAAAGAGTCCTTCCTCCATGAGGTCGGGCCACACGGAGCGCTCTACGTCGGATCGCCAGAAACCGTCGCCCAGAAGATCGCGGCCAATCTCACCGCTCTCGGCGCTACCCGCTTCGACCTGAAATACGGCATGGGAGGTCTCGCGCATCAGGCCCTCATGACGAACATCGAGCTTTACGGTACGCAAGTCATCCCACGCGTCCGCGAACTCTTGGCGTGAGCGAGCCGGAGGGGCGCGGCGCCGCCTGGACTGAGGAGCGAGGGACGAGTGACGAGGGAAGGGGGCGCCTTAGAGCGCCCCGGAGCGAGCGGGAGACACCGCGTGAGCGAGCCGGAGGGGCGCGGCGCCGCCTGGACTCAGCAGCGAGGGACGAGTGACGAGGGAAGGAGACGCAGTGCAGAGGGAATGGGTGGTGGTGGTGGTTCCTTGGTCATTCCCAGCCGCCAGCCGAGGCTCAGCATGAGCGTGAAGGCCCTCTGGCTTGGTGCGAGTGTCGCACCACCAGGCCAGAAGGCCCTCACGTCGATCAACATCTACTGGGTTAGCAAACCTCGGTGGTCAGTGGATCAGCGGAGTGTCACCACGGTGACGGCGGCGGCGGCGGGACGACCGGCGGACGATCGTTGCAGGTGATCGTGTTCGGCAGTTCCCATGGAGCGAGCCAGGGTCCGGTGGTGCCGCCTCCGGTGTTGCCGCCGAGGTCCGTCAGCGAGAACTCCGAGCCGGCTGGCGTGAAGTGGAAGGACCCGCAGTTGTTAACGCCTACCGCGCCGACGTTGCGCGCCTGGACGTTCTCGAAGGACGCAGATCCGGCCGTGCGCGCGCTGACCACCGAGGTGCCTGTGCCGTCGACCTTGATGTCCTTGAAGTGGACGTTCGTGATCGAATACAGGTCCTTCACGGGGAAGTCGGAGACCAGCATGATCGCGTTATAGGTGTTGTCGAGGAAGTTGTCCCCGGCCACCTCGATGTCCGCGCTGATGCTCTTCTCGAGCGCGTAGATCCAGATGGCCCCGAGGCCGATCTTCCAGTTCAGCTCGTACGTGCCGGCCCGCACCGTGGTGTTGTTCGTGATCCACACGTGTCCGGCGAACGCCTGGGCGCCGAAGCGGGACCCGACCTGGATGCCGCTGCCCTCACGGATCGGGTCCGCGATGAGGTTGTTGGAGACCGTGTTGTCCGTACCGCCGTAGAGGGCGATGCCGTTCGCGAGGACCGGCGTCTGCACGGTGTTGTGGTCGAACGTGTTGTTGGCGTCCGCGACCTTCTCCGACCACATGGCCAGGCCGTCGTCGCCCGTGTTGCGGATGAAGTTGTTCGAGGCGATCGAGTTCGTGACGCCGGTGTGGAAGTTGATGCCGTCGGCGATCTGGTCGACGATGATGTTGTTGGTGATCTTCAGGTTCGTCATCGGGCCGTCCAGCCAGATGCCCACCTTGGTGTGGTGAATGTAGAGGCCGTCGATGGTCGAGTTGCTCAGCGCCCCGCCGATGCCGTTTACCTGGTCGGTGTCGATGCGCTCGCGGACGTCACCCTCGATCGCGAAGCCGGACAGGTGGACGTTGGTGCTGCCGCCGACTGACGCGTCCTGGCCGTAAAAGCCGACGCCGGTGTGCACCGAGCCGTCGGGCGCCGGGGGGCTTAGGTCGACCTGGTGGCCCTTGATGATCGTGTACCAGCTGCCGGCGCCCTCGATTGTCACGTTGTCGACGATGATGTGGCGGTTCACCTGGTATGTGCCCGGTGGGATGTAGACCTTGAGGTGGGTGCGCTGCGCGAACGCGATGGCCCTGTCGAACGCGTCGGCGGAGTCGCGGTGGCCGGTCGGATCGGCCCCGAACAGCAGCACGTTCGCTGCGTGCAGATCGAATTTCGGCGGAGCGACGAGCTGCGAGTCCATCAGGTCGATGGTCGTCGTCGCGGCGTCGCTACCAGCGGGAACCGTCAGCCGCACCGTGGCGCCCGCCTGGTACGTCCGGCCGAGGAACAGGCGCTGCTCGTCATAGAAGTGGTTCGGACGGAACGGCGTCGGGAACACCGGCGTCGGCGTCGTCGCGGCTGGAACGCAGGTGCACTCGGTGGCCCACCAGTCGGGGTGCAGCACGCCGGCGTTCGGGTCGTTCGAGAACGGGTACTCGTTGTACAGCCACGCGAACTGTGACGTGAGGGTCATGGTCTTGTGTCGGTGGCCGTTCACCGTCACGTCGAGCGGTGCGGTGATCCCGCCGCCGGTGGGCGCGTCCGGGATGCTATAGCGCACATTGATCGCGTTGGCCGCCGCCGGCAGCGTGAACTCGACGTACTGTCCCGGCGTCAGGCTGACCGCCGACCGGCCGGACGCCTCCGCCGCCAGCGTGTACGCGGCGGTGCCCGGGCCGATGATCGTGCCGTTCGTCGCGGCGTTCTCCGCCTCCTGCTCGACGAAGCCGACGTCAGCCCCTCGGCCCGAAACGAGCGACGGGTCGAGGGCGGCGCGCGTGACGACGGGGGTCGAGGCGGCGACTGTGCCTGCGCTCGCGAAGGCTGTGCTGCCCGACGCGACGCTGAGACCGGCGGCGGCCGCAGCCACCGTTGCGATCATCGCGGCGGCCTTTCGCCGTAGCTTCCTGGACGACGTGGGTTCAGCTCCTGTGCTGCTCCATGACATCGACTACTTGCCTCTCTCGAGGTGACGCCTGAGGACACTCGAGGCCAAGCGAACGCCACGAGGTGAACTGACATTAAGGCTCCTGTAACTTGTTCCACAAGGGTCTTGTCGGGGAGTTTTTAATAATTGTCAATTAGCTACTGTCTTACATAAGATTCTTGCGCTTTGAATGCAAGTAGTTGCGCAACTCTTGCACTGTCCGTGTCTTCGCGCAGGCTGCGGTCTCAGGCAGGACACCCTGGCGAACTAGCTGGGAAGCCGGGGGGCCGGCTAGGGATCCCACAGACGCGAACGCGGTCGTCGCAGGCGGAGGGTTCTGGCCTAGGCAATGAAAGCCGCGGCGCCGACCGAGGAGTGGTGTGAATCCCATGGCTATCGACTTCACCCTGACGGCAGCTGCGTGGCCAGCAGTCGCAGCGCCGCATCGAACGCGCTGGCCCGGTTTGGAGCCCGAAGCGAAGACTGCGACGCTACGTGGGAGAAGACCGGCTGAGAGGAGCGGCGATGTTCGGAACATCCTGGCGTGTGGGGAGGATCGCCGGCATCGAGGTTCGGGTCGACAGCTCGTGGGTGGTGATCGCCCTACTCATCACGTACAGCATGTACCTGCGCTTCTCCTTCTTGTATAAGGGCCTGTCGACCGGGGCGGCGGTCGGGATCGCCATCTTGGCGGCGGTACTGTTCTTCGGCTCGGTCCTCGTCCACGAATTGGCCCATGCAGTGGTCTCCGAGGCCCGGGGGATCCGGGTTCAGGACATCACGCTGTTCCTGTTCGGCGGGGCGACGCGGGCCAGGGTGGAATCTCACGGGCCGGGTGATGAGTTCCTGATCGCGGCGGTGGGACCGCTCACCAGCGGGCTCCTGGCGGCGCTGTTCTGGATCGTCGATGTCTTCGGCCGTGGCGCCCTGCCGGCCTCCCTGACCGGGATGTTCGGCTACCTTGCGTGGGTCAATCTGCTGCTGGCCGGGTTCAACCTGGTCCCGGGATTTCCGCTGGACGGTGGGCGGCTGCTGCGCTCGGCCGTGTGGAAGGCCACGGGGAGCTTTCGCCGGGCCACCCGGATCGCCTCCCTGGGCGGTCAGGCGGTGGGATGGCTGCTGGTGGCTGGCGGCGTGGCCTTCCTGCTGGCTGGGAATCTCGCCGGGGGCATCTGGTTCGCGTTCATCGGGTGGTTCCTGGTCCAGGCCGCCCGAGCCTCCTACCAGGAGCTCCAGGTCCGGCAGATGCTACGAGGGGTCCAGGCGCATGACGTGATGGCCGGCAACCTGTTGCGGATCCCACCGGACCTCACCCTGCAGGACGCCGTGGACCGCTACTTCATGCGCTACGACCACAGCGCGTTCCCGGTGGACGAGCAGGGGCGGACGATCGGCCTGCTGACCCTGCGGAAGGTCCGCCGGGTGCCGAGCGACGAATGGCCCGCTCGCCGGGTACGGGATCATATGGTCCCGCTCGGCGACCAGATCGTTGTGCCGCCGGACGCACCGATGGACCAGGTGATGGCCAAGCTCGAGGATGGCGAGGCCGGGCGGGTCCTCGTGGTCGAAGATGGCGAAGTGGTGGGTATCGTCACCCCATCGGATCTCACCCGGTGGCTGCGCCGCTGGCGGGCGCTCGACAGCAGAGCGCTCGACAGCAGAGCACCCTGACGCGGGGCGAGGTTCTCATCCCGCGGTGAGTGTGGAGGGGCCGATGACACGCGTGGCGCTGATCGGCCTGGGCGAGGTCGGCACCGTGATCGCCGAAGAACTGCGGGGCCTGGCTATCTCCGCGTGGGACGTGGCTTTCGACGACCCGCATAGTGCGGTGTCGCGCCGGGTGGAGACCTTGGACGTCGCGGCCTGTTCGAACACGGTCGATGCGGTGCGCGGCGCAGATCTGGTGATCAGTGCGGTGACTGCCGCGAACGCTGTGTCCGCTGCCGTCGCGGCAGCACCCGGCATCGACGAAAGCGCCTGGTTCCTCGATCTCAACTCGTCGTCACCAGAACGCAAAGAATCGGCCGCCATAGCGATCGAGCAGGCGGGGGGGCGGTATGTGGAAGCGGCCGTCATGTCGCCGATCGAGCCGAAGCGGCTCGCGGCGCCGATGTTGCTGGGCGGCCCGCATGCCGCCGTCTTCGCGGAGTTCGCCGCTGAGCTGGGCTTCACCGGTCTAGAGCCGTACGCCGAAACGATCGGGCTGGCCGCTGCGACCAAACTGTGCCGGTCCGTGGTGATCAAAGGCCTCGAGGCGCTGCTCACGGAGTCGATGCTGGCGGCTCGGAGCTGGGGAGTGGAAGACCGGGTGCTGGAATCGCTCTCGAACCTGCTGCCAGGAGATTGGCACGCCCTGGCTCCCTACATGATCTCGCGGTCGCTCGAACACGGCACGCGGCGTGCGGAGGAGATGCGGGAGGCGGCGATGACCGTGTCCGGAGCCGGCGTCACGCCGACGATGTCCGACGCCGTGGCGCTGCGGCAGGAATGGGCCGCACAACACCACAAGGCGGCCGCCGCCGGTGCGCTGGGTCCGATGCTCGACGCGATGGAGAAAGGCGCGGGCCGTGCGGGTTAAATGCGCCTGCGTCCATGGCGCAAGGCCGCGCGTTCGGCTGCCACCAGGCCGCCCCAGACGCCGTGCTGGCCGATATCCCAGTGCCGCAGCGAGAGCGCCAGGCATTCAGCTCGTACCAGGCAGGTCGTGCAGATGGCGATCGCAGCGGCTGCCTCTTGGCGAGCCTTGCCTGCCATGGCGCTGACTGGGAACCACTGGTCGGGATCAAGGCTGTCGTCAGCGCACCGGGCCTGCCTGATGACTCTGGCCCATGAGGGCTGATCGGTGAATGGGGCGGGGACCTGTAGATACGGCTGCCGCACAGTGGCCCTGTTGAGGGTGTGCATGGCCGACTCGGAATCCACCGACGCGGTAGTGCGCTTGACGTTGACCAACGGCATGACGTGCTCCTCTTGCTGGCCGGGTGATCCCGGTGCCCGGGTGCGGGTGATTGCCCATGCCAGCACTCTCTGCCTGGGCTGGACGTGTTCGCGTCTGCGGATCCCTAGCCGGCACCCCGGCTTGTAAATGAGCGCCTGCCAAGCCGGGTCAGAGCTTGGCAGGCGCTCAGCGGGCTCTTAGTGGGCACTCACCTCGGCCGGGGCGGCCAGCGCCCAGGCCCCGCACCTGATCACGCCGCATCGGATATGACCGAGCGCAGGGTCCGCCCGGACCGGCGCGCGTCGACGCCCATCACGATCAGCGAGCCCCCGTAGATCAGGCTGAACAGCCCGAACAGGAGCGCGAGGCTGACCGCGCCGATGCCGGGGCGGGCGAAGAGCACGACGCCGAACGCAATGGACACCAGCCCGCTCAGGATGAACAGCGCTCGCGTTCCGGCGGTCTCCCCGCGCAGGAAGGCGGCGAAGATCTCGAAGGAGCCGCCGGCGATCGCCCAGAATGCGAGCACCAGCACCAGCACCAGCGCGGTAGGCCCGGGCCAGATCAGTGCGACTACTCCGGCGGCGAGATCAACCAGCCCGACCAGCAGGTGGCCGAAGACCGGTCCCGCGGTGGCACTGCTGAACGCCCGCATGGCCTGCAGCCCTGCGTCGATGAGCGCGTAGATCGCGAACAGTATGACCAGCGCGAGAATCGTCACGCCCGGCCAGGCGATAGCAATGATCCCGACGATAATGGCGAGCACGCCACGCAGAATCAACGAAGTGGCTATTGATTTGAACATGACAGGTATTCCTTCCGTGGTCTGATCCGCACCCGCGCCCTCTTGGACGCCAATCTGTGTCGAACCCCGCGGTCCGCGGCATCTCGACACTGCGGCCAGTGTCCGGCCAGGCAGCCAGGCATCGCATCCGCGGATTCCCCAGTCGAGGCCCTTGGGGGGAAGCCGGGGTGCGAGCTAGGGATCCCACAGACGCGAGCGCGCTCATCTCAGCGGAGGGTTCTGGCATAGGCAAAATCTGCCCGCACCCCAGGCTTCGAGGGGCAGCGACGCTTCTCACGTCTGGGGATACCCCTAAGGAAGACATCATGTCCGGCGATCAGCCCCTCGCCGTCCCCCCCGAAGAGGCGGATGCCGCGTTCCGCAGCCTGTACGCCGAGCACGGCCCGGCCTTGCTGCGACTGTCCACCGCGCTGACCGGCGGCGATCGCGGCCGTGCCGAGGACCTCGTCCAGGAAACCATGCTGCGGGCCTGGACTCACCGCAACAACGTGGACATCCAGCACCGGTCACCCCGAAGCTGACTGATCACGGTCGCCCGGCGGCTGGCTATCGACGCTCACCGAGCCCGGCGCGCTCGCCCGCAAGAGAGTGAGCTGAACGAGCACCTTGCGCTCGCCGACGGCCAGCGGGCCGATGCCAGCATCGACGAAGTTGGCCTCCGAGCCGCAATCGCGACTCTGCCCGGTCCCCAGCGCCAGGTACTGACAGAAATGTATTACCGCGACCGGTCGGTGGCCGAAACGGCGCGCATACTGCAGATCCCGCCCGGCACGGTCAGATCACGCACCTTCTATGGGTTGCGCGCGCTGCGCCGCGCCCTGGCGGCTCACGATGCGGTGGCCTAGCCCCCTGCGCAGCCTGCCGCTTCGGCGCAGACTGGCCGGATATGCCCTGGCGGCGGTGCTGGCGCCGTTGCTCACGGTCTTGCTCGCGATCCTCCGCGGCCAGCTGAGCCTGACCACCGACGTGCTCGCCTTCCTGGTTGCGGTGATGGCCGTCGCGGTGGTCGGCGGCTTCGTTCCGGCCGTGCTCGAAGCGATCGCCGGGTCGCTCCTGCTCACCTTCTACTTCACCCCACCGGTGCACAAGTTCACGATCGCCCAGGCCACCAACGCAGCGGCCCTTGGCGTCTTCGTCGCCGTGGCTGTGGTGGTCAGTTTCCTGGTGGACGACGCCGCGCGGCATGGTGCCTGAGCCTGGCACGGTGCTGACAGTGTCCAGGTCTCGGCGGCTCGCTGACCATCGTAGAACCGGCCCCGCACCGAGCACAGCCCGGGCGGATCGGCTGGCCAGCCGGGGTGCGGGCTAGGGATCCCACAGACGCGAACACACCCACCCCCGGCGAAGAGTGCTGGCATGGCCAATCCGCCCGCACACCGGGGCACGGGGATCACCCGCCGGGATCCGGCTATCCGGTCGAGAGCGAGGCTGGTGCTGCCGGCACTGCCGTTCGCGATCATCGCGGCGATCGGCGTTTCCCGGATGGTGATCGGGCCGGGGTGGGGCCTGCTGCCGCTGCTGGCCGTGGCCCCGGCCGTCGCGGCAGCGGTCGGCGCGCCGCTGTACACCCTGGCCGCAGGCGCGGTGGCCCTGGCGGCATGTCTGTTGTCCGCGGCCGGCCTGCAGCCGGGCGCCACTTACCGCATGGCCGAGGTCGCGTTCCTGGCCGTGGCCGGTGTCACGGCGGTCGGCGTGCTGGCCAGCCGGGCCCGCGGGCGCCGGGACCGTGAACTGGCCCAGGTCCGGCTGGTCGCCGAAGCCGCCCAGGAGATCCTGCTGCGGCCGGTGCCACGCCAGGCCGGCCCGGTCAGGCTCGCGGTGCATTACCTGTCGGCCTCCTCCGGGGCCCGGGTCGGCGGCGACCTTTACGAGGTAGTGACCACCCCGGAATGCGTGCGGATAGTGGTAGGCGACGCGAAGGGCAAGGGCCTGCCAGCGATGCAGTCGGCGGCGGCGGTCCTCAGCGTGTTCCGCGAGGCTGCCCACCAGGAGGACAGCCTGGCCGCGATCGCCTCCCGCATCGAGGACAGCCTGGCCCGCCAGCTCAGCGATGAGCAGTTCGTCACCGCTCTCCTCGCTGAGGTCAGCGCAGACGGTACCAAGATCGAGCTGCTCAGCTGCGGCCATCCCGGGCCGCTGCTCCTCGGCACGAGCCGTCCCCGGTTTATCGGCCCGCAGGAGGGCAGCCTGCCGCTCGGCCTGGGACACCTCGCCGATGCGCCGCGCATCCCGGTTACCATCCCGTTCGAGGCCGGCGACGCGCTCCTGTTCTACACAGACGGAGCGAGCGAGGCACGGAACAAGGCCGGCGTGTTCTTTCCTCTCGCCGACTGCGCCGCCGTGCGCGCCCCGCCCGACCCCGCCACCCTCGCCGACAGGCTCGGTGAGGAGGTGATCAGATATGTCGGCCACGCACCCAAAGACGACGTGACGCTGCTGGTGGCCTACCGCGACGGTTCCACAACGGCCGGCCCCGCCCATGCGAGGATGGCATGACTTGCCGCCTGCGCCGGAAGGACCTCTCAGGATGAGTCGCGTGGTCGTCATCGGAGCTACCGGGCACATCGGCAGTTATCTGGTGCCGCGGCTGGTGCGTGGCGGCCACGAAGTGATCGCCATGAGCCGTGGCGTCCGCGGCCCTTACCACGCGAGCCCGCAGTGGAAGTCGGTCACCAGAGTCACGGTCGACCGCGAGGCGCAGGACGCCGAGGGAACCTTCGGCGCCCAGGTCGCGGCGCTGCGCCCCGATGTGGTGATCGACCTGGTCTGCTTCACTGCGGCCTCGGCGCAGCAACTCGTCGACGCGCTGCGCCCGTCCCGTCCGCTGCTGGTGCACTGCGGGACAATCTGGGTGCACGGTCCCGCGCTGCGGGTACCGGTCACCGAGGATGAGCCCCGGACCGCCTACGGCGAGTACGGTACGGGCAAGGCGGAGATCGAGGCCCTGCTGCACCGCGAGACGCTGGCGGGCGGCGTACCCGCGGTCGTGTTGCACCCAGGTCACATCAGCGGGCCGGGCTGGCCGGTCATCACGCCGGCCGGCAACCTGGATCCGGCCGTCTGGACGAGCCTGGCCACGGGCCAGCCGCTCGCGCTGCCCGATCACGGCCTGGGCGTCCTGCATCACGTGCACGCCGACGACGTGGCGCAGGCATTCGAGCGCGCACTGTACCGGCCGGCTGCGATCGGGGCCAGCTTCCACGTGGTTGCCGAGCAGGCGATGACGCTGCGCGGCCTGGCGACCGGCGTCGCGCAGTGGTTCGGCCGTCAGCCGGTGCTGGACTTCGTCGACTGGGCGGAGTTCGACCGCCGCGTCGCCCCCGAGCACGCCGAGACCACTCGTCAGCACACCTTCCGCAGCATCACCGCGAGCATTGATCGGGCC
>WNFF01001085.1_pt1 | contig 21609 bp, 14 predicted proteins | sample 5400441 | NCBI WGS metagenome assembly WNFF01 (sample SAMN13153345, study PRJNA577476) | soil metagenome | isolation source: 120 cm saprolite under Douglas fir tree site 2 hole 3 replicate 1 | place: USA:California | collected 2015-04-18
CCGCCGAGCGCCAGCGCTCTCGCAATGGCGAGACCCACCACGCCTGCACCGATAATGATCGCGTCGACTTGTTCAGCAGGCACTGGCGGACAGGCGTGTGCGATACTTGACGTTCAGCCGGGTGGGACAAGCCAGGTTCTCATTATCCATCGGGTGCGACTGATGGGAAAAGCCGAAAGACAGCGGAATCAGCGTGCCGCGGGCTGGAAGGCGCTCGAGCGCAACGAACTTCGCCCGGCGGAGGAAATCGCCAGAGCCGCGCTGCGGAAGAATCCCCGCGACAGGGATTCCTTGAGCCTTCTTGGCGCGAGCCTCTTTCTGCAGCGCCGATTTCAGGAGGCCGTGGCGCCTCTGAGCGAGGTGTTTCACGAGATACATACCGAAGGGCTCGGCTACAACCTCGGCTATTGCTACCTCGCTCTGGGAGATCCCGCGCGGGCTGCGGAAGTTTTGGAGAGGGAGGTAAAGGTTTTTCCGAACTTTGTCGAGGCGCATAACCTCCTCGCGCTTTCCCTGATGCAGCAATCCCGACACGAAGAAGCCTTGGCCGTGCTCGCCTCCGCGGTCGAACGCGACCCTCGCTCTGCGGGAACGCACCTCAATTTTGGAAATGCGCTGACGAATCTCCGCCGGTACGAGGAGGCGATTCCGTGCTTCAGGAAGGCGATGGAGCTCCAGCCCGGTCTTTCGCAGGCACACAATAACCTTGGACATGCTTTGAGGGAGCTGGGGCGTTTCGACGAGGCGATCGCGAGCTACGAGTACGCGCTGCGAATCGCGCCAAACGATTTCGAGGTGCACAACAACCTGGGGCTCACCTTTCAGGAGCAGGGCCGGCTCGACGAGGCGGTGGCGTGTCTTCAAAGCGCGATCTCGCTCAACCCCGAATATGCCGACGCGCATGCGAGTCTCGGCATGATTTTTCGAACACAGCAGCGCCTCGACGAAGCGATCGCGAGCCTTCAGAGGGCCCTCTCGATCCAACCGGATTTCATCGAGGCGCGGGTCCACCTGGGCGCGGCCTGCCAAGAGCACGGTCGCCTCGATGAGGCCGTCGCGCACTTTCAGAGGGCGATTCTTCTCAGACCGGAATTGGCGGAAGCGCACCACAATCTCGGTATTTCCCTTCAAGGGCTTTCGCGCCATGACGAGGCGATCGCGTGCTTTCAGAAGGTGCTGGCGATCGAACCCGGTCACAAGTACACCTTGGGGGCCCTGCTGTGGAGCGAACTGGGGATTTGTCGGTGGGAGGGCCTGGAGTCGCGTATCGAGAGCCTGAGACGCGGAGTCGCGAAAAAGCAATCATTGACCGAGCCGTTCGCACTGATCACCGTCTCGCAGGATCCCGGGGAACAGATGCTGTGCGCGGAGCGTTTTTTCGAAGACAGGGTGCGGGCTAGGCAATCGCCGTGGAAGGAACGCCGCTACGAGCATTCCAAGATCCGTATCGCTTACCTGTCCGGGGATTTTCGGGAACACGCCGTCGCTTACTGCATTGCGGAGCTCCTCGAGCTCCACGACCGCTCGAAGTTCGAGATCGTAGGCGCTTCCTTCGGCGTCGATGACGGGAGCGAGATGCGGTCCAGACTCGCACGGAGTTTCGATCGGTTCCTCGATGTACGTGCCAAAGGAGATTTCGAGGCGGCGAAGCTGATGCGGGACCTGGAAGTGGACATCGTGGTAGATCTGATGGGGTACACGCGACATTCCCGGCCGGGCATCCTTGCGCATCGGCCGGCCCCGATTCAGGTCGGTTATCTCGGTTATCCCGGGACCCTGGGAGCGGGCGTGAATGACTATGTCCTTGGGGACAAGTTCGTTCTCCCGCAAGAGCACCAGGCGTTCTACTCGGAGAAGATTGTCCATCTGCCCGAGTCCTATCAGGCAAACGATTCCAGGAGAAAGCTCGCCGAACGCACGCCGACCCGGGCCGAGGTCGGTCTGCCCGAAAAAGGCTTCGTCTTTTGCTGCTTCAACAACAGCTACAAGATCCTGCCGACGATGTTCGATGTCTGGATGCGCCTTCTCGAGGACGTGTCGGGAAGCGTATTGTGGATCTTGGAGGACAACGCCCTGGCGGGGCGGAACCTGCGAAAAGAGGCGCGAGACCGAGGCGTCGATCCAGGCAGGCTGGTTTTTGCGCCGCGAGTGGGCGTTGCCGAATATCGGGCGCGCTGCCGCCTGGCGGACCTGGTCCTGGACACGCTGCCCTATAACGGGCATGGGACGACGAGCGATATGCTGTGGGCGGGGCTGCCGGTGTTGACCTGTGCAGGATCGACCTTCGCAGGCCGGGTGGCAGGCAGCCTGCTGCACGCGGCGGGACTGCCGGAGCTGGTGACCGCGAGCCTCGAGGAATATCAGGTCTTGGCCCTGAAGCTGGCGCGCGGGGACCGGCTCCTGGGAGAGCTGCGGACGAGGCTCGAGCGCAACCGGGCGTCGGCGCCCCTCTTCGATACGGACCGGTTCCGTCGTCACATCGAGTCGGCCTATAGGACCATGTGGGAGATCTGGCAACGCGGGGACGAGCCCCGCGCGTTCGCGGTCGAACAGCTCGAATGACTCCGGGAGAGACCGCGGGCAAGTGGGAGTTCTGGATCGACCGCGGCGGCACTTTCACCGATGTCGTCGCGCTTCGCCCGGACGGCCGCATCGTCGCTCACAAGCTGCTCTCTGAAAATCCGGGGCGTTACCGCGACGCCGCGATCGCCGGAATGCGCGAGCTTCTCGGGGTTGCCCCTGGCGCAGCCATACCCGGCGAGAGCATAGCGGCGGTGAAGATGGGTACGACCGTCGCCACCAACGCGCTCCTGGAGCGCAAGGGCGAGCGCACCGTGCTCTTCGTCACGCGCGGCTTTCGCGACGCGCTGCGCATCGCCTATCAGAACCGGCCCCGCATTTTCGACCGGCACATCGTCCTCCCCGAGCTTCTGTACGCGAAAGTCGTCGAGGTCGAGGAGCGTATCGGCGCTCGGGGCGATGTATTGGTTCCGCTCGATGCCGAGCGGACGCGGCGCGACCTCGAATCGGCGTACCGCGAGGGCTATCGCTCCGCCGCGATCGTGCTGATGCACGGTTACCGGCATCGGCAGCACGAGCAGAAAATCGCGGAGCTGGCTCGCGCCATCGGCTACTCCCAGGTTTCCGTGTCGCACGAGGTGAGCCCGCTGATGAAGTTCGTATCGCGCGGGGACACCACGGTGGTGGACGCCTACCTGTCTCCTATCCTGCGCCGCTATGTGGATGGCGTCGCAGAGGAGCTGCGCGGCGTGCGCCTCATGTTCATGCAGTCGAACGGGGGCTTGACCGACGCGCGCCGCTTTGCCGGCAAGGACAGCATCCTGTCGGGCCCCGCGGGCGGGGTGGTCGGCGCGGTGCGCGCCTCGCTCGCCGCGGGCTTCGACAAGATCATCGGCTTCGACATGGGCGGCACCTCGACCGACGTGTCGCACTTCGCCGGCTCTCAACTGAGCGACCTCGAGCGCGCGTTCGAGACCCAGGTCGCGGGCGTGCGCATGCGCGCGCCCATGATGAGCATTCACACCGTGGCGGCGGGCGGCGGCTCGATCCTGCATTTCGACGGTTCGCGCTACCGCGTCGGCCCGGACTCGGCGGGCGCCAATCCGGGGCCGGCAAGCTACCGCGGCGGCGGTCCCCTCACGGTGACCGATTGCAACCTGATGCTCGGGAAAATCCAGCCGAAATTCTTTCCCCGGGTTTTCGGCCCCGGGGGAGATGCGTCGCTCGATGAGGCTGTCGTGCGCGCGAAATTCTCGGCCCTCGCCGACGAGATCCGCCGCGCGACGGGAGACACCCGTATCCCGGAGCAGGTCGCGGAGGGCTTCGTGGAAATCGCGGTCGGCAACATGGCCGAGGCCATCAAGAAAATCTCGGTGCAGCGCGGCCACGATGTCACCGAGTACACGCTGTGCTGCTTCGGCGGCGCGGCCGGGCAGCACGCCTGCCTGGTCGCCGACGCGCTCGGCATGACGCGCGTGTTCATCCATCCGCTCGCGGGCGTCCTTTCCGCCTACGGCATGGGGCTCGCCGACACGACGGCGATGCGCGAGGAGGCCGTCGAGGTAAAGCTCGAGACGGACAAATTGGCCGTGCTCGAAGGCGCGCTCGAGAAGCTGTCCCGGTCGGCGCAGGATGAACTGATAGGCCAGGGCGTGCGGCAGGCACGCCTGAGCGTCGTCCGCCGCGTGCATCTGCGCTATGACGGCACGGATTCGGCGCTGGTCGTGAGCTTCGGCGGCGTCGCCGAAATGACGCAGTCGTTCGAAGCGGCGTATCGCAAGCGCTACAGCTTCCTGATGCCGGGCCGCGCCTTGATCGCGGAGTCCGTTTCGGTGGAAGCTTTCGGCGCGGCGGCTGTGCCGGTCGAACCGGAAGGCGGCGATGCCCGCAGGTCCGGCGCGGCCGCTCCGGCGGACTGGGTGAGGCTGCACACCGGCGGCCGCGCGCATCGCGCTCCGGTGTTCGTGCGCGAGCAGCTGGTGGTCGGAGACAGAATTTCCGGCCCGGCGGTCATCGCCGAGAAAAACGCCACCACGGTGGTCGAGCCGGGCTGGCGGGCCGAAGTGATGCGGCCGGATCACCTGGTGCTCGAGCGCGTGGAAGCGCGGCCGCAGCGCCGCGCGATCGGGACCAGCGTCGACCCGGTGATGCTCGAGGTCTTCAACAATCTCTACATGTCGATCGCCGAGCAGATGGGCCTGCGCCTCGCCAACACGGCTTACTCGGTCAACATCAAGGAGCGCCTGGATTTTTCCTGCGCGGTGTTCGATCAGCAGGGACAGCTTATCGCGAACGCCCCCCACATGCCGGTACACCTGGGTTCCATGGGCGAGAGCGTGCGCGCCATCATCGGTGCGAACCGGGGCCGTATAAAGGCCGGCAACGTCTACGTGCTGAACGCCCCCTACAACGGCGGCACGCATCTGCCCGACGTGACGGTGATCACTCCGGTGTTCGACGATGCCGGAGGCGAGATCCTGTTCTACGTCGGCTCGCGCGGCCATCACGCCGACATCGGCGGCATCACCCCCGGATCGATGCCCCCGGGAAGCAAGGTGGTGGAGGAAGAGGGCGTGCTGATCGACAACTTCCTGCTGGTTGAGGAAGGCCGATTGCGCGAAGCCGAAACCGTCGCGCTGCTCTCCTCGGGCCGCTACCCCGCGCGCAACGTGGAGCAGAACATGGCCGACCTGCGCGCCATGATCGCGGCCAACGAAAAAGGCTCGCAGGAGTTGCGGCGCATGGTGGCTCACTTCGGGCTCGAAGTCGTATACGCCTACATGAGGCACGTGCAGGATAACGCGGAGGAAGCGGTGCGTCGGGTTATCGGCGTCCTCAAGGACGGCGATTTCGGCTACGAAATGGACAACGGCGGCGTGATACGGGTGAAAATAAGCATTCGTCGCGAGGCACGCAGCGCGACGATCGATTTCACCGGCACCTCGCCTCAGCTGCCGGACAATTTCAACGCACCCGCGGCGGTGTGCATGGCGGCGGTGCTCTACGTCTTCAGGACGCTGGTCGACGACGAAATCCCGATGAACGCGGGCTGCTTGAAGCCCCTCGAGGTGATCATCCCGGAGGGGTCGATGCTCAGGCCGCGCTATCCCGCGGCGGTGGTGGCCGGCAACGTCGAGACCTCGCAATGCGTGACCGACGCGCTCTACGGCGCGCTCGGCGTGATGGCGGCTTCCTGCGGTACGATGAACAACTTCACATTCGGCGACGACGAGCATCAGTACTACGAAACCGTTGCCGGCGGATCCGGCGCCGGAGAAGGATTCGAAGGCGCGGACGCGGTTCAGACTCACATGACGAACTCGCGCCTGACCGACCCGGAGGTGCTGGAGTGGCGCTTTCCGGTGCTCCTGGAAAGTTTCGAGATCCGCCGCGGGAGCGGTGGCGCCGGGCGCTGGCGCGGGGGAAACGGCGTGATCCGCCGGGTGCGCTTTCTGGAGCCGATGACCGCCGCGATTCTCTCCGGGCACCGAAAGGTCGCGCCATACGGCATGGCGGGCGGCTCCCCGGGCAACACGGGGCGCAACTGGGTGCGTCGCGCCGACGGCAAGGTCGTGGAGTTGGAAGCGTGCGACCAGATCCAGGTGAATTCCGGGGACAGCTTCGTGATCGAGACGCCCGGGGGCGGCGGCTATGGACGCGCGAGAACCTAGCAAGCGACAAACCACCCCCCGATCCCGCCGGGAACCCCTCGCCCTGCGAGCCGCCGACTTGCCTATAATAGGCGGCCAACAGTTACGACGGCGGGCGCAGCCTTACTTGAGAGCCCTGTATACCATCAAAGCATGAATCGTCGATCGATCCTCACCAAGACCGGCAAGGGCCTGATGGAGGCGACCGGCAAGACCAGCGATCTCGCGCGGGATCTCCGCAACATCCTCAAGGAAATCGACGGTAAGGTCAGCGTTTCCGAGCTGATGCGGACATTCTCGAAGATGACCGAGCCCGAGCTCCTCGAGGCCTTGAAGAGCATGGAAAGCGAAGGCTACCTGCGCGAGTTCGTCGGGAAGCAGGACGAAGCGCCGCGGCCCTCGATACCGCGCACTCCGACTGCACCTTCCTCTGCGGATAGCGGCGAGGACCTCGACTTCACCGCGTTTACTCCCGCAAAGCCTTCAGCCAGGACGAGCGAGGACGCAAAACTTCACGCTCAGGCTCAGGACATCGCCCGCCAGGCTCAGGCTACGCGCGCACGCGAGGAAGCCGCGGCGAAGGCGAAGGCCGAGCTTGCGGCGCGCGCGCGAGCGGAGGCCGAGCACAAAGCAAGGCTCTCGACGCGGGCCGGGCTTTCGACGCAGAGCGACGCGCTCGACCAGGCGCGGCGCGAGGCCGAAGAGCGGCAGCGCAGGGAAGCCGAAGAGAAGGCGCGTCGCGAAGCCGTGGCGCGAGCGGTAATCGAAGCGGAGCAGGCCGGGAAACGCGAGGCCGAGGAGCGTATCCGCCGGGAGATGCAGGAAAAGGAAAGGCGCGAAAACGAGGAGAAAGCCCGGCGCGAGGGCGAGGTCCGCGCCAAGCGCGATGCGGAAGAGAAGGTACGCAGGGACGCCGAGGAGCGCCTGAGGCGCGAGGCGGAGGAGCGCGCCCGCCAGGAGATCGAGGAGCGAATGCGCCGCGAGGAAGTGGAACGCCGCCGGCGCGAGGAGGCCGAGGAAATCGAGCGCCGCAAACGCGAAGAGCACGAGCAAGGCGAGCGCAGAGCACGCATCGAAGCCGAAGCGCGCGCAAAGGTCGAAGCCGAAATGCGCGCCAAGCGCGAGGCCGAGGAGCGCGCGCTCCGTGATGAGGAAGAGCGACCCAGACGCGAGGAGGAGCTGCGGCGTCGCACCGAGGAAGAAGCGCGCAGTCGCAGGGAAGCCGAGGAAAGCGAAGCCTTGGAGCGTTCCTTGCGGGAGCAGGAAGAGAAAGAGCGGCGTGAAGCCGAGCAGAGGGAGCGCTATGAAGGGGAGCGCAGGGAAGAAGAGGAACGCGCGCGTCGCGAGTCCGAAGAGGAAACCCGGCGTGCCGAGGAAGAGGAGCAGCGCGCCAAAGAGGAGGAGAGACTCGCCCGGGAAGAGGAAAAGGCGGCGAAGAAAACCGCAAAGACCCGCAAGGCGGCGAGGGCGAAGGAAAGAGCCGGAGAGGAAACATGGCGGGGCGACGACGAGGCCGTCCGGGACTCCGGCGAAGCCTCGCTTTCCGCGCGGGAAATCTGGGCGAAAAGGAAGCCCGGCAGCCTCGCCAGGCAGTTCGCTATGATGTTGCTCGTGATCCTGGTCGTGGCGATCGCGGCGCTTCCCTTTGTGCCGTTCGAGCCCGGTCCATACGAAAAGGCGGCGCAGGCGTGGCTGGGAGAGCCGGTCAAGATCGGCACCGTCAACCTGACACTGCTGCCGGTGCCGCAGCTGAAGCTCGAAAAAGTCGTCATCGGAAAAGAGCACCCGATGCGTGCGGCCGTGATCAAGGCGACGCCGGTGGTCACCTCCCTGCTGGAGGACCGGATATCGCTCAAGGACCTCGCACTGGAAGGCGCGACGTTCCCGCGGGAATTTCTCCCCGCGCTGTTGCAGGACAAGGGCAGGCGCGGGTCCTTCGGGATCAAGCGCATAACGGCCAAGGGGCTGAAGCTCGACATCCCGGAGCTGAATCTGCCGCCGCTGGAGGTCGATGCAAGCCTTTCTTCGGACGGTGCGCTGAATTCGGTCGCGCTCTACAACGCCGAGCGCAAGCTCTCGGTGAAGCTGGAGCCCAAGGGGGGGAGAGCGGGAATCGATATCTCCGCCAACGATTTCCCGTTGCCCGTCGGCGCGGATCTGGCTCTGAGCGAGTTCCTGGCAAAGGGCACCGTGACGAGGGGCGAGCTCGCGTTGAGCGAAGTCGAAGCACGCGGCTACGGCGGGCGGCTGGTCGGCAACATGCGCCTCAGATGGTCGAACGGCTGGAGCATGGAGGGCGAGTTCGTGGTGCACCAGATGGAAGCGGGGAAGATTGCCGCGCCGCTCCTTGCCGGAGGGACGCTCGAAGGCAAGGGCGTGTACTCCATGAAGGGACTGCTCCCGGAGAGATTGATCCTGAACCGCCAGCTCGAGGGTAATTTCACGATACAGAAAGGGTCGATCACCAACGTCGACATGACGCGGCTGCTCCAGGCCAGCGGCTCGGGCGGAGGAACGACGCTCTTTTCGGAGATGAGCGGCAACGTATCCGCGGATTCCAATCGACTCCTCGTTCGCCAGATCCGAATGGCGGCGGGCCTTCTGAACGCGACGGGGCAGGTCGAAATGGATCCCCAGAAAAACCTGTCCGGGCGAATACAGGTCGAGCTTCGCGCCCAGAGCGTCCAGGCGCGCTCGACGCTGACGCTTGCGGGCACTTTGCAGAATCCACAATTCCGCCGCAGCAATTGAAATAGCGGGTTGAACGGACGACTCGTCGTTCAACCTTCGCGCGTTGGAGCCGGCGTTCCGGCCGCTCAACGCGCGATTGAAAATCGGGCTTCCGGTATAATCGCACTTTACCGGCACGCCTCATGTCGTTGATCCTCAAGCTACGCGGCAGCCGCGCCGTTTCAGCGTTCCGGCTCGACAAACTCAACTCCCGCCTCGCAGCGATCTCCGCATCGGCCCGGATCGCAGCCGCCGAATACTGGCATTTCGTCGAAGCCGAACGAGCGCTAGCCGCGCGCGAAACCGAAGTACTCGAGCGCCTGCTGCAGTACGGCGAGCCGGCGCGGGCGGGCGTGGGCCGCATGCTGCTCAGCGTGCCGCGCTTGGGCACGATCTCTCCGTGGTCATCGAAGGCGACCGATATCGCGCGCCGCTGCGGCCTTGGGGGGGTGCGTCGCGTCGAGCGGGGCATTGCATGGTTCTTTTCGGGCGGCCGACTGCCCGATTCCGATCTTCATCGGATCTTCGCGCTCATTCACGACCGCATGACTGAAACGGTACTCCGCTCGATCGATGAGGCCGATGCACTATTCCGCCATCACGAGCCGAAGCCGCTGGCCGTCGTGAGCGTGCTCGCGCGCGGGCGTGCGGCCCTGGATGACGCCAACACCGCTCTCGGGCTCGCACTCGCGCCCGATGAAATCGATTATCTCCTTTCTCACTACCGAAGCATTGCCCGCGACCCCACCGACGTGGAGCTCACGATGTTCGCTCAGGCGAACTCGGAGCATTGCCGGCACAAGATCTTCAACGCTTCGTGGATCATCGATGGGGTTCCTCAGAAGCAAACTCTCTTCGGCATGATCAAGACCACGCACGCGCGCAATCCCGCGGGGACCGTGGTCGCCTACGCCGACAATGCCGCAGTGATCGAAGGGCGATCGATCGCGCGCTTCTACCCGGGATCCGGGGAGCGCTACGGATACCGGGAGGAGCTCACGCATACGCTGATGAAATGCGAAACCCACAACCACCCCACGGCGATCTCGCCCTTTCCGGGGGCGGCGACGGGATCGGGGGGCGAGCTCCGCGACGAAGCTGCGACCGGCCGCGGCGCAAGACCCAAAGCGGGATTGTGCGGTTTCTCGGTGTCGCATCTGTGCATCCCGGATTTCGAGCAACCGTGGGAGAAAGCCTCCGGAGGACCCGAGCGCGTCGCCTCGGCCCTGCAGATCATGCTCGAGGGGCCGATAGGCGCGGCGTCGTTCAACAACGAATTCGGCCGCCCCAATCTGGCCGGCTACTTCCGCGCCTTCGAGATGGAAGCCGACGGGGTCCTCCGCGGCTACCACAAGCCGATCATGATTGCGGGCGGGCTGGGCAGCATCAACGCGGTGCACGCCGACAAGGGCGCGTTTGCGCCGGGGGCCCTGCTCGTGCAGCTGGGCGGTCCGGGAATGCTGATCGGGATGGGCGGGGGCGCTGCGTCGAGCATGGATACGGGCGCCAATCCCGAGAACCTGGATTTCGGTTCGGTGCAGCGCGGCAATGCCGAGATGCAAAGGCGGGCCCAAGAAGTCATCGACCGCTGCTGGCAGCTTGGCGAGGGCAATCCGGTGCTCTCCATTCACGACGTCGGCGCGGGCGGCCTGTCGAACGCGTTGCCGGAGCTCGCCCACATGGCCGGGCGGGGTGCGAGGATCGATCTGCGCGCCCTGCCCAACGAAGAGCCCGGCATGACGCCGCGCGAGCTGTGGTGCAACGAAGCCCAGGAGCGCTTCGTGCTCGCGGTCGCCGCCGAGCGCGTCGGAGAGTTCCGGGCCATCTGTGAACGCGAGCGCTGCCCGTTCGCCGTCGTCGGAGTCGCGACAGATGACACTCGCCTGGTCGTCGACGACCCGCAGTTCCGCAACCGGCCTGTGGATATGGAGCTGTCGGTGCTGCTCGGCAAGCCGCCGCGCATGACGCGCGAGGTCCGGCGCCGCAGACCGCACCCGGCTCCGCTCGCGCTCGGCGACGTGCCGCTCGCCGAGGCCTGCCATCGGGTGCTGCGCCATCCTACCGTGGCGCGAAAGACTTTTCTCGTCAGCATAGGCGACCGGACGGTGGGCGGCCTATGCGCGCGCGACCCTTTCGTCGGGCCGTGGCAGGCGCCGGTCGCCGACTGCGCGGTGACCTCGATGGGTTTCAAGGAGACCAGGGGAGAAGCGTTCGCGATGGGGGAGCGCTCGCCGCTCGCGATCGTGAATCCGGAAGCCTCGGGGCGCATGGCGGTGGGCGAGGCCCTCACGAATCTCGCCGCGGCCGCGGTCGACGGGCTGGATCGAGTCAAACTCTCGGCGAATTGGATGGCCGCGGCGGGCCACGGAGGCGAGGACGCAGCCTTGTTCGATACCGTGCGCGCGGTGGCCCTCGATCTGTGCCCTGCGCTCGGAATCAGCATTCCGGTGGGCAAGGATTCCCTTTCGATGCGCACCGCCTGGGAAGCGGGCGGAAAGCCGAGGGAGGTGATCGCTCCCCTGTCTCTGATCGTCTCGGCATTCGCGCCCTGCGAGGACGTGCGCCGGACGCTGACCCCGCAGCTCAGGACGGATTCCGGTGAGACGGAGCTGGTTCTCGTGGATCTCGGGCACGGGCGCAACCGCCTGGGCGGCTCGATTTTGGCGCAGGTGTTCGGCCAGTGCGGCGACCAGGCGCCCGATCTGGAGGAGCCGAAACTGCTGGCCGACTTTTTCGCCGCGATACAGGCCTTGAATCGAGAAGGTCTGATTCTCGCCTATCACGACCGGTCCGACGGCGGCTTGTTCGCGACGGTGTGCGAGATGGCCTTTGCGGCCCATGTCGGCGTTACCGTGAACTTGGACATGCTCGCCTACGACGAAGCCGCTCACGACGTGGAGGGCAACGAGCGCCGGCCCGAGCTGATGCTCGGCCGCGACTTCGAACGGGTGCTCGCTGCATTGTTTTCCGAGGAGCTCGGGGCGGTGATCCAGATCCGGACCTCCGACCGCCGCAAGGTGTTCGAGCGTCTCGCGGGACTGCCCGCGCAGGTCGTCGGCAGCCCGAATCCGCGCGATGAACTGCGTTTGGTCCGCAACGCCAAACCGGTGTTCGCCGCAGCGCGCGTGGAGCTGGAGCGGACCTGGTCGGAGGTGACTTTCCGGATGCAGCAGCTTCGCGACGAGCCCGCCTGTGCCCGGGAGGAGTTCGATCGAATTCTCGATCGAGAGGATCCGGGCCTCTCGGCCGTGCTGACGTTCGATCCGGCCGAGGATATCGCCGCGCCGCTCATCGCGGCGAGGCCGAGGGTCGCGATCCTGCGCGAGCAGGGCGTCAACGGCCACGTCGAAATAGCCGCCGCTTTCGCCCGGGCCGGATTCGACGCGCACGACATTCACATGAGCGACATCGTGGCCGGGCGCATTTCGCTCGCCGATTTCAAGGGCTTCGCCGCGGGCGGCGGATTTTCCTATGGAGACGTGCTCGGGGCGGGTGCCGGCTGGGCAAAGGCCATCCTGTTCAACGACCGCGCGCGGGATCAGTTCAGCGCGTTTTTCGCGCGCGGCGATACTTTCGCTCTCGGCGCCTGCAACGGCTGCCAGATGCTGAGCCAGTTGAGAGAGCTGATCCCCGGGGCCGAGCACTGGCCGCAGTTCGCGAGAAACCGCTCGGAGCAGTTCGAGGCGCGCTTCGTCATGGTGGAGGTCGTGCCGAATCCATCTCTGTTCTTCGCGGGCATGGCCGGCAGCCGGATGGCGATCGCCACGGCGCACGGCGAAGGTCGCGCGCTTTTCGATTCAACGGAAGCAAAGTCGAAGGCGATCGTCGCATTGCGCTTCGTCGACAACCGCGGCGCACCGACCGAAATCTATCCGTTGAATCCCAACGGTTCGCCTGGGGGCATCACCGGTCTTACCACTCATGACGGGCGTTTCACCATTCTGATGCCCCATCCTGAACGGGTCTTCCGGACGGTGCAGCAGTCCTGGCACCCTCAGGGCTGGGGCGAAGACAGCCCCTGGATGCGCATGTTCCGCAACGCTCGGAAGTGGGTGGGGTGATTTGAATGCCGCGGGATGAACGGCTGCGTCCGTTCGATCCCGCGGAAATAAACCGGCGCCCGAACGGGCGTCCGGCTTATTGGATCTTCGCTTTCGAGCGCAACTCGTTCACGAACTTCTGCACTTCCTGCTCCTGCATCCTCGAGAGCAGCTGCTGCTTGACGGTGTCGAACGCGGGGAATTGCGCGGAGCGGACGTCATCGAGCTGGATGACGTGCCAGCCGAACTGGGTCTGCACCGGCGTTTCGGTGTACTTGCCCTTTTCCAGCTTCGAGAGCGCTTCGGCGAAAGGCTTTACGAAAGTGCCCGGAGGATTCCAGTCGAGATCGCCCCCCTTTTCCTTCGATCCCGGATCCTTGGATTGCTTGGCGAGATCCTCGAACTTCGCACCTTTCTTCAGCTGCGCGATGATTTCATTGGCCTCGGAATCCTTGTCGACGAGGATGTGCCGGGCCTTGTATTCCTTGTCACCGCGCGACGCCTTGAGCTTGTTGTACTCCGCGAGCAGGTCGTCGTCCTTGGGCGGATGCGATTTGAGGTGGTCCTGGATGATCGCCTGCACGAGCACTTGCTGGCGCATCAGGTCGAGCTGAGCGCGCACGTCGGCGCTCTTTCCAAAACCTCTGCGATCGGCTTCCTGGGCGACCACTTCCTGCGAGATCAGGTTGTCGAGGATCGACTTTCGCGCCTGCTCATTGTCGGGCTGACCCTGCGTCGCGCGCTGCTTGACGATGAACTCCAGGCGGGACTTGGGAATGGGTTTGCCGTTGACCGTCACCGGCTTGGAGCCGGGAGCGCTCTGCGCCGCGGTCTGCGCCCAAACGGGCGTCGAAACGCACAGGGACAGCGCGGCAAGCAGACGGATCGAATTTGAAAACATGGCAGTTCCTTATTTTGAAAGTGAAATCATAGCTCATCCGGGGCGAAGGCCCGAATGGCGAGCGCGTGGATTTCGCGCTGCATCAGCGGCCCGAGCGCCTCGTAGACCATGCGGTGTCGCGTGATCTGGTCCTTGCCGGAGAAACGTGGTGAGACGATGGTAAGGCGAAAATGGTGCCCGCCCGCTTTCGCGCCCGCATGACCGGCGTGCTTCTCGGATTCGTCGAGAAGGTCTATGGATTGCGGCTCGAGCGCGCCCAGGCGTTCGTGGATCGCAGCGGATAGATCCATCAGCTCGGGTCCGGGCCGCGCGCGCGCTTCGCGGTCCGGGAGCGCCGGAGGGCTTGCGTCACGGCGATTTCTCCTCGATGTAGCGCGCGAGAAACAACGCCTGCAGCACCACAAACGCGAGCATCAGGCCCATGCCGCCGAAAAGCTTGAAATTGACCCAGGTATCGGTGGGAAAGTTGTAGGCGACAAGGAGATTGGCCGCTCCCATCAGCGTAAAGAAGGCGACCCAACTCCAGTTGAGTCGGACCCAGACGCCGTCGGGCATTCTCACTTGTTCTCCCAGCATCGCTCGAATCAGATTCCTGCGGAACAGCAGCTCGGATCCGGCAAGGGAGACGGCGAACAGCCAATAGAGCACGGTCGGTTTCCACTTGATGAAGGTCTCGTCGTGCAGCGCAAGGGTCGCTCCGCCGAACACCACGATAATGGCAAGACTGATCCACATCATGGTATCGACCTTTCGGCGCTTCCACTTCAGCCAGCCGATCTGCAAGAACGTTGCGCCGATGGCCACCGCGGTTGCCGTATAAATGTCGAAAAGCTTGAACGCGACAAAAAACAGAGCGACCGGAAACAAGTCGAAGAGGAATTTCATCGCGCCATTATAGACCCGCTTGAACGCTGCTGATTTCTCAACTCTTTTCGAATTTCAGCGAGGCCGAGATGCGCGCCGCACGCCGCGCACAGAACTTCAGTTCGGCGCATGAACCACGAGTCGTCTTCTTCGGTCCTGGTGCGTTCCTGGCGCCCATGTGCGGCCGGCCGGGTTATACTCTCGCGCGGGCCTCCGGTCCCACCGGGAGCCAGGTGTTTGCGCCCCGATAAGGAGAGGAAGATGGCCGAACCCCACATCGCGCAGAAGTCCCCCTACGCGATAGAGCTCGCAGCCGGCGATTACTGGTGGTGCCGCTGCGGGGGTTCCAAAAGCCAGCCGTTCTGTGACGGCACGCACAAGGGGACGGAGTTTTCGCCCGTGAAATTCACCGTGACCAAGGCGGAAAAGCTCTGGCTGTGCGGCTGCAAGCGCACCCGCAACCAGCCTTTCTGCGACGGCACGCACAAAACGCTCTAGCCCCCGGCTTCGACCTATTTCTTTGCCGCCGTCCAGCGGCCTTCCGCGCCGCCGTCGGTGCGGAACGAGCCTTCCATGTTGCCGCTGGTGACGCGCCCGGTGAAGTCGCGGCGCACGCCGTGATTGTCCACGTAGGCAAAGCTGATCCGGAATCCGGAGAGCCGCGGCTCGCGCAAGCCCGCGAGGATCGAGCCCAGGTAGGCCACGCCTTCTATCCTCTGGAATTTCTGGTCCAGGTTGAGGCTCAGCTTGTCCGAACCGCCGGCGCCCGAGAGCTCCATCGCCCAGCGGCCCGAAACGTTTGCCGGCACGATCCACAGGTAGACGCGCCTGCCGTCCACGTCGGAGGACTCGTCCGGCTCCCAGTCCTCCATGTTGAAGGCGTGGGTCACGACGCGGGTTCCCGGCCGCATAGCGAGGATCTGCGGGCGCAACTTCATGTTGAGGGACGGCAGAAGATACATCGTGAGCACGGTCGCCTGGGTGAAATCGCTGACGAAGATATCGCCCTGGACGATCTGCGCCTTGCCCCCGACCCCGGCGGCCTGCGCATTGCGCTGGGCAAGCGCAGCCATGTCGGGGTTGTATTCGATTCCGGTCGAGCGCGCGCCGAATTTTTTCGCGGCGGCGATGGCGATCTTGCCGTCGCCGGCGCCCAGATCGATCACGTAGTCCTCGGGCTTCGTCTGAGCCATGTTGAGCATGCGCTCAACGACTTCGTCCGGCGTCGGCACCCACACCACGTCCTTGCCCTGTTGGCCTACGTGGGGCTTGAAATCCTTTTGTTGGGCGTACGCGGCGGTCGCTGCGGCGAGCACGGCCGCGGCGAGCACCGACAAGATGCCCTTTGGAATTGCACGAAGCATATGGTCCTCTTTCTGGTTGGGTGGGAATCGCGCGGGAAAAGACGAAACGGCCAACACCGCGCGGACGAGATTTATTCCGTATTTTACAGCGCCTCCGCGGCGTGGTCGGCGAGGCGCGAGCGCTCGCCCCGCTGGAGAGTGACGTGACCCGAATGCGACCAGCCCTTCATGCGGTCGACGACGTACGTCAATCCCGAGCTGCCCTCCGTGAGGTAAGGCGTGTCGATCTGCGCGATATTGCCCAGGCACACCACTTTCGCGCCGGGGCCGGCACGGGTGATCAGGGTCTTCATCTGCTTGGGAGTCAGGTTCTGGGCCTCATCGATGATGAGATACTTGTTGATGAAGGTGCGGCCGCGCATGAAATTGAGCGACTTGATCTTGATTCTCGAACGCATCAGGTCGCGCGTGGCGGCGCGGCCCCAGTCGCCCGCCTCGTCGTCGGTCTTGTTGAGAACGTCGAGATTGTCCTCGAGCGCTCCCATCCAGGGCGTCATCTTTTCTTCCTCGGTGCCGGGAAGGAAACCGATGTCCTCGCCGACGGGCACGGTGACCCGGGTCATGATGATCTCGGAGTAATTCTTCGTCTCGAGCGTCTGCATAAGCCCGGCCGCGAGCGTGAGCAGCGTCTTGCCGGTTCCCGCCTGGCCGAGGAGGGTCACGAAGTCGATTTCCGGATTCATGAGCAGATTGAGCGCGAAGTTCTGCTCGCGGTTGCGCGCCGTGATGCCCCAGACGTTGTTCTTGTTGTGGGTGTAGTCGCGCACGGTCTCGAGAACCGCGGTCCGCCCCGAGATTTCCTTGACCGCGGCGAGAAGCGGCCGCTCGCCGTCCTGGTAGAGGAACTCGTTCAGGAGCAGCTTCTGGCAGAGCGGCCCGCGGATGCGATAGTAGGTGCGGCCGTCGCGTTTCCACGACTCGATGTCCCGGCCGTGGTGATCCCAGAAATCCGCGGGCAGCTCGCGGACTCCGGTGTAGAGGAGGTCCGTGTCCTCGAGCACCTTGTCGGTGAAGTAGTCCTCCACGGTCAGGCCCAGCGCCCGGGCCTTGATGCGCATGTTGATGTCTTTCGACACCAGGGTGACCTGGCGTCCGGGATCGCGCTTTTGCAGGTAGATCACCACGCCGATGATGTGGTTGTCGGTCTTGCCGATCGGCAGATTGGCGGGAATGTGGCCGTTGATCGCCTCGGTCTGCAGGTAGAGACGCCCTCTCGCGTTGTCGGCTTCGTGGCGCGCGAGCGGAATCCCATCCGCTATGGGTCCCTTGGCGTGGCTGACGATGTCGTCCAGGAAGCGGCTCGCCTGGCGCGCGTTGCGGGCGATTTCCGAGATGCCGCTCTTGTTGTTGTCGAGCTCCTCGAGGGTCATGATCGGCAGGAACACGTCGTGCTCCTCGAACCGGAACAGGCTGGTCGGGTCGTGCATCAGCACGTTGGTGTCCAGGACGAAGAGCTTCGTGGCGGACGATCGGGATTGCGCGCGGGGGCGGCGGGAGGGCACGGATTTGCGCGAAGCTTCGGCTGCGGAACCGGCTTGCTGCTCAGACGGCTTTAACAAAATCGAGCACCTCCTGCGCGTGACCGGGAACTTTGACTCCGCGCCACTCGCGCCGGAGAACGCGGTCGCGATCGAGCACGAAGGTGCTGCGCTCGATGCCCCGTACCTTTTTCCCGTATAGGTTCTTCATTTTCATCACCCCGAACTGGCCGCAGACTTTCTCGGTCTCGTCGGAGAGCAGCTCGAAGGGAAAGCCCATCTTGGCCTTGAAATTCTCGTGCGACTTGAGGCTGTCGCGCGAGATTCCGGCTATCGAACATCCCGCCTTCTGGAACTGGGGGTAGAGATCGCGAAATTGCGCGCCTTCCGTGGTGCAGCCCGGAGTGTTGTCCTTGGGGTAGAAATAGAGGACCAGCAGCTTGGATTTGACCGCCGAGAGCCGGAACTCCTTGCCGCCGGTGGCGGGCAGCACGAAGTCGCTCACTGCTTTGTTGGCCATCCCGAGTCGGCACCCTTATAGGCGCCATTGTCGCCCGAATTCAGAAGCGAACGCAACCAGGTATTTTTCGGCGGCTCATGTAAGAAATTTTACAAGCTCCCCCAACAATTCCACCGGCGCTTCCTCCGGGATGTAGTGGCCGCAATCCAGGGCTCGCCCCTGGACGGTCTCGGCCCGCTCGGCCCAGTCGGCGAGGGGGGAGAAGCAGCGCGCTATCGTTCCGTGCTTGCCCCACAGAACGAGCAGCGGCGCCGCGAGCTTGCGTGAGAGGTCGGCCTCGTCGTGCGTGAGATCGATCGATTCGGCCGCGCGGTAATCCTCGCAGCTCGCGTGGATCGCCGCCGGATCGCGGAAACATCGCCGGTACTCGGCGAGCGCCTCGGGCGCGAACGCCTTCAGGCCCGCGTGGCGGGTGCCGATGTGACTCTCGAGGTAGAAATCCGGACTGGCGCCGATCAGCGTTTCGGGGATCGGCTCCGGCCGCAGCAGGAAGAACCAGTGGTAATAGGCCTTGGCGAACTCGCGGGAGACCCGGGCGTACATCGTGCGCGTTGGAATGATGTCGAGCACGGCGAGCTTTTCCACCGAAGCTGGATGGTCCAGGGCCATTCGATGCGCGACTCGCCCTCCGCGGTCGTGGCCGACCACGAAGAACGCGTCATGACCCAGGGTTCGCATCGCCTCGACCTGGTCCTGGGCCATGGCGCGCTTGGAATAATTGGCATGGTCGGGCAACCCGTGGGGCTTTTCGCTGTCTCCGTAACCGCGAAGGTCCGCAGCCACCACGCTGAATCGCTTGGCGAGCTCAGGCGCGATCCGGTGCCAGATCGCGTGGGTCTGCGGATAGCCGTGTAAGAGGAGCAGGGGCGGGCCCACCCCGCCATGGACGAGGTTGATCGCCGCTCCGCTCGTCCTGATGCGCCTGCGCTTGAAGCCGGGAAAGAGATCCTTCATGAAAGAAATTCCTTGCCCTGCAACGCGAGCGATCCCGATCGTCCGGCGACGCTGCCGAACGCAATCTCGTTGCGCGGCAGGTTTCTCAAGTCGAGCGATTCGGCAAGGGTGCGCATCGACACCAGGTCGTAGCCCTGATTCTTCCACCCCGCGAGCATCGCCTCGAACGCCGGCGCGAGCTTTCCGCCTTCGAGCTCGGCGTGCAGCGTGTACACATGTCCCGCGGCGGGGCATTCCCGGGTGAGGTTGAGCACGTGGTCCGCGACGTTTTTTTTCGTGAGCCCGTTCGCGCCGATCAGCTCGTCCAGCGTCGGGAGCGTGGTCGGGAGCTGCGGGCAGGCGACGATCTCGGCCCGCCACACGGGAATGAAAGGGCCGCTCCCACGGGTGTCCGAGCAGTAGTCGAAGCCCAGGCGCTGCGTCAGGCGCAGCGCGTGCAGATTCGTCTGCCAGCCCGCCGCGCCGTGGGCCCGCGCGGGCTCCCCGAAGATCTCCTCGAAGCGCTCGCGCGAGAGGAGCATCTGGCGCTCGGTCCATCGGGCGTCCGCCCCAGGGACGCCGTCCTGCCATTTCACGTGATCCCAGGCGTGGATACCGACTTCGAAACCGGCGTCCCGCACCCCGCGCATCACGCCGGCGCAGCGGCGCCCGATGTCGGGACCGGGGAGTAGCGTTCCGTAGAGCAGCGTCGCCAATCCGTAGTGCGACAGAACCGAGGTGCGCGATGCCTTTCCGACGAAGCCGCGACGGAAAACGCGTTTGATCGCGCGGCCCGTGTGATCCGGACCGAGGCTGAAGAGGAAAGTGGCGCCGGCGCCGTGCTTTTTCAGCAGTTCGACCAGGCGCGGCACCCCTCGGCGGGTACCGTGGTAGGTATCGACGTCGACCTTGAGAGCGAGCTTCATTCGACCAGCCGTCGCGCTTCGGCGACGTGCGTCCGGTAGGCGTCGAAGATGAGCTTGAGCGCCTGCCGCATGTTGAAGCGCGGCTTCCAATCCAGATCGCTCGTGGACTGGGAGATCTTGGGGACGCGGTTCTGCACGTCCTGATAGCCCTTGCCGTAGTACTCCCCCGCGGTCGTCTTGACGAGCCTCACCTTCTTCGCGTTGGCTCGGTATTCGGGGTACTCCAGCGCGAGCTTCACCATCATGCCGGCGAGATCTCTGACCGAATAGTTGTTCTTCGGGTTGCCGATATTGTAGATTTTTCCGGTCGCGATTCCCTTGCGGTTCTCTATGATCTTCATCAGCGCGTCGATGCCGTCGTCTATGTAGGTAAACGCGCGCTTCTGTCTGCCGCCGTCCACGAGCTTGATCGGCTCTCCTCGGACGATATGGCCGAAGAACTGGGTGATCACCCGCGAGCTGCCTTCCTTGGAGGCGTTGAGATTGTCCAGTCCCGAACCGATCCAGTTGAACGGCCGGAACAGCGTGTAATCGAGCCCTTCCTTCATGCCGTAGGCGTGAATGACCCGGTCCATCAGCTGTTTCGCGCAAGCGTAGATCCAGCGCGGCTTGTTGATCGGGCCGTACACGAGCGGGGAAGCCTCCGGGTCGAACTCGCGGTCGGGGCACATTCCGTAGACCTCGGAGGTCGAGGGAAAAACCAGGTGCTTCCCGTGCCTGACGCATCCCCGCACGATCGGCAGATTCGCCTCGAAGTCGAGCTCGAAGACCTTGAGCGGTTCCTTGACGTAGATCGCAGGCGTTGCGATCGCGACCAGGGGCAGCACGGTGTCGCACTTGCGGACGTGATACTCGATCCATTCGTGGTTGATGGTGATGTCGCCTTCGAAAAAGCGGAAACGCTCGTGACCGAGGAGCTCCGCGATGCGATCGGTCTGCATATCCATGCCATAGACCTCCCAGTCGGTCCGGTCGATGATGCGCTTGGACAGGTGATGGCCGATGAAGCCGTTCACGCCGAGGATGAGGATTCTTTTCACCGTGACTCCCTAATGCAGCGGCAGCTTTCGATCGCCGATGCGGTTGGCTAATTCTTGCGCGGAGAGCGGCCGTCCGTCCAGTTCCAGCCCGAGGAGCTCCAGCACCTCTCCGTCGGCGCAGACCGCGTGGCAACGGCCGCCTTCCGCGCAGAGGAACGCGGCAGCCGGCGCGCCGCTCTTCTTCGCGCCCCTTCGCGTCCGCAACACCCGCAGCCGCATCCCTTCGACTTCGGTGAACGCGCCGGGGTAGGGCGGCGCGACCGCGCGGACCAGGTCGTGCACCCGTTTCGCCGGCACGCTCCAGTCGATACGGCCGTCCTCGGGCCGGCGGCCGCCGAAATAGCCGCCCTGGGAAAGGTCCTGCGCGCGAAGGACCGCGCTGCCGTCTACGAGTTTCGGCAGGCTGCGCCTGAGAACGCGCTCGGCCGCCCCCGCGACCTTTCCGAACACGTCGACCGCAAGCTCGTCGGGCAGGATGCCAACCGCTTCCTGGTCGACGATGCGTCCCGCGTCGGGCTTTTCCACCATCTCGTGCAAGGTCGCGCCGGTCTCGGTCTCCCCGTGGATGATCGCCCAGTTGACCGGCGCCCGCCCGCGGTACTTCGGAAGGAGCGACCCGTGCATGTTGAAGGAGCCGCGCCTC
>WNFF01001552.1_pt1 | contig 21600 bp, 18 predicted proteins | sample 5400441 | NCBI WGS metagenome assembly WNFF01 (sample SAMN13153345, study PRJNA577476) | soil metagenome | isolation source: 120 cm saprolite under Douglas fir tree site 2 hole 3 replicate 1 | place: USA:California | collected 2015-04-18
GAGCCTGGTGCATCGGGTCGATCCCGAGATGCTCTCGCAGATCGAGGTGGTGACCGACGCGCGCCGGCCGCTGCTCGCCTATGCCGCGCTGGTGCTGGAGAACCTGGTGCAGATCGCGCGGCCGAAGGACGTCGTCGTCTCGGCGCTCGGCGTGCGCGAGGGCCTGCTCTACTCGATGCTCGACGCCAAGGAGCGCGACCAGGATCCGCTGATCGCGGCGGCGAGCGAGCTCAACGTGCTGCGCTCGCGCTCGCCCGCGCATGGCGAGGAGTTGATCGCGTGGACCGACCGCTTCATGGCCTCGTCCGGGCTCGAGGAGACCGCGGAGGAGCGGCGGCTGCGCCACGCCGCGTGCCTGCTTGCCGACATCGGCTGGCGGGCGCATCCCGATTACCGCGGCGAGCAGTCGCTCAACATCATCGCCAATGCCGCCTTCGTCGCCGTCGACCATCCCGGCCGCACCTTCATCTCGCTCGCCGTGTTCTTCCGCCACGTCGGACTGGTCGACGAGGAACTCTCGCCGCGGCTGCGCGAGCTCGCCTCGACCCGGTTGCTCGACCGCGCGCGCGTGCTCGGGGCGGCGTTGCGCGTCGCCTATCTCGTCTCCGCCTCCACCACCGGCGTGCTGCCGCGCACCCCGATGCTGGTCGAGCGCGGCCGGCTGGTGCTGCGGTTCGAGAACGGCTTCAAGGCGCTCGCCGGCGAGCGCGTGTTCGTGCGGCTGCGGCAGCTTGCGCGCCTGATCGGGCGCGAGCCGGTGATGGAGGCGGAGTGATGGTGCGGACTGCCCGAGGCCGACCCGCGGGACGGCGGGAAGACTTTCTGCTCAGCGACGGTCAGGACTCGCAGGGACTTGACTGAATCCGTCTACTTCGTGGTTCAGCCTCGGAGTGACTCGCATTCCAGCGTCGTCGTGGGGCCGTTTTTCCGTCCTTATCTCATTTGAGCTCGGCAGACTTCGGTGGAAACAACAATGTGTAGCACGCGTCCACGAGGGCGGAACTCGGGTACGATTCGCCCGGGAGGGTTATCAACTCCTTGGGGAATTCGTCGCGGCGCTTCCACGTCTCGACCTTCGACAACGCGACTTTCTTCGCCTCGGCGTCAGGCAGTGCGCGGAACTTGTCGGCGCACACGGGGGCCAGCGCCGCTACGACCGCCAGCTCCGACCGCTCTCTCGCCATCTTGTCGGCGGTGCTGGCAAGCGACCAGCCACCCCAGTAAAAGCCGACAACGATCGTTGCGACGGCACCGGCGGCTGCTCCTTGCAACAGACGGTTCAGCGATTCCCCTTGCAGGATTGAAGGCAATTGCATGGCATTTCCTTTCGCCCGACATGTTTCGGAGCGAGGTCGCGGACACCCGGACGGGTTCCGATTTAGCAAGTTGAATTGGAGGGCGAACGCTTTGCGATGGCGTATCGATTATTGTCAGCCTACGCCTTTGTCCGTCCGGAGTCTACGACGCTGTCACGGGCCGGAATTCCGCTCTTCTGATGCCTGTACGGCGAGTGGTCCTTCGCTAGCGCCAGACTCCGGCGGAATGGCGCCCGCATCGCATGGGAGGGGGCCAGCGGTTGCACACTGCTCCTGTCCCGGCGTAGCGGACGCTGACCGCACTCTTTTTTTCACGATGTCAAACAGCCCGTCTCGTTCCCGCGACGCGGTGCGCCCGGGGTTTGAGACTTCCTTCGCCACCCGACGAGGGGTGGCGGAGCGCCGAGAGACGCGGGGTGCCATGACGCGGCACCCCGGCGTGCTCGTGACGCGGCACGCCAGGCGCTTGCGAGGCGCCTTGCGCCCCTCAGCGGAGGGACGCGCGCCTCTCGGCGCTCCACCGTGGCGATTTTCGGCCGGGGCCCGTGCTTCCATCTCCGGCATTTCCTCCGGATCCGTGCAGCGAGCTCCTCGCGGCCAGGTCATAGTGCCTGGCGGACGGGGTCCCGGACCTCCCGGGGCTGCGGTTACGAGCCGCCGCCGCGGGACGCCACGCCTTGCTCCGCCAACGGGACCGTCTCCGGAGACGCCCCTCGATGAGCGAGGCTGATGCGACTCGTAGCATAGATGCGATACAAAGTCAAGTAACATATTCGTGATGTAGTCATCCACGAGCCGCGCCTAAACCGGGCCTGGACACCGTGCGATCGTGTCGATGCTTATGCCAATGGCTTGGGCCCTATCGTGCCGGCAGCACCGGCAGCAGGAGATAGGACTGGTGCGCTCCGCCGGTGTGCAGCGTGTTGGTGCCGCCGAACACCTCCGGCGGACGGTCGGTCGGGTCGTCGTGGGTGAACCAGGCGACGCCCCGCAGCGCCCCGGTCGCGCCCGGCCGCTCGAAGTCCTTGCCCTGGATCGTCAGCGTGAGGCGCGATCCTTGCGGCAGCGCGAGGCCCATCGGCCAGATCTCGAGATCAACCGGGTAGATCGCGCCGGGAGTGAGCGGCTCCCGCTCGTCGTGCGGATAGAACGGAAGGTATTCGGTCGAGCGCCGCGGGTCGGTCTTGCGCTGGGAGACCCGCAGCCAGCCCTGGGTGACCGGACATTTCGGCTCCGGCGCGCCGATGAAGGTCATTTCCCGGCCTTGCGGGTCGAAGGCGCAGACCGTGGCGAAAATATCCATGTCGCGCGTGCTCGACGAGACGAAGAGCCTGGCTTTGACCGGGCCGACGATCTCGACGTCCTGCGCGAACGGCGCGGTCGAGAAGGTCGCGCCCTCGCTCAGCGCCGGATAGCTCGCGCTCGCCGCCTGCCGCGGCTCCGCGGGAGCGAGCGTCCTCTGCGCCGCATCGAGGAAGAACCGGCTCCACTGCGTCTGCGGCAGCGGCCACGCAGTAGCGCGCGCCGTCCGCTTGACGGTGTCGCCGGGCCCGCGGATTTCGACCTCGAGGCGCGGCTCGTCTTCCCAGCCGTTGGCGATGCCCTTGAGGTAGCGGTCGAAGAACCGCTTCTGCAGGGCGACGTTCTTCGGCTGCAGGAAGGTGTGGAAATAAGAGGCCGACTGCACCTTGAGCCATTTCTCGCGCGTGGCGAGCCCCATGAATCCGCGGATCGTCCCGCGCAGATGCAGCCCGAGCCCGCCCCAATTCGCGATCACCAGCGCGGGATGGTCGATCTTGGAGAGATCGGGGGTCCGCTCGCGGTAGAAATCGTCGTTGAGCGGGTGCGCGAGAACGTCGGCGAGATAGTCGGCGCGGTTGGCCTTAAGCTCCGCCGGCGAGAGGGTTGCGGGCCCGGTCACCCGCTCGCCGGTATAGATGTCGCGGCAGTCGGTGTCGGGATTGCCGTGCTGATTGCGGAGCACGCTGCGGTTCCACCAGCGCCGGAGAAATCCGGCGGCAAAGATGCCGTCCTGACGGGTGCGGTCGCGGTAGAAGTCGTAGGTGCCCTGCCAGGGCAGGATGGCGGCAAGGTGCGGCGGCCGCATCGCCGCCACGAACCATTGCCCGGCCGCGTAGTACGAGATGCCGATGAGCCCGACCTTGCCGCTGCTCCAGGGCTGCGTGCCGGCCCATTCGATGGCGTCGCAGAAGTCGCGAAATTCCGCCGGCGAGTTCGGATCGAGACGGCCCGGCGACTTGCCGGCGCCGCGCGAGTCGACGTTGACGACGACGTAGCCATCCGGCACCCACATTTCCGGATCCGGCCGCTCGAACACGAGATGCTTGCAGGAGGAGGCCGCGAGGATTTCCGGATAGGTCTCGTTCAGGCGATCCCAGGCCTCGGCCATGAACTGGCGCAGCGGCACGTCCTTGCCGTACGGCCCGAACGTCATGAGCACGGGAAAGCGTCCGTCGGATCGCGGCCGGAACACGTTGGCGCGCAGGACCGCCCCGTCGCGCATCGGCACGGGCGCGTTCTGCTCGAGCAGCATCTCGTGACGCGCGGTCATCGTTTCCTCCCCAGCGCGGTGTCCGGTGATTAGCGTAACGTACGGTCCGCGTCGTGGTCGTTATGATAGGCATTGCGTGATTTGGGTAATTAAAGCGATTTCCGGTCACGTGGAATCGGAGCACAATCCCGCTCGTCCCCGTGCGGGGGTCCCCATCGCGCAAGCGCGGTGGAGTGCCCCGTTGCGGGGACCCATATGTGGACGCGGTCCTGGATACCCGCTTTGCGCGGGAATGAGCGAATGAAGTGTCGCACGGACACGTATGGCGCTTCGGGGGAGGGATGTCATGAGAAAGCTACTTGTTTCATTTGCTCTCGTTACGCTGGCAGGCATCGGCCCTGCCATCGGGCAGAGCTATCCCGCTCGCTACCTCACGATCATCGTTCCGTTCACCGCCGGCAGCCCGGTCGATACGATCAGCCGGATTCTCGCCCCGGGGATGTCGCGACTTTTGGGCCAGCAGGTCGTCGTGGAGAACGTGACCGGGGCCGGCGGCACGACCGGGGTGACGCGCGCGGCCAAAGCGGCGCCGGACGGCTACACGCTAGTGATCGCCTCGACCGGCACGCACGCCGGCGCCGCGGCGCTCTATCCGAACCTCCCCTATGACCCGGCCGACAGTTTCGAGAGCATCGGCTTCATCGGCTCGACGCCGGTCGCCCTGGTCGCCCGCAAAAACTTTCCGCCCAACACGCTGCAGGAAGTGATCACGTATCTGCGCGCCAAACAGAAAACCGCAACCTTGGCCCACGGCGGCATCGGATCGATCAGCCACATCTTCTGCACCTACTTCCAGACCTTGATCGGCGTGAGGACGGTAGGGGTGCCGTTCCGCGGACTTTCGGATTCGACGCAAGCCCTGCTCACGGGTCAGGTCGACTACAGCTGCAACCAGGCTCCGCTTACCGTGGAGCACGTGAGCGCGGGAACCCTGAAGGCATACGCCATCACCAGCGAGAAACGCTCTGCGATGATGCCCGATCTCCCGACCGCGGCCGAGGCCGGCCTGCCGGCCTTCACGCTCGGCGCCTGGTCGGCATTCCAATTCCCGAAAGGAACGCCGGAAGCGATCGTGAAGAAGACAAACGAGGCGCTCTCGAAAACGCTCGACGAGGAGGAGACGCGCCAGCGCTTCGCCTCGCTCGGCATCGAGATCGCTCCGGGCGACAAGCGCTCGCCCGCCTGGCTCGCGCCCTTCATCAAGAGCGAGGTTGCCCGCTGGAAACCCCTGTTGGAAGCGGAGGTGGCGCAGCAGAAGTAATGCCAACGGCACTGCCTCTCGACCCGTCATGCCTGGGCTTGACCCCATGGCGCTCTCCACTCCGTCATGCGCGGGCTTGACCCGCGCATCCATCTTCTTCGCGAGAAAGTTCTTACGAAGATTGGATGGATTGCCGGGTCAAGCCCGGCAATGACGAGAGGAGAATCAGGCTCTCACACCGTTTGTATAAGATCGCGCCAGAGCGCACTTGGTCGTGACAACTATTGCAGTCCGAACATCCGTTTTCCCGCGAACGGCACCTTCGCCCGCAAGATCTCTCCGTTGAGCGAATCCGTGACGTACAGTGTCTTCAGGTCGGCGCCGCCGAAGGCCATGTTGGTGAGAAATCGCTGGCCGCGGCCGACGATGAGATGGGTGGCAAGAAAGCTCGGATCGAAGCGCCAGACGCCGACGCCGATGTGGCATACCAAGATTCCGTCCTCCGCATCCATCTCCAATCCATCGGGCCCGGCATGACCTCCCGACAATTGGATGGCGACGCCGGTCTTCGAGGGCTGGCCATCGGCCATCAACGGCAGCCGCCAGATCTGCTGCGATCTCGTCACCGCCACGTAGACCTGGTTTTCCTTGTTGTTCAACGTGATCCCGTTGGGGCTCGGAACATTCACAGCGAGCTTCTCGAGGCTGCCATCGGCACGATAACGGAACACGCGTCCGCTCGGATCGGTGATTCCGGTTTGTCCCTGATCGGTGAAGTACAGGTCTCCCCGTGAAGAGAAGTGAAGATCGTTCAACCCCTTGAAGCCTTCGCTGTACGCCGTCTCCAAGATCGGCTCGATCGCGCCGGTCGAGACGTCGAGTCCCATGAGCCCGCGTTTGTAGTCGGCGATGAAAGCACGCCCGTCCTTGTGCAGCTTGAGCCCGTTCGGCCATCCATCGTATTCGACAACGCGAGTCCATGTGCCCTCGGGACTGATGCGGAAGACGCGACCGAAAGGTATGTCGACGACGAACAAATTGCCGTTGCGGTCGAACGACGGCCCCTCCAGGAAGCACTCGACTTCCTGGCCGTGACGATTGTGATCGGACCATTGCGTTCGCCGGCGCTTTCGGAACTCGGCTGGAACAGACGTGAATGTTTCGGCTTCGATGATCTCGAGCTTCTGAAACGGATTGAACATCGCCGGATTCCTTTGAAGGTCGACGACCACGATAGCTGCTCCAGCCCATGTTGTCAGCACGAAGTGCCCTCGACGGAGAAGAGGAGCCATCATCAAGGCTGCTTAAATTCCAACCCGGCAAGGCAGCCTACTATATGCTACACATGCAGACGTTGAGCTGGTCCGCGAGCTGCCAATGCTCTCGGAGGATGGCACATGATCAGACGATTTCTTGTTATCCTGTTCGCCGCGTCATTGCAGACCATCGGCGTTGCCGCAGCGGAGACTTATCCGTCGCGGCCGATCACGCTGATCGTGCCGTTTGCTCCGGGCGGGCTGGCAGACGTGACCGGGCGCATCGTGGCCGAGGGCATGCGAGCTTCGCTCGGTCAATCCATCATCATCGAGAATGTCGGTGGCGCGAACGGCAGCATCGGTACCGGCCGGGTCGCCCGCGCGGCGCCCGACGGGTATACCCTGGCCCTCGGCATCTGGAACACGCACGTCGGGAACGGCGCTACCTACGCGCTTCAATACGACGTCGTGAAGGATTTCGAGCCCATCGCGTTGCTCGCGGATGCTCCGCTACTGCTCGTGGCAAAGAAGGCCATGCCGGCGAATGACCTGAAGGAATTGATCGCCTGGCTCAAGGCGAACCCCGACAAGGCATCGATGGGAACCGTCGGCGCCGGCAGCCCGGGCCATCTCCTCAGCCTCTTGCTGCAACAGAAAACAGGCACGCGCTTCGGGTTGGTAGCCTATCGCGGCGCCGGCCCGCAGACGCAGGACCTCGTGGCGGGGCAGATCGACATGGGGTTTGCCAATCCGGCGACCGGGCTGCCGCACGTGCGGGCCGGCACGATAAAAGCCTTCGCCGTGACGGCCAAGAACCGCTTGGCGGTAGCGCCCGACATCCCGTCGGTGGACGAGGCGGGATTGCCGGGGCTCTACTTCTCACTGTGGGCGGCGCTATTCGCTCCGCGAGGCACGCCGAATGACATCGTCGCCGCGCTCAATTCCGCCGCCGTGAGCACATTGGGCGATCCAACCCTTCGCCAGAAACTCACCGGCCAGGGCTTGGAGATTCCACCGCGCGAGCAACAGACCCCGGAGGCGCTCGCCGCCTACCAAAAGGCCGAGATCGAGAAGTGGTGGCCGATCATCAAGGCGGCCGGCATCAAGGCGGAATAAGCACCACCTTTACGTCATGGCCGGGCTTGTCCCGGCCATCCACGTCTTTGCGGCGTCAATGAAAGGAAGACGTGGATGCCCGGCACAAGGCCGGGCATGACGCGTCAATCCTTGTAAATGTTGGTATAAGCTCTTTTCGTTGGCAGCTCGGAGAGAGAACGCGATGAAACGCCGTCGGTTTCTGCAGCTCGCCGTGGGGGCCGCCGCTCTACCGGCGGTGTCGCGCATGGCGAAGGCGCAATCCTACCCGGCGCGGCCGGTGCGGGTGATCGTTCCGTTCGCGCCCGGCGGTCCGACCGACGTCTTTGCCCGCCTGATGGCGCAAAAATTGTCCGAGCAGGCGGGAGCGCAGTTCTACGTCGAGAACATCGCCGGCGCCGGCGGCAATATCGGGGCAGGCCGGGCGGCGCAGGCGGCGCCCGACGGCTACACCATGCTCGTCAACGGGGCGAACTTCGTGGTCAATCCCGCGCTCTACCGCCACGTGCCGTACGATCCCGCCAAGGACTTCGACCCGGTCACGCTCGCCGTGACCGCCGCGGTGGTGCTCACGGTCCACCCCTCGCTGCCGGCGCGCACGGTCAAGGAGCTCGTCGACCTCGTCAAAGCAAACCCCGGCCGATACAACTACGCTTCGCCAGGGGCCGGCACGCCGCCTCATCTGGTCGGCGAATTGTTCCGGCTGTCGCTCGGTCTCGATCTCGTGCACGTCCCGTTCAACGGCGGGGGCCTCGCGATCGGCTCGGCGGTCGCGGGCCACACGCCGATCTCGTTCGGCTCGATGGCGCCCGCCATCCCCCTTGTGAAGGACGGCAAGCTCCATGCGCTTGCGGTCTCGACCAAGACGCGCTCGCAGGCGCTGCCCGATACCCCCACCATGGCGGAGGCCGGCTTTCCCGAGATCGCGGGCGAGTCATGGTTCGCCGTCGTCGTGCCGGCGGGTACTCCAAAGGACGTCGTCGCGCTGCTCCATCGCGAGATCGTGGATGTGATGGCGCTGCCGGACATGAAGGAACGGCTGGCGACGCTCGGCTACGAGGTGGTCGGCAGCACGCCGGAGGAATGCGCCGCCCAATTCAAGACGGATACCGCGCGATGGGGAAAAGTCATTCAAGCGGCGGGCATCAAGGCGGAGTAGGGCCCCGCCCGCACTCAGAGAGGCAGCGCCATGAAACTTCCGCGTCGTCGATTTCTGCAGGTCGCAGCGGGTGCTGCCGCGCTCCCGGCCACATCGCCGATCGCACGGGCGCAAGCTTATCCATCGCGACCCGTCACCATCGTGGTGCCGTTCCCGGCGGCAGGGCCGTCCGACGTGCTCGCACGCATCCTCGGCGAGCCCATGCGGGTATCGCTCGGGCAACCGGTGATCATCGAAAACGTCACCGGCGCGGCGGGTAGCATCGCCGTCGGCCGGGTCGCGCGCGCGGCGCCCGACGGCTACACGCTCATCCTGGGAAATTCGGGCACTCACGTCGTCAACGGCGCAATTTACGCGCTCCCGTACGATCTCGTGAAGGATTTCGAGCCGGTGTCGCTGCTGCCGAGCAATCATCAATTGCTCATCGCAAAAAATGCCATACCGGCGAAGAATTTGAAGGAGCTGATTCCTTGGCTCAAGGCGAACGCGTCGACCGTCACGGTCGGGACCGCCGGCCCCGGCAGCCCGTCGCACCTCACCGCCGTTTATTTTCAGAACGCCCTCGCCGCCCGATTCCAGCTCGTGCCCTATCGCGGCACCCCCCAGGTGCTGCAGGACTTGGTCGCCGGCCAAATCGATCTCGTTTTCGATCAGGCCTCGAGCTCCTTGCCGCAGGTGCGTAACGGAAAGCTCAAGACCTATGGGGTTACCGCAAAAGCCCGGTTGGCGTCGGCTCCCGACATTCCGACGATCGACGAAGCTGGACTGCCGGGGTTCTATGCCGCGATCTGGTTTGGACTGTGGGCGCCAAAGCGTACGCCCGGCGATGTCGTGAGCAAGCTCAATTCCGCGGCCGTCGATGCATTGGCCGACCCGGCGGTGCGGGCGCGGCTCGCCGATCTCGGATCGGAGCTTCCGCCGCGCGAGCAGCAGACGTCCGCGGCGCTGGGCGCGCTGCAGAAGGCCGAAATCGAGAAGTGGTGGCCGATCATCAAGGCGGCCAACATCAAGGGGGAATGAGCCGCCTCGTCGCCGGCAATTCAGGAGGGAACGCCATGAAACTTGCCCGTAGACAATTCCTGCATCTGGCGGCGGGTGCTGCGGTGCTCCCCGCTTCCGTGAGCGCGCAGGCCTATCCGTCGCGTCCGGTGAAAATCATCGTCGGCCAGGCGGCGGGCAGCGCGTCCGACATCGTCGCGCGTCTGGTCGCGCAATTCCTGTCGGAAAAGCTTGGCCAGCAATTCCTCGTCGAGGTCCGGCCGGGCGCCGCCGGCAACATCGCAACCGAAGCCGTGACCCACATGCCGCCCGACGGCTACACGCTGCTGCTGGTGAACTCGCAGAACGCGATCAACGTCGCGCTCTACGAGAAGCTCAGCTTCGATTTTGTCCGCGACATCGCGCCGGTCGGGAGGGTCGAGAGCGTTCCGCTGGTCATGGAGGTCCATCCCTCGGTGCCGGCCAAGACCGTCCCCGAGCTCATCGCCTACGCCAAGGCCAATCCCGGCAGGCTGAACATGGCCTCGGCCGGCACCGGCGGCCCGCAGCATATCGCGGGAGAGCTGTTCAAGTTCATGGCCGGCGTGGACCTGACGCACATCCCCTACAAGGGCTCGACGCCGGCGGTGACCGATCTCGTGGCGGGCCAGGTGCAGGTGATGTTCGACGTTACGCCGACCGCACTGCCGCAGATCAAGGCCGGAAAGCTCCGGCCGTTGGGCGTGACGACGACAGAGCGGCTTCCATTCCTGCCGGACGTGCCGACGATCGGCAACTTCCTCAAGGGCTACGAGGCGGCTGGCTGGATCGGTTTCGGCGTCCCCAAGGGCACGCCGCCTGAGATCATCGCGACGCTCAACAAGCAGACCAACGCGGCGGTGCGCGACCCGAACATCAAGCAACGGTTCGCTGATCTCGGCGCCGTGGCGGTGCCGCCGAACTCGCCGGATGAGTTCGCCAAGTTCATCGCCGAAAATATCGACAAATGGACCAAGGTGATCAAGTTCGCGGGCATCAAGCCGCAGTGATCCGGGGCACGTTCCGACGTTCCAGAACGTTTCGTTCCGCGACTGCGATCATCGGCAGCGAGGCAGATATCCGTTCGACGCTATTTCAATTCATGATCGGCTTGCCGTCATAACCGAGCAGAAGGGCGACGGCGCGGCTGCTTGGCGCAAACGGGGCGGCATTCGACCACTCCCGGACGCCGGCACGCCGGACGCCTTGACGGCAGTCGAGGCGGGCGCGAGACTCCCGGAGAAATCCAAAATATGCGCCGATGCCCGCCGGGCGTCGGGCGCGAGAAGACGGAGGAGACCATGTCGAGACGCCGTGACGATCAGCCCGCCATCGGCCGCCGCAACTTCCTCAAGGGCGCGACCCTTGCCGGCGCCGCGGCGCTGACCGAGCCGGTCGCCGCCAATGCGGTGCCGGCGGCGCCGCAGGGCAAGCTCCTTAAGGCCGCGGTGCCGGGGCCGCGGCAGATGGCGCTCGAGACGCAGCCGCCGTCGAAGGATCCGGTCAACCAGAGCTCGAGCGGCGGCGACTTCATGGTCGACGTGTTCAAGACCCTCGACATCGAATATCTGTCGATGAATTGCGCCTCGAGCTTCCGCGGCCTGCACGAGGCGGTGGTCAATTACGGCAACAACAGCAAGCCCGAGATCGTCAATTGCCCGCATGAGGACATCGCCGTCCACATGGCGCAGGGCTATGCCAAGATCACGGGCAAGCCGATGGCCATGATCTGCCACGGCGTGGTCGGGCTGCAGCACGCGACCATGGCGATGTACAACGCCTGGTGCGACCGGGTGCCGGTCATCGTCATGGGCGGCAATATCGTCGAAGCCAACAAGCGCGCGCCCGGCGCGGAATGGGTGCACTCGGCGATCGATCCGGCGGCGATCGTGCGCGATTACGTCAAGTGGGACGACCAGCCGACCTCGCTGCAGCATTTCGCGGAATCGGCGGTGCGCGCCTACAAGGTGGCGATGACGCCGCCGATGGGGCCGGTGATGCTCTCGCTCGACGCCGAGCTGCAGGAGAACCCGATCTCGGAGGTCGAGAGCCTGCGCATCCCGAAGCTCGCGCGGGTGATCCCGCCGCAAGGCGACGCCGGTGCGCTGGCGGAAGTCGCCAGGCTCCTGGTCGCGGCCGAGAGCCCGGTGATCATCTGCGACCGGTTCGCCCGCACGAGCGCGGGCATGGCGCGGCTCGTCGAGCTCGCCGAGACGCTGCAATGCCCGGTGGTCGACAATTACGGCCGCATGAACTTCCCGTCGCGGCACCCGCTCAACCACAGCTTCCGCCGCGGCACCGTGATCCCCCAGGCCGACGTCGTCCTGGCGCTCGAGATGAACGACGTGTGGGGCGCGCTCAACGCGTTCAGCGACCGCATCGTGCGCACCTCGCGGCCGGTCACCAAGAAGGGCGCCAAGATCGTGACCCTCGGCACCCGCGACCTCTACCTCAAGTCCAACTACCAGGATTTCGGCCGCTACCAGGACGTCGACCTCGCGATCGCCGGCGACGGCGAGGCCTCGCTGCCCGCGCTCACCGAGGCGGTCAAGCGGCTCCTCGACGGCGGCCGCAAGTCCGCCTTCGATGCCCGCGGCAAGACGCTCGCGGCGGCGCGGCTCAAAATGATCGAGCAGGCGAAGGCGGACGCGACGCTGGGCTGGGACGCGAGCCCGATCACCACCGCGCGCATGTGCGCGGAGGTCCATGCCCAGATCAAGGACGAGGACTGGTCGCTGGTCGGCACCGCGATCCGGCTCACCTGGCCGCACCGGCTGTGGAGCTTCGACAAGCCGTATCGCTGGAACGGCGTCTCCGGCGGCGCCGGCGTCGGCTACAACCTTCCGGCTTCGCTCGGGGCCGCGCTCGCCAACAAGCCGCACGGCCGGTTCACGCTCGCCTTCGGCGGCGACGGCGATTTCATGTTCAATCCGGGCGCGCTGTGGACCGCCGCGCACCACAAGATTCCGATCCTGTACGTGGTGCACAACAACCGCGCCTATCACCAGGAATACATGTACCTGCAGGCGATGGCCGCCCGCCACGGCCGCGGCATCGAGAAGGCCGACATCGGCACCACGATCAAGGATCCGAACGTCGACTTTGCCACGGTGGCGCGCGGCATGGGCGCGCACGGCGAGGGCCCGATCACCGATCCGAACGAGCTCGCGGGGGCGCTCAAGCGCGCCATCGCCGCCGTGAAGGAAGGCCAGCCGGCGCTGGTCGACGTCGTCACCGATCCGCGCTGAGGAGGGTGGCGATGAATCGGCTTGTGAATCGGTTTGTGCGTCTTGCGGCCTGCGCCGCGGCGGCGTGCATCGTGTGCGGTTCCGGGGCATTGGCGCAAGACGCGCCCCCCGGGGACGTGGCCAACGGCAAGCGCGTCTATCTCGCGACCGGTTGCTTCACCTGCCATGGACGCGCTGGTCAGGGCGGCGCCTATAACGGGCCGGCCCCGCACCTCGCCAAGACGGAAATGCCGTACGAGGGGTTCAAGATGCAGACGCGCAATCCCGCGAAAGACATGCCGGCCTATTCGGACGCCGTGATGTCCGACCAGGAGATCGCCGACATCTACGCCTTCGTGCAGTCGCTGCCCGGCCGGCGCGAGGTCAAGGACATCACGATCCTGCGGGATTGAGGCGGCGCCGTGCAGCTACCGCCGTAGCCCGGATGAGCGCAGCGACATCCGGGGTTCATGCCGCGCGGTGAGATCGCCCGGCATTTCGCTACGCTCATGCGGGCTACGGGCCACACCCGTTCGCGCCATGGTCAGTACAGCACCACGCTGCGGATGCTCTTGCCCGCGTTCATCAGGTCGAATCCCCTGTTGATGTCCGTGAGCGGCAGGGTGTGCGTGATCATCGGATCGATCCTGATCTTGCCCTCCATGTACCAGTCGACGATTTTCGGCACGTCGGTGCGGCCGCGCGCGCCGCCGAAGGCGGTGCCTTTCCAGACCCGGCCGGTGACCAGCTGGAACGGCCGGGTCGCGATCTCGGCGCCGGCCGGCGCGACGCCGATGATGATCGACTGGCCCCAGCCGCGATGGCAGGCCTCCAGCGCCTGGCGCATCACCGCGACGTTGCCGGTGCAGTCGAAGGTGTAGTCGGCGCCGCCGATCCGGTCGGCGCCGCGCTTGGTCATGTCGACGAGGTGGGGGACGAGCTCGCCGCGAAGCTCCTTCGGATTGACGAAATGCGTCATGCCGAAGCGCTCGCCCCATTCTTTCTTGGCGTCGTTGACGTCGACGCCGATGATCATGTCGGCGCCGGCGAGCCGGAGCCCCTGGACGACGTTGAGGCCGATGCCGCCGAGCCCGAACACCACCGCGGTCGCCCCCGCCTCGACCTTGGCGGTGTTGAGCACCGCGCCGATCCCGGTGGTGACGCCGCAGCCGATGTAGCAGACCTTGTCGAAGGGCGCGTCCTCGCGAATTTTTGCGACGGCGATCTCCGGCAGCACCGTGAAATTCGAGAACGTCGAGGTGCCCATGTAATGGTGGAGCTTCCTGCCGTCGAGCGAGAAGCGCGAGCTGCCGTCCGGCATCACCCCTTGGCCCTGGGTGGCGCGGATGGCGGTGCACAGGTTGGTCTTGCGCGAGAGGCAGGACGGGCATTGCCGGCATTCCGGGATGTAGAGCGGAATGACGTGGTCGCCCGTCTTCACGCTCGTGACGCCGGGACCGACGTCGACGACGATGCCGGCGCCCTCGTGGCCGAGGATCGCCGGGAACAGCCCTTCGGGATCGGCGCCGGAGAGCGTGAACTCGTCGGTGTGGCAGATGCCCGTCGCCTTCACCTCGACCAGCACCTCGCCGGCTTTCGGCCCGTCGAGATCGACCTCGGTCACCGTGAGCGGCTTGCCCTTGTCCAAGGCGACGGCAGCGCGGCTTTTCATGGCAGTTCTTCTCCTCGGCGCAAATTCCAAAGTTCGAATCCTATCCGGTGTCATTCCGGGGCGCCGCGAAGCGGCGAGCCCGGAATCCATAACCCGCGGCCGGTGGATATGAATTCCGGGCTCCCTCGCTGCGCTCGGGCCCCGGAATGACGGCCTGGTTGGGCGCATTCAGCTTCCTGCTAAAGCGGAATGCGCTCCAGCGCGATCAGGCGATCGCGTCGGCGCCGCCGATCGGCGTGCGGCCGGGGCGTCGCGCCGCCTGCGCTTCCTCCTCGAGCTTGCGCTGGATGATGCGCCGCGCGGCGAGGCCGGCGCGGTCGAAGGCGAGGCTGACCAGCGGCGTGCCCGACGGGTCGCCGTCGATCAGGAGCTGCTGCTGCTCGACGATGCGGGCGTCCTCGGCGAAGGCGACGTCGGTCATGTCCTTGTAGATTTTCGACACGTAGCTGTCCTCGAGCCCCCAGGAGCGCACCGTCGACCAGAAATAATGGGTGGTGCGCTCGGTCTCCGGCGTGAAGCTGTTGAGCACGATGTGGGTCGGCGTGCCGAACGGCACCTCGCTGCCGGCCTCGCGGGCGCCGAGCGTGATGCGCGCATAGACCGGCGGCCGGAACTCGAGGAATTGCCAGCGGTCGATCTTGCCGTGGAGATCGCGGGCGGCGCGGTAGATCGGCGCGGTATCGACGTTGCGCATCAGCCGTTGCGCGCGCACGATGTCGCCGTCGATATCGACCTCGAGCGGGGTCTCGGTCACCCCGCCGCCGGCGAGCGTGGTCTTGTGCACGAACACGACGTGGGTCAGATCGAGGATGTTGTCGATCAGCAGCTGATAGTTGGCCTTGACGTGCAGCGTTCCGTGCACCCCGGTCCAGCCGGGCTTCGCGTTCTCGCCGAAGTCGGGGATCAGCGCCGGATCGGGGATCGCCGCGCCGAGCCAGACGAAGACCAGGCCGTGCAACTCGCGGGCCGGGAAGCTTCGCGCCCGGAAGCCGCGGCCGATGATCGCGTTGCCCGGCACGTGGGTGCAGGCGCCGTCGGCGGCGAAACGGATGCCGTGATAGCCGCACTGGATGTCGTTGCCGACGACTTCGCCGGACGAGAGCGGCGCCTTGCGGTGCGGACAGCGGTCGGTGAGCGCGGCCACCTTGCCGTCGCGGCCGCGGAAGATCACCATCGGCTCGTTGCAGATCGTGCGCGCGAGCGGCTTGCCGCCGAGCTCGGCCGAGGTCGCGGCGGTGTACCACTGATTGCGAAGGAATGCGGCCATCGGTCTGCTCCCGCCAGTCGCGCTCATGTTAGGGCGTCTTGTGCTCCGATCCTACCGGGCTTCGTGATGATCGACACGCGTGAGGCTGGCTCGGTCTGCTCCCTCTCCCCGTTCTTTACGGGGAGAGGGGTGGGGTGAGGGGCACCGCGCGTGTTCAACCGGGATGATTGTAATGGAAGCTCGATCTAATCCCCCCTCACCCCAACCCTCTCCCCGCAAGCGGGGAGAGGGGGCCCACCGAGTGTGCCGCAGGTTAAGCAGATCAGCCACAACAAGTCGGACGTCCGCCGTCTGATGTCACTCCCGCTCAAGCGCCACCACGCGGCCGCGCTCGATCGAGAGCGCGAGCCGGCCGCGCTTGAGCGCGAGCGCCTTCTCGCCGAACAGCTCCCGGCGCCAGCCATGGAGCGCCGGCACGTCGGCCGCGTCGTCGGCAGCGATGCGATCGAGGTCGTCGACGGTCGCGATCACCTTGGCGGCGACGCCGTGGCGCTCCGCGGTCATGCGCAACAGCACCTTGAGCAGCTCCACCGTGGCCTGGCCGTTGGCCGCCGGCCTCGGCCGCTCGAGCCGCGGCAGGCCCTTCGGATCGCGCGCGAGCCCGTGCTTGACCGCCTGGACGATCGCCTCGCCCCATTTCGAGCGCTCGAAGCCCCTGGGCAGCGAACGCAGGCCGCCGAGCCGCTCGATCGTGGTCGGCGCCTGGATCGCGATGTCGCCGATCACGTCGTCCTTGAGCACGCGGCCGCGCGGCACGTCGCGGGCCTGCGCCTCGCGCTCGCGCCAGGCCGCGACCTCGATCAGCACCGCCAGCTCCTTGGGCTTGCGCACCCGCGTCTTCAGGCGCTCCCAGGCGTGCTCGGGCTCGAAGCGATAGGTATCGGGAGAGGTGAGGACCTTCATCTCGTCGCGCATCCAGTCGTTGCGGCCGCGCTTCTCGAGATCGGCGGAGAGCTTGAGGTAGACGTCGCGCAGATGGGTGACGTCGGAGATCGCATAGGCGAGCTGCGCCTCGCTGAGCGGCCTTCGCGTCCAGTCGGTGAAGCGATGCGACTTGTCGAGATTGTCGCCGGTGATGCGCTGCACCAGCTGGTCGTAGGAGATCGAATCGCCGTAGCCCAGCACCATGGCCGCGACCTGGGTGTCGACGATGGGCGCGGGGATGATGCCGGCCTCGTGCCAGCAGATTTCGATGTCCTGGCGGGCGGCGTGAAAGACCTTGACCACGTTTGCGTCCGCCATCAGCGCGAAAAAGGCCGCGAGATCGACGCCATCGGCGAGCGCGTCGATGACCACGGCCTCGTCGGTGCTCGCCATCTGCGCGACACAGAGCTTGGGGTAATAGGTGCTCTCGCGCAGGAATTCGGTATCCACGGTCACGAACGGATGCCGCGCCATGCGGGCGCAGGCCTCCGCGAGCTTCCGGGTGGTCGTGATCGGCTGCATGGCGGCTAGATAGCGCAGACCGCTCGCTTTGTCAGGTGCGGCGTCCGAGGGGTAGGGTGGGCAAAGGCGCGAGCCGAATACTCGCCTCTCTCCACGCAAATGGTGAAGCGCCGTGCCCACGCGTCCCCTTGCCGTGTCGCCGATTCCGCGTGGGCACGGCGCACGCCATCGAGCTTGCGGCGCATTCCTCGATTATTCGGCGTGCGCCTTTGCCCACCCTACGGGCTGTGCCGCTCACGTGATGCCGCGCACCGGCGGCATGTGGATGAATTCCCAGGGCGAGGGCATCGGCCCGACCGGCACCTCGATCACGGTCGGGACGTCGCCGCGCTTGAAGGCGCGCTTGAGCGCGGCGCGCAGCTCCTGCGGGTCGCGGGCACGCTCGGCCGCGGCGCCGAAGCTTTCCGCATAGCGCACGAAATCCGGATTGGCGAGGTCGCTGGCGATGAGCCGGTTGCCGAACTGCTCGGCCTGGGTGCGCCGCACGTTGCCGAAGGCGCCGTCGTTGAAAACGACCGCCGTGAGGGGAATCCGGTGGCGCACGGCGGTGGCGAGCTCGTTCGAGGTGAACAGGAAGCCGCCGTCGCCGGAAATCGAGAGCACCGGCACGTCGGGCCGGGCGTGGCAGGCGCCGAGCGCGGTGGCGAAGCCCCAGCCCAGATTGTCCTGGTAGCCGGGCGAGAGAAACGTGCGCGGCTTGAAGACCGGAAACAGGAGCCGCGCGGCAAAACCGATCTGGGTCACCTCGTCGACGGAAATGCCGTCCTCCGGCAACTCCGCGCGGATCGCTTCGAGAAAGGCGATCTGCGGCGCGAGCCGGTCGAGGCGCCGGCGCATCTTCGCCTGCCGCTCCTCGAGCTCGGCGCGGCGGGAGGGGCGACGCTGCGCCGCGAGCGCGGCGAGGAGCCCGCGCAGGATCGGCTTGGCGTCGCCGATCAGCGCCACCGCCGGGCGCGCGAAACGCTCGGGCTCCGCGGGATCGGCATCGACGCGGATGATGGCGAGATCCGCGTCCACGCCCCAGTGCGTCAGGCCGTAGAACATCCGCGTGCCGACCCCGAGGACCACATCGGCTTCGCCCCACAATTCGCGGCCGAGCGGCAGCGTGACGCTCAGCGGATCGCGGCTGTCGAGCACGCCGCGGCCGCGCCGATAGGCGACCACCGGCGCCTGGATGAGCCGCGACAGCTCGGCGACCTCGACCGCCGCGTCCTGCGCGCCGCCGCCGGCGACGATGAGCGGGCGCCTGGCGGCGGAGAGGCGGCTCGCGGCGTCGCGGACCGCATCCTCGTCGATGGCCCGGGCCTCCCCGTGCCCATGGCGCGCAACGCGGCGGCGATGAGGGGGGCGGCCTCCTGCGGCGCGCGGATGCGGGCGGAGAAATCGACGAGGCGGGAGACGATGCCGGCCTGGTCGCGGATCTCGTGCAGGTGGCCGAGCCCGCGGCCGATAGCGGCTTGCGGGATCTGCCCGATGAGCGCCAGCACCGGCGCATTCATTCCATAGGCGGTCAGCAGCGCCGCCGCGGAATTGAGGAGACCCGGGCCGGGAACGACGCTGTAGACCTGCGGCTTTCCGGTCGCGAGCGCGGCGCCGAGCGCCATATAGGCGGCGCCCTGCTCGTGCCGGACATGGACGGTGCGGATACGGTCTTGTGCGTTGAAGTCTTGCGTCTTGAAGCTTTGCGCCCTGAACAGCGCGTCGAACAAATCGTCGTTGTGCACGCCGGGCAGCGCGTAGACCGTGTCGATGCCATGGGCGACGAGCGCGGCGACGGCCGCCTCCGCCGCGGTCATCCGCGATGCCGTGTCGGGCTGGGCGCTGGCGGCCGCTTGCTTCGCAGCCTTCATCGTGCCTCGGCTTGCTCGGCGGGCTCGGCCGCGCCGGCGGCGGCGAGCAGCAGGAGAGGCAGCAGCGCGCGAAAGAAACGAGCGTGCATCGGAAGCCTCGCCTCACGGGGCCGATCGAGCGACGACGCCCATGATAGCGCTGCAATTCTTGACAAGCGAGGCCGACCATGTGCCTTTCCGCGCGGCATCGAGGCTCGATTCATGCACCGCTATCGCACCCATACCTGCGGCGAGCTGCGCGAAGGCGACATCGGCAAGGAGGCGCGGCTCTCCGGCTGGTGCCACCGCATCCGCGACCACGGCGGCGTGCTGTTCATCGACCTGCGCGACCATTACGGCGTCACGCAGGTGGTGGCCGATCCCGACTCGCCCGCGTTCAAGACGGCCGAGACGCTGCGCTCGGAATCGGTGGTGCGGATCGACGGCAAGGTGCGCCGGCGTCCGGCCGGCACCGAGAACCCCGAGCTGCCGACCGGCGCGGTCGAGGTCTATATCAGCGAGATCGAGGTGCTCGGGCCGGCCGGCGAGCTGCCGATGCCGGTATTCGGCGAGCAGGAATATCCGGAGGACATCCGGCTCAAATACCGCTTCCTCGACCTGCGCCGCGATCGCCTCCACCGCAACGTCATGCTGCGGGGCGCGGTGATCGATTCGATCAGGCGGCGCATGAAGGGGCAGGGCTTCTTCGAGTTCCAGACGCCGATCCTGACCGCGTCCTCGCCCGAGGGCGCGCGCGACTATCTGGTGCCGTCGCGGCTGCATCCCGGCAAGTTCTACGCGCTGCCGCAGGCGCCGCAGCAGTTCAAGCAGCTGATCATGGTCGCGGGCTTCGACCGCTATTTTCAGATCGCGCCGTGCTTCCGCGACGAGGACGCGCGCGCCGACCGCTCGCCCGGCGAGTTCTATCAGCTCGACCTGGAGATGAGCTTCGTCACCCAGCAGGACGTGTTCGACGCGGTCGAGCCGGTCATGCGCGGCGTGTTCGAGGAGTTTGCCGGCGGAAAGGAGGTGACGCAGAAATTCCCGCAGCTGCCGTACCAGGCCGCGATGCTCAAATACGGCTCCGACAAGCCCGATCTGCGCAACCCGCTGGTGATCGCCGACGTCACCGACGAATTCAACGACCCGAGCGTCACGTTCAATGCCTTCAGGAACGTGATCAAAGCGGGCGGAGTCGTGCGCGCGATTCCCGCGCCGGCTGCAGCCGCGCTGCCGCGCTCTTGGTTCGACAAGCTCAACGACTGGGCGCGCTCGGAGATGTCCGCGCCGGGGCTGGGCTACATAGTCTTCGACAGAGACCCAGAGACCGTCGTTTGGGCACAGGAGATTGAGCCGATAGGGGGCCGAACAGAGAAGGACGTTCCTTACCAAACCGACACTGGTCGCGTAACTGGGCGCGGCCCAATCGCAAAGTTCATTCCGCCCGCGGTGCAGCGCCGCATTGCCGCCAAGGCCGGCGTCGGAGCCGGTGATTGCGTGTTCTTCGCCGCCGACAAGCCGGCCGCCGCCGCGAAGCTCGCGGGCGCCGCGCGCGCCAAGATCGCCGGGGAGCTCGGCCTGATCGCCAAGGATCGCTTCGAGTTCTGCTGGATCGTCGATTTTCCGATGTACGAATGGAACGAGGAGGAGAAGAAGGTCGACTTCTCCCATAATCCGTTCTCGATGCCGAACATGGCGGTCGAGGAATTCCTGGCGCTCGACCCTGCCGACCGTGACAAGATCCTTGCGCTGAAGGCGATCCAATACGACATCGTCTGCAACGGCGTGGAATTGTCCTCGGGTGCCATCCGCAATCACCGGCCCGACGTGATGCGCAAGGCCTTCACCATCGCCGGCTACGGCGAGAATACGCTCGAGCAGAAATTCGGCGGCATGTTGCGCGCGCTCTCCCTCGGCGCGCCGCCGCACGGCGGCATCGCGCCGGGCATCGACCGCATCGTCATGCTGCTCGCCGGCGAGGAGAACCTGCGCGAGGTGGTGCTGTTCCCGATGAACCAGCGCGCCGAGGACCTGATGATGGGCGCGCCCTCGGAAGCCACCCCCAAGCAGCTGCGCGAGCTGCATATCAGGTTGAATCTGCCGGCCAAGGAATAGGATGCGCGACGTCGTTCTCGCGCTACGGCCGGGATGACACCGTAGCCCGCATGGAGCGCAGCGTAATGCGGGATGGGCGGTCCCGGATTGCGCTGCGCTTCATCCGGGCTACAGGTGAGCCGCTAAACGCGCAGGCGCGGCATTACCCTGATCGCGTTTTCGCTTTCGATCGCCTTGATGTCGTCCGGGCTGAATTTGTAGTTGTGCACGCCCTCGACCGCCTCGACGCCGCGGCGGAACGGATAGTCGGAGCCGAACATCACCTGCGAAATCTTGACCATCTGCATCAGCGCCGCCAGTTGGCCCGGCGTGTTGCCCTGCGCCACCTCGTAATAGAAACGCTGGAAGATGGGGAGCGGGCCGTTCGGGAACCGGTCCTTCTGCCGGCCCGCCAGCTCCACGAAACGGCCGGCGAGGAACGGCAGGGT
>WNFF01003322.1_pt1 | contig 21599 bp, 17 predicted proteins | sample 5400441 | NCBI WGS metagenome assembly WNFF01 (sample SAMN13153345, study PRJNA577476) | soil metagenome | isolation source: 120 cm saprolite under Douglas fir tree site 2 hole 3 replicate 1 | place: USA:California | collected 2015-04-18
GGGACCTGGAGGTGAGATTCTCGCTTCCGACATTCTCGCCGCTACAGAATCCAGAGCGAGCGCGCCGGCGGTGGTTGATCGCGGAAGCCCGATCTCCCGATTGATGGCGGAGCGCACCACCCAAAGTTGGACCACAGTTCCGCACTTCTTCCTGGTGCGCGAAGTCGATGCTGGAGCCCTGAACGAAATGCGCCAGAAGCTGGCGCCCGAGATTGAAAGATCGCGAGCCGTGAAACTGACGCACACCGACCTGCTGATAGCGCTGGTCGCGCGCGTCCTGTCAAAACATCCGCGAATGACTGCAAGCTGGACCGCCGAAGGAGTGCAGCCAAACACAGATGTAAACGTGGGTGTAGCCATGGCCGTGAACGACGGCGTGGTGGCGCCGGTGATTCACAATGCCCACAAAGTCAGTCTCGGAGAAATTGCCGTCCAGCGACGCGATTTAACCGAGCGCGCCCGTGCCGGCAAACTTCGACCGCAAGATATCGCCGGTGGAACCTTCACCGTCAGCAATCTCGGCATGTTCGGCGTGGACGCCTTCAGCGCGATCATCACACCGCCCCAGGCCGCGATTCTGGCCGTCGGACGGATTGCGGACCGCGTCGTGCCGGTGGACGGCCGCCCCGGAATTCGTCCTATGATGACCTTGACACTTTCGAGCGACCATCGTGTGGTGGACGGCGTCCGGGCAGCCGAATTCCTTCGGGATGTTACAGAGGCAATCGGCAACCCGCAGCAGTGGCTCGCCTAGGTGGCCGCCCTGTACAGAAGCCGGGTCAGGTGACTTTCGCGCACGTGGGGATCGATTTCGTGTAAGTCGCGACAGAAAAGAATAAGATCCCGGCGGATACCGGGACCTTAAGAGCAAAAAGAAATGTTACGACGCGCGACGCTGGCCGCCTTGCTGGTTGTCCTGATCTTCGTCCTGGTCCTGCCGGGAGGGATTCCTCTTTGAAGGATCCTGTTCGTCTTTCTGACGCTGCTCGGGGTTTTGTCCCTGTTGTCCCGATTGTCCAGACTGTTCGTTTGGATTCTTGTTCGGATCGTCTGCCATGGAATGCTCCTTAAGCAACGCGCCCTAACGCGCAATTGCAGAGTTGTGCAGCGGACTTTGGTTGCAGGAATCACTTCTTCAGGTTGTCTGCGGGTTGCGCGCCCAGACCGGTTTCTTTGGCACGAACTGCTAGACGGACTTGCTCAACCCGCAGAGCATTCCCCAGCTGGAATCACAGCCGTCAAGGTCGTGCCCTCTCCAGTTGAGGCCAGTTCAAGCCTGCCTCCCAGTTGCCGCATGCGTTCGTGCATGCCTCGTAGTCCCACTCCTGGGGCGCCCATCCAGTCTTGGCTTGATACGCCGGGCGCAAGGCCTTTTCCCTGATCCTTGATTTCCAGGAGAACCATCTTCTCTTTCGTCCAAAGCCGGATATGCGCAGTTGGGCTGCCAGAGTGGCGGTGAATATTGGTTAGGCTTTCCTGCAGCACGCGGAAGAGCGCCAACTCAGCATCGGGGTGCAGACGGCCGAAGTCATCCCCAATCTCAAACGTGGTTACGATTCCGCTACGCGTCGAGAATCCGTCAAGGTACCAAGGTATCGCCGATTTCAAGCCCATCTCTTCCAACATCGGAGGATAGAGGAGATATGAGATGGTTCGAACCTCTTTAATCCCAATCTCCGCGAGCTCGACGCATTCGGTGACCTTTTTCCGCGCCGCGCCTTCTTGGCCGACGATCGAGGCCAAGGTATCCAGGTTTATCTTCATCGCCGCGAGCGATTGGCCGAGACTATCGTGCAGTTCGCGACCAATCCGCCTGCGCTCCTCGTCCTGGGTACGCAGCAAGTGCTTGGAAAGTTGCCGGAGTGACTTCTCCGAATCGTACAGTCGCCGCTGGGCCTCCCTTCGTTCGGTGATTTCCTGTCGTAGAGCGTCTTGTGCCCGCATTCGCTCCGTGAAATCCCGCGTGACTTTCCCAAACCCGATCAGTTTGCCGGCATCGTCGCGAATGGCGGTGATGATTACACTGGCCCAAAACCTCGAACCGTCCTTGCGGACGCGCCAGCCTTCATCTTCGAAGCGTCCTTCCTTGGACGCCACCTCGAGTTCCCATCGAGGTTTGCCATTTTGCAAGTCTGCAGGCGGGTAGAAACAGGAAAAATGCTTGCCGATAATCTCTGCGGCCTGGTATCCCTTGATACGTTGTGCGCCGTTGTTCCAACTCACGACATGTCCGTCGGGGTCGAGGATGAAGATTGCGTAGTCCTGTACCGCTTCTACCAACAGACGAAATCGTTCCTCGCTCTGCCGCAACTTGAGCGCGTGCTCGAGTGCCTGAGTCCTTTGCTGAAGGTCCGCGATGGTCCGAAGCCGCTCTTCCATACTGCTCAGTCCCACATAGCTCTCACTGGGAACAACCCCGGAGTGCTGCGCACACATTTTCAGAAATGGCTCGATGTGCCGGTCGTCGTCGAAACCCGTTATGGGGTAGGCACAAAGCAGAGAAAAGTAATGCTTTTTCGCCAGGTTATTCCATAGCTGTTCGAGGCGGAGAGCTTCCTGTGCTTTTCCTTTCGCCCACAATAGAGCGACCAGTTCCCCAAACACCGCGATCCGGGAATCTGGGCAATCGGCAGCCGTTCGAGCTCGCGTCAGGAGGTCGCCAATAATCTCGTTGAAGCGCGTCTCGTCCACCTGGCCGTTCGCCATAATCCGTGGCAGAGTCTCCTCCGCGTCCACCGGAACGTATCGTCCATGGCTGATTGCCGTGGCGGTGTCGAAGCCCCGCGCCCTGAGTCGGGCGCCAAGTCCGTCAAGATGCGCCTTGGTGGCGATGACCACGCCGCCATCGCCCACCGCGATCGCCCCCCCAATGAATCGGCAGAGAACATCCAGAAGCAAACCGTCATCCGAGTACAACTGAACCAGGTGGGTGTCGTGGCCCTGGTTCACGACGGGGGCTTCTTGACCCGGCGTTATTTCAACGCCGGTGGTGGTGGGAAGAGAACTATTCACATGCGGTCCTGTATCGACGGTGGAGAGCTGGTTCATATTCAGTTTCCCTTGCCCACGGATGTTTCATCCTAGGGTATGAAGTATAGAAGATTGTGCGGATCGACGAAGCCGCACGGGGGCATCCAACACCATAGAATCTAACACTTGGAGGGGCTGTCGCAATACAGCAGAACCTGTATTGACGAAATCTATAAAAGTGGATCTCGGTCAGTGAGTCTTTTGTTTGCTGAGTCGCCGTCCTCTTTTTCTCCTGGATCTCGCGATTCAACGACGCTCGCCACGGTTCGCTTTTTCAGCAGCGACTCGCAAGTTGTTAATGCGTGAGATTCCGGCGGCATCGTCTCAGTAGTGGCGGTTGAGAGTGTACAGCGTTCCCTGTATGTACTCTCGGTTCCATCGAGGCTAGAAGTAAAGACCGGGCCCCATGGAGAACGTGCACGACTTCGTCAGTTTCTAGTAAGGTGGTTTTCTGACTGGTCGGTGGCCCAGCCTGTGGAGGCACGCAATTGGCAAATCTTCGCATCCTGATCGCCGATGACCACGAGATAGTGCGCCAAGGCCTTCGCTCCCTTGTCGAATCCCATGCCGGTTGGGAGGTGTGCGGCGAAGCGGTGGATGGGTGGGACTCGGTACATAAGACACGTGCACTGAACCCCGATGTGGTCGCCCTCGACATCGGCATGCCCAACCTCAACGGCCTGGATGCGGCCCGCGAGATCCTCAACGAGAATCCGAAGGCAAAAATTCTTTTCCTGACCATCTACGACACGGAGCAGGCGGTGAAAACCGCAATTCAGGTCGGCGCGAAAGGGTTAATCCTTAAGTCCGACGCAGCACGCGAGCTGGTTAACGCGGTCGAAGCAATTCAAAGGAACTCGAGTTATTTCAGTTCACAGACGAGTCAAGCCGTGTTGCGCCCGGACCTCCGAGGCAACCGCCGATCTGCAGAGAAGGAGACACTCACCCGGCGCGAGAAACAGGTTGTCCAGCTACTCGCGGAAGGGAAGAGCACCAAGGAAGTCGCTTCTGTGCTGAACCTGAGCGTGAAGACAGCGGAAACCCATCGCAGCAACATCATGAGCAAACTTGGACTCCACTCGGTGAGTGAATTGGTCTTGTATGCGGTGCGGAACAATATCGTCCAGGCATTTGCCTCGCCCTCAGCGGGCGAGGGCGCCTCGTCAGATGCTGCCACCGTGGAAGGAACAAACCCGCCCACGGATCCCACGTTGGTATAAACACCCAAATCAGGGGAGGTTGCCTCTCTACCCAATCGCCGCCCATGATCTAAGGCGTCTACGGGATACCAACCTGATGCCGAACCCTGGACACTAACCTCGAATTACGACCCTTATCTCGACGGGCGCGCAGCGCCAGGCTTGTACCCCGAATCCCGTAGAAAAACTGGGGGGCTACGATAGTCCCGACCCCGCAACCATGCAGGGCTAAACACTGACCGCTCTTTTGCATCTCAGTGGTCGTGCACATGAAATTGTCAACACCTCCGCAACGACCGGGGAACGGAGAAACCGAGATCCTTCTTCCTGGCGAGCGGACCAGTAGCGAAGGCAAACCAGTTGGCAATCGCATTCTTCTCTCGCTCCCCGAAAGCGAGTATCAGGCTCTGCGCCCGTTCTTAAGCTTCGTTCAGATGCCGCACCACGCCAGCCTGCACGAGCCGGGCGAAAGGCTTGAGTTTGCGTACTTTCCGAATCGCGGTCTGGTTTCTCTCGTGGTGGCGATGAGAGAAGGAAAGACCGTCGAAGTGGGTGTTGTCGGAAATGAAGGACTGATAGGAACACCAGCCGCTGTGGGCTTGAACAGAAGTCCACACCGCGCGGTTGTGCAGATCGCCGGCGACGGACTCCGGATCCGAACCGATGCCCTCCGAAGCCTGTTGCCGACGACACCGCAGCTTCAGTTCATGGCGAGCCGTCACGCAGTAATCCAGGGTATGCAAGCCGCCCAGTCAGCCGCCTGCAACCGGCTCCACGGGATTGAGCAGCGGCTCGCCCGCTGGTTGCTGATCATGCAGGACCGGATCGACGATGGCCTGCTCCACATCACCCATGATTTCCTGGCGACCATGCTCGGGACTGACCGGCCCAGTGTCAGCCTGGCTGCCGGGATTCTCCAGAGAAAAGAGACGATCGAATATACCCGCGGCGCCGTAAGAGTCCTCAACCGGAAAAAACTCGAGGAATGTGCCTGCGAGTGCTATGGGGTCATCCAGCAGTTCAACGGCGCACTCGGCCTAAAGTAGACTGCGGACTCGCCGTACCATATGTTTTCCAATTGGCCTTACCTCAAGAGCGAATCAAAACTACAGGCTGGACCCGATGGCGAGTTCCTGACAGCGAGCTATCCTGAGCCTTGCAGAAGAATTGCGAAAGCTCGTCTACGCAGGAGGCAACATGCTCTATTGGGCCGCCGTGTTCTTAATCATCGCGCTGGTTGCTGCCTTTCTCGGATTCGCCGGAGTGGCGACAGCCGCCGCTGGAATCGCAAAGATTTTGTTCTATGTATTCCTGGTCATTTTTCTCGTGACCTTGCTCATGGGCGTGGGCCGGCGAGGCACCCGTGTATAAGGCGCAACCCGACCGTTGATGGTGATACCCGATCTCTCCTTGGCGAACACACTCATGGGCGCTCCTTAACCGGAGCGCCCTTTTTTCGTATGTTCAAGAGTCTGGGGGGTTCTCCCGAATCCCGCGTCCATTGCACTGCGATAGAGACGTTCAAGTCCTTACGGAGTCTGTTTCGCTAGGAGTCAATGCGTCCGTTCGTAGAGACGCGGCGTGTCGCGTCTCCGATAGCAGCGGCACCGCCGACCACGCGGGGGAGACGGGGCAAGTCCCGTGCTACAGGTGTTGAAGGTTAAGGGAACCGAAATCGCTAAGAGATCCGGCAGTCCGCCTACCCAGGCTGATGAAACGATCGGTTGAAAAGGAATCCCGGTGGGGCTCCCTGGTGGCTGGGGTCTTGGAGCCCCATCGCGAATTGAGAGTCGCGGCCTGGACAACTATTTGTGGTTCGGGTTCGGCTTGCTGTAGTTGTTGTCTTGTTCTTTGTCCTTATTCTTTCCCTTGTCCATGTTGCAGCTTTCCGAGACCATGTCGAGCTTGGATACCACGAACTGCTGTCCCGCCGATGCCTCGCCGTTCGAGGTGGCCGACATTCCGCTGGACGCTTCCGATCCGTTGGCGAACGTGCCATGAACTGTGACGGTATGGCCTACGTGCGACGCGAAGTCCTGAGAGCCGCTCAGTGCCACATCCTTCCCATGCTTATCCTGCAGCATGTACTTTCCGCCCTCGGATTGGACGCAGCCCTTCAGCTTTTTCTCGCCTTTGGTCTCGGTAGCGGCGCTCTGATTGCCGGAACTGGACATATCGGGAGACGGGGGTGGTGAAGTCTGAGGCTGGGTGGAAGGGTTAGTGCCTTGCGGCGTTGCTTGTGGATTGCCTGGCGTGCTTTGGGCAACCACAGCCAGTACAAACACCAAGGCAAAGACAGTTGCGATGACAATGTGTTTCATTTCGTATGCTCCTCACTCAGTGATTAGACGAGGGCGTAAAAGACCGTGGGGACTAGGCGCCGAGCGCCGCGCTCGCCTTGCGCGAGAGCAACTCAATCGTTGTGAGCAACTCCTCTCGGGGGGCGGCCTTCGCGCAGATCGCATCCACCCGGTGATGCGCCGTCGGGGGGATGCCCGTGCTGCCCGAGTAGAGGATCACCGGGAGTACCGGATAGCGGTCTTTGATCAACAAAGCCAGCATCCCGCCATCCATCCCGGGCATGTCGTAATCCAAAATCGCCACATCGGGCGCGTTCGACGACACGTGCTCCAAAGCCTCGTCAGGAGATGAGGTTGCCAGGACTTCGAATCCCAAGCTCTCAAACACCGACTTATAGAGCGAAAGCAGCGGTCGAGAATCGTCTACCCACAGCAGCCTGCGGCCTCTCCAGGGCTGGGGTAAAGCCAGATCTGCCCTGTCAATCGCCGGCGATCCACCCAGGGGCATAGCGGGTGGGATTTCTGCGGCAGCAACGGATTGGTGTTGGCGCATGAACGCTCTCTTCGTTCCCGCTACACCTTAGGCCAAGCCCCCTAAAGCGTTCAATGCAGGAAATCCTGTATACCCGCGCAGAAACTGTGGGTAAGACGACAAACCGGTCTGGCGGCCGGGTCCCTGCTCCAGGGCTAGAGACGACCCGTTAACAGCAAAATAACCACGATCAGCACGATCAGTCCGAGCCCGCCGCTCGGGTAGTAACCCCAGCCGCCGCTGTAGGGCCAAGTCGGCAGAGAACCGATCAATAGCAACACCAGGATAATGATCAGAATCGTCGACATGTAAATCCTCCTAACGCCAACTAGCGTATTGGCATAACCGGGAAGTCAGATGCGCGGAGTTCCGCTACAGCTCGTCAGGTCAACTCTGTAGTGCGGAAAGGAATGGCGCTGTAAACGCCACGCAACTAGACATCAAAGACGCGATATGCCACCGACGGCGTTTGCGACTGCAGCAACGTGATCGCGACGTTGTGAACCGGGATTCCAGCCGTGGTTTTCCCGCTCAAACTTCCATGATGCGCATGTCCGTGTACGATCAGATCCGCGCCGTGCCGGTCCACCACTTCGGCCAGTCGTGAACTGCCAAGATAGGGATAGATTTCCGGCGCTTCTCCCGCCACCGTGGCGGCGATCGGCGCATAGTGCAGTACCACCACCCGCTTGGGAGTGCGGAGTTGGGACATAGCTCGCTCCAGCTTTATCGCCTCGTCAATCGAAGCCTTCACAAAGGCCTTAATTTCGGGCTCCCCAAAAGAAGTCAGGACACCACGGCCGAAACCACCAATAAAGCCCTTCGTTCCGGCGAAGCCGACTCCATCCCTTTCATAACCAGTGCCGTCGAGTACCTTGATTCCTTCCGAGGTCATCATGCGGATGAGTTCGGCTTCCTTGCCGCCTTCGTAATCGTGGTTCCCGAGAACCGCAATGGTCGGGATCCTGAGACGCACAAGAACGCTGAGGAGCGGTTCCATTTCTTCCGGCCGGCCAAAGTTCGTCAGATCGCCGGCCACCACCAGTACATCGGCCTCATCGCGAACGCGGCCGAACTGCTCTTTAAGGATGCCCAGGGTTTGCGCGGAATGGTGAAGATCGGCGGTGGCGGCAATTCTCATAGTTGCCCGCTATGCTGCGCCCTTGATAGCTTCGACGCTGTCGGGCGGCCATTGTATTTGCCTTGCCCGCAAAGCGCGGTACTCCGAGAGCAAATCGTCCAGGCCCCACTCTTTCACATCGATAGCGAACATGTTCTCGTCCACCAGGCTGCCGCGGAAGCGGGCCGTGGGGTCAGGGTTCAAAAGCCTGAACATCAGACCGTTCACCAGTTGGGTCCAGATCAGGAGAGGTACAAAGTGGGCGTGGGCCGGATAAATGTAGCGAAACAAGACCAAGCTCCACAGCAGCATCTCCCAGTGAGGCCCCGCCAACTCGAGGATCCGGCCCCAATCGAGCTGTCCACCGGTGGCGTAGATGATATGAGCAATATCAGCGCCATCGAATCTTTCCCGGCGCACCACGAACAACTTGGAAGCCAGCAACTCTTCTGGTGCCAGGATTCTGGTTGGCAGGCCCAGGACTACGGCTGGTCGCGCTCGAGTAATCCACGAATCGGTCACGGTGAGGGCGGCATTACTCATCCCAGTGATGAGATCGACGAAGTAGTCGTCCCGGTGGGCTTTGGCGAGCCAGACCGGATCGCAGACCTCACACCGGAAGCCATGTTCGCTCAAAAGCTCCAACGCGCGGGACGCCGTTTCCGATGTGAGGAAGATGTCCAAGTCCTTGGCGGGGCGTCGGACTCCGGTGTGCTCCTGCAGGGCGAAGGCGCCGGAGACCACGTATCGGATCTCATGGCTGGTGAGGAGACGCAGGACGTCCTGATAAAGACGCTCTTGATCCGCGTGGAGCTCGGGCTGCGCAGACGAACTCATGGGCAAGAGGATTCCTTTCCAATGCCATACGTGGCCGATTGGATGTGATGGCACAGAGCAGCGGTTGTTTAGCAGGCTCCGGAAAAGGCGGGTCTACAGGCATCACCTGCCTTTTTTTCCTGCGCTCTCCGTGAAACCAGGCACCTACGCGCCCCGTGAGGGTGGGGGCGAAGATCGTAGACGCAGTGGGCATCCCCGGAATTGGAGGACACCCACTGCCTCTCGTGAACCAGTAGAGTTGGACCGGCAGCCCTAGTGCTTTGGAACTTCGACGGCTCCGCGTTCCTGTCTTGTTTCCGCCGCGTACTTACGCACTGCGGAAACGAACCTCTGGGTACCCTGCGGCTCGGGCACTTGGCCGGTGAGAATATCCTTGAACGGCACCTCTTTGCCGTACAAGTGACGCGTGTCGTCACCATCTTGTTTAATCACCGCACCATTCAGTTCAAGGCCGGCGAATATTCCGCGCGCTCGTGAATAGCTTAAAACTTCCGACCGCATTTTCCAGTCCGTGTTGGCTTCCGCCTGGCGTCCCACCGGACCTGCGGCGACCGATCCTTCAGCTCCCAGTTTGAACTTGCTCGAAAGCAGGTGCTCCATGCCTTTGTCATTCATGATCAGCATGACGAGATCAACCGCTTCTCCACCAAACTGAAGTCCCCAGCTGCCACCGGCAATCGTGATGGGAGCTGGCGCGCTCCAACCGGAACTGGTGCGGCAGGTTGCTACCCCCTTGCCGTACCGGGCTCCGACGATGAAGCCTCCCTTAATCATCGAAGGCACAACTGCCACACACTTGGCGCCTTCAAAAACTTCTTGTGGGATGCCTTTGTCTGGTGCTCCCATAATCTCGTCGAGGGCGTTGGCAGCAGAGTTGATGCGCTTCACCTCATCCGACGTCTTGTCTTCATCGTCCTTGGCGTACATCGCGACGCTCATGCTGCCAAGCAACACACCAATTGCGGTCAGCTTTCCGAGTAGCTTCATAAAACCTCTCTCCCGTAGCTGTGATTGCGATCTTGGACACAATGTTGACGTAGGAGCAAACCAGAATCCATCAAGCGGACACTGTAGGAACGGTCCGATCGTCCCCTACGGGGTTGTCGGCGGGCCTGTGACGTTCGCGCGATCGCGAGCCCCTGGGATGGTCCGTACTGTTTAAGCGGCTGCTTGGGTGGCTGATTCCCAGGGCTGGGGTTCGGCCGGTTGGCGAAATGAAACCGCTTCGGCGGCCGCCAGGTTCTCCAGGGCCCTCTTTTGATTCGCAGACCGGGTTCCATCGCGCGCCTTTTGCAAGCACAGCAGCTCGCGCATTCTGGCTTTCGCTTTGTGAAGTTGTGACTTGGAGTTCCCCACTGAGCAGCGCAGCAGGCGGCCGATTTCGTGATGCTCGTATCCCTTCACTTCATGCAGCAGGAAAATGGTTCGGTATCCCACCGGGAGTTCTGTCATGGCGCGAGTGAGCGCAATTCGGTCAATGGAGGTGGAAAGGCGCTCGTCGACTTTGCCGTGCTCGCGTTTCGGCGCTCCGTTTTCCCGATTGGCTGGTTCCTCGAGCGACACCTGCCGCAGTCCCTTCTTGCGAAAGTGCATCAGCACCGTGTTTACTGCCACTCGATAAAGCCAGGTCGACAGTGCCGAATCCCCGCGGAAGGTCCCTAGTTTCCGAAACACCTGGAGGAACGCGTCCTGGGTCAGATCCTCCGCCTCTGCCGTATTGCTCGTCATCCGCAGGCAGAGAGAATAGACCTTGGTGCGGTGAGCATTGAACAGAGTGGCAAAAGCGTCTTCGTTACCTCCCAAGGCAAGGCGCACAAGGTCCGCGTCGGACTTGCGCTGGGCCGTCGAGTTGATATCGTTTGTCACCTGTGGCTCCTTCAGTGCGGTTTCTTACGTCCACGCTTGCACACAGTAGAGTCCAGCGGCATTCCGGTCCATCCGGTCATGCCAGTAGCCGATTTGAATACTTGCTGTAAAAATCAGTCGGCAGATTTAAACGCGAGGGCCCAGAAAAGCCGGAAGGGAAGCGGCCACAAAGCCGCACAAAATTGCACTTTAGGTGGCCGGGGCGACCCTACGGAAAGTCTGGCGACGAACTACAGGACTGGCGGGATTGTCCAAATTGTGCCCACTGCCTATGCTGACGGAAGTAAATGTGTTCCCTCAGATACCTACCCTCCAGGCAGGTGCCGGCCGTCCCAAAAGATTGGATCGGCACTTGCCTCTCGCCTTCTTCGGAAGTGCTCCCGGGATGGCAGGCTTATCGAACCACCCCCACAGCGTCCTTGGCCGGCTCAACCCCTGAAATACAGGAGATACTGTATGGACCCGGCAAATTGTGGCCTTGTAGCCTCAAATGACGTGGCCCCGCCGCTTCGCCAGACGGATCATTACCATGAGGGTTCTGTGGTTCCTTACGAAACCAGTTTGTTGTCTGGCGCTCTGTGCAGGATTGGCAGGAGCGGATTCCATACAGTTCAGAAACGGGCGTCACCTGCAGGGAAAGTACGTTGGTGGCACTACGACCGCAATCGGTTTCATGACTGCGGGCACAGTGGAGTATTTCGCGACTTCCGACGTGCTGGCGATCATTTTCGACAACAATGATTCTCCGCTGAGTGGATTGCAACCCAACCCGATGAGGGGAAAATCTCTGCCGCAGGCGCGAGTACGACAGATTAGCGCCTCGGCGCGAGATCGGATCCGGCCGCCCAGACTACCGGCGGCGAGTTCAACGTCACCAGCCTCGGGTGCGAAGCTCAATCAGAAGGTCGCGGGACAAGAGCCGGACCAGGGCCAACGCAAGGCTGTCTTATTGAATATCGCTTGGCCTTCTTCGTCTCCCTAGGCAGGGCAGGCAGGTCGCTTCTTCCCCTTTTTTATTACCGATCTGCCTCCTGCCGGGGCCGGGGCGCTCAGAGCGTAGGCTGCACCACATGCACAATGTTGTTCCGGACGGCGTAGAGTACCAGGTCGCTGACCGAGTGCAGTTCCAGTTTGCGCATGATGTTGGAGCGATGAGTTTCTGCGGTTTTCACACTTAGACCCAAAGCCACAGCCACTTCCTTGGAGCTTTTTCCCTCCGCCAGGAGCTGCACGATCTCGCGCTCTCGGGGCGTGAGCCGACTGCGCACCGGCGGTTCGGGAGCGGATCCGTCCCTCTTCAAAAAGCCCTCCAACACCATCGCAGCTACCTTGGGAGTGAAATAGATCTTGTCCCGGCGCAGGGCATCCACGGCTGCGACCAGATCACGCGCCGCATCCGTCTTCAGCAGGAATCCGCGAGCGCCTGCGTTGAGCACCTCTTGTACCACCTGATCGGAATCGTGCAAGGTGAGAATCAGGACCTTGACTTGAGGATTCGTTTTCAAGATCTGGCGCGTGGCTTCCAGGCCGTTAAGGTTAGGCATTCCGATGTCCATGATGACGACATCGGGTTTCCAGCTCAGGACTCTTGCCACCGCTTCGCGGCCATCGGCGGCCTCGCCGCATACCTCCCATTCAGGCTGGTTACGCAAAAGAGCGCACAGACCACGCCGAACGACCTCGTGGTCGTCTACCACCAGTATTCGAAAAGGCATGGGTCACCTCGCAAACGAGCTTGCTTCAAAAACAAGCTTGCTTTGGATGCGCAATTAGGATCAACGGCTTACCCTGAATTTCAGTCGCGGATCCGGAATCTACCACGTCTGCCAATGGCACTGCTCCTGCTATTTCAAGAATACCTTGAACTGTTCCCGGTATAAGCTAGGCACACCTATGAATAGTGTAATCATTTCCATATCTGCTGCGCGGGACCAATTCCCCAGTTAAGGATAGCTCTTCCTTCGCGAAATCGAAAACAAAGAAAAAGGTTCCAATAATAGAGTTTTTCGACCTTTCGGCCTGCGCAGTAATCAACGGTCGAGACCCTCCCGCGCGGGGAGTCCTTCTTCTTCTGCAATCGTCAACCGGAACGGCCCCAGAATATCTCCCGGAGTATCTGAGACATCTGCCCTGTACAGACATCCCCTTGCCGGTCTACACAAGTCCACCGATAGCCGCGCATCCGCTCACCCACTACACTCAAATTTTGAGCCCACTACATTGAGTCCACTACACGAGGAAGGGGAATCATCATGCGGAACTTTAGATCAAGGAACACAGCAAGGGATTGGGCCAGGCTAGCTGCCAAATTGGGCCTTCTGAGATCACGTGACCGATACTGTCGCCAGCAAGTACGAAGACGCGGTCGATCGTTTGGAAGCGGCCGGAGAAGCTTTCCGCGGACGCGGAAGAAGTTATTGGCCGGAAGTGGGCGGCTTCCTGCTTGGCGTCGGAGTCGGAGCTGGGTTAGGAATTCTGCTCGCCCCCGCACCTGGCAGCGAAACCCGCGAGGCGATCCGCGATAAGGCTGTGGATATGAAAAACAGAGTCGTCGATTCTGCCGCAACGGCAACCGGCAGAGCTCACCCGTCGGTCAGAAGCATGCCATCGACTGGCACCGGGGGGTGATTTCCAACATCACCCTACAATCCACGAGGGAAAAAATAAGTATCATCCGAATTGGAATCTTGTCGTAGTCCTGGCGGTGTGTTTTTGTACACCGGCGCTGATGGCCTAGGGCGATCACAACCAAGATCCGTGTCTTTGCCGACTATTTCAACTTGAGCAGCACAACGCCGCACATCAACTATGTCGTGCTCTTCCCGATATCTTTTCGCTACTTCCAGGTTGCAAATACACCGAGGCAGACGCACCACATCACCCCGGTGGCTATCCATCCCATCGCCCGCAGATAGCGGGGAATCGTGAACTTTCCCATCACCTTCCGGCTGCTGGCCATGATCATGATCACGACCATCAACGGCGCTGCCACCAAGCCATTCATCACTGCCGCCCAGAAAAGAGCCCTGATCGGGTCGATGCCATAAAGATTCAGCGATGATCCCACCAGCGTAGCGGCGGCAATTGCGCCATAGAATCGCACGGCTTCTTTCGGCTTGCGCTCCAGGCCCACGCGCCAGCGGCGAGCTTCCCCAATCCCATATGCCACCGACCCAGCCAGCACCGGAACGGCGAGCATGCCCGTCCCCACAATGCCGCATACGAACAGCAGGAAAGCGTAGGGGCCCGCCAAAGGCTTCAGCGCAAGCGCGGCCTGGGCCGAACTGGAGATCTCGTGAATTCCATGGGTATGCAGCGTCGCCGCGGTTGTCAGAATGATGAAGAAAGCAACCACATTGGAGAAGGCCATCCCGAAGTAGGTGTCGATGCGAATCCTTCCTAGCTGACTTCGTGCCTGACCCGGAGCCTCTCTGAGCGCCTCCTCGCGCGGATTATTCGTGACCTCCTCAACTTCCTGCGATGCTTGCCAGAAGAACAAGTACGGACTGATGGTCGTCCCCAGAACCGCGATGAGCGCAGTCAGATACTCTCGCGTAATTTCGATCTTCGGGACGACCACAGCGTGTACGACTTCGGACCACGGAACATGCACATAGAAGGCCGTGCCCACATAGGCGAAAAGAGAGAGCGTCAGCCATTTCAAGTACTTCGCGTATTCCGTATATGGAATGAATAATTCCGCCAGAACGGATGCGATTCCGAAAATAACGATGTAGATTCTCGCGTCCCCAGGCAATAGCAGGTGCGTCGCTGCGCCCATGGCGCCCAGATCCGCGCCCAGATTGAAAATGTTCGCCAGCGACATCAGAGAAAGCACGGAGTACAGAATCCACTTTGGGTAGTAGCGCCGAAGGTTGTCAGCGAGTCCGCCTCCCGTCACTCGTCCGATCCGGGCGCAGATTTCCTGAATGGCAGCCATCAGCGGATAGGAGAGCAACATGGTCCACAACATTCCATAGCCGAATCGCGCTCCTACCTGTGAGTAGGTAGCAATTCCGCTGGGATCATCATCGGAAGCTCCCGTCACCAGCCCGGGTCCCAGTTGTTTTAAGATGCCTTTCGCGCCAGCAGATTCCAAGTGCTTATGGATTGGACTTTTCGGTTTCTTTCGCGCCACTTCAGGAGTCCGGAGGTCGGCGTTTCGATCGGCAGCACCAGTCATAGCGAGAAGCCATCCCGTGCCGGTGCTCGGATCGGGCCCTGCCGGAGGCACGTTCACTGCAAGCTATCGCGAAATACCTCGACCAACAAACTAAATCAGTTCGCGAACCTTATCGGATAATGCAGCTCCCACCATCCTCTTCAATAAATAGACCTTGCCCCATGTCCCCGGACATCGGGAGCCTACGGTACCCTCACCCATCAAACCCTGTATTGCTGGAGATCGATTGTCGGCCTGGGCCTGCAAACCTCTGGTCGGCTGCCGACATCTCACCTACGCGTGACCCCACATCTCAAAAGCATTTGGACAGCCGCCGATAAAATGGCGGACGCCTTCCTGGCACGGCTTCCGTCGCTGGGTCTCGGCGTGATCGTCTTCTGTTTGTTTTATGGCGGCAGCATTCTGGTCAGCCGCCTCATCCTGCGCGCCACCGTGACCCGCCGCCACAATGTCGGCGTCGTTTTTGCGCGGCTGGTGGGCGCCGCAGTCGTCTTTTTGGGCTTCCTGGTTTCGTTCTCTATTGTGGCGCCGTCGTTCCAGGCCGCCGATCTGATTAAAGTTCTTGGCATTGGCAGTGTGGCCATCGGCTTCGCCTTCCAGAACATCCTGCAGAACTTTCTCGCGGGACTGCTCCTGCTGTGGACGGAACCGTTTCGCGTTGGAGACCAAATTCGCCTGGACAACTTCGAAGGAACGGTCGAGGAGATTGAAACCAGGGCGACTACCATCAAGACCTACGATGGCAAGCGTGTCGTCATACCCAACGCGGATTTGTTTACCCACTCCGTCACCATCAATACGGCATTCGAGGCCAGGAGATGGGATTGCCAGTTGGCGGTCAAGACGACGCTAAGAGACTTGGACAGTCTCAAGGCTCGGATCGTGGACGCGATAAGAAAAGCAGAGGGCGTCTTGCCGGATCCGGCCCCCGAGGCCTTGGTCGTGGACCTGGGCGACGCCGATTCTGACGTCATCAAAGTTCACATCTCATGGTGGACGCGGCCCCGTCAGCACCAAATGCTAACGACCTACGATCAAGTTTTAACTGCAATTGGAAAAACGCTGGCCGAAGCCGCGCCACAACACGCGCCGGATAAGCAATCTCGCGTCGCCTAGGCCGAGGCGCACAACCTCCATGAAAAGTTTCAACTCTAAGCAGCAGGAGAATATGAATGGCGCCCAGAAAAAGTTCCTCGCGAAAGAAATCCGGACGTAAATACGGGAAAGCCGCCGGCAAGACCGTTGCCAGCGCGATGCGGCGAAAAAAGAGTGGAACGCTCCGCTCTGGAAAAGGCGGCAAGGGCGGCAAGGTGACGAGCCGCAAGCAGGCTATCGCGATCGGCCTCTCGGAAGCTCGTGAGAAGGGCGCTAAGGTCCCGGAGAAAAAAGCCAGCTAGTCCGCGATTTCTTCCCGGGCGATTTGCATAGGGGAGGACGAAGACAGAGAACAGGAGACTGGCGGCGAACTCCGCAAGGCAGCCTTGGGGCACGCAAAGCCTGCGAGCCGATCACGCCGTGACAAATACTTCCTGGGCGCTGGCGATTATGGCAGGGATAAGAACTTCGACAGTTGTGCCCGGATTGGTATTACTCATCCGCAACTCCCCACCCAATTCCCGGGCCCGTTCTCTCATCCCACTGATGCCGACGCCGATGCTCCCTGGCTGCAGTTGTGCGGTCTGCTCGGCCACCCCTTTGCCGTCATCCCGTACCGTAAGCTGCAGGCTGTTTTCCTTTTGGACGAGGGTTACGCGAGCCGTTTTCGCTTGCGAGTGCCGGAAGACATTAGTCAGGGCTTCCTGCACAATACGGAATACTGCCCGCTCCAGCTGCGGTGCGAGCCGCGGAAACTCAGCCGGCTCCAAATCCAGCGAAGTCTGAATCCCGGTACGTTCCGTCATCCCGTCCAGGAACCATCGCAAGGCCGAGAACAGCCCGCCTTCGTCCAGCAGAGGCGGATGCATAAGATGCGACATGCTTCGAACTTGCTGAATGGCCCGGTCGACAATCTCGCTCGCTTCCCCAATTGCTTTCTCTTTCCCCGTCCCGCGAGGCTGTTGTAGTAGACCGTCCAGCATTATCTTGGCCGCGGCAAGCTCCTGACCGATGCCATCGTGCAGCTCACGGGCAAACCGACGGCGCTCTTCATCCTGTGCGGTCATCAGCCGGGTGGAGAGCCGCCGCAGCTCGCGATTGAGAGTTTCCAGCTGCAGGGCCTTCCGGTGTAACTCGGCGAACACGCTCACCTTCGCCCGCAGCAGTTCCGGCACGACTGGAACGGAAATGTAATCCACGGCGCCGCGCTGGTATCCCTTGAGCCGGTCCAGATCGGTCAAATGCACCGCCGAGATGAAAATGATCGCGGTCTTTTGAAAGCGGGGATGCTGTCGGATGATCCCCGCTAACTCAAACCCGTCAATTTCCGGCATGCTGACATCCATGAGCACAACCGCAACATCTGTCTTCAGAAGTATCTCCAAGGCCTCCCTTCCGGAATTAGCTTTGACAAGGTTCTCGCCCAGTTCCGCGAGCATGACTTCATAGGTCAGCAACTTCGAGGGCTGGTCGTCCACCATCAGAATGTTGACCTTTTCGTGTTGGCTCATCGGTTGTCCTTGTCTCGCACTAGTGTCTCGCGCACTAAAAACGGCCGTTTTGACCGGACGATACAACTTGCGTCATCGGTGCAGCCACATCCTGAGTGCCGACAGTAACTGGTCCGTGTTGACGGGCTTGGCCAGATACTCCGACGCGCCTGCTTCCAGACACTTTTCACGATCGCCTTTCATCGCCTTCGCCGTCAACGCAATAATCGGTAACCGGCGGAGTGCTGTCTTCTGCCGGATCACCCGCATGGTTTCGTACCCGTCCATCTCGGGCATCATGAGGTCCATCAACACGATTGCGACATCGGGAGTCGATTCCAGCATTTCGATCGCCTGCCGGCCCGTTCCAGCGGTCAGCACGGTCATTCCACGACGCTCCAGAACGCTGCTGAGCGCGAAGATGTTCCGAACGTCGTCATCGACGACCAGCACTTTCTTTCCGACCAGGGCATCATCGGAGCGATGCAACCGGTCAAGCATCTTCTGTTTTTCCACCGGAAGATCGGCGACCACCCGGTGCAAGAACAGCGCCGTTTCATCCAGCAACCGCTCCGGCGATTCGACACCCTTCACCACAACGCTACGGGCGAGTGTGTGCAGATGCGCGTCTTCTTCCGAAGAGAGTTCTCTCCCGGTGAACACCACCACGGGCAGATCACTCAAAGACGGCATATCCCGCAAACGTTCCAACACCTCGAAACCCGACATGTCCGGAAGACGAAGATCGAGAACCGCGCAGTCGAAGGATTCCTTATTGACTGCCTCCAGCGCCTCCGCTCCCGTCGAAACTACCGTCACGTCAATGTCGTCATAGCCCAGCAGTTCCTGGATACTGAGCTGCTCGGCGGGGTTGTCTTCCACCACCAACAGGCGTTTGCGGCGGGGAGTTGTGTATTCCTTGATTCTGGTGAGAGCGATTTCAAGCCCTTCGGGAGTTGTGGGCTTGGTCACGAAGGAGAATGCCCCGCGCGCCAACCCATGGTGCCGGTCCTCATCCAGTGTCAGCATCTGAACCGGGATATGCCGAGTGGCTGGATCCTGTTTCAAATGATTCAGAACCGTCCAGCCCAGCATGTCGGGGAGAAAAACGTCCAGCGATACCGCCGCTGGATGAAACTCGCGGGCCAGAGCCAGAGCTTCGGCGCCGCGCGTTGCTATCAGAACCTTGAAACCTTTGTCGTGCGACAAGTCGCACAACACCCGCGCGTAATGTGGGTCGTCTTCGACGATCAGCAGTATGGAATCGTCGGGCTGCAGATTCTCGCGGTCATCAGGGATGTGTACGACCGGAGCGTCTGACACCGCCAGGCTCGTGAGTTGGATGGACAGGGCCGGAGACGAGAATTTTCGGTCCGGTGCTGCGCCACTGGACGGCCCTACATAGGTTTGCGGCAGGTAGAGCGTGAACGTGCTGCCCTTGCCGGGGGCGCTGCTGAGTTGAATTTCTCCGCCCAAGAGGTTGGCCAGTTCGCGGCTGATCGCGAGGCCTAGACCGGTGCCGCCGTATTTGCGGCTGGTGCCGGCATCGGCCTGTTGAAATGCCTCGAAGATGATGCGCTGCTTTTCGGATGGAATGCCGATTCCCGTATCCGAGACCTCGAAGGCGATAACCGATGCCGCCGCTCTCAGCACCGGATGCTCGCTCGACCAGCCGGTCGGCGCGCTCGATACCGACAACCGTACCCTGCCTTCTTCCGTAAACTTGAAGGCGTTGGACAACAGATTCTTCAGCACCTGTTGCAGACGCTTCGAGTCCGTAACGAGACTCCGCGGGAGATGCGGATCGGAGTGAACCTCGAAGGCAAGCTTCTTATAGTCGGCCTCGTGACGGAACGGACGAGCCACCATCTCAAGCAGGCCTCCGAAGAATACCTCCTCGGCCTCCACCGAAACCGTGCCCGATTCGATCTTCGACAAGTCGAGAATGTCGCTGATCAGGTTGAGCAAGTCTGTCCCCGCGCCATGAATCGTGCGCGCGAACTCCACTTGCTTGTCGGTCAGATTGCCATCCGGATTATCGCCCAGTTGTTGACCCAGAACCAGGATGCTGTTGAGCGGCGTCCGCAACTCATGCGACATGTTGGCGAGGAACTCTGACTTGTACTTCGACGTCAGCGCGAGTTCCTTGGCCTTTTCTTCCAGCGCGCCACGCGCCTGCTCGATTTCCTGATTCTTGCGCTCTACTTCCACGTTCTGTTCGGCGAGCTGCTGAGCTTTTTGCGCAAGCTGCTCGTTGGTCTGCTGCAATTCTCTTTGCTGCGTTTGCAGCTCGGTAGCGAGCTGCTGAGATTGCTTCAGGAGCCCTTCCGTCTGCATCGTCGCCTCAATGCTGTTCAGCACGATGCCCATACTGGCGGTCAATTGCTCCAGAAACGCCAAATGCGAGGCCGTGAACGCGCTTAACGAAGCCAATTCGATTACCGCCTTTACGCGATCCTCGAAGAGCACGGGCAACACAATCACATTCCGCGGCACCGCCTCGAACAATCCCGATTTGATCGGAACGGTGTTCTCAGGCAGGTCGCTGATTAACATGCGCCTTTTCTCCGTGGCGCATTGTCCGACCAGCCCCTCACCCACCTTGATGCGTCGAAGATGTCCTTCCGGCCCGTCCGAAGCAAACGCCGAGAGCAGTACCATGCCCGCCGACTCTTCCGTCTCCATCTGGTAGATCACGCCTTGCTGAGCATTCACCAGCGGGGCCAGTTCGGAAAGAATCATTCGTCCCACCGTGGTCAGATCGCGCTGTCCTTGCAGCATACCGGTGAACCGCGCCAAGTTGGTCTTGAGCCAGTCCTGCTCCGTATTGCGCTCCGTCGTGCCACGGAGGTTGTTGATCATCGTATTGATGTTGTCTTTCAATTCAGCCACTTCGCCCCTGGCCTCCACCTGAATGGACCGGGTCAGATCGCCCTTGGTGACCGCGGTAGCGACTTCAGCGATGGCACGCACCTGGTTGGTCAAGTTGTCGGCCAGCAGATTCACGTTGCCGGTCAGATCCTTCCACGTACCTGCAGCGCCCGGCACATTCGCCTGACCGCCCAGACGTCCTTCGACGCCCACTTCGCGAGCCACCGTGGTTACCTGATCGGCAAAGGTGGCGAGCGTACCGGTCATGTTGTTGATGGTCTCAGCCAGGGCAGCCACTTCGCCCTTGGCATTGACCGTTAGCTTCCGTGTGAGTTCGCCATTGGCGACAGCGGTCACAACCTTCACGATGCCGCGCACCTGCTCGGTAAGGTTCGCCGCCATCACGTTCACGTTGTCGGTCAGATCCTTCCATGTGCCGGCGACACCGGGCACCTTCGCCTGACCTCCAAGTTTGCCGTCCGTACCGACTTCACGGGCCACGCGCGTCACTTCGGCGGCAAATGCGTTGAGTTGGTCCACCATCGTGTTGATGGTGTTCTTGAGTTCGAGAATTTCGCCTTTCACGTCCACCGTGATTTTGCGCGACAAATCGCCGCGAGCGACAGCCGTGGTGACTTCGGCGATGTTTCGAACCTGCGCCGTGAGGTTTCCTGCCATGGCGTTGACGGAGTCCGTAAGATCCTTCCACGTACCGGCGACGCCGGTCACATTAGCTTGTCCGCCAAGGCGCCCTTCGCTGCCCACTTCGCGCGCGACGCGCGTGACTTCGGCGGCGAATGATCGCAACTGTTCGACCATCGTGTTAAGCGTTTCTTTAAGCTGCAAGATCTCACCGCGGACGTCGACCGTGATCTTCTTCGACAGATCGCCGGTAGCGATAGCGGTAGCGACTTCGGCGATGTTCCGGACCTGGCCCGTCAGGTTGCTGGCCATGAAGTTCACGTTGTCGGTCAGATCCTTCCACGTGCCGCCGACTCCCGGCACCTGTGCCTGGCCGCCCAGTTTGCCTTCCGTACCTACTTCGCGCGCCACACGGGTCACTTCGCCCGCGAACG
>WNFF01012144.1_pt1 | contig 21580 bp, 20 predicted proteins | sample 5400441 | NCBI WGS metagenome assembly WNFF01 (sample SAMN13153345, study PRJNA577476) | soil metagenome | isolation source: 120 cm saprolite under Douglas fir tree site 2 hole 3 replicate 1 | place: USA:California | collected 2015-04-18
TGTTTAGCTCCGATGCAACGCTTGCAAAAGCGGTCAGCGATTTTGAGCGAGCGAAGCAATATGGGGTCGACGGCGAGGTTCTCGATGGCAAGGCTATTGCGGCGCGCGAGCCCAATCTGACCGGCGAGTTCGCGGGCGCGATCCATTTTCCTGCACCCGGATTCGTCCCCGATCCCGGTGGATTGGCCAAAGCCTATGCGGCGCTTCTCAAGCGCAAGGGCGGACGTTTTCTGGTCGGCGATGCGCGAACGCTCGAACAAGGCGCCGGCGGATGGCGTGTGAGCGGCCCCCATGGCGCGACGGTCGCGCGCGAAGCCGTGGTAGCGCTGGGACCGTGGTCCGACCTGGTGTTTGGTCCGCTCGGATATTCCATCCCGCTCAGCATCAAGCGCGGATACCATCTGCATCTGGCGCCGCGCGGCAATGCCGTGCTCAATCATCCCGTTCTCGATTCGGATCGCGGCTATCTGCTGGCGCCGATGAACCGCGGCATTCGTCTGACCACCGGCGTGGAATTTGCGCGCCGCGATGCTCCGCCGACGCCGATCCAGCTGCGGCGGGCGCTGCCGCAAGCGCACGCGCTGTTTCCGCTGGGAGATGCAATCGATGCGAAACCCTGGATGGGCGCGCGGCCCTGCTTGCCCGATATGCTGCCGGTGATCGGAAAGGCACCCCGGCATGCCGGGCTGTGGTTCGATTTCGGACACCAGCACCACGGCCTGACGCTTGGCCCCGCGACCGGCCGTTTGCTGGCGGAGATGATGACCGCGGAGACGCCATTCGCCGATCCCAGGCCCTTTGCCGTGGAGCGTTTTGGTTGACCATATGTGTCAAATGAAGGCGCAAGAAGCCGACTAGCCGATCAGGTGGCTTGCGTCGTGGAGCCTCTCGTGACGATACTGTGACGGGCGGTCAAGCAGCGATCAGGAGCGGCCATGAAGGTAAACGTTGAAATAGATTGCACGCCTCTCGAAGCCCGGCAGTTTTTCGGACTCCCGGATGTGCAACCGATGCAGACGGCAGTGATGGACAACCTCCAGAAGCAGATGCTGGCCAACATCGAAAAGGTTTCGCCGGAGGCTCTGATGCAGAGCTGGTTCACGTTCGATCCGAAGATCGCGGAGCGGTTTGGGGACATGTTCGTGACCATGGCGGGCCTCGGCGGCGCGCGCACCAGCGACAAGAAATAGCGATGCCGACTGATCGAAGCGAACCGCCGCCGGCGGGCCGGCTGCGTCCACCGGGGCTCGGTCTGCTGCTGGCCGAGGTGAGGGGGATATTCGAATTCAACGCCAGCCTGTTGTTTTCGCCGCTGCTGATGCGCGCGCCGAAGGGCGATGGTCATCCGGTCCTGACCTTGCCGGGTTTCCTCGCCAGCGATCTGTCGATGGCGCCGATGCGGAGATATCTGAAGGAACTCGGATACGACACCTATGCGTGGAAAATGGGCCGCAACGTCGGTGGCGTTTCACGCATGCGCGCCGCATTGCGGGATCGGCTCGCCGAGATTTACGGCGCTACCGGCCGCAAGGTCAGTATCGTCGGGTGGAGCCTCGGCGGCGTCTATGCGCGCGATCTGGCGCTGCAGGCGCCGGACATGGTGCGGTGTGTCGTGACGCTGGGAAGCCCGTTCGCGAACGACGTGAGGGCGACCAACGCCACGCGGCTTTACGAGGCGCTGTCGGGCGAAGCGGTCGAGGACAACCCGGAGCTTCGAGCGGCGATCTCAGGCGATCTGCCGGTTCCGACCACGTCGATCTATTCACGCGCCGACGGCATCGTGAACTGGCGAACATGCCTCCTTCGCCCCTCCGATACCGCTGAAAACATCGAGGTCTATCTCGCCAGTCATGTCGGACTGGGCGTCAACGCCGCCGCTTTGTGGGCGGTGGCGGATCGTCTGGCCCAAACCGAGGGCGAATTTAAGCAATTTGACCGATCGGGGCCGTTTGCCATTGCATATGCGCCTCCGGAGACTGCACAATCCTGACTATTGTCCTGAACCCCAGGACGGTCGGAACGCCAGAAGCGCCACCAAGGCGCCGCGTGATTTGTGCCGGGAGGGAAAAAATATGAGTGACGCCAGGAAGCTGTCCTCGATGGACGCGTCGTTTCTGTACCTGGAAACGCCGGAAATGCCGATGCACGTGGGGAGCATGGCGATCTTCCGTCTGCCCGACGATTACAAGGGTGACTTCTTCGAGGACTTCAAGGCGATGATCGCCTCGCGGCTGCATATCGCGCCGATCCTCAAAGCGCGCCTGGAAAAGGCGCCGCTCGACATCGATCATCCTTCCTGGGTCGAGGACGACCAGTTCGACATCGACCGTCACATCTTCCGCGGCAGCCTGCCTGCTCCTCATGATCGCGCGACCCTGGAGCGGATCGTCGGCTGGATGCATGCCAAACTTCTCAATCGCGCCCGCCCGCTTTGGGAGTTCTACGTCTTCGAAGGCATGAAAGACAACGAGATCGGGCTTTATTCCAAGATGCATCACGCCTGCATCGATGGCGGCGCGGGGGCCGCGCTCACCAGCATGATCTACGATGTGACGCCGGTTCCAAGGAAAGTCGAAGCGCCGGCGGCGAAGGCGAAGGTCGCGCAGGAGCCGCGCGACATCGCTGCCAATTTCATCGATTCCTATCAGCAGCTCTGGACTCAGCCGTTCGGCAGTTCGATGGCCGCCAAGGGCATCGATCTGCCGCGCACCGGCAAGAGCGATCTCGGGTCGATCCTGTTCGACAACGCGATGTTCCAGATCGAATCCGCGGTGAAGTTTGCCGGCAGCATTCCCACGATGCTCAAGAGCGTCTCGGATGTGGTTGGAAAGATCTCCGATCCGAAATCGCGCGACAGCATCGCCAGCATGGTGTCGCCATCGACGATTCTGAACAAATCGATTTCATCGGAGCGCAGCTTTGCCGGGGTATCTATCCCGCTGAGCCGTGCCAAGGCGCTGGCCAAGCAGGCCGGCGGCAAGCTCAATGACGTGGTATTGGCGATTTCGAGCGGCGTGGTCAGACGCTATCTCCTGGAGCGCGGCGCGCTGCCGGCGAAATCGATGACGGCCGCGGTACCGATCTCGTTGCGCGAAGAGGGCAATACCGATGCCAACAATCAGGTGTTCGGCATGATCTGCTCGATTGCAACCGACATCGAGGATCCCAAGGCGCGGCTGGAGGCGATCATCGCGCAATCCACCAAGTCAAAGGAGATGTCGCATCCGATGCGGGCCTTGATGCCACAGGTCTCCAACCTGTCAATGCTCGGCGCGCCGATACTGGTTCAAATTCTGGCGCTGCTGTACAGCCGCTCAAATCTGTCCGATGTGCTGCCTCCGGCTGCGAACATCACGGTGTCCAATGTTCCCGGTCCGCGCCAGACGCTGTATGCCGCGGGCGCGGAGTTGCTGCACATCTTCCCGGTGTCGATCTCGACCCACGGGCTCGCGCTCAACATCACCGTGCAGAGCTACCGCGATCAACTGGACTTCGGTTTTATCGCCGGCGCCAACATCATTCCCCATGTGCAGGGTTTGTGCGACATGCTGCCCGGAGAATTCGCCGCACTCGAAGCCGCCTTTGCGCCACCGGCCGATCTGAAGAGCGCGGCAAGCTAGAGCATGTTCGGGGAGGGTGGGCACCGGCTTTCCGATCAGATCGTGCGCGGAGATCAACAAGTGAGGCGACCATGATAGAAATGCCGCCGCTACGGTTCGCCCAGACCAACGGCATTCGTATGGGGTACTACGAAGCGGGCCCGAAAACGGATACGCCGCCGGTTATTCTCTGCCACGGCTGGCCGGAGATCGCATTTTCGTGGCGTCACCAGATCAAGGCCTTGGGCGATGCCGGAATCCGGGTGATCGCGCCGGATCAGCGCGGCTATGGCGCAACCGACCGGCCCGAAGCCGTCGAGTCCTACGACATCGAGCATCTGACCGGCGATCTCGTCGGCCTGCTCGATCACCTCAAAATTGATAAGGCGATCTTCGTCGGTCACGACTGGGGCGGTTTTATCGTCTGGCAGATGCCCCTGCGGCACATCGACCGCGTCGCCGGCGTCGTCGGAATCAACACCCCGCATACCAGCCGTGCGCCGGCGGACCCGATCGAACTGTTACGCCAGCGCTTCGGCGAGCAGATGTATATCGTGCAGTTTCAGGATCCCGCGCGTGGCGCCGACAAGATATTCAACAGCCGCGTCGAACAGACCTTCGACGCTTTCATGCGCAAGCCCGTCCCGCGCAGCGAACCTGTGCCCGCGGAGCCGCCGACCGCGGGCGTCGGCGCTTCGCCGCGACTCAATCTGGCGTTTCCGCAAATGATCGCTGGTTACGATGCGAAACACGACCCGCGGACGCCGATCCTGTCGCCGGAGGAAAAGCAGGTCTTCGTCGATACCTTCACCAAAACGGGCTTCACCGGCGGCATCAACTGGTACCGCAACATGTCGCGCAATTGGCTGCATTCGGCGGAGATTGATCACACCGTGCGGGTGCCGTCGCTGATGATCATGGCCGAGAACGATCACGTGCTGCCACCATCCTCGGCCGACGGCATGGAGAAAATCATTCCCGACCTCGAGAAATATCTGGTTCGCGGCAGCGGCCATTGGACGCAGCAGGAAAAGCCGGACGAAGTCAGCGCCAAGCTGATCGAATGGCGTGGAAAGCGGTTTGGCTAAGATAACGCATCGTCATTGCGAGGAGCGCAAGCGACGAGGCAATCCAGTCCTTTTGCGGGGCTATGGATTGCGTCGCGGAGCTCGCAATGACGGTTGAGGCAACAGCGCTCGACCATTAGGAGAAACTACCGCGATGGCGTCGACCAACAGACTGAGTCCGATCCCGCATCCGCCCACAAAACCGGTGGTCGGCAACATGCTGTCGCTGGACTCGACCGCGCCGGTGCAGCATTTGGTACGGCTGACCAAGGAACTCGGACCGATCTTCTGGCTGGACATGATGGGCGCACCGCTGGTCATCGTCTCCGGCCACGATCTCGTCGAGGAACTCAGCGACGAAAAGCGTTTCGACAAGGCGGTGCGTGGCTCGCTGCGCAGGGTGCGTGCAGTTGGCGGCGACGGACTGTTCACAGCCGATACCAGCGAGCCGAACTGGAGCAAGGCGCACAACATCCTGCTGCAGCCGTTCGGCAACCGCGCCATGCAATCCTATCATCCGAGCATGGTCGATATCGCCGATCAGCTCGTCAAGAAGTGGGAGCGGCTGAACGGCGACGAGGAGATCGACGTCGTCCACGATATGACGGCCCTGACGCTCGACACCATCGGTCTGTGCGGGTTCGACTATCGATTCAATTCGTTCTACCGGCGTGATTATCACCCGTTCGTGGAATCGCTGGTGCGCTCGCTCGAAACCATCATGATGACCCGGGGGATTCCGCTCGAGGGCATCTGGCTGAAAAGGCGACGGCAGGAACTCGCGCAAGACGTCGCCTTCATGAACAGGATGGTCGACGAGATCGTCGCCGAGCGCCGCAAGAACACGGAAGCCACCGAGGTCAAGAAGGATATGCTCGGCGCCATGATGACGGGCGTCGATCGCAGCACCGGCCAACAACTCGACGACGTCAACATTCGCTACCAGATCAATACGTTCCTGATCGCGGGTCACGAAACCACCAGCGGTCTGTTGTCCTGTACGCTGTACGCGCTGCTGAAGCACCCCGAGGTGCTCAAGAAAGCCTATCAGGAGGTCGATCGGGTGCTCGGGCCGGATACCGATGCAAGGCCGACCTACCAGCAGGTTACCCAGCTCACTTACATCACGCAGATCTTGAAGGAAGCCTTGCGACTCTGGCCGCCTGCGCCGGCCTACGGCATTGCGCCGCTCAATGACGAAACCATTGGCGGCAAGTACAAGCTCAAGAAGAATACTTTCATCACGATATTGGTGATGGCGCTGCACCGCGATCCAAGCGTCTGGGGACCGAATCCCGACGCGTTCGATCCGGAGAATTTCAGCCGCGAGGCCGAGACGGCGCGTCCGGTCAATGCCTGGAAGCCGTTCGGCAACGGCCAGCGCGCCTGCATCGGCCGCGGCTTTGCCATGCATGAAGCCGCCCTTGCCATCGGCATGATCCTGCAGCGCTTCAAGCTGATCGACGTCAATCGCTACCAGATGCATCTGAAAGAAACGCTGACGATCAAGCCGGACGGCTTCAAGATCAAGGTACGTCCGCGTGCCGACAAGGAGCGCGGCGCCTATGCCGGCCGTGTCACGGCGACCGCCGCCGTATCGACAACGGCTACACCGGTTGCCCGGGCGCGTCCGGGACACAATACACCGCTGCTGGTGCTTTACGGATCGAACCTCGGCACCGCCGAGGAACTCGCAACCCGCGTCGCCGATCTCGCCGAGGTCAACGGCTTTGCGACAAAGCTCGCAGCCCTCGATGATTTCGTCGGCAAGCTGCCGGAGCAGGGCGGCGTGCTGATTTTCTGCGCGTCGTATAATGGTGCCCCGCCCGACAATGCCAGCGAGTTCGTCAAATGGCTTGGCGGCGATTTGCCGAAGGATGCCTTCGCCAAGGTGCGTTACGCGGTGTTCGGCTGCGGCAACAGCGACTGGCTCGCGACCTATCAGTCGATCCCGCGCTTCATCGACGAACAACTGGCCGCGCACGGCGCCGGCAACGCCTTTGTCCGCGGCGAGGGCGACGCGCGCGACGATCTCGAAGGCCAGTTCGAATCCTGGTTCGCGAAACTGCGCCCGCTGGCGGTAAAGCAACTGGGTATCGATACGAGCTTCGATCGCAGCGCCGACGACGAGCCGCTTTACAAAATCGAGCCCGTGGCGCCGACGGCAGTCAATACGATCGTCGCACTCGGCGGCGTCGCGCCGATGAAGATGCTGGTCAACAAGGAACTGCAGAACAAGCAAGGCGCCAACGCCTCCGACAGATCGACCCGGCACATCGAGGTGCAACTGCCTTCCGGGATCTCCTACCGGGTCGGCGATCATCTCAGCGTGGTGCCGCGCAACGATCCGGCGCTGGTGGATTCCGTCGCGCGCCGTTTCGGATTTCTGCCCGCCGATCAGATCCGGCTGCAGGTTGCGGAAGGCCGCCGCGCGCAATTGCCGGTCGGCGATACCGTGTCGGCCGCAAGCAGATCCAGATCATGTCGGAACACACGCGCTGTCCGGTGACCAAGCCGAAACTATTGGCCTATGTCGGCGACGATGCCGCCGCATCGGAACATTATCGCGCGGACATTCTCGGCAAGCGCAAATCGGTGTTCGATCTGTTGGAGGAACATCCGGCCTGCGAGTTGCCGTTCCACGCCTATCTCGAAATGCTGTCGCTGCTGGCGCCACGCTATTATTCGATCTCGTCGTCGCCGTCGGGCGATCCCCAGCGCTGCAGCGTCACCGTCGGTGTGGTCGAAGGGCCGGCGAGCTCGGGGCGCGGCATCTACAAAGGCATCTGCTCGAACTATCTCGCCGGCCGCCGCGCCGGCGAGACGATCCAGGCGACGGTGCGCGAAACCAAGGCCGGCTTCCGGCTGCCGGACGACGCTGCTGTGCCGATCATCATGGTCGGGCCCGGGACCGGGCTCGCGCCATTCCGCGGCTTCCTGCAGGAACGTGCGGCGCTGAAGGCCAAGGGCGCCAGCCTCGGCCCGGCGATGCTGTTTTTCGGCTGCCGTCATCCCGGTCAGGATTATCTCTATGCCGGCGAATTGAAGGCGTTCGCAGCCGATGGCATCACCGAACTGCACACCGCGTTCTCGCGCGCCGAGAGCCCAAAGACCTATGTGCAGAATCTGGTCGCCGCGCAAAAGGACCGGGTCTGGAGCCTGATTGAATCAGGCGCGGTCGTCTACGTCTGCGGCGACGGCGGCAAGATGGAGCCGGACGTCAAGGCCGCACTGGTTGCGATCTATCGCGAACGCAAAGGCGCCGACGCGGACGCAGCACTGCGCTGGATCGACGATCTCGGCACCAGTAACCGCTACGTGCTCGACGTCTGGGCGGGTGGGTAAAGCGGATTTTCAACGGGTCGTCCCGGCGAACGCCGGGACCCATCTGCCGTGTCGTCTTGCTCAATAACAACGTTGGACAATCTCCCTGACATCACGGACGCCAGGGGTTATGGATCCCGGCCTTCGCCGGGACGACGCTACGCCGCCTGCGCGGTCGCGCCATGGGCATGCTTGTCGATGGCGTCGATGATCTCCGGCCACATCGGAATCGGCAGCGCGTGGCCCATGCCTTCGATCATCAGGAGTTTCGCGCCGGGAATCGAAGCCGCGGTGTCCTTGCCACCCTCGGGGCGCACCAGGGGATCGACGGTGCCGTGAATGACCAGGGTCGGCACCTTGACCGATGCCAGCCGTTGCTTGCGGCTGCCTGAGGCGAGGACCGCGCGGAACTGCCGTCCGACGCCGGCCGGATTGAGGCCGCGCGCATAGGTGCGCTCGGCACGGGCGCGATCGAGCGCCTCGTCCTGCGGGAAGCTGCCGACGCGCAGGATCTTCCAGGTCTGCGCAAAGCGTTCGAGATACTCTTCCTTGGTGGCCGGGGGCGGGGCCATCAGCACGGCGGCGGCCTCGCGGGTTGGCGGCGGCACCCTTGGATTGCCTGTCGTCGACATGATCGAGGTGAGCGAACGTACCCGCTGCGGAAACGAAATCGCCAGTTCCTGGGCGATCATGCCGCCCATCGACGCCCCGACAAGATGCGCCGAATGGATGCCGAGTACATCCATCAGGCCGATCACGTCCTCCGCCATGTCACGCAGCTTGTAGGGCGCCGCGACCGGGATCTTCAGGAACCGCAGCTTGAGCAGTTCGATCGGGGTCAGGCGCTTGCCGCCGGTCAGCTTGCTGGACTTGCCGATGTCGCGATTGTCGAACCGGATGACGCGAAACCCGCGCGCCGCAAGCAGCCAGCAAAAATCGTCGTCCCAATGGATCATCTGGGCGCCCAGCCCCATGATCAGCAGCATCGGCTCGGCCCCGGCGTCGCCGAAGATCTCGTAACACAGGTCGATACCGTTGGCGTGGGCGATCTGCGGCGGCTGATGGGCGAGTACGTTCACCTTGGATTTCCCCTCAAGTCGGTTCTACGAGGATTTTATGACACGGTTTCGTGCACTGCAGAAGGCTTGCCTGCGGCAGGGAGGCTGACAAATCGGCGCCGCGATGTTGACCACCTTGGCGCAACAGTGTGGTATCACCAAAAACAGGCGAGGTATTCGTCGTCTATCCGGGGGACGCCAATGGCAGAGAAGAGCAACGATCCGGTCGCGATCTGGCAAAACATGCTGGGCGAGATGGAGAAGGGGTTCAACTCCTTTGCCAATCAGGCGATGGCGTCACCCGAGTTCAGCAAGGTCGTCAATCAGGTCGGTGGGGTTTCAGCGGGCGCGCAAAAGCAGCTCGGCGATCTCATGGAGAAATATCTCGTCGGCATGAATTTGCCGAGCCGGGCGCAGATGGTCAGCATGGCCGAACGGCTGCAATCGATCGAAGGGCAGCTCAACGAGATCAAGGCGCTGCTGTATCAGGCCCAGCAAAATTCCGGCGCGCCGGCAGGTGGGCCGGCGGCTGCGTCGCGACCGCCGCGTACCAAACGTCCGCCGCCCGCGGGCGGAGAGCAAAAATGAACGCGGCAGCGGACCTGGATCTTCAATCGATCCCGGACCGGATTCAATCCGAAGTGCAGCGCGCGATTCAACGCAGCATCAAGGGGGTTGAATATATCTCTTCGTCGGGCCCATCGCTCGGATCGACACCGAAGGACATCCTGCAAGTCCGCGGCACGATGAATCTGTATCACTACCGGCCGATCTCGGACGAAATCTATCGCGTGCCGATCCTGATCGTGATGGCGACCACCAATCGCGGCTACATCCTGGACATGGTGCCCGGCCAGAGTTTCATCGAGTTTCTGTTGAAGCGCGGCTACGACGTCTACATGCTGGATTGGACCGCGCCGAAGCCGGAGGAGAAGTCGCTGCGGATGGAGGATTACGTCCTCGACTTCATCCCTGATTGCGTCAGCCGGGTGCAGCGCGATTCCGGCGAGACCGACGTCACCGTGATCGGCTATTGCTTCGGCGGCGTGCTGTCGCTGCTGTACGGTTCGATCTTCGCCGACGGCCCGATGAAAAATCTGATCTGCTTCACCACCCCGGTCGACTTCCGCGAGATGAAGCTGTTCCAGAATTTTTCGGACCGGCGCTATTTCGACGTCGACCGACTGGTCGACAGCGTCGGCAACGTCCCGCCCGAGATGATCCTTTCATCCTTCGAGATGTTGCGGCCGGCGTCGCGCGCCGCAAGCCAGCTGCAGTTGTGGGAAAACATCTGGAACGACGAATACGTCAAGTCGTACCGCATGTTCGATCGCTGGGCCACCGACACCCTGCCGCTGGCCGGCGAGTATTTCCGCACCATCACCAAGGATCTGATGTGGGACAACAAGCTCTATAACGATAGGATGTCGGTCGGCGGGCGAGCGGCCGACATCTCCAAAATCAAGGTGCCGATCCTGCACGCGGTGGCGGAGCACGACCACATCGTTCCCTATGACGCCGCCAAGCCGCTGATCCAGAAGATCGGCTCGATCGACAAGGAAGAAGTGATGCTGAAGGGCGGCCATGTCAGCCTTGTCGCCGGCGCCAACGCCGTCAAGCGGCTGTGGCCGAAACTGGATTCCTGGCTAGGTGAGAGATCGACATGAGCGACACACGTTCCTACCCGCGACACGCCAAGACCGATGCCGGCGAAATTGAATTCCGCCTGATGTCGCGTACAGACGAAGTGGCGGTGCTCGATTTCGCGCAAAAGCTTCCCACCCACGATCTGTTGTTCCTGCCGCGCAACATCAGCCAGCCGAAGGTGCTGTCGGCCTGGATCAATGAGATCGAGCGCGGCGACATCACCAGCCTGCTGGCGGTGCAGGCGGGCAAGGTGGTCGGTTGTGGTACACTGGTGCGCGATCCGCATTCGTGGTCGCCGCATGTCGGCGAGATCCGAATGGTGGTGTCACAGGATGTTCGCGGCCAGGGCGTCGGACGTGCGCTGTCGCAGCAAACCTTCGCGCTTGCGCTGGGGGCCGGCCTCGAAAAGCTTTCGGTGCAGATGACGGTCGATCAGCAGGCGGCGATCGCGCTGTTCGAAAGCCTCGGCTTCAAGGCCGAAGCGCTGCTGCGCGAGCATGTGGAAGCCTATGGGCTGCCGGACGCCGTGCAGCACTAGGCGCGTTAACCGGCTACGACACCGTTGCGCAACGATACTGCCGGGGCCTGGCGCAAGAAGGTCACATATCCGGGTGATGATGCTCGACAGGTTTCGAGTGTCATGACCCAGAAGCTCACAGTTTGGTACAACACCAAATGTCCGGTCTGTAACGCCGGCATTGACTGGCAGCATCATCGGCTGGTTCGCGCGGCCAGAGCCGGCGCCATCGATTTTCGTGACATCAATCTGGAGCCGGATGCGCTGTCCGGCTTCGGCATCGGGGTCAACGACATCAGGCGCAGGCTGCATGCCGTCGATGCCGAGAACCGGCTTTACGCGGGGATCGACTGCGCGATCGCGATCTGGCTTCGAACGCCCGGTGACATCTGGCTCGGGCGGCTGGTCGGCCTGCCGGTGATCCGCCCGATTGCGGGCCTCGTGTACGACCGGTTTGCCGATCTGTTGTACGCGTGGAATCGTTGGAAGGGCCGTTGGTAGGGGCGGGAAAGCCAGATTGTTGGGCTAAACGCACAATTTAGTGGCCGATCACTAATTCGTGATATCGCACCGCAACATTGATGTTGCGATGCACCATTAACTATGGCACAAGGATCTCGCCCCGGGCCAATCCGGACGGGGTGAGCCCATAGCTCAAAACCTGAGGATGGAGAGACCCCAATGACCACCGAAACCAATTCAGTACTGAACACCGTCAAGGAAGCTTTCGCGCCCGTCACCGACGCGCTCAAGAATCTCCAGAACCTGGAAGTTCCCGAGGCTGCCCGTGAATTCGTCAAGCGCACTGCCTCTACCGCCAAGGACCGCGCCGCCGACCTGCATGCAGGTTCGGAGAAGGTGACTGCCGCGATCGAGACCGCGGTGGCCGATTCGGTCAGCGAGGCCGCCAAGATCAGCCGCAACATCCAGCAGGCGATCTATCAGGACACCGAAGCCTTCTTCGCAGGCATCGACAAACTGGCCTCCGCCAAGTCGCTCAACGAAGCGGTCCAGATCCAGTCCGATATGGTCCGTGCGCGCGGCGAAGTGTTCATGTCGCGGGCCAAGTCCACCACCGAATATCTCGGCAAGCTCGTCGCCGACGGTGCGAAGACCGCCCAGGACAACCTCTCGAAGGTCGCGTCTTACAGCAAGACCGCCTGATCGCTTTTCGGATCAGTCGACCAGCCGATCTTTCGAAGGCCCGCTCGATGCGGGCCTTCTTTTTGACCGGCAGCGTTGACCGGCGCATTGGGCGCAGCCTGATTTCTACCGTCATTCCGGACGACGCGAAGCGGCGATCTCAGATGCGCAATTGCGCATCGGGGAATCTCGAGATTCCCCGATGTGCAATTGCACATCTGAGGTTCGTGCTTCGCACGCCCCGGAATGACGGCGATGGGCACGTCGCGCTATGATTGAACCCAGTCGACTCTGCGGAAGTCTTCATGACCGTCCCCGGCACATTCTCGTTCGACGCTCCCGGCGATGCTGCGCGCGCGGCGGAGTTGCGGCGCGTCAAGGCGCTGGCCACGCTGGTGCTGGCGGGCACTCTGGCCGTGTTCATCGCGGCCAAGAGCTTGCTGCACGTGCATCCGGTGTTCGGCTTTGTCGCGGCGTTCGCGGAAGCCGCGACCATCGGTGGCCTCGCCGATTGGTACGCCGTGGTGGCGCTGTTCCGCAGGCCGTTGGGATTGCCGATCCCGCACACCGCGATCATCCAGGGCAATCAGCACCGCATCGCGGACAAGCTCGGCGAATTCATCGAGGTTCATTTTCTCGAAGCCGCGCCCGTCGACGCCAAGCTGCGCCAGATCGACTTCGGCTCCTTCATCGCCGACTGGCTGCGCGACCGCAAGCGCAGCACCGATCTCGCCCGCTTCACGCTGCGGCTTCTGCCCGAAGCCGTCTCGGCGACCGAAACCTCGGGCCTGATGACGTTCATCACCCGCCGCATCAGCACCCAGTTGCAGTCGATCGATCTGGCGCCGCTCGCTGCCGGTACGTTGCGCGGTTTCGTCGCCGAGGGCCGGCATCAAGGGTTGCTCGATGACATCCTGCGCGCCGTCCATCAGACGCTGACCCAGCCGGAAACCATGGCTGTCATCCGCGACAAAATCCGCGGTGAAATGCCGACGCTGCTCAAACTCTATCGCGCCGACAAGTTTCTGGTGAACAAGATCGTGGCATCGGCGACCACGTTTTTCGAAGAAGTTCGCAACGATTCCAAGCATCCGTTCCGTGGCGAATTCGATCGCATGATATTGTCGTTCGTGGACCGGCTCGGCAGCGATCAAAACTTTGCCGATCGTCTCGACGGGTTGAAGCGCGACCTGCTGGCGCGTCCCGAACTCGGCGCCCTCGCGCGCAATATCTGGTCGAACGCGCGATCGTTCATCGAACGCAGCGCCAGCGGCGAGACCCAGGTGCTGCAGCAGCACCTCGCCCGAATGTTCATGGAAGCAGGCGAGGCGCTCGCTGGCGATTCCGAGCTAAGGGGCGAGATCAACCAGGGTCTGGTTGCCGTGTTCAGAAGCTTCATTGCCGATCAGAAAAGCGGCGTCTCGAGCTTCATCTCCGATCAGGTCAAGGCCTGGGACATGGGGCAGCTGATTTCGCTAATCGAAATCAACATCGGCAAGGATCTGCAATACATCCGCTTCAACGGCTCGCTGATCGGAGGTTTGGCGGGATTAGGCCTCTACACCATCGAAGTCCTGCTGCGTTGGCTGTGACTTTTAGATCACTGCAAGGCTCCTAAGTGCGGCGATCCCTGGCCGCGTCAATGGGGGCGGCTTGAAACGCCAAAAGCGGTTCCTTAGCTTTAATAGCAGATTGCTGCATTGCGGAACGATGCTAACAGGTTTGCGTCTTCCTAATGGTCCATTGGCCGGCTGCCGAGACTTAAGGGGCCGGCTCCGAAAGGAGCTACAATGTCCGCCACTGCCCAGACGCTGCGCCCGCCGTCCAAAACCCTGATGTTTCTGGAGGGGCGGGCCATCCATGAACTTGGTGCGTTTCTCGGCGCATTGCCGCTGCTCAGCCTGGCGCCGAAAGGCGACGGTCATCCGGTACTGGTGTTGCCGGGGCTGGTCGCCTCGGATACCTCGACGCGCCCGCTGCGCAGCTTTTTGAAGAACCGCGGCTATGCGGTCAGCGGCTGGCGGCAGGGCCGCAATCTTGGCCTGCGCGACGGTGTGCAGCGTGCGATGGTCGATCTGGTGCACGAGCTGAGCGAGGCCGGTGGGCGCAAGATCAGCCTGGTCGGCTGGAGTCTTGGCGGTTTCTACGCGCGCCAGCTCGCCAAGATGATGCCGGATCGCGTGCGCTCCGTGATCACGCTCGGCAGTCCGTTCGCGGGTCACCCCAAGGCGACCAATGCCTGGCGGGTCTATGAGATGGCGAGCGGCCGGCGCGCCGACGAAGAGGACGGACGGTTCGGTGGATCGCTGGCGGGCACGCCGCCGGTACCGACCACGGCGATCTTCAGCCGCACCGACGGCATCTGCGCGTGGCAGGGCTGCATGGAAAAGAGCTCCGCGAAGTCCGAAAGCATCGAGGTCGAAAGCAGCCATTGCGGCATGGGCCATCATCCCGCAGCCGTTTACGCGGTCGCCGATCGTCTGGCGCAGCCCGAAGGCAAATGGGCGCCGTTCGACCGCAGCGGCTGGCGCAGCCTGGTCTATCCCGATCCCGCCAGGTGATCTGATCCCGCCAGATGATCCGATCCTGCCAGGTAAACGCCGCGCCACTGCGAGCCGGCATGCAAGGGCGGCGTGAAAAGATTTACCCCTTCGGCGGCGGCGCTGAGCCCAGGATGCCTTCGATCGAAAGTCCGAGCCCGAGCAGCTTCGCATCGCTGCCGACGGGACCATCGATCTCCAGTCCGACCGGCAAGCCGCCCGGCGTCATGCCTGCAAACAACGACAGACCGGGAATGCCGGCGTTGCTGCCGGGATCGGTGTTGCGGATCATGGTGTCGAACGTCGGCACCGGCTTGCCGCCATCGATCGACATCTCGCCCGATCCCTTCTCGACGTCGATCACAGGCGCTGTGGCAATCGTGGTTGGAAACAGGATGGCGTCCAGATCATGGTCGCGGAAATACGCCTCGTAGATCTTCTGCAGCGCCGGCCGCTGTACCGTGATCGCATCCTGATAGGCCGCGCCAAATGCGTCCACGGTGATGGCGCCGAATGCGCCCTGGACGTCGGGGCTGGCGATCTTGCCGGCGATGTCGGCCAGCGTGATGCCCTCGATGCCGGACGCCTGGAGATAGGCGGGGATATCCGCAATCGGTTCATGCAGCGCGACCACGAACGATACCTTGCCGTTCTGTTCGAACAGTCCAGTCATGTCGGCATCGACCAGAACGACGCCAGCGTCCGCGAGTTTTTCGCGCGCGGCCTTGGCGACGGCCTCAACGTCGCGATCGAGCCCGCTCCAGAACGATGCGGGAATGCCGAACCGCTTGCCGCGCAGTGGCTCCGCCTTGGCCATCGGGGTGCCGGTGATGACGGAATCCAGCAATGCCACGTCCGCAACCGTGCGGCCCATCGGACCGACGGTGTCGCGGGTGTGACTGATCGGGACCACCAGGTTGGCATCGTCGTAGCGCCGTTGCGCACCGCCATTGCCGACCGATGGCCTTAAGCCCACGGTACCGGTCAACGCCGCCGGCACGCGGGTCGAGCCGCCGGTATCGGATCCGAGGCCGCAAGCGACGATGCGCGCCGCGATGGCCGCCGACGTTCCGCCCGATGAACCGCCGGGAATCCGGGTCTTGTCATAAGGATTTTTCACCGGCCCTGCGAATGACGAAAGATTGGTGCTGGTGATCCCGAATGCGAGTTCATGCATATTGGTCTTGCCGATGATGATGGCGCCGGCATCCAGCAATTTCTGCAGCGACGGCGCATTCCTGGTCGGCCGCGCATTCTGCAGCGCCGGCGTGCCGCCCGATGTCGGCATGTCAGCGGTGTTGATGTTGTCCTTGACGACGATGGGCAGGCCGGCGAGGGCACCGGTCGTCTCGCCCTTGTCGACCCGGCCTGCCGCCGCCAGCGCGCCATCCCTGTTCAGGACAATGAACGCGTTGAGGTCTGTGGCTTGCTCCGCGCGTTCGAGCGCGGCCCGCACGGCGCTGACGGCCGTCATCTTCTTGCTGCGGATGTCAGCGACGATCGCAGCGGCGGTGGGTAGAGTGGTATCGGCCATGGCTGAACTCACAGATGCGAGGGAAGGAAGCGCCGCAGCACCGGCGGCGAGGGCTATCGACGATGTCAGCATATCGCGGCGTGAGGGACTGGTTGTCATGGACTCCTCCTCCCAATCTGCTGTGGTTCGGTGTTTACTCCTTCGGCCGCTTGTCGAACACGCGCTTGGCCTTGCCGAGCGAGCGCTCCAGGGTCTCGGGCGCCACGGCCCTGATGCGCGCGGTGATGCCAATGGTGTTCTTGATATAGGTGGTGACCCGCTCGGCGTGTTCGACAAGCCCGTCACCGTCCCAGCTTTCCGGTCGCGCTTCCGCCAGCACCGTCATCTCGTCCATCCGCCCTTCGCGCGTCAATTCGATGATGAAATGACCGCCGCACCAGTCGGTGGCGAGCAGCACTTCCTCGATCTGGGTCGGGAACACATTGACGCCGCGCAGGATGATCATGTCATCGGAACGTCCCGTGACCTTCTCCATGCGCCGCATGCCGGGCCGCGCCGTGCCCGGCAGCAGCCGCGTCAGGTCGCGGGTGCGGTAGCGGATGATCGGGAACGCTTCCTTGGTCAGCGAGGTGAAAACAAGCTCGCCCTTTTCACCTTCGGGCAGCACCATACCGGTCTCGGGATCGATCACCTCCGGGTAAAAATGGTCCTCCCAGACATGCAGGCCGTCCTTGGTCTCGACGCACTCCTGCGCGACGCCGGGGCCGATCACTTCGGACAAGCCGTAGATGTCGGTGGCGTCCATATCGAACGCCGCCTCGATCTCGGCGCGCATCGCGTTGGTCCAGGGCTCGGCGCCGAAGATGCCGAATTTCAATGACGACTTGCGAGGTTCCAGGCCCTGCTTTCTGAATTCGTCCAGGATTGCCAGCATATAGCTTGGCGTCACCGTGATGATGTCGGGCTTGAAGTCGTTGATGAGCTGCACCTGCCGCTCCGTCATGCCGCCGGAGACCGGCACCACGGTGCAGCCGAGCCGCTCCGCGCCGTAATGCACGCCAAGGCCGCCGGTGAACAGGCCATAGCCATAGGCGTTGTGGATGATCATGCCGGTGCGGCCGCCCGCGGCGCGGATCGAGCGCGCCATGACGTCCGACCACATGTCGATATCGGCTTGGGTGTATCCGACCACGATCGGCTTGCCGGTGGTGCCGGAGGAAGCGTGGACGCGAACCAGCTTCTCGCGCGGTACCGCGAACATGTTGAACGGGTAATTGTCGCGCAGGTCGGTTTTGGCCGTGAAAGGAAAGTTGCTGAGATCCGACAGTTGCCGAAAATCCTGAGGCTTCACACCGGCCTCGTCGAACGCGTTTCGGTAGTGGGCGACGTTGTCGTAGGCGTGCGCCAGCGTCCAGCCGAGCCGCCTGGTCTGCAATGCGATGATTTCATCGCGCGATGCACGCTCGGCATCATCCATCTCGGCGCGATAACTGCCGAGCTTGAATTGCTGGTTGGTCGAAGCCATCACGCGGTTCCCTAAAATCAGAGGTTGCGCCGCCGACGGTGCGGGAATGGCCGCGCAACTCGGCAATCGCGACATCATCGACGGTGACGCGCACATCGTAAATCCCGGAACGTCCGGTTCGCGAGATTTCCCGTGCCGTCGCTATCAGCCGATCGCCGAGCTTGCCCGGCCTGACAAAGGAGATGTTGCACTGCGCCGTGACAGCGCGCTCATTGTAGGAATTGCAGGCAAAGGCGAATGCCGAGTCGGCCAGGGCGAAAATGAAGCCGCCATGGGCGATGCCGTGGCCGTTGACCATGTTTGGCTTGACCGTCATCGTCAGGGCGGCTTCGCCTGCCTTGATCTGCAGGATCTCCATGCCGAGACCCTTGCTGGCGTCGTCTTCCTTCCACATCGCCTCCACACAAGCGCGCGCCAGTTCGTCGGGGGGAAGCGTGGCGTTGAGGTTCACTGCGGTGTTCTCGCGAATTTGCACGGCCGCCCGTCGATCAGGTTCGGGTACAAGACGTTCTCCAGCCCGTTGCAACAAGCCTCTTGAACTAAGCGATCAGTCGGTTAGTCATGATGCGAAGCCCCAAAAAACACCATAGTCCGCCTGTTATGGTCGAGGCGCGCTGCGTGCGCCTGCTCACGAAGGCCGACGATCCGGCGTCACTGGCGCCTGCGATCGAGCGGCGCGCGGTGTCGCGGGCCGCGAACGAGGTGCTGATCAAAATCGCGGCGGCGGCCGTGAATCCGTCCGACGTCAAGGCCGCGACTGGCCTGATGGCTTACGCCGTATTTCCGCGCACGCCCGGCCGCGATTACGCGGGCGTCGTGATCGATGGCCCATCCGGCTGGATCGGGCGCGACGTGTTCGGCTCGTCGGGCGATCTCGGCATCCGGCGCGACGGCACCCATGCCACGCACCTCGCGGTTGAAGCTGATGCCGTGGTGGAAAAACCGAAAAATCTGTCGTGGGATGAGGCCGCCGGCATCGGCGTTCCCTTTGTCACGGCAATGGAAGGCTTTCGCCGCGCCGGAATGCCAAGTAAGGACGAGACGGTGCTGGTGATGGGCGTCAACGGCAAGGTCGGGCAGGCCGCGGTGCAGATCGCGAGCTGGCGCGGCGCGCGCGTGATCGGCGTGGTGCGCAAGAGTGAGCCCTACGAGGGGCACGCCAATTCCAGGGTCGAAGTAATCGACGCCTCCGCGACGGACGCCGCGACGCGCGTTCGCGAGCTGACGGACGGCAAGGGCGCCGACATCGTGTTCAATACCGTCGGCGATCCCTATTTTCAGGCGGCGCACCAATCGCTGGCATTGCGGGGGCGGCAAATCCTGATCGCCGCGATCGAGCGGATCGTGCAGTTCAATATCCTGGAATTCTATCGTGGCCAGCACACTTATGTCGGCGTCGATACGCTGGGGCTATCGTCGGTGGCGACGGGTGCGGTTTTGAAGGAATTGGTTCCCGGTTTTGCCAGCGGACATCTCAAGCCGTTCCCGATAAAGGCGGCTGCGATCTATTCACTGGAAAACGCCAAGAGCGCTTTTGTCGCGGTCGCCGGTTCGTCGCGCGACCGCGTCATCCTTCGTCCGGCGCAGGCACAATAATGATAGACCGTCATTGCGAGCCAACGGGTCGGCGCGAAGCGCCGCCCGATGACAGGCTCCGCGAAGCAATCCAGAGGCCGGGCAAGGCGCTCGGTTACTGGATCTTCGTCGCTCTGCTCCTCGCAATGACGGGTTAGACTCCGAGGAACGAACCGATGCCATCAGGTGCCAACGTCGTGGTCTATGCCGGACTGCTGATCGGCCTCGTCTATGGCGCGGTCGGGCTCTTGAGCGGGTTCTGCCTGATGAGCAGCCTGCGCGGCTGGTGGGCGCAGGGCGACAGCCGCCTGATCCGAAGTTATGCGCTGGCGCTTGGCGTGGCGATCGCGGCGACGCAGCTTTTGGCGGCACGCGGTGTTGTCGATCTCGGCAAATCGATCTACCTGCAGCCGTCGTTTTCAGCGCCGCTGATGTTCTTTGGCGGCCTGCTGTTCGGTTACGGCATGGTGCTGTCGAACGGCTGCGGCTCGCGTGCGCTGGTGCTGCTCGGGCGCGGCAATCTGCGCTCGTTCGTCGTGGTGATCGTGCTCGGCATAACAGCGCAAATGACGCTGAAAGGCCTGGTCGCGCCGACGCGGATCGCGCTGCTGCAGTGGTCGCAAATGACGCCATCCGTGACGACGCTGCCGGCGCTGCTGGCCAAGATCGGTATCAACGAGATATACGCGCGGATGGTCGCGGCCTCGGCGTTGAGTGGAGCCCTGATCATCTTTGCGTTCGCGCATGCGAGGTTTCAGCGCGCCTGGGGGCAGATCGCGGCGGGGTTCGCCGTCGGGATCCTGGTCGCGGGCGGCTGGTTCGCCACCGGTTATCTCGGCGCCGACGATTTCAATCCAGCGCCGGTCACCTCGCTCACCTTCATCGCGCCGATCGCCGATACGCTGCAATATGTGATGCTGTCGACCGGACTGACGTTGAACTTCGGGATTGCCACGGTTACCGGCGTGCTCGCCGGAAGCCTGGTGACGGCGCTGGCCACGCGTCGCTTTCATTGGGAAGGCTACACGTCGCCGCGTCATATGTTGCGCTCCGCCGGCGGAGCGGCGCTGATGGGAGCAGGCGGCGCGATGGCCTATGGCTGCTCGATCGGGCAGGGGTTGACGGGATTGTCGACGTTGGCGCTTGCGTCGTTTGTGGCCGTCGCCGGAATATTGCTGGGATCGGCCGCCGGTCTGCACGGAGCACTCCGCGTTCAGCCATTGGTGTCGGAAGCGCGGTGAGGCCCGCCGACGTGAGACTGCGAGCCGCATCGTGCAAGCTCGGTTCGTCAATCCGCCGCGTGTGTCACGATACGGATCTCCGAGGTCAGGGTGCGGTGCACCGGGCACTTGTCGGCGATTTCCATCAGTTTCTTGCGCTGCTCGGCGTCGAGCGCGCCTTCCATGGCAATGACCCGGTCGATCTGATCGAGCATCCCGGCCTTGGTTTCGCACTCGGCGCAATCTTCCGCATGGATCTTGCTGTGCTGCAGCGTCACCGTCACGCGCTCCAGCGGCAGCGACTTGCGTTCGGCATAGAGGCGCATCGTCATTGACGTGCAGGCGCCGAGGCCGGCAAGCACAAAATCATACGGCCCGGGTCCCGTGTCCTCGCCGCCGGCGGCCACGGGCTCATCGGCCACCAGGTGATGCGGTCCGACGGCAACATCCTGTTGAAATTTGCTGTTGCGGGTCTCGCGGACCACGACGTTGCGCGGCGCTTCACCGAGACCGGCAGTTTGCTCGGGCGCGGCCGGATCGAGGTAGCGCGAGCCCCAGGCGGCAATGACATCGGCGACATAGCCGGCATCACGCTTGCCCGTCAGCAGATGATCGGCGCCCGCCAGCGACACAAAACTCTTGGGGTGCTTGGCCGCGACGAAGATGTGCGTGGCGTTGTCGATGCCGACGGTGTCATCGGTCGGCGCGTGCATGATCAGCAGCGCCTTGTGAAGTTTTGCGACATGCGCCATCAGATTATGTTCGGCGATGTCGTCGAGGAATTCGCTGCTGATGGGGAATGGGCGGCCGGCGAGCGAGACTTCCACCTTGCCGTGCTTGCGGATGTCCTCGATGCGGTCCTTGAACAGGCCGGTGACGTGCGCCGGATCG
>WNFF01004846.1_pt1 | contig 21577 bp, 17 predicted proteins | sample 5400441 | NCBI WGS metagenome assembly WNFF01 (sample SAMN13153345, study PRJNA577476) | soil metagenome | isolation source: 120 cm saprolite under Douglas fir tree site 2 hole 3 replicate 1 | place: USA:California | collected 2015-04-18
AAGGTGGAGGCCACCACCACAATGCTGAAGAGATTGGGAATGATATGGCGCATGATGATGCGCGTGTTGCTGGTGCCCGCGGTTCGGGCGGCCTCGATGAACTGCTGCTCCTTGAGTTGCAGGGTTTGCCCGCGTACATAGCGAGCCATCAACGGCCATACCGTAGTCGCGATGGCTAAGGAGACCAGTAACAGGCGGGCATTGCCATTGGGACCGATGACGGGGATGGGGCTCAGGTTGGTGTCGGCCCACTCCCCGAAAATGCCGGCGATCAGGATGATGAACAGCAAGCCGGGGAAGGCAAAAATGATGTCGGTGAAGCGGGCGAGCACCTGGTCGATCCAGCCGCCGTAGTAGCCGGCCAGCACGCCCACCAGAATGCCCAAAGAGATATCGACGACCTCGACGAGCACAGCGACAGAAATGGAGATGAGTATCCCCTGCATGAGGCGGGCGAACAGATCGCGCCCCAGGGTATCGGTGCCCAGCCAGTACTGGGCGGAGGGGCCCTCGTCCTGGCGGTCGAGTTCCTGGTGGTAGAAGGTGTGGTAGACCTGAGGGCCGATGCCGGTACCGCTGATGGAACTGGTATAGGGGCCACCAACATGCTGGTAAATGAATGGGCCGATGATGGCGAGCACTACAAAAAAGCCGATCATCCCGACACTCAACATGGCGCGAACATCGCGGCGCAACCTGCGCATTGAGTCTTGAAAGGGCGTCGTCGGCTTCTTCTTGATAGTCTCTATGAGTTCTGGGGGAATTTCCTTGCTATCCGCCAGCTCAGCTAAATCTATCTCTAATTGTACCGGGCTCATCACTGAAGGGCTCATCACTGAATCAGGAGGCATCACTCCTGGAGAAGTAAGAGAAGTAAGTTCCTGGTTCTTGTCCTTCGTATCCATGTGTTTGTCGGCCTCCTATTCAGACTTAATGCGCGGGTCTACAAGTGTATAGAGGATGTCAGACAGTAAGTTTCCGAGGACGACTGCCACTGCTAGCAAGACCGCCGTGGCCTGGATGACGGGATAGTCGCGATTCTGGGTCGCCGCCAACGTTGCCTCTCCGATACCTGGAATATTGAAGATGTCTTCCAGGAAGAAGGTTCCGGTTATCAGCAGGCCGAGCGAGAGTCCGAGGATAGTCACCAAAGGAATAAGCGCATTGCGCAGGGCGTGGCGATAGATGACGATTTGTTCGCGCATCCCCTTGGCCCGTGCTGTGCGCACATAGTCCTGCCGTAAGACTTCTAGCATACTGGTGCGCGTCAGTCGAGCTAGATAGGCGACACCAGCCAGTGCGAGGATCACGATTGGCCCTATCTTGAACGCTAAATCGGAAAAAGTATACTGCCAGGCGTTGCCCCAACCGGCGACCGGCCATTGTGCACCTGAGGCACTGTCAATCTGGACGACGATGACCTGGTAGAACACAGCGAATACAAATACTGGCAGCGAATACATCACCAGCACTATCGTCATATTGGTGGTATCAACCCAGCTATTGGCTCTCAGTGCCGAGATGATGCCGATTGGCACACCAACCAGGACTTCCAGTATCAGGGCCCAGAAGCCGAGTTCGGCCGAGACCGGCACACCATCTTTGAGCAGATCCCACACCGCGCGGTTCTGGTACTGATAGGAGAGCCCGAAGTCCAGCCGGAAGAGGCCGGTTAAAAATTTGAAGTACTGCTGGTACCAGGGCAGGTCCAACCCATAGGAGTGCCTCAATGCGGCGTAGACTACCGGGTCCTGGTGGCTGCCTAACAGGAGACGGATGGGATCACCCGGGGCAAAATAGCCCATGATGAAGGTGATGAAGGTTACACCAATGACCACAAATAGCAGGCCAATGAACCTTTTAATCAAGAATTGAACCATACTATGCCCCTTGCTCTCTTGTTCGAGGTTGCAATCGTATACAAGATAGCGACAGTGCTATCTTCATACCAGAGATAGATCGCTCATCTATCTTCTCTGTTATAAAGCACTGTCCATGAAACGGCACCTTCTTCATAGACGAAAATCAATCGGTGAAAATAACAGACGTCACATAAGCGACCTTTTACTTATTTTAAGTGACATTTCTACGGTTGTCAAGCTAGAGCATCGAGATGACCAGCATCTGTGAATTATCCTGGCATCCGCAAGGGATGTCACTACATCTCACCTCATTTCGTGCTTGCGAGATGTAGTGGTTCCCCTTGCGGGTGCCAGGCTCTACTAGATAGGGGACAGTGATCAACGTGATCACTGTCCCTTGAGTTGCTACAACGCTACGCTGCGGGATTTAGTGTGCCTGAATGAAGACAGCACCCCAGTCATTGGGCGGAGTGAGATCCTGTGGGTTGAATACCAGGCCCTGGACGTACGGCTTGAGCACAAAGGTGCTCGTTATCTGTTCTATTGGCAACCAGGCAACATCGTTGATCAGTTGCTGCTCGGCGTTTTCATAGGCCTGAATACGAGACGTCTGGTCTGGGTTAATATCTGCCGCCTCCAGCTGCTGCTGTACTTGCTGCTGCTGGGCCGCGTCAGAGGTATTGTTCTGACCATAGTTCACGTTATTATTCGGGACGCCCTTATCAAACTGCAAGGTCGTCCAGTCCTGCGGATCAGGATAGTCGGCGATCCAGCCGATGCCCCAGAACTGCAGGCCCTTTGGATTGTTTGTCGCGGCCGTGATGTCTGCGAGCTCCTTGTTGAAGTCCTCGGCATTGATCTTCACGGTGACACCCAGGGCAGTCTGCCACATTTGCTGCAAGGCAGCGGCCTCGTGGTCACTGTCGGTGGAGCCGCTTGGATAGGTCAGTGTAACCGGGGGCATCTGTGAAACGCTCGTCCAGCCTTCTTCCTGCAAGCCTTGCGCGAATAAGGCCTTGGCTTTCGTGACATCACCCTTGGTGCTCGCTACTCCGTCAGGGCCTGTCAGATTCGCGTTGTAGCCCGGCATACCCTGCGGCACGATATGGTTGGACGGGAGCACGGTGTCCTTCCACACGCTGTGAGCGATCAGGTCCTTGTTGATGGCCAGATCGAATGCCTGGCGAATGTGGATGTTGTCGAACGGCTTCACCAGGTAGTTCATCGCGTAGTAGTTGATCCACAACTGAGGTACTTGCTTGAACTGGTTGTTGGGCAGCTTCTTGGCATCGGCAAGGTTGGCCGAAGGGACGCCAGCGCTGTCGAGCTGGCCCGCCAGATAGGCCCTGTATGCGGTGTCGCTCTGCTTGTAGAAGGGGAAGATGACCTTCTGCAACTGCGGCTGAGGGCCGTAGTAGTTGGGATTTGGTACGAAGACGATTTGTTTGTCGTGCGTGTACTCGCTCACCTTGAAGGGGCCGTCACCGCCGCCCTCGGTCAGGTGATCGCCGAAGTTTACGCCATATTTGGTAATGAGGCTCTTCTCAATCACATACGAGCACGAGTAGGTCAGGGCATCCAGGAAGTAAGAAGCCTTCTTGTTTGCCACGATGACTATCGTACTGGCATCGGGTGTCATCAGGCTGTCGCCGATGATGGTACTGATCTTGCCCGTGACGAGCTTATCGGAGTCTTTGACCAGAGCCAGGTAGATCGGGCCGACCGTAGACTTTTCCGCGGGCTGCAAGGCGCGGTCGATACTGTAGGCGACATCTGTCGATGTCAGGGCAGTGCCATCGCTGAATTTCAGGTTTGGTCGCAGTTTGAACGTCCAGGTCAGGCCATCGGAGCCCAGACTGTAGGACGCCGCCAGCTGCGGGACCACTTGAAGTTGATCGTTCAGCTGTACCAGGCCGGTAAATACCATGTCAATGGCTGCAATTGAGGGCAGGTCCGTCGAAAGACCGGGGTCAAAGGTCTTAATGTCCGAAACTCCCTCCTCGGGGAATACATAAACTTGCTTGTTGGGCGCTGCCTTGCCACTCGTTGTGGGCGTGGTGGTTGTACCACCACATGCCACTAGCAGCATGCCCATCAAGACCAGGATTGTTGGCAGAAGCCCTATTGTAAACTTCTTGCTAGGTCGCATTCGTGACTTCTCCTTGTGAAGAATGAATACTGATTTGACGAAAGCAGGACAATGTCGTCACTGTTTCAGGTAAGATGATGTGTTTTCCCTTTTTTTGGCACCGTCTCTTGCGGCGTTCCTCCTTTCCCCCGACGCTCCACGTAGTGCTCCCAGCCCTTTAGCGTGGTGGGAATTTCTCGTGCTTGACTCAGTTCCAGCTATTACCACATAGCAGGGTAGTATACTAGTAAATCAATAGCATTTTAACCGTTGCAAGCGGTAGCATATAGTAATACGTCGCATGGTAATTAAATCTCACACATACTCCCCAATATAAATGTTGGCCCAATCATTGGGAGGAATAATCTCCTGTGCGTTGTCAACTATGCCAATTACTGTCGGTTTACGTAAGAACGTGCTTGTCACCTGTTCCATTGGCATCCACGCTACATCGTTGACCAGCTGCTGCTCCGCCTGCTGGTACGCCTTGAGACGCGCATCCTGGCTGCTATTGGCATCGGCACTTTCCATCCGCTGCTGGAGGCTCTGTTGCTGCGCCACATCGCTGCTGGTATTCTGGCCGTAATTCATATTATTGTTAGGCACACCCCGATCGAACTGGCGCGTTAACCAATCCTGCTGATCGGGATATTCGGCAACCCAGGCCAACCCCCAGAACTGTAAGCCGTTAGCGTTACCTGTCGCCAGCGTAACCTGCGTCAGCAGGGTATTATAGTCGGCAGGATCGGGCGTAACCGTTACATTGAGCACCTTCTGCCACATCTGGATCATCGCCGTCACTTCCTGGTCAAAGTAGGTGAAGCCTGTAGCGGTTGCTGTTGCATACGTCAGCTTGATGTCCGGCATCTGCGTAATATTTTCTTCCTTCATACCCAGTTGCAGCAGTGCCTTCGCTTTGCCAGCATTGCCTTTGAGGCTCTGTGTGCCATCGGGACCGCTAAGGTTTGCATTATAGCCAGGCATCCCCTGCGGTACGATATGGTTCGTCGGCAGCACTGTCCCCTTCCAGACATCGTTGACAATCGCGGTCTTGTCGATTGCCAGGGCAAATGCCTGGCGAATGTGGATGTTGTCAAATGGCTTCACCAGGTAATTCATGGTGTAGTAGTTGACCCACAACTGCGGTACCTGAAAAAAATCCTTGCGCTTCTTATCGGTCGCGAAGGTTGAGGCGGGAACTCCCGTCGTATCAGCCTTGCCTACCTGGTAAGCATGATAGGCGTCGTCCGCCTGCTGGTAGAAGGGAAAGACCACCTCGCGCAGTTGTGGACGAGGGCCATAGTAATGCGCATTGGGTACAAAATCGATCTCTTTGCCATGTGTGTACTGCGCTACCTTAAATGGGCCACTGGACCCGCCCTCTGTCAGGTGATCGGCGAAGGCCGTTTTGTATGTATCGATCAGGTGTTTCTCGACAACAAACGAGCATGGATAGGTCAGCATCGCCAGGAAGTACGGCGCTCGCCTTTTGATGCTTATCACTATGGTATTGGCATCAGGCGTCACCAGGCTATCACCCACCAGCGTCTGCACAAACCCTGCCAGCAGTTTGTCAGAATCTTTCAGCAGGTCCAGGTAGATGGGAGCAACCGGAGACTTTGTGGTAGGCTGTAGCGCACGGTCGATACTATAGGCCACATCAGCCGAAGTAAGTGGCGTACCATCGCTGAATTTCAGGTTGTGGCGCAGGTGGAAGATCCAATTCAGCCCATCCGAGGAGACGCTCCAGGACTGAGCAAGTTGCGCTTGAATCTGCAAGTTGTCGTCGAGTTGTACCAGGCCTATGTAAAGCATCGAAATAGCACTCATCGATGCCTGGTCGGTCTGAAGTACCAGCGCGGGATCAAGCGTCGCGATATCGCTTATACCCACCTGCGGAACCGTATAGACCTGTCTGTCAGCCGGAGCCTTCACCAATCTCTTCGCCGCCGGTGGATTAGTCCCCCCCAGATCACATGAGACAAGCAGAACAGTTAGAAAACAAAGAAAAATTGGCACTAACCAGGAAGCAGGCTTTTTACCAATGTACATTTGTACAAACCCTCTCAGGCCCAGCCTACAAATAGGCCACCACATCATTGCGCTGGGCAAATGCAGCGGCACGCAGGGCGACATGCAAGAAAGCTTCAACACTGGTATCGGCCAGGGAGGCGGGCCACGCCATATACTCTTCGCCAGCCGCCTGCACAATTTCTAATGTATGCCCCTGATCGGCGGCAGCATCCGCCTGAGCGGCAACCAGGCCAATTGTGGCAAACATAGCTCGTGCGTCATTGCCAAGCCGCAGGTAACGACGAGCCGTAGCCATGGCTCCATTCAGATCCTGCGCCTCTAATTGTTCGCTCAGCGTCTCCTGTAATGCCGGCGCAATCAGACCACCCCCAAGTGGAGTCGCGGGAATAGCAGGCATCTGCGGCGTGCCTGCTGATTGACCCAGATTCTTTTGTAACGCATTGATATAGGCTGCCGAAGTAAAGAGCAGGGGAAGAGCCTCTATATCTTGAACATGAGCATATACCAGCCGTACTGCCGCCGAGAAGAGTAGTCCATGTGCAGCCTGCACAAAAGTGTCGCGATTCCCACTGCCTGCGGGCAAGGGGAGCAGGTCCCCCACCATTTGCATAACATCCGCCGCTGCCAGCGCGATAACGGAACCAACCCCACGAGATGACGCGCCTCCCTTCATCAAGGCATCGTATACACCCTGGCAGACCTGGGTAGTATCGGCACTGCTTAGAATCAGGCGGCGCAGCGGCAGGGCATTCGTTTCTTTTGGAGCGGCTATGCGCGTGCGCAAGCTTGCAAGGCTATGGGCTGGGTCGGCGTTAAACGTTCGCACATCATTGACCCATGCTGGCTCTTCTGTATGCAGTGGGAGATGAGGCGTCAACCAGTGTAAAATATGTGGTGCTCGATCTCCCCACTCGGCTGCATCCAGCAACTGGAAACCACGTACCGCGAACATCAATGGATGTCCGGCATTCTGAAACGTGGTAGAGATACCATCATACGTGCGTACTTCCATTGTGCGATAGTCCGCACCTGTGCCATAGAGACCAAAAAGCAGCCGCTCGACAAGAGCGGCGTCATTGCCATAGACAGCGTCATGCATGTAATCGTTGACCGTTTTCCCCTGCGGCAGTTCGCTGGGATAGAGTGGTTCAGGATACTTAACCTGTGCCGCTTCCCCTGCTCGCAGGGCTGGTGCCACCGCCAGTAGAGCCTGCACAAGCAGCGGCAACTCCTGCTCATGGCTCTGTGTCTCCTGGTAGGGGCCCGATTGATCGCGCCCAAGGGCTGCCGTCCAGCGGCTTATAGCCGCAGCCGCGCTCAGCGTCAGCATAGCATGTCCATCGCTATCGCCATGCGCGACTATCAAACCGACCCGTGCCGCGAGTTCGGCAGCCGGTGCGCCGCGCCGCAAAAGTTCGCGGGCGATAGCAATAACCTGGCTGCTGTCACCAGCAGCCATGGCATCAACAAGTGCCGAAATATCAATACTCGTACCTATGGTTGGCATATGTATTTCTCTCCCCATCCAGCTCCATTATTTTGTGGCCGGATGTCACTAATTTTGTAGTTCTTTTATCGCTCGCTCGATGCCAGGAATATCCGCGTATTCCTCGTCAAGCAGTTTGAAACCTCGTTCAAGGTACAGTTCCGCCAACCTGGCACCGCGTTCACTGGCATCCATCGCGGCGTTCGTCAGATCATACGTGCGGTATTTATCAGCCAATCGCCCGGCGATACGCTGCATCTGGCGCTTTGTATCCTGCAAGAGGTCGTTGTCATGCCCTTCTAAGGCGTAACGAGCCATCCCCACCAGCTTCCCCAATTCTGTAAGTCGCTCGCGATCAGTCATTGTCTGTATCAGTAGTTCCTCGGCATCCAGGTCGTCTAGCGGAGAACTCGCCTCGTCTATTTCCGCCACCGGCACAGCAGATGATCCCTGGTCGAAGGCTCAGCCAGCATTTGTAAATGCTCCAGGCTGCTTCCTTCTTCCAGCATAGGCGGAATAGGCATCACATTGACATTCGCGGCATCACGTAGCTCTTCTGCTGGCAACTGCGCCGCCATCCAGGGAGGAAGATACTTTGCTAATGATAACGGCGTCGGTGGTACTATACAATACGTGCAGAAAATCACCCGCGGGTCACTTGTACTTCGCGCAAAAAAAATAGCGTGCCCCTTCGGTGCTTGCGGATTACCATGTAAAAACCGCATATCCATAGCAATTTTTCCTCTCGATATTAGTATATCTTTAAATGAAAGTAAGCGACATACTCCCACATTATATGATATGTCAGCGAAGCTTGTGCGAGGAAATATGATGTCCGCAGGACATCATATTTCCTCGCACAAGCTTCGCTGACATATCATTTCACTCCTTTGCGTAATTGGCCAAGCCGTTTTATCAGGTCTTTATTCGCGCGAATCTCATCCTCTGTCATCTCATCACCGCTTGTGGGGATCGTCTCTTCATATGCTTTAATCTGCCGTAGGATCTCATGGGACCCTGCGATACGCCCAAAGGATCGCAACTGTGCCAGTGCCTCGGGTACCCTGGCATCCTGGTTGAGTCGTACCAGCGTAATCGCCGCCTGGGCGTATAGCTGCGTGTACTGCTGCAAGAACGTGCTCCATTGCTCCGCTATACTCAAGGTGTTCATCACCTGCTCAACCAGTGCGATTGCCCTGCTCAGTTCATCCCTGGCTGCCTCCAACTTTCCCTGCGCCAGGTATATTCCAGCCCGCTCGTAACGTGTATCGGCCTCACCCAGGGGCTGCTGTTGCTGTTGATACAGCTTCAAAGCCAGCTCAAAGTCGGTTTCTGCCTCTTCCAGCGTACCATCACCGCGATGGGCTAACCCCAATGAAAGCGTGGTATCAGCCTGCCCGATCAGGTCATCGCTCTGGTTGAAACGAGTTAAAGCCTCCTCACAGCGTGAAATGGCTTCTTCCCAACGTTCGCGACCAATCAGTGTCTGCGCGATACCTAGAACTGCCTCCCCGTCGCCATCTGTGCTCTCCAACAATTGGAACTGTCGCCCGGCTTCCTCAAAGGTCGTCGAGGCAGTATCCAACTCCCCGCGTGCCAGCTTTGCACGTGCCAGATCCAGGAGAGCCTCAGCCGCGAGCAGCGGCTCTTGTTGGCCCGCAGCCTGGGTATGGGCAGCGTTAAAGCGGGCCTCGGCCTGTACAAAATTGCCCTGCGTCAACAGCAATTGACCCTGCACAATCAGCATCAATGGACTCACTTGCGCAGCGTATATAGTAGTGGCATCCCTTGCGGGCGCCTGTCCTTGGGCGGGTGCCATGGGCCTCACCTGCGCGGCGTTTGCTCCTGTAGTAATCGTGGAGGCCGCGCTGGAGAGATATGCGTCTGCTTCATCCAGGTGCCCCGCGAACACGGCCAGTCGGGCCAGGCGTACCTGTGCCTCCGCCGCTCCTCCTGTTTCACCCAACTGCTCCAAACGCGCTTGAGCATCACGGTAGCACACCCCCGCCTGAGCCGTCCGACCTTGCTGGCGATAGGCCTCGCCGATGCCCAGCAGTGCTCTACTCTCAACAAGCTCATTCTGTAACTTGTTTGCCAGTACCCTGGCCTCATCAAATGTCTGAACTGCTGTCGCCAGGAAGCCGCGCCGCCGCTGAATCTCGCCCAATCCCACCGTTGTCTCCGCCTGTCCTATACGGGATGCAACGGCTTTGTAGGTCCGTAGAGCGCGCTCCATCGTCGAGTTCGCATAGGAAAGTTGCCCACGCCGCAGGTTGATCTCACCCAGCAAGCGATTGGCACTGGCTGTACCCAAAGCGTTATGTTTATCGGTATAGTTTTGTAGAGCTGATTGTGCGCCGATCAGCGCCTGGTCCACCCTGCCCCGTAGGAGATCAACCTCAGCCAGGCCCAGGTTAGCATCCGCCACTCCCAACTCATATTCCAGCGAGTGGGCCTGTTTCAATGCATCTGCAAACATATTTCCTGATTCATCAAGTCGCTGCTGATCCAGGTAGACATGCCCCAATCCTAGCAGCGTGTCGACAATACCATACATATCTCTATTTGACCGGTAAACCTCTAAGGCACGCTGGTAATCCGCCTCTGCTTCGGCAAAACGCCGGGCCAGGCGGAGTATATCGGCAAGGCTGCGACGGGCATCCGCTTCATTGGTTGTATCCTGGGCATCGGCAAAATAGCTGATAGCCTGCTGGTAGTACTCTTTAGCGGCGTAGGCGTTGCCGCGCTGTAGCTCAATATGTCCCAGGGCCAATGCCACATTTCCCTGCCCCTGGGCGTTTCCCTGCGCATTGCCGTTCTCCACGGTACTATAGAGCGTTCGCGCATTCTCATACGCCTCCTGTGCCAGCTCCAGGTGGAACTGTTGCCGCTCAAGGTGTCCAATTGCCAGGGCAGCGTTGGCCTCATTCATTGGGCGACCCGCTTCCCGGTACAGCTTCATCGCCCTCTGATAACTGGTAATCGCCTGTTCAACCAGGTTATTATCACGCTGCACCTCAGCTACCATTGAGCGACAATCTCCGGCCAGTTTGAGATCTCCCAGCTGCCGAAACTGCTTTTCCGCATCAATAAAAGCCTCTGCCGCCGCCTCCAATTTGCCGTCGTTATAGGCATTAATGCCCGCTTTCAGGCGCATCTCCGCCGTAGTTTTATCCTGTGTCGCCATGAAAATCTCATTCCTAAAGATGATGTGCTTTGCTTTGTGTCTCAATCCTCGTTCCATTGTAGTGCGTCCCGAAAGGAAAGTCAAAAACGAGCATATTTGGGTCTATTCCTTGGGTTGGACAAGAGCGGGATCTCGGAACTCTTGCTTTACTTGTTCTTCAAGCTTGTGCCGCTCGCTTTGTTGATGTGCAAGGAAGGAGAATAATGCCAGGGAAATTGGGATGCAGAGAAGTAAGGCTCCCGGACCACCAAACAAATTACCAATACCCGAAGGGGCAAGTGCATCGCTAAGCCCGAGGATCACAATAGCTCCAACAGCCAGGATGAGCGTAACAACAGCAACTCTCATAATAATGGTTTCCTTTCTTCAACTTCCTCGGAAAGATGGTCAACGTTGTTCAGCTACTGGTACTCGATAGGTGAACACAGTCTGGCCTAGCCTGATTACATCCCCCGAAGCCAGGAGATGGCACTGGATGCGTTGATTATTGACGAATGTGCCATTGGGCGTGCCGAGATCTTCTAGCGCGTAATTCGTCCCCTCCCGCCTTAGTGAAGCGCGGCGGCGCGACACTTCCCTATCATTCACTACAATATGGTTATCTGGAGCTCGTCCCATGTTTAACACATCGGCTTCCAGCGGCAGTTCTGCTCCATCACTGCGTGTCAAATGAGGTGGCAGTGGGATGTAAGGAGGAGGCGATGCGGCTGGCGCGGCTCCTCTACTATTGAAAGCGCCGATAGGTGAGGTAGGGGGGGTAGGAGAGGCGGGTGGTGGCACCAGCCCTGCAATACGATAACATAGAACTGATCGCCCACATCTCCTTGGCGAATGATGAAATCCCCTGGTTCAAAGTGGACCTGATTTACCACCTGAGTGCGGGACAGATTGATAGAGGATAGTTCGGGTGGGAAGATGAGATCAAGGCCCCAGTCCAGCCCAACACGTATCCTGCGATCCCAGCCTGGCAGCTTCATCAGGTAGACATTGCGCCACATCAGCCAGGCGATAAAGCCCGAAAGTTTTATGCCACCAGCTAATTCGGCCACTCCTGCCCTGTGTCCCACCAGGCAAAGCTGGCCGAGTCCCGGAAAAGCAAATGGTATCTGTTGCTGGTGCTGTCCACGTATCACCGCCGCCAGATTATCAGCCAGGCGCTTGCCCTGCCGCAGCGCATATTGTGCCGTTGGTGGCGAAAACTCGCCGTTAGCTGCTGTGTTAGGCACCCCGGCGTTGTCGCCTAAGGCCCAGATACCTGGCATACCCGGCACGCTCATAAATTGATCGGTAAGAATGCGCTCTTTCTCGCGAGGCAGCCCCAGCGGAGCCAGCACAGGATTAATTGCCGCGCCAACCGTAACTATGAGGGTGTGGGTAGGAATACGCTCGCCCGTATCTAGAATTGCTTCGTGGGGTGTGGCAGCAGCAATGCGGGTTTGTAGCCGCACGTCCACACCACGCTGCCGCAATTTGTTGAGCGCAAAATTGGCCAGTCCTGGCCCCATTTCCGGGAGAATGCGGTCGCGGCTATGCAAAAGAATTACTTTTATACTCTCCCTGGTGAGTGAAGGGTAGCTTTTGGAGACCCCGTGTACGAGGTCGTTTAACTCCCCGATTGTTTCGACTCCACTGTAGCCGGCTCCGGCCACCACGAACGTCAAAAGCTCCTGGCGGATGCGCGGGTCGGTCTCCACATCGGCGGCTTCCAGCATAGAGATGACGTGGTTGCGCAGGTGAAGAGCGTCGCCCAGGCTTTTCATTGTTTTGCCATGCTGCACAAGGCCGGGCAACGAGGCAAGATTGATGGTATTGCCGAGGCCAAGGACGAGGTGATCGTAGGGCAGGCGCACCTCCCGCCCGGTGATGGGAGAAGCGGTGGTTACGACCTGTCGTTGGAGATCAATATCAATCACCTCTTCAGCGCGAAAAGGGATGCCTGGTATCATGCGGCGAATGGGATTGAGGATGTGGAGCGTCTCAATTGAGCCGGAGGCTGCTGAAGCCAGCAGGGGCACGAAGACGAAAAAGTTATCGCGGTTGACCAGCGTAATCTCGACACTCGGATCTCTTTTGAAATGGTGTTGGAGGCGTTGCGCCGTTGTAACGCCTCCAAAGCCACCTCCCAGGATCAGCACGCGCATCTTGTCGGTGGATAGTCTCGCCATTTAGTTTACCCGAAAATTGAGCATAGTGTCAGGGCTTACATGGATCTCCGCCCTATCTTCCAGGCGTACCGGTTCACCACTGAGTTGCCTGCCGTTGAGCCAGGTGCCATTTGCCGACCCTAAATCGCGTGCGTAGAGGCCATCGGGCCTGGCGAAAATTTCCAGGTGCTGGCGCGAGACGCGCGCATCGTCGATCTGCATCAGCGGAACATCGGCAATGGAATCCGTACTACGGCGTCCCACTATGATGCGCGGCGCGTTGATCTCAAAGCGCAGGCCCGCAGAAGGCCCCGTCCGCACCAGCAACGCCCCGCGATGGTAGCCCCGGTTGGCAGGTGTGGCCACATACGTCGCGTCGGCATCGGAAGGCGGTGTCGCCACTGCTGGTGCAGGAATTGGTTGAGAAACCGGTCGCTCTGCCACGGCCACGCCCGCTTGTTGCTGTTGGAGTAGCTGTGGTTGCGGTGTACCAAATGGCGACGGTGGTGACACGCTAACCGCCCCATGGCCCAGAATGCGGCTGACATCGTCCGCCTGGAGCAGCTTGAGGCGATCCCGGATCATGCGCGTTTTCAAAATGGTATCGGGATCAGCGTTGACCGAGTCCCTGACTGCCAGACCCTGAAGGGCCCCTAGTTGGGTGAGGCGACGACGCAGCACGACATCTACGTCTTTATACGCTTCAGCCGAAGAGGCCATCAGCGACTTGAAGACCTCGCGGTTGAGCGCCAGGCATTCCACTTCCGTCACCGCCTTGATGGTTGCTGTGCGTTCGGTGCGACCTAACAGGCCTATTTCGCCAAAGTACTGTCCTTCGGCCAATCGGGCGACTTGCATTTCCTGGCCTGTTCGGTTATCCATACGCAAGACATCGACCTGGCCTTTGGTGATGATATAGAACTTGTCCGACGGATCACCCTGGCGAAAAATGATCTGTCCGGCATTGAATTTGACATTCTCTGACTGCGCCGTGGCTGCAATCAGCTGCTCCTCACTCAGTTGCGGCAGAGCTTTAGCCAGCCATTCGTCATAGATGACACGCACCTGCTGGCGGAAAGCCAGGACCATGGGAATCAGTACTAACACGTTGTAGATGAAATGCAGGGGGATGCGGGCTGGTAAAATCGCGTTGATCGGTCCATTCAGGCCCGTCAGACTGCCCAACAACCCATCGTGGCCCATAACTCCATTCTGCGCGGCATACCCGTTCAGAATATGCACGCCAAGGAAGTACCCGCCGTGGTTGTAGAAGTAGTTATTAAACACATAATTGCCGAACAGGTAGCAATGTTCAAGCTGATGGATGGCAGCGGCTACAACAGCCAGCGTCAACCAGATGTTCTTTGTGTTGCGGAAGTGGATTCGTACCACAATACAGGCCACGAGGATCAGACCATCCCACACAAAATGCACCAGCTCACGATCCAGTTCCCCAAAGACGCCGTGGGCCAGGCCACAAATTCCGTACCAGCTAAAGCCGAAGCAGCTATACTTCGGATCGTAAATAAAGATGAACTGGAGCATCTGTACGACATGTTCCCCGACGTGGCCTGCTTGTAGGATCATAATCACGAGGTAAATGGCCATAAATCCATAGTGCTTGCTGGTCCAGAGGATCTTCATCGTAAAGAGCGGGATCCATGGCAAGATCGTCCCCAGGGCAATCGCCCAGAGAGCCCAGTGCAGCCAGATCCCAAATAACTGGAGAAAGTACGAACACAGTGCCGTAATCACCACCGCTCTGAATTGAAGCTCGCGCCCCCTAAGTAACCGACCCACCTGATCGATAGTTGATGCCGCCATAGGTCTATCCTCCTTTCCCTTGTAGAAGAAACACTGCTTGCGCAATAAGTGCCTGTGAGACTCCTTGCTACTTCAAGCTGGAGCAGAGCATGAGCCTCCTACTATTGACAGTTTACACAAAGCCATATTCTGGAGCCTGGTACGTCAGCTTCACTATATATTCAGCATATCCTCGCTTCCCAATTTCGATGGTATCCCCGTGCTCCAGCATCTTCTCCTGTACTTCTCTGCCTTTAAAGAGGAGGGAGTTGATTGATTTGCGCTGAATAATTTTGTAAGTTGGCTCCTGAGATTCACTATTGAGCCGGCTAAACACCGCGTGATAGCGCGAAATAATCGAAAGCGGCAGGCATAGGTTATTATCAGTCGCCCGACCCAATGTCAGGGTTTCGCCTGTAAGGTCAAATGTCGCGTGGAAGATCTGGTCGGGTGCCGTGGTCACTATCAAGCGCGGGGGCTTGAGCATTACCTTTTTGCGTTGTGGCGGGCTGGGGGCGAGCTGAGTGGCATCGAGATCTACCGCTGGTGCCGCTTTAACCTCAACTCCATTGGCTGGAATTATCGGAATCGGAGTAGCTGGCACAATCAAGGGCTGATCTGTGAGGAGTGTCTCACTGAAATCAGTTTTATGCGGACTCTTGTTGTGGTTGTAGCCTCTGGATGCTCTATTTTTTTCATCCGCTTTTATCGCTTTATAATAAGCAATACAGAGAGCCTGGCAGTTTGGATAGCGATCGGCAGGTTGCTTTGCAAGCACCTTCATAAGTACCTGGTCAAGCGACTGGACAACGGCCGGAGGAACCGAGCGCATAGCGGGCAAACCGGTGAGCGAGCCAGGTGCAGCATAGACATGCCCGACCATTACCTGGGTGGTATTACCCTCGAATGGTATTTTTCCCGCAAGCATCTGATATAAGAGTACACCGAGCATATAAATATCGCTAGCTGCGCTAACCAGTCCCTGGCACTGTTCGGGAGCCATATAAGCAACCGTGCCAACTATCGCTGTTTGTTCCGCGAGTGCAACATTTTCAAGCAGTTTGGCCAACCCGAAATCCATCAGCACCAGTTGCCCGTTGGGACGCATCAGCAGATTGGTTGGTTTGACATCACGGTGGACTATGCCATGCTGATGAGCGTAATCCAGGGCTGAACCGATCTGCTCCAGGTAGACCCCAATCTCATCCAGGGTAAACGGCCCTTGCTTCATGCGAGCGGCCAAAGTATCCCCACTTATATATGGCATCACTAGATAGGGAGCACCTTTGGCGACCCCAAAATCGTAGATCTGGAGGACGTTCGGATGATCCAGTGAAGCAATAGCCCGGGCCTCGATGCGGAAACGAGTCAAAAGCTCTTTGTCCTTGGCCCAGCCTGGTTCCAGTACCTTGAGTGCAACCTGGCGGCCCAGTTCCAGGTCAGTGGCTAAGAAGACTTTCGTGAAACCACCTTCCCCAATCAATTTGTCCAGGCGATAGCGATTATTAAGCGTGCTTCCAAAACTGCTCATGCCTGCACTCTCTTCTTCAAATGGCTCTGATTACATATCGAAATATACATTAGAGTAGAAACAAAATCAAGTGGATTGCTGCAGCCGTTCCCCCTCTGGCCATTACAGTGAAAAGTGCGTTTAACAAAAATATAAGTGAAGATCATGCATTACAAAAACGGCCTGGGAAAAAGATCACATAGAGAGCGTCTTCTTCTGCATTTTTGCAAGAGTGTGGTAGAATATGGCCTATACATGGACTGGCTCGGTGATCCGCTGATCCCCAGCATCATATTTGCTATAAAGGAGCTCTCAAGTATGTACGAAGACATCCTGAAACATATCGATCTCTTTAGTGGTCTCGAAAAGAAGGACCTGCAGGCACTGGCAGCTAGTTGCCAGGAGCGCAAATACAGCGCAGGTACCACGTTGCTCAAACAGGGCGACACAGGAGTGGGACTGTATATCATAACAAGTGGGAAGGTACGTATCACCCAGGCAGTACATCCAGACAAAGCAGAGGAAGAACTGAGGATAGAGGGACCCGGAGGTGTACTGGGCGAGATGGCACTCCTCGATGATTTACCGCGTTCGGCCACTGTCACGGCGATAGAAGATGTAACTGCCTTGATACTACCCGTCTGGGATTTCCGTGCAACCATACAAAGCCATCCCGACATCGCCCTCAAACTTCTGGCCGTACTCAGTCGCCGCCTGCGCAAGGCCGAAAATCGCCCCCACGACCACTAAAACCTACAAGATGGGGTGAGTATGGTGCGTGCAGTCCTGGCACTTTTCGAGTGCCAGGACTGCACGCACCATACTCACCCCATCTTCTTTCTTTTTTTATTTTTCAGAAGCTGGTTTAGCTTGATTCAGCAGATGTTGTATCTCCTCGAACATCGTCTCGACATCGCCGAAGGAACGATAAACGCTGGCAAAGCGAATATAAGCGATCTTATCCATACGCTGTAAATGCTCCATCACCAGCTCGCCAATGACATTACTTTGCACCTCTTGTCTGCCCAGGCGATACAGCTCCTGCTCAATCTCTTCGACGGCATTTTCAATTTCGCCAACCGGCAATGGACGCTTCTCGCACGCTTTGCGGATACCTACATAGAGTTTTTGCCGATCAAAATCTTCTCGACGTTGGTCGCGCTTAATCACCATCAGGTGAAATTTCTCCACCCGCTCGTAGGTGCTGAATCGCCCCTTACACTGCTCGCATTCGCGCCTGCGATGAATAGCATCACCAATATCACGCGAATCTTTGACTCGCGATTCAGTGCCGCCACACAATGGACATTTCATGATGAATACCCCGTTAGAATATGTTAATAGAGCTATTCTATCACACACTCAAAGAGGGAATTTCATTAAATCATTGCTGCAGTAACTTCGTTCGCGGCAATTGCGACAGGCGCACCGGCGTTACTCTGCATGGTTGGGATAGTTCCCGTACTGGTAGGATGGACTTTTCCAATATAGCCGGAACGCAGGCGCGACCCTTCACGCCAATAGGCATACCAGTACGGTCCATGCCCCTGACCATCACGGCAAGTACTGCATGAATGTTTTCCACATTTGCGGTACTGTAATTGATAGGTGATATGTTGATCGCTCGGTAGCTGAATCATAAGCCACTTACCCTTCCACAATATGATACAAAAAACTACAATTGTTCTTGTCAATGCTACAATCAGCATACCATCAATGGATGAACATTTTATGAATATGTACCGCGCAATGATTACAAGTTGTTCATCATAAAAGCAAGTATACCATGGAAATTAATATGCTTGTCTGACAGCTTTTTCATAGTTTTACCCATTTATGCCACCGTGTATCACCCTTCACATGTTTTGGGTATTTGTGATGTGAGCGAGAGGTCATCTATCCTCTCAACGTGCTATAATTACAACGTACCCAGACATGACCCATTCTACCCTGGTTTAGAAGATAGTTGTTTTGTGAGTTTGTTTTGTGTGTTGTTGGTTCGGAAAGAGAGGTTAAACTATGCAAATCATCATCAATGGTAAGCATATGGAGGTCACGCCACGGTTACGCCAGCACATTGAGCGAAAAGTGCAGCGACTTGCCCGCTTCGTCGATGCGGAAGCTCGTGTAGAGGTTACAGTCGCGGAGGAGCAGACACGCAGTACACGCGACCGTTTTTCAGTGCAACTAGCACTCGCCAGTGCCGCTCATCCCATTCGGAGCGAGGTCAGGGCGGTCAACGCAAACATGGCTCTTGATCTGGTGCTGGATAAAGTTATTACCCAGCTGGGTCGTCAGAAAGACCGGCACACCTCCACCATGCGGCGGCGTACTTCGCCCATGAAAATTCTTTCTCTCTCTCGTTCTGGTAGCCTCTCGCCCTGGGAGGAGGCAGAAGAAACTCCGGATCATGAGGGCCACAAAGATGGTGCCTCTTCCCTCGATAAAGCACGCAACGAAGAGATCTGGTCAAAGGTGGTCGAGATCCGCCGTGTTCCTACAAAACCGATGGACGACCAGGAGGTCATCGCGCAAATGGAGTTGTTAGGGCTTTCCTTCCTTCCCTTCTATAACGAAGCCACCGATAAGGTGAATGTGATGTACCGCTTGAGTAAAGGAGGCTACGGCCTGCTCATTCCAGAATTACAATAATGGTATCCCAGCAAGCAAGCATGACGCGGGTGTTTTTGCAAAAACACCCGCGTNNNNAATAATGGTATCCCAGCAAGCAAGCATGACGCGGGTGTTTTTGCAAAAACACCCGCGTCATGCTTGCTTGCTGGGATACCATTACTTTAGAACGTGATCTCGAATTGCCAGGGACCTGGGGTGGGATCATCAAATTGTCCAAGCGGGTCGGCTGCTCTTACCGTCAATGTATGGGCGTCAGCCGAAGGCAGAGGGCGGAAACGCGCGTTTCCCTGGTAAATCGCCTGGTTGGGGTTGCTCACCAGTTCCGGGCGGGCTAACAGCATCCCTCCCCGGTCTCCCGTCCACTGCGCCCCCGTATTGTCCTTGACCAGGAATATCATACGTGGAACGAAGGCAAACCCCGCCATAAATGGTGGCCGGATCCACAGGTAGTGCAGTTCAAAATGCTTCTCGTAGAATTGCAACTGGTGCAACATCAACACCATCCCCTGCTGCTTCTGCTCAAGTTCCACCGTCACGCTGCGCACCGGCTTGCGAGGAGACATCTGGGTACCCTGTTCAAGCTCCTGGGGAGCCGCAACCACTACGGGTGGACGTGAGGCCAACTCCAGGGCCCTGGCCGAGAAAGGTGCCGTATCATGAAGAATCTCATCACACAATTGTAAGCAAGCATCGCAAATGTAGGCCGCGCCTGGGCCGGCTACCATACGACGGACCTCTGGTGGGCGGCGACCACAGAAAGAACAGCGAGCCAGTGATCGGTCAAAACTCATGTCTCTTCTAATCCTCGTTGTTGGAAAGTCAACTCCCTTTTCAGACGCTGTATCTCTTCAATGCGGCAATCGCCGCGTTCTGTAATCCCATACGTTCAAGCAGAGAAGCATGTGCCTCCCATTCCAATCTATCATCTAGAGGCGTCAGAACTGCCAGCGGGTCAAACTCAGGTATATCGTTGCCTCCAAACTCAGACTCTGAAGAGCTTGGCCCGTTTGTCCATTCGCCCATCTCATTTCCATTACTATGCATTGACCAATTATTCGTACCATTCGTTCCATATGATCGACTCAATGCCAGCTCAATCAAATAATCGGCAAAATGCGGATTTTTGGGCAGAAGCGAACCATGCATGTATGTGCCAAAAGTGTTGCGGTAGACGGCCCCTTCAGTCGCATCTTCCGCGTTATTGCCGTGCCCCTGGAGTACTTTTCCCAATGGTTTGGCGGTACCCAGATAAGTACGTCCACCATGATTCTCGAAGCCAACCAGCGTACTGCCATTCCAGTTGATGGCAATATCTCCGATACACCGAGCCACGCGAGGACCCCTATGAATCGTCCAGGCGTCAAACACCCCTAACCCCCGCATATCTGGCCCGCTCGCCGGACGATAATAGTGAGCCAGCATATCGTCCTCAATCGCGGCCCACAGCCCAATCCCTTTGATCTCGTACAAATCTTGAGCTACCGGGGCCTGTTCTTTGTCCTGCCCTCCGCCAATAAACAGCATATCATACTCATCGGGAGCCAGTGCATCGCCGATGCCCAGGTGTACAACGCGCAAGTTGATGCCGCGCTGTTGGCACCGCTCTCTCAGCACCAGGATGTTGCCACGGTCTCCATACAGATTTAACTGGTCAGGATACAAATGTCCCAGCGTTAAAGTCAGGCGTGGCGCAGTAATCGCATCTTTCAACTGTCACTTCCCTCCCAATAGTGAGGCGTCAGACCGCGCCGCTCCAGCTCGCGCTGTATTTCTAATAAGCCAGTATACGTTGGTACCACGAACAAGGTTTCACCGGCAGGTGTCTGCCGCACCGCCACATCAAGTGCTTCGGCAATACCATAGTGACGTGGCAACGTTATACTCGACGCCTGTTCCAGCGTTTCTTCTGTGACCACCATAGTCCTATTCTTTGTCGCTCGTTTATTACGGTTATTCAACGTCGACCTGTGTTTTGTTGCTCGCAAAGGAGCGGTAGTCACCGTTGTCATATTCTGTTGAGCCACTCCCGCGTACTTTAAGCGTAAAGCCAGGTCTAATGCGCGGCTGCCCGCTACCACCAGTGTCCTGGTCTGGCCAACCGCCCGCTCAAAATCCACATCCCAGATCCAGGAAATATCTCGCCCATCGGCAATGTTATCATTAAGGACAAATAAGACATGCCGTTGTGTTCCCTCACCAAAGAGCGTTCGCAGCACCTCATTCAATCCCGTCGGGTTTTTTGCCAGCAGCAGGCGCAATGTACGCCCCTCTATCTGTAAACGTTCGCCGCGCCCAAAAATTGGCTTGAATTGTTCGATGCCTGTCACTATCGGTTCCCAGCCTATGCCCAATGCCTGGGCCACCGTAGCGGCTGCTAGAGCATTATAGATGTTATACAGGCCAGGCAAAGGAATAACCATTTCCTGTTGCTGCGCTGTCGACGAAATTGAACTTGCTATCCTGATACGCATGCGGTCAAAGTCATCGGACTGTACCGTTACCGCCCGTACATTGGGCTGGGGTCGCTGTTGCCCGCAATTTGTACAGCGATAATGTCCCATGTGGCTGAAAAAGCGTATTTCATACGTGTAATCACCCCCACACCGCGGGCAGGTACGGGTATCAATGACCTGGTGTCGTTCAGGTGCATCCTGCTGCATCGCCAGGTCAAGCGAAGGGTCATCTATGCCGAAATAGAGGACCTGCCCTGCAAATCCATCACCGAGATTGGCGGTGATAGGATCATCGGCGTTCAGCACAAGTATGGTACCGCTTGATAACGTCTTCAC
>WNFF01001091.1_pt1 | contig 21571 bp, 21 predicted proteins | sample 5400441 | NCBI WGS metagenome assembly WNFF01 (sample SAMN13153345, study PRJNA577476) | soil metagenome | isolation source: 120 cm saprolite under Douglas fir tree site 2 hole 3 replicate 1 | place: USA:California | collected 2015-04-18
CGTGGTCGGACGTATTCACCGCGGCGAGGATCTCCGACGTGATGCGTCGGATCGTCGCACGGTCGGCGTCGTCGCGGGCGCCCCCGGGCATCGTCGTCCGTTCCGCGCGCTCAGAACGGGGCGCGCTCGCCCTCCGGGATCGGGGTGTCGAACGCGAAGAGCACGCCCGCGATCATGCGGTACTGCCCGGCCAGCACCACCAGCTCCATGAGCCCGGTGATCTCCAGCTCGCCCTGCACCGCGGCCTGGAGATCTGCCGGGATCGACTCGTAGGCCAGTACGTGCTGCACCACCCGCGCGGGACGGGCGTAGCGCGCGGGCAGCGCGGCGAGGTCGCCCCGCGTCCGCACCCGCTCGATGACGTCGTCGGCGAGCCCTTCCTTGCGCGCCACCTTCGCGTGCGCGATCCACTCGTAGCCCTGGCCCACCGCGCGCGCGGTGATCAGGATGGCCAGCTCGCGGATGTCGCCGGGCAGCGTCGCGCCGAAGCGCAGGTACTCGCCCAGATCGCCCACCCGCTCGGCCAGCGCGGGGTGATGCATCAGCGAGGCGAAGGGGCCGCGCACCGCGCCGCGCTTGGCGGTGATCTTGTCGTAGACCTGCCTGGCCTCGGGGGTGAGGGTGTCGAGCGGGTCGGGCAGCCTGGCCATGGGAGCTCCTCCTTCCCCGGGACTATAGACGATCGCCTCCCGGGCCGCCCACCGCCTTGACAAGGACGCGGCCCCGGGCGCAGTCTTGGCCCGCCCAATGACCGGCGCGCTCCGACGGGGGCCCGCGCCAAGAGAAGCCAAGAGGGGCCAAGACCAAGAGGGGCCAAGAGAGGAAGAATGCGATGAAGCAGCCTTGGAGACCGCGGGTCCTGATCGGGGTCGTCATCTCGTTCGTCATCGGCGCGATGGTGCTGGCCGGCGCGGGGGCGTTCGTCGCGCGGGCCGCCGATCCCATCAAGATCGGCTTCGGCATGGCGCTGACCGGCGGCCTCTCCGCCAACGGCAAGCCGGCGCTGCTGGCGCTCCAGATCTGGAAGGACGACATCAACCGGAAGGGCGGCCTCCTCGGCCGGCCGGTCGAGCTGGTCTTCTACGACGACCAGACCAACCCCGCCACCGTGCCCGGCATCTACTCGAAGCTGCTCGACGTGGACAAGGTGGACCTCGTCACCTCCGGCTACGGCACCAACCTCATCGCGCCGCTCATGCCGATCGCCATGGAGCGCAAGCTCATGATCATGGGGATCTTCGGCCTCGCCAACAACGAGAAGTACAAGTACCCGAACTACTTCCAGATCTCGCCCAACGGGCCGGAGCCGGAGACGAGCACCGCGCTCGGCTTCTTCGAGCTGGCCGCCCGACAGAACCCGAAGCCCCAGACGGTGGCGATCGTCGGCGCCGACGCGGAGTACCCGCAGAACGCGCTGGTGGGGGCGCGCGAGCTGATCAAGAAGTTCGGCTTCAAGACGGTCTACGACAAGACCTACCCTCCCAGCACCACCGACTACACCCCGATCGTCCGCGCGATCAAGGCGACGAACCCCGACGTCGTGTTCGTGGCCTCGTACCCGCCGGACTCGGTGGGCATGCTGCGCGCGGCCCACGAGGTGGGGCTCCAGCCCAAGCTCTTCGGCGGCGGCATGGTGGGCCTGATGTTCACGAGCATCATGACGAGCATGGGGCCGATGCTCAACGGCGTCGTGAACTACGACTTCTGGGCCCCGGAGCCGACGTTCCTCGCGATGCCCGGCATCAAGGAGTTCCTGAAGGAGTACCAGGCCCGCGCCGAGAAGGCGGGGGTCGATCCCCTCGGCTACTACCTGCCCCCCTACTCGTACGCGACCGGCCAGGTGCTGGCCCAGGCCATCGAGGCGACCAAGGGCCTCGACCAGCAGAAGCTGGCCGACTATATCCGGGCCACCGAGTTCAACACCATCGTGGGCAAGGTGAAGTTCGGCAAGAACGGGGAGTGGGCCAAGGGGCGCACCCTGATGGTCCAGTTCCAGAAGATCCAGGGCAACGGGATCGATCAGTTCCGCGGGCCGGGCAAGAAGGTCGTGCTCTACCCCGACGAGTTCAAGTCCGGCAACATCGTCTACCCGTACTCGGCGGCGAAGAACTAGCGCGAGTCGCTCCCTGTTCTCCTGGGACCTGCTGGCGAACGCGCTGGTCGCCGGACTTCTCCTCGGGGGCTTCTATGCCGCGGTGAGCCTCGGCATCTCGCTCATCTTCGGCCTGCTCGACATCGCCAACATCGCGCAGCCCGCGTTCCTGATCCTGGGCGCCTACGCGGCCTACGTGATGAACAGCTCGGTCGGCCTCGACCCCATCCTGACCGGCGTGCTCTTCACCCCGCTCTTCTACGGGCTCGGGGTCCTCGTCTATCGCGTCTACTACGAGAGCTTCGAGCGGCGGGGGGACGAGGCGCTCCGGGGCCTCGTCTTCTTCTTCGGGATCCTGTTCATCATCGAGGTGAGCCTCAGCCTGAAGTACGGCGTCGACTACCGGCTGGTGCAGGCCGAGTACATCGGCCGGTCGATCGACCTCGGCGGCGTCGGGATCGCGTACCGGCTGCTGGTGCCGTGCCTCGTCGGGGTGGCGATGACGGTGGCGCTCTACTTCTTCCTGGCCCGGACGTTCTACGGGCGGGCGATCATGGCGGTCTCGCAGGACGCGGGCGCCCTGCGCCTGATGGGGGCCGACCCGATCCACATCAAGACCATCGCCTTCGGGATCGGGATCGCGGCGTCCAGCCTGGCCGGCGCGCTGGCGATCACGATCGCGCCGGTGGTGCCCTCGAGCGACCGGGACTACATCGGCCGGATGTTCGCGATCACGGTCCTGGGCGGCATGGGCAGCATCGGCGGCACCCTGGTCGCGGCGGTCATCCTGGGGGTGGTCGAGAGCCTGATGGGCACGTTCTTCGGCCCGTCGTGGTCCCCCGCGGTGTCGTTCGGCATCCTCCTGATCGCGCTCGCGGTTCGCCCGGCCGGGCTCTTCGGACGCTAGATGCGGCGCGCCGGCGTGATCTTCCTGGTGGGCCTGGCGGTGGTGGCGGCGGGAATCCTCGTCGCCTCCCTGCGGGTGAATCCGTACTTCTACTTCGCCGGCTACGTGATCCTCCAGTACATCGTGATCGCCACCGCGTGGAACATCCTGGGCGGCTACGCGGGCTACGTGAACTTCGGCACCCCCGCGTTCTTCGCCCTCGGCGCGTACACCGCGGTCTTCCTCATCCAGTCGATCCGGGCGCCGCTGCCGGTGCTGATCCTGGCCGGCGGCCTGGTGTCGGCCCTGCTGGGTCTCGGCATCGGCTACCTCACCCTGCGGCTCCGGGGGGTCTTCTTCTCCATCGCGACGCTGGCCCTGTCCATCGTGCTCCAGACCATGATCGTCAACTGGGAGTTCGTGGGCGGCTCCCGGGGCCTGAGCGTGATCCGGCCGAGCGGGCCGCCCTTCGGCAACTACGTGACGTTTCTCTTCACGGTCATGGTCCTGCTCGCGGTGGTCGCGGTGGTCACCGCGCGGTTCATCGAGCGCTCCTGGATCGGCCGCGGGCTGGCCGCGCTGCGCGACAACGAGGAGGCTGCCGAGTGCATGGGGGTGCCGACCCTACGTCTCAAGCTCTTCGCCACCACGATCAGCGGCTTCCTCCTGGGCATCGCGGGGGCCCCGTTCCCGTACTACGTGACCTTCGTGGACCCCAACTCCGCCTTCAGCCTCGACTACGCGGTGAACGCGCTCGCCATGCCGATGATCGGCGGGACCACGAGCTGGGTGGGCCCCGTCGTCGGGGCGGTGCTGCTCGGCACCGCCCAGCAGCTCGCCACCGTGACCATCTCCTCCGAGATGAACCTGTTCATCGTGGGCGTGGTGCTGGTGGCCTTCGTGGTGCTGGCCCCCGAGGGCATCCTGGGCCTGGTGCGGCGCCTGCGGAGGCGATGACCGATGCCCCCGGCCCTGCTCGAGGTCAACCGTCTCACCAAGCGCTTCGGCGGCTTCATGGCGCTCCACGAGGTCACCATTCACGTGAAGGCGGGCGAGCGATTCGGGCTGATCGGGCCCAACGGCTCGGGCAAGACCACCCTCATCAACTGCGTGTCGGGGTCGCTCCCGGCGGACGGCGGCCGCATCGTGTTCGACGGCCGCGACATCACCGGCCTCGCGGCCCACCGGCGCACGCGGCTCGGGCTCGTCCGGAGCTTCCAGATCCCCAAGCCGTTCTCCAGCATGACCGTGCTGGAGAACCTCGACATCCCCCTCGAGTACGCCGCCCACGAGCGCTCCGACGCGGCGGACGCGGACGCGATGGAGATCCTGCGCGCCATCGGGCTCGAGGGGAAGGCCCACCTGCGCCCGGCCGGGCTCACCCAGATCGAGATGCGCAAGCTCGAGCTGGCCCGCGCGATGGCGGCGCGGCCGAAGCTGCTCATCTCCGACGAGGCGATGGCCGGGCTCTCGCATGCGGAGGTGGACGACATCCTGGCCATCCTGTTCGGCCTGAGCGAGCGGGGCATCACCATCATCATGATCGAGCACATCATGCGGGCGGTGATGCGCTTCTCCGAGCGCATCGTGGTGCTCGACGCGGGCGAGCTCATCGCGGAGGGTCCGCCGGACGAGATCGTCCGCAACCCCGCGGTGGAGAAGGCCTACCTTGGCGAGTAGGATCGTGGTCCGCGACGTGGACGCCGGCTACGGCGCGGTGCGGGTCCTCCACGGGGTGTCGATCGAGGTGCGGGAAGGGGAGACCGTGGCCCTGCTCGGCACCAACGGCAACGGCAAGAGCACGCTGATCAAGTGCCTGATGGGCATGGTGACGCCCGAGTCGGGCGAGATCTTCCTCGAGACCGACGGCGGGCGCGTGGATCTCACCGGCAAGTCCACCGAGGAGATCGTCGGCCTGGGCATCGCGCTGGTGCCGGAGGGGCGCCGGCTCTTCCCGAAGCTCTCGGTGGAGGAGAACCTGCTCCTGGGCGCCTACCGTCCCGCGGCCCGCGCCGACATCGCGGCCAACCTCGCCTACGCCTTCGAGGCCTTCCCGGTGCTGGCCGGCCGCCGGCGCCAGCTCGCGGGCAGCATGAGCGGGGGCGAGCAGCAGATGCTCGCGGTGGCCCGCGCCCTCATGTCCTCGCCCAAGATCCTCCTGGTGGACGAGCCCTCGGTCGGGCTCGCCCCCATCCTGGTGAGCCGCGTGATCGCCAAGATCCGGGAGCTGAAGGAGCAGCGCCACCTCACGGTGCTGATGGCGGAGCAGAACTTCAACCAGGCGACCAAGATCGCCGACCGCGGCTACATCATCGTGCACGGCAAGATCGAGTTCGAGGGGCGCAGCACCAAGGAGCTCCGAGAAAACGAGCTGGTGAAGAAGTACTATCTGGGGGTGTGACGAGCCATGCCTAACAATCCAGTGCTCTCATTGCCAGTGCTCTCATTGCTGGTCGGCGCGCTGCTCGGCGCGGCGCTCCCGGCCTCGGGGCAGGAGCTGCCCGAGGGGCCGGGCAAGGAACTGGTCGCCGCCCAGTGCAACAGCTGCCACCCGCTGACCTCGCGCATCGGGGCCGGCTACACCCCGGCAGGATGGCGCACCGTCATGCGCATGATGATCAACAACGGCGTCCCGATCCCCCCCGACCAGCTGGCGACGATGACCGCGTACCTGGCCAAGACGTTTCCCGAGAAGCCCAAGCCGGTCGGCGTGGTGATCCCGGGCCCGGTGAAGGTCTCGTTCAAGGAGTGGCCGGTGCCCACGCCTGGGTCCCGGCCGCACGATCCGCTGGCCACCGCCGACGGCGCCCTCTGGTACACGGGGCAGATGGCCAACGTGCTCGGGCGGCTCGATCCGAAGACGGGCCGGTTCAAGGAGTATCCGCTCCCGACGCCGCATGGGGGCCCCCACGGGCTCGTGGCGGATCAGGCGGGCAACATCTGGTACACCGCGAACGCGGGCGGCCTGATCGGCAAGCTCGAGCCGAAGACCGGCGCGGTCACCGAGTACAAGATGCCGGATCCGGCGGTGCAGGACCCGCACACCCTGATCTTCGACCGGAGCGGGATCCTGTGGTTCACCGCCCAGAACGCCAACCGGGTGGGGCGGCTCGATCCGAAGACGGGCGAGATCACGCTGGTGACTCCGCCAACGCCGAAGTCGCGGCCCTACGGGATGGCGGTGAGCTCGAAGGGCGCGGTGTTCTACGTGGCCTTCGGGAGCAACCGGGTGGGGAGCGTCGATCCGATGACGATGGAGATCCGCGAGTATCCGTTGCCGGATGCGGCCTCGCGTCCGCGGCGGATCACGATCACTCGAGACGACGTCGTCTGGTACACGGACTTCTCGCGCGGCTATCTGGGCCGGCTCGACCCCGCGACCGGTCAGGTGACGGAGTGGCTCTCACCGAGCGGACCCAAGTCAGAGCCCTACGGTATCTCGGCGATAGACGACGTCATCTGGTACAGCGAGTCCGGAGCAACGCCGAACACGGTGGTGCGGTTCGATCCGAAGACCGCGAAGTTCCAGAGCTGGGCGATCCCGGGGGGTGGCAACATCGTGCGCAACACCTCGGTCACCCGCGAGGGCGACTTCGTGCTCGCCAACAGCCTGGTCAATCGGGTAACCCTGGTCAAGATCACGAGGTAAGGAAGCGGGTCGAGGAGGATCGCGGATGGACGATCCACGCGGCGTATCGCGGCGCGCGCTGCTCTTGAGCGCGGGCGTCGGCCTCGGGGCCGTGACGGTGGATGGGGCGAGGAAGCCGTTGCTCGCCCAGGCCGACCGGCCGAGGGCCGACCAGCTGTGGAGCGCCGAATACGTGGCGCGCAAGGGCGACGTGTCGCTCGCGCTCTATCGCAAGCGAATCGGCCCGCCGCAGGCCGGGGAGCGGCGGGTGCTCTTCCTGGTCCACGGCTCGTCGGTCTCGGCCAAGCCGAGCTTCGACCTCACGGTGCCGGGCCGGGGCGAGTACTCCTTGATGAACGTGTTCGCGGGGTACGGATTCGACGTGTGGACGATGGACCACGAGGGCTACGGCAAGTCGGCCCGCACCGCCGGTAATTCCGACGTCGCGAGCGGGGTGGAGGATCTCAAGGCCGCGAGCGAGGTCGTCGTCCGGGAGACCGGCCAGCCGCGGGCTCACTTCTACGGAGGCTCCTCCGGGGCGCTGCGCGCGGCGGGGTTCGCCATGGCACGGCCGGAGCGAGTCGACCGGCTGATCCTCGAGGCCTTCACCTGGACGGGAAAGGGCTCGCCCACGCTCGGCAAGCGGGCCGAGCAGGTCGACTACTACCGCACGCACAACCGGCGCCCCCGGGGGCGCGACATGATCCGGTCCATCTTCACCCGCGACAAGCCGGGCACGTCGGATCCGGCCGTGGCCGAGGCTCTGGCCGACGCCGAGCTTCCATTCGGCGACACGATTCCGACCGGGACCTACCTCGACATGACGGCGAATCTCCCGGTGGTCGACCCGCGGCGGGTCAAGGCTCCGGTCCTCATGGTCCGGGGCGAGCACGACGGCATCGCGACGGAGGACGACCTCCTCGAGTTCTTCCGCCGCCTGCCGAACCCGGATCGACAGTTCATCGTCCTGGCCGGCGCGTCGCACGCGGTCGCGCTCGGCCTGAGCCGGGGTCAGCTGTGGCACGTGGTGCGCGCGTTTCTCACCCTGCCGACCGCCTGAAGGGGACACCGCCATGTGCTTCATCGATACCGACGGGATGGGCGCCCGGTCGCCGTTGTCGCGGCGCGGGTTCTTGGGTGGCCTCGTGGCGGGGGCGGCGGCCGCCGCGAGCGTGGGGGGATCGCTCGTCCTGCCCGGGGTGGCCGAGGGCGCGGAGCCGGCGCCCGCGGGCGGGGGGCCCGGCGCGGCCGGGGTGAGCTTCAAGTGGTTCGGCACCAACGGCTGGGAGATCACCTTCGGCAACAAGACCATCCTGGTGGATCCCTGGTTCAACCGCTTCGAGTCCGGCTTTCTCCAGAACAAGCTGAATCACGATACGCTGCTCCCGACCGACACCGCGCTCATCGACCAGCACGTGAAGAAGGCGGACCAGATCCTGGTCGGGCACGGCCATTGGGACCACATGGCCGACGTGCCCTACATCGCCAAGAAGACCGGCGCGATGGTCGTCGGCTCCGAGACCCACGCCAACGTGATGCGGGCGGCCGGCGTGCCCGAGGGCAAGATCGTCCAGGTCAAGGGCGGGGAGTACATGCAGTTCGACGGCTACAGCATCGAGGTCTTCCCGAGCGTCCACTCGATGGGCGGCACCAAGAAGTACGCGGTGCCGGGCCACCTCGTGTCGGTGCCCGCGTCGCCGCCGACCAAGGTCGGCGACCTGCCGGAGGGCGACACCCTCATCTACGTGCTCCGGATCGCCGGGAAGTACACCGTCTTCCTCATGAGCTCCGGCAACTACATCGAGCGGGCCATCGCCGGCCTCAAGCCCGACGTGGCCCTCGTCGCCCCGCTCTTCTCCAACAACACGGTCGACTTCAGCTCGCGGCTGGTCCGGGCCCTCGGGTACCCGAAGCTGGTGCTGCCCACCCACTGGGACAACTTCGAGGCGCCGCTCACCGGTACCCCGACGGATCTCCGCGCGGTCTACGGCGACCCGGCCAACCTGGACCTCTGGGTGAAGGAGATGAAGAAGCTCACCCCGCGGACGCGGATCGTGACGATGCCGTACTTCGGCTCCTACGCCCCGTAGCGCCGTGATGCGCGTGGCCGCCGCGTGCCTGATGGGGTGGGCGGCGACCACGAATTACACGAACCACGCGGCGGTGCTCCCGCTCCTGATGGCGGAGCTGGGCTTCGGTCCGATCCAGGCCGGCCTGCTCTCCACCGCGTTCTTCGTCACCCTCGCCGTCGCGTGCGTTCCCGCCGGCCTGCTGATCGATCGCCTCGGGCCCACCGGAGTCGGCACCGCGGGGCTGATCGCGGTCTTCGCGAGCAATCTCGCGCTGGGCTACGCCCGCGATTTCCCGGACCTGGTGCTCATCAAGGTGGCGGGAGGCTTCGGCTGCGCGCTGGCCTTCATCGCGGGCATGCGCTACGCCGCGCTGGTCGTGCCCCCCGCGCGGGTCCCCCGGGCCCTCGGGCTCTACGGGGGATTCGTCCAGCTCGGGGGCGGCACCTCGCTCTACCTGATCCCGCTCCTGGCGAGCCGGCTCGGCTGGCGCCGGGCCCTCATCGTCTCGTCGGGGCTGATCGCGCTGTCGACGGTGGCCTGGCTCGCGCTGGCCCCCCGGGTTCGCCCGTCCCTCGCCGCCGCGCGGCTCACCGAGGCCGTGCGCAGCCCGAAGGTGTGGACCCTCGGGCTGGTGCACACCGCCACCTTCGGGCTCGCGGTCCTGATCGGGATCTGGATCACGACGTTCCTGGTCCACGACTTCGGCCTGTCGCTGGTGAGCGCGGGCGCCGCCGGCTCGGCCATCCTCGCGCTCGGAGTGCTCTCGCGCCCGCTCGGGGGATGGCTGGTCGACCGGGACGTGCTGAGCGCCCGGGCGGTCATGAAGCTCACCGTGCTGACCGGCGCGGTGGGGCTCCTCGCTCTCGCCTGGCCCGGCCGGCCGCTGATCGTGGCGGCCCTGGCCATCGTCGCGCTCGGGGTGGCCTTGAGCGCGCCCTACGCCGCGGTCATGCACACCACCGGGGCGATCCTGCCCCGGGCGCCCGGCGCCGCGGTCGGGCTCGTCAGCGGCCTGGGCGTGCTCGGCGTCGCCCTCGGCGCCCCGGCGGTGGGGGCCCTGTTCGCCTCGACCGGCAGCTTCACGCTGCCGTTCGGCGCCCTGGCCGCCTATTCCCTGCTGGTCCTCTTGGCGCTCCTCTCCGTCTGACCGCGGCGGCCGTCAGTGAGGCAGGGCCCGCGCGGCGGAGAGGATCTCCTGCTCGGAGGGAAACTTCCCGATCCCGGCGACCCCTTCGGTGGCGCACTCGATGTAGGTCCAGCGGACGATGCCGGCCCGGTCGATCAGGAATACCCCCTTGAGCTGAGGCCACTGCCGGTTCATGTCGGCCTCGTCGGCAGCGGTGGCCGGGTACCCGTCCTTCTGCGCGAGCGCCATGGCCGCCTCGCTGACGGGCACGGGCGCCGGCAGCTCGCCGGTGGGATTCACCCGGGCCGCCCCGAGGGCTTCCATGAACTCCGGGGTCGGGGCCGGCTTCGGGATCCCATACGCGCGGTGGGTGGAGAGCTCCGGGTCGGCGGCCAGGCGCAGGCGGGTCGGGCGGAACTTGAAATAGAGCCGCGCGTTCTCGGGCGGAGTGGCCACGACCGCGAGCGTCTCCACTCCGAGCGTCTTGAGCTTGCTCTCGTTCGTGCTCATCTGGGCGATCTGCCGCCGGCAGAACGGGCACCATAGCCCGACGAGCAGAGCCAGGAACACCGGGCTGCGGCCCCGGTAGTCGGAGAGGGACACCGTCTGGGCCCCGTCGACGGCAGGAAGCGTGAAGTCGGGGGCGGGCTCGCCGGGTATCACGGGCGCGCGCATGTCGGTCGTCATGGTCGGGCTCCTTCGAGTGCGGGTCGGCCGTAGTCTAAGCCAGCGGGCATGGCGGTAGCCAGCTTGGGAAGTTTCCTGCTCCAGATAGCGAATCTCGACGAATCAGGTCCGACGGTGGTCCCGGCAAGGGTTCGATTTCCCGACCATGCCGCGGTGGCCCGGCTCTTGCCTGAGAGATAGCCGAATCTACCATGAGCTTTGCCTGCCAGAGCGACAAGCGCTGCGAGCACCCGCTGAAGGACTGCGCGGCGGTCCGGGGGGAGTACTGCCTGGTCTGCCACCACGGCTCCACCCTGGCCACCCCCGCGCGCCGGTCGACGCTGGCGGGCCCCCGCCGGGATCAGCGCGGGATGTCCGCCGTCCTGCGCGAGATCCGGCAGCGCCGCGGCCGCCGGGACTGACCGGCCCGCTCCCTCAGCCCTTCACCCCGCCCGACCCCCACCCCTGCACGAGGTAGCGCTGCACCGCCGCGAAGAAGCAGACGGTGGGCACCGTGATCATCACCCCCGCGGCCATGATCATGCCCCAGTCCACGATGGTGGCGTTGAACAGGTCGTTGACGCCCACCGGCAGGGTCTTCAGCTCCTCGGAGGTGATGAGGACCAGGGCGAACAGGAAGTCGTTCCAGGCCAGGATGAACGTGAAGATCGCGGCCGCGATCAGCCCCGGCAACGCGAGCGGCAGCACCACGTGCCAGACCGTTCGCCCCCGGCCGGCCCCGTCGACCAGCGCCGCCTCCTCCAGCTCGAGGGGGATCGACTGGAAGAAGGCGCGGAGCACCCAGAGGCAGAAGGGCAGACAGAAGGTGGTGTAGGACAGCACCAGGGCCAGGTGGGTGTTCACGATCCCGAGCTGCTTCACCAGGATGTAGAACGGGATGATGATCATGATCGGCGCGAACATGTAGGTGAGCAGGATCAGGCCCGCCACCGCGTCGCGCCCGCGGAAGCGGTAGCGGGTGAGGGAGTAGGCCCCCAGCGAGGAGACCGCGAGCGTGAGGAGGACGGTGGCCCCCGCCACCGTCACGCTGTTGCGGAAGAACACCAGGAAGCTCGTGTCGGCGAAGAGGCGCCGGAAGTTCTCGAGCGTCGGGTGCAGCGGCACGAAGCGCGGGGTGGCGAAGATCTCGCCGGAGGGCTTGAGCGCGGTCGAGAGCATCCAGAAGAGCGGGAAGGCCGCCCCGACCAGCAGGACGAGCCCCGCCGCGTAGAGGAGCCCGGCCCGTCTCACGAGAACACCTCTTCGGTCCGGAACACGCGGAAGTACACCGCGGTCGCGGCCAGCAGCATCGCGAACATGATGACCGCGAGCGCGGCCCCCATCCCGGCCTGCAGGTAGGTGAAGCTGCGCGAGTAGGCGTAGACCGGCAGGGTGCGGATGTAGCGGCTCACCCCGCCTTCGCCGGCCAGAAGCCAGACCGTGTCGAACTTGGTGAACATCCAGATGGAGCGCAGCAGCACGATCACGAAGAGCACGCTCGCGGTCTGGGGCAGGGTGACGTGGAGGAACCGGCGCCAGGTGGAGGCGCCGTCCACCGTCGCCGCCTCGTACAGCTCGGGCGCGATGGTCGAAAGACGCGCCAGGTAGGTCACCACCACGAACGGGAAGAACTGCCAGACGCTCGTGACGATGAGCGCGGTCATGATGTAGTCGGGGCCGAGCCAGGCCACCGGGGCCCGCACGAGACCGGCCTGTTGCAGCAGGTGATTGACGAGGCCGTAGGAGTCGTTGAGGAGCCACTTCCACAGGATGACCGCCACGATGGTGGGGATCATGTACGGGAAGAGCACGAACCCGCGGAGAAGGTTGCGCCCCCGGAAGGCCTCGTTCAGCAGGAGGGCCGCCGGCACCCCGACCCCGAGCTGCAGCACCATGGTCACGCCCGCGTAGACGCTGCCGTAGTAGAAGCTGGTCCAGAACTCGGGATCGCTCGCGAAGTAGCGGTAGTGCCGGAGGCCCACGAAGGCCTGTACCGGCATGAAGGCGTGCTTGTCGAACAGGCTGAGCCAGACGTTGTAGAGGACGGGGAAGACGACGAGCCCGCCCAGCAGGAGGAGCGACGGGGCGAGGAGGAGCCAGCCGACGAGCGCGCTCTTCCTCACTCGCCCCGCCCGGGACCCGCGACTACGACCAGCGCTTGTGACCGAGCTGGGCGAGCAGCTCCTCGGCGCGCTTCTGGGCGCGGTCGGCCTCCCCCTTCGGATTCTTGCCGCCCACCATGACCTCCACCACCATGTCGGCCACGATGCTCGAGCCGTCCAGCTCGGCCAGGAAGGGCAGGAGGTTGTCCTCCGGCCGGGTGAAGCCGAGCGGCAGGAAGCGGTTGCCGCGGAGGCCGGCCAGCATCACCTCGTGCCAGGCCTTCCACTTCTTGATGCGCTCGTTGGCCAGGTAGGCCGGGTCGTTGAGCATCGAGGAGAAGATCGGGGTGAGATGGATCGGCACCGAGTGGCAGTACTGGAGGTAGTGCTCCCTCTTGTAGAAGAGCCGCAGGAACTCGAAGGCCTCGTTGGGGTACTTGGACTGGCTGAAGACGGCCCAGTTCTCCCCGTCGAGCGCGGAGATGCCGACCTTGCCGGACGGCCCGTGCGGGCGCAGCATCGGCATGAAGTGCTCGGGATCGCGCATGTTCTCGGGGGCGTACTTCTCGATGTAGCCGATGGCCCTCGCGCCGGAGAGGTAGCTCATCGCGATCTTGCCGGTGGCGAGCGCGGCCTGGGTGTCGAGGTACTTCTGGCCCGACCAGCCCTGGGACTGGAACTTGTTCAGCTTCTGAAGGTAGTCGAGCGTCTCCAGCATCGACTTGCTGTTGAGCTGCGGGCGCCACGTCTTGGCTTCGACCCACGAGCCGCCGTTGCCGGCCAGCCACTCCGCCGGGTGCACGAAGCCCATGTAGAGCTTCTCGCCCGCCATCTGGAACGCCTGGCGGCCGTCCTCGGTGAGCGCGGCGCACAGCTTCAGCATGTCGTCGTAGGTCTCGGGAGTCTTGAGCCCCTTCTTCACTCTCAGATCTCGGCGCTCGCAGAAGTAGGTCGCGCCCATCGCGTGGGTGATCCCGTAGTACTTGCCGTCGAAGACTGCGGAGACGCGAACCTATTGATGTTTCGAGGAGGCACACTGCATGGAAGAGCAGGTTGACGCACTGCTGGTGCAAATGGTGCAAGCAGAATCGAGCGTGCCCGAGACCCGCCGCCCGCAAATCCGCAGTCGAGCGAGCCGAGGCGCGAGACCTGCACCCGACTGCGCGGTGATCGAGCCCAGCGGCGACGATCTGATCCTCGGATACTTGACTGGCTACACGAGCGAACTACTTGATCTGCTGGAGAACGCGGAGCATTGGGCACTCAGGGCGGCGCATCGGTCGCTGACGAGCGCCGAGCCGCCGACGAAGTGGCCCGAACTGGCGTCGCGGGTCGGTCAGACTGAGCAGTGGATCCGCGAGTTGGCGAAGCGTGAGTTCGGCGAGCAGATCGGCGCGCGGTAAGCACAGCTAGCCCAGCCGATACTACGGCACTCGGATCGCTTTCGCGTACGCGATTACCGAGGCGGGCACGTTCAGGCGCGTAAACGACAGCGCCTTAAACTTCACGCTGCTCCAGATCAACTGTCTGCACTGTGTGACGAACGCGGTAGCTGCTGGCGGCCAGGTAGTCGCCAAGGGTGTTTCGAGTTCTAAGTACTTCTTATAGGTGTATGCGACGAGGTCCGTGAGTTGCAGCAGCGGGTTCGCATGACTGCTTGCGCTGTAGCCGATCTCAACGACCTTCTTCAGCTGTCGCCATCCTGTGCTCGCCTGGCGCCGGTTGGTGTGCTTACGGACGAACGCCACGTACTGCGGTTCGTGATCGACGATCACGAGGCCGTTGCTTGAGGGTCCCGTAGCAGGCCCTTGCAGGAAGTCCTCGAACATGGTGAGCATCATTTCAAAGCCGAACTCCCACGGATGCGCCCAACCAAATCCGAAATCCTGCTGCGGCGCTGCGCACGGAGCAAGCGAAGACTTGTAGATCGGCACGACGAACAACGCATGCGATCGCTCGGCGATGAGATTGAGAAGATCAAGTGCGAGCGCGTTTCGGTCTTCCCTTGGCCGATCGGCGAAGGGACCATCTCCGTGTGTTGAAAGAAGCTCGCAGGCGTGCAACTCGAAGTTATTTGGAAGCGTCCCGCCGAGAAAGGCCGACAATTTTGTTTGGACGACACATTGCGTTTTACGCCACTTCTCGTCACTAACGAGAAGGCCGGCCATGACGAAGACTGGCTGCTGTGGGCAGTTGAGATCCGCACCAGTGTTTCCAGCCTCGTCGATGTACAGAAAGTGCATGGCTTCTGCCGCGCGAAGCGCAGCAAGAGGAAGGCCAGTGAGCGATGCGCGCACATTCAGCCGGTTGCAGCTCGGGGGTTGGCTCGGTGCTGACGGAGAACGGCACGAAAGGTGACTGCGTGGGGGAGCGGTATGGGTTAGCTGTAGGGGGCGCACGATCTCTACGCAGTAAGGGCATCCAGACTGGCGGAGCCCCGCTTGAGGGTGATAGGCTCTCCATCCGTATGGCGATTCGGCTCGAGACCTCAAAGCGCACGGGCATCGACAACCATCAGGATCATGAGATTTCGGCCTTTCATCTGAATTGGGCGAGGCGCATTGGCAGGGATCATCCGCAGGCGCGGCCGCGAACCGATCTCAGCGCGCTCTACAACTGCCACGGCCTGACGTTCGCGTCACGCCGAACCCGAATCGAGAAGAGCCGCGAGGTTCAACGGATTCTCGAAGACGACGATTATCAAGAGATAGCGATGCCGGACGTCCTGCCCGGAGACGTCGTGATCTACTATTCGGACGGGGGTGATCCCAATCACTCGGGCATCGTCGTGGAAGTCTCGCCTGATCTTCTGGCCCCGATCGTCTGTAGTAAATGGGGTAACGCGGGTGAATTCGTGCACGCCCTGCGCGACTGCCCGAATTTCTATGGACCCAATCACCGATTTCTTCGCTGTCGCCTATGATTCGACTTGATCGTCGCGAGCTCCGGGAGATCGCACAGATCGCTCTGTTCGCCAACACCCCCTACTCGCTCTGCCGCGCTCTCGAAGAGTCTAGTGCGGTGAGACGAATGATTCGCTCCTGTCAAGCGGCATCGGCGCGAATCCCGCACGTCGCGTTGTTCGCGGCGTTTGCTCGCATGACTGCCCGGACTCCTGCATCTGGCAGGTGACGGTGGAGGATGGCGTCGCCGTGAGCCTGCGCGGAGATGCGGCCCATCCGACTACGCGCGGCAGCCTCTGCGCGAAGGTCAATCCATTCCTCGAACGGGTCTACAGCCCCGACCGCGTGCTGTACCCGTTGCGGAGGATCGGCGAGAAGGGCGAAGGACGCTTCGAGCGGGTGAGCTGGGATGAAGCGCTCACCGACGTCGCTACGCGCCTGAAGCGCCAGATTGCCGAGGATGGACCGACAACTGTCCTGCCCTACAGCTTCGCCGGCTCGCAAGGGCTTTTGCAGTTCGCCTCGCTTGACCGTCGCTTCTTCAGCCTTCTTGGGGCGAGCCGGCTGGTGCGCGGCCTGTGCGGAGATACGGCAAGCGCGGGCATCGCCGCGACCCAGGGCAACGCCTGGGGCATCGATCCGGAAGATCTGCGTCATGGCCGCTTCATCGTGCTGTGGGGTACCAACACGATCGTCACCAATCTGCATCTCTGGCGCACCATACAAGAGGCGAGGGCGCAGGGAGCGAAGATCGTCGTGGTCGATCCGCTGCGGACAAGGACGGCCGAAGCCGCCGACTGGCATGTGCGACCATCGCCCGGCACGGACACGGCGCTGGCACTAGGGATGATGCATGTCATCGTCGCGGAAGGCCTGCATGATGCCGAATATATCGAGCGCTACACGGTTGGGTTCGACCACCTCAAGGCGCGGCTCTCGGAGTATGCGCCCGAGCGAGTAGCCGCGATCACCGGGCTCGAGGTCGACGAGATCATCGGCTTCGCCCGCGCTTATGCAACAACCCGTCCGTCGGCTATCCGGCTGCTTGTCGGCCTAGAGCATCACGAGCACGGCGCGATGATGTTCCGGACGGTGGCCTGTCTACCGGGACTGATTGGAGCCTGGCGAGACCTCGGCGGCGGTCTCACTCGCTCGATGTTCGCGTACTGGAACGAGGCGCTCAATCTCAATGCCCTCATGCGTTCGGATCTCGAGGACTCGAACATTCGAAGCTTCAACATGGCTCGATTGGGCGAGGCCCTGACTGATCCGACCGTCGATCCGCCGATTACCGCGCTCATCGTCTATAACTGCAACCCGGCAACGATCACGCCAAATCAGGATCGTGTCCTGGAAGGCCTGAGACGCGGCGATCTGCTCACCATCGTGCTGGAGCAGTTCATCACGGACACGGCGCGGTACGCTGACTACGTCTTCCCGGCAACGACCGAGATCGAGCACCTGGATCTCGTACCATCCTGGGGTTTTCTGCATATGGGGCTCAACCGGCCTGCCATTGCGCCGCAGGGCGAGGCCGTTCCGAATACGGAATTCTTTCGGCGCCTCGCAAGGCAGATGGGGATGAAGGACCCATGTCTGTTCGATACTGATGAACAGATGATTCGTGACACATTGGCCAGCGGGCATCCGTGGCTTGCTGGCATCGACTACGACTACCTCGAGCGCGAAGGCTGGGCGCGATTGCGGCTCCCGGGCAATTGGCGGCCCTTTGCCGAGGGCGGCTTTGCCACTCGATCAGGCAAGCTCGAATTCTTTTCGGACGCTCTTGCCGAAAGGGGGTTCGACCCCGTGCCGTCATTCGCCCCACCGCACGAGAGCGTGCTCGGGAATCCAGAACTGGCATCCAAGTTTCCCTTGATGCTGCTCACGACCAAATCGTTGCACTTCCTGAATGCGAGCTACGTGAACATGCCACGTCAGCGGCATTCGGAGGGTGAACCGCGGCTGGAGATACACCCGAACGATGCTCGGACCAGGAGCATCGCAAGCGGCGACTTCGTGCGCGTCTTCAACGATCGTGGCGAATTTGCCGTACGTGCGATCGTATCGGATCGGGTTCGCCCTGGCCTGGTGACGGTCCCGTTCGCCTGGTGGTCGTCCCTTACACCACGCGGCGGCGGAGCAAACTTGCTCACCAACGATGTCGTCAGCGACTGGGGCGGTGGCGGCGGATTCCACGATACCTTGGTGCAGGTAGTCGCCTCCACCGAACCGGCCCAGCCGGGAAAGTAACGTCGCGTCAATAGGGGGCCGCGAGATGCCGACGGAAGCGGCCCTAATTGATTAGGCTGCAGGGACATCGACGCCTTACGTCCTCGTATGCGGCGAGGCTGCCACTCGGCGGTGTGACGCCGCCATGGATTGTCTTCCGTTGGAGGGGATCGCGACTAGGGTCTCGTCACTCCTATTCCCATGTCCCCGGGATATTCCCACGTGGATTCCCACCTAGTTGCCAGTATGGGCCTCGGAGGACGGTTTCCTGAACCAGATCGGGACAGACAGGACGTCTACCTCGAAGGTGAGGCGAGTCGACATCGGTGGTTGCGGGCCCGCGACTTGAACCCCTTAGCGCCAACGAATGTGGCGTCCCGCTTAGGGATTGAAAGGCGCGTTCTAATTCCCTCGCCCTAGCCAGCAGAGTCGCTAGCCTGGGCGAGATCAGAGTGTCGACCTGTCATCTGCCTTACGACGGGGCCCCCTGCGCCTGCTAAAGGAGCACTTCCAGTAAGTCATCCCCTAGCACCACCGGGCCAGCGTAGTCACGCGCTACCTCTGCCGCCACCTCCTGCATCAGGGCGTCCGACTTTTGTCGAAAGTGGGTGAGGACGAGCTGTTTGACCCTGGCCTGCGTCGCGATCTTGCCGACCGTATCCGCACAGGCTATGGTGTCGCTCGCCAAGCGCGTGAGCGCGGGGGTCGTGATCTCGGCCCGGGCGAGGAAGCAGCACTGAACGAGCACGTCGGCTTCTCGGGCGAGGCGCGCCAACCCGTCGCAGGCGACGCAGTCCCCGCTGATGGTAACGGCCTTCCCTTCCGCTTCCACACGATAGCCCAGGCACACCCAGCGCTGCGTGAACGCGCTGGGAAAGTCAAGGCCGTGCCCGTGGACGACCTCCTCCGCGTACACGCGCCAGTGCCCCCCGTCGTGAACGAGTCCTCGTCGCACATCGGTACTCGCGACCGGCGCCCAATCGATAGCGAGCGCTCCGGTTGAGCGGAACGTGATGTCCCTGTCGTAAACCTGTTCAAGCAGCGCGGTCGCGATGGCCCTGGTGCCCGGCGGACCAAAGAGCGGCAACGGCTGCCGCCGCCCCAGCAGCCAGCTGGTCAGGATCACATCCGCAAGATCACCAATGAGGTCGTAGTGATGGTGCGTGAGGAAGATGGGCGCCACGCGCTCGAGGGAGACGCCGGCCGCGACGAGCTGCAAGACCACTCCGCGTCCCGCGTCGAAGAGGAGATACTCGTCCCCGACCTGGAGCACCGTCGCTGCCCCGTGGCGACGTGGGTCAGGGCGCGGTCCTCCGGTACCAAGCAACGTAAGCTTCATGAACGGGTTCCCCCTCCGGGACCTACCTTGTTTCCAGCGAGCTGCCCGGGGCCGCAGCTTCCCACGGCGGCCGTACATTCCTCCTCAAACTGCTGCCACGGCTTCGATCTCGATAAGGAAGTCCGGCCCGTATAGGTTCGACACCTCTACCAGGGTGACGGCGGGCGCGGCGGGCGGGGTGACAGTAGCAAAGAAGCGATTCCTGGCCTCCCGGTAGGTCGGGAGATGGCTCATACGTCGAAGGAAGACAGTCAGCTTCACGAGATCGCTCGCCGTGCAGCCGACCGATTGCAGGGCTGCACGTAAGTTTCGAAAGACCTGATCGGCCTGCGCTGCAAAGTCATTTCTTCCGATCAACTCACCATCGCGATCAAGTGCAGTCTGCCCGGCGATGAAGATGATGCGGCTGGCCCGCACGTCCACAACCTGCGAATAGCCAGGCGGGGTGCCAAGCTCGGGGGGATTGACGCGCCGAATCGCGTCTGCCTTGCCATCAGTCATGACTTGGTGCTCATCATGGCCACGAGAATGGTGCTCGATGTCGTCCCAGTCAATTCCCGATACATCTGGTAGCGCGCGCGGCGGTGCCCTATGTATGGTGTACCTGATGGCTCCCTCCCCCATACATCTATTCGAAGACCTCGAGAGACCCCACATCTTGCGCTCCTTCCGCCTACACGCGAGAAGCTAACGTCTAAGGCCAATCCAGTAGGCGGTGGGCACCCTATTGGCTTCGTGATTGCGGGCCCCGGCGACGATTGCTAGTCGTACTGACCGGGATCACCGCTAAAGTGCGGTCCGGCGACGGCACTTCTCCTGAAGTAACGAGAGCCCGAACCCGGGATTGGAAGTCCTCTGCCCGTCAAGCCAGTTTCCAGGGGAAGAAAACCTCATGGCCCTCTACGGTCAGTTTCGGTCAGCCCATCGAGTGAGCTTTTACGGCCGAGCGACCCTGGCGAGCGGAACGATTCCAGCCTGTGTAACACTCGCAGGACAGCAGGGCGCGAGGGCAGGCCCAGCACGCGGCTACAGGGGGCGCGGGTGCTAATTTTGGCCCGCGCCCTTTGTGCTTTATACTCGGCGCAGCATGACGAGGGTGGAGTGGCTGACCATCACCGCGATTGTCGTCGGGCCGGTCTTGGCGCTCGGGGCACAACGCGTGCTCGACCGGCTTCGCGAGAAGAAAAAACGTCGCGTCGATCTGTTCCTGACCCTTATGGCCACGCGCGCCTCCCATCTCGCCCCGGCAAGCGCTCAACTCCATCGACGTAATCTTCAAGGGTTGGCGCGACCGGCCGATTCGAGATGCGTGGCACAAGGTGATGCAGCAGGTGAAAGCCGACACGACGCAGAAGGATTGGGGCGAGCGGTTCAACGACCTGAAGGTTGATCTGTATCAGGCAATGGGCAAACGGGTCGGGTATAACTTCGGCACCGACTATCTCAAACGCGAGGCGTATCTCCCGAAGGGGTACACCGACTACGAGGCGGATCAACTGACTTTACGGCAGCGCATGGTGAAGATTGTGACCGACGACGGGATCAAAGTCGTGGTCGTGCAGGAGCCCCAGAAGAAGGGCTGAAGGGTTTTTCGTTCCGCGCTGTCGACCCTCTCCTGATGATCGAGCCGTCATGGCATACTTGATGGAAATTAGCTTCGACAATAGTTGCCGACTTGCGCTCAATCAATATCTCTTCGAATACCACGGCGTCCGTTTCAAGCTCGTACAAGACAAGACGAGGAAGTGGGCCGATCACCTCCTGACGGTTGTACCGATGGGCGATACCGCAGCACAGGATCGAGCCTTTGCCGCCGCATGCGAGTTCGTGAGCGCCCTCGGATGGGAGTTACATGCGCGCGTCGCCGTGTGGGAATCAGGGGGCGGAGGATGGCCTGATGACCTACCTCTGAGCAAGGCCAAGCCCAACATATTTGTATTCCCCCATGTTCCATTCGCCGGGAATCTAGTCAACTGCCATTTGCGGCGGCTGCCCCACGTTAAGACCAACGAGCAGCGGGTCGCATTGGCATTGTTTCGAGAGGCTACTTCATCAAACAGCGTCTATCTGTCGTTCTTGTTCTACTGGCAGATTCTCGAAGTCGGTGGTGATGACCACGATCCCGCAAGCTTTGTAGACGAGACGCTTCGAGAACAGCCGCTTGGTTTCTATGTCGATCCGGCGCACCTCGCAGAATTGCCTCTTGGATCGCGGTCGTTGGGAGAGTATCTTTCCGACGATTGCCGCCACGCCATCGCTCACATTCGTAGATGGCCCGGCAAGAAGGTCCTTGACCTCGACAGACGTGACGAGCGCTCTCGTCTTGTTGGAAGCGTCCGCGTTATTAAGACATTCGCGGAATACTTCGTGCGCGAGCGGTTGGGACTGAAGGACTATGTGTACCTAGTCCGTCTGAGACGGAAGGGCTTTCCGATCTTTCTTGATAGCCAAACGATTGCCGAATGCGAGACTTGGCGAGCGTATGCAGAACCCGACCTTCACCCTATGTTCCGTATGGCCCTTAA
>WNFF01004550.1_pt1 | contig 21528 bp, 15 predicted proteins | sample 5400441 | NCBI WGS metagenome assembly WNFF01 (sample SAMN13153345, study PRJNA577476) | soil metagenome | isolation source: 120 cm saprolite under Douglas fir tree site 2 hole 3 replicate 1 | place: USA:California | collected 2015-04-18
CTTCCATCGGTCCTTCAGTGCTTACGCGATCACCCTGAATGCCGGCTGTGTCCTGATCAATGGCAACCACCTCGTGGTTGGTGAGCAGGCTGATGGTTTCGGGAGTCATTTTACTGAGATCATTTCCGGCGAGCAGCGGCGCCGCCAGGATGGCCCAAAGACTCATATGCGTGCGGTATTCCTCCGCGTTCATGCCGCCGTTGCCAACTTCCAGCATGTCCGGATCATTCCAATGGCCAGGGCCAGCATACTTCGCAATTCCAGCCTGACTAAAGCCAATGTCAGCCATGCGGGCATACCGGTCACTGATGTCGCCGGTCGTACGCCACAAATTGCCTCCCACGGAAGCGCCCCAGCGCCAGACAGCGTCGTTTCCGTATTGGCAAAGGCTGTAGACAATTGGGCGGCCAGCCGTCAAAAGCGCATTGTGCATTTTGGTATAAGCGTCCACCATGATCTTGTGGGCTGCTTCGGGTGAGCCCGCTTCCTTCATCATGTCGCGAAGGCCGCATAAGTCGTACTTCAGATAGTCAATGCCCCAGTCGGCATATGTTTGAGCATCTTGTTCTTCGTGGCCGTAGCTGCCTTCGTATTTCGCGCAGGTCTTCGGTCCCGGTGAAGAATAGATTCCCAGCTTCAATCCTTTGCCGTGGACGTAGTCGGCCAGGGCCTTCATGTCGGGAAACTTGGTGTTGGGATGGATGATGCCCTTGGCGTCGCGTTCGCCTTCCCAGGTATCGTCGATGTTGACGTATAGGTATCCGGCATCGCGCATTCCGCTGGAGACCATGGCATCGGCTTGCGCGCGTACCGTGGCGTCATCAATTTTGTCGCGGAAATGGTTCCAGCTATTCCAGCCCATGGGCGGAGTGGAAGCAACTTTCGTGGTCTGTGCCAGCAGTGAAGTCAGCAGCAGTCCCGGGAGAACCACTGCTGCGAGCGCGCACTTTACAAGAACATTCCTCAACTCTGCCCTCCATCTACTTCGAGTGTTATGGTTTTTGATAGCCGAGCCGGCGGGAGATCGAATAGGCTGTGGTCTTCACCATGGAAGAAAAGAGAGGAATCTTTTCCGCCGTGATCCTGGTGAGCGGCCCGCTTACACTGACACCGCCGATGACTTTTGCCCGCCCGTCGAAAATCGGAGCGGCGATGCAGCGTGCTCCCAGGACGGCCTCTTCATCGTCCAGCGCGTAGCCTTGTATTCGCGTCTTCGCCAGGTCCTTCTTGATCCTTGCCGGCTGGATCAGCGTATGTGGCGTTTGCTTTTCCAGGTGAACAGACAGGAGCAATTCGCTAACGTCGTCCGCGGGTAACTGGGACAAGATCGCTTTGCCGAGTGCCGTGCAGTGCAACGGACGGCGGGCGCCAACTTCGGATGCGAAACGGAATGTGTGCGAACTCTCAATCACGTCGAGATAAAGAATGTTCTGTCCGTCCAGGATAGCCAGATTGACCGTCTCGCCGGTGGCGTTCCAAAGTTTCTGCAGCAACGCGCGGCTCATCTTGCGCAGGCTCTCCTCAAAGTTCACTCCCGAACCCATGCGCGCCAGCTTTGGGCCAATCACATAAGTTCCTTCGTCATCGCGGAAGAGATAACCTTCGGTTTGCAGATGGGCGAGAAAACGATAGGCCGTGCTCTTGTTGATGGCAGTTTCTTTGGCAATCTCCTTGAGTTGCAACCCGGAAGGGTGGTTGTGCAGCAGCTCAAGAATCTTCAAGACTTTCATGACAACACCCACGGGCGCGGCCTTGCTTTGTCGTACTCGGGCCATCGTGTTTACCTCGACTGGCTGTTTGTAATCCATGGCATTTTATCCTATGAAATTGAGGTTCCTCCCCGCGAATCCGCTTTACGTACAGGCCAGCAACCGGGCGGAATGTGGTGGCATGTCCTTGATCTCAAAAATCCCGCTATGGCGGCCCAAATCCGCGCCGTTCCAGTAGTCCCTGATCTGGCTGGATTTGGGAAGCTGGAACGAAACTGTTTTTGCCGCGTCTGCCCAATTGAAAACACATACCATCAGGCGATCGCTCAGCTTGATGAATCCTGTTTGCAAACTGTCATCTTCAAATTCGGCCGCTATTCCGGTTGGCGGCAGGAGCTCTTGTAGAAGTGCCAGGCGAGCGGGCGGGATCCTGGTGAGATCATCTCCGGAAAGCACCATGCCGCCGCTGGCGTAAGCCGCTGTGGCATGAAACTGAAATTCCTGATCGGAGAGATCTCCGGTCAGCAAGACAGCGTCAGGATCGTTCCACCAAAGTTGTCCGTTCTGCCAATTTCGATTGAGTGTTTGCCGGGCCTGCGTCTTGAAGTTCGCCCACGTGCGCTTGATGTCACCGGAACTGCGCGAGCCGTCAATCAGGCCGAACGACGGCCAGATTGGATGGTTGCAGCCAAGAATAAAACTGTCTCCCGCGCCGCGGCGAATCGCTTCCATGCCCTGGCGATAGGCCTGTATCCGCGTTGCCCGGGGATCATGGAAGCGCCCGCCGTGCATCGCGCCCCAGAAATTGGCGTCGAGCTTGAAGTAAGTGCAGCCCCACTCTTTGCGCATGGTGCTGAAGATTTTTTCAAAATGCTGCTGCACCTCGGGATGAGTGCCGTCGAGCGCATACCACGGGCCGTGACGCCATCCGCCAAAAGTTACCTGGCTGGAAACGAGAGGCTTACCATCGGCGCCCCGGATGAACCACTCCGGGTGTTGCTGGAAGACGTGCGAACTTTGCTCGGCGACAAAAGGCGCCACCCATATGGCAGGCTCAAAGCCCCGTTTGCGAATTTCCTTCAGCACTGCGACAACGTCTCCGCCAAATGCCTTGCCGGTCTCCAGCCAGTCGCCCATGGCGGTCTGGTAGCCATCATCAATCTGCACATATTTCAATTTGGGAACCTTTTGCGAGATTACGTCCAGATTTTGCAGTACTTGCTCGGCTGTAACTCGCGGTCCAAAGCAATACCACGAACACCAGCCGGTGGGCGCCGGCTGGAAAAGCTGCTTAGGATGATTTTTCTGGATCCGCGTTGCGAGGTCCTTCAGCAGTTTGGAACGGTGGGAGTCTTCCGCCACCATCAGTTCCTCAAGCTCCCAGGTTTCTCCCGGGGCCAGTTCCAACCCTTCGGTATCCACGACCGCTTTGATTGAATCGCCGGACAAATAAAATCTGCCGAGATGAACCGGCTGCATGAGCTAAAGCCGGCAACGAATACCGGCCTTCCCGGAGCCGAGAGAGCCAGCAAACCCGATAACGCCACTGCATCCTGCGGTTGAGGAATCCGGTAATGCTTCAGCTCGGAGTAGCCAAGGTCCTGGGGACTGCCAAGGGTCCCCCCGGTCTGGGAAAGCATTTGAAAGCTTTCGCCGTAGAGATGCGTTTCCGCCGGGAGATCATGTGTCGCATCACACAGCACGATTTCTTTTATCCGGACCGGCTTTTTACCCCGGTTGACCACTTTCGCTTTGGTGAAATTTCCGTGCCAGGAGCGCGTGAGCTCGATCTGGCGGTCAGCGCCTTCCCCGGAATCTACGGGTACGATTACTCCATGTCCCTGACGAAATCTTTCAAGGAGCGTGTTCTTCCGGCCGCCGTCAAACGGAAACAGCCAGGCCGCGGCCAGAGTCCCAGATGAAAATAGAAGAAATTCTCTGCGGTCCATGTATGGCTATACAGTCCTTTCACACAGACTTGCTATGAATTCGCCGTGAAATGGTTTGACACACAATTTTGCCCGTGCCACTATACCATCGCAATATATGAAAATATAGTTTCAGTATATAAAACCAAGCACCGTCTTGGGGATAGAATCGTCAGCATAGGGAACGAAAAACGTAAACCGGAAAAAATCAGTGGCCGTCTCAACCGAAATCGCAGCGCAGGGCAAGGTCCTGCAGGTGCATCCGAAAGACAACGTGCTGGTCGCATTGACTGCCTTGAAAAAGGGAGAAGCAATCATGGCAGGCGGCAAAGCCCTGGCCTTGCTGGATGATGTGCCGGCGAAACACAAATTTGTAATCGCGAACCTCAAGGCAGGCGAACGGATCGTCATGTACGGTATTTCCGTTGGCGCCGCGGTCGAGCCACTACCAGAGGGCTCTCTGATTACTACCCAGAACGTGCGCCACTATGCCGAGACGGTCGAAGGCAAGTCCGCGCCGTACGAATGGACTGCACTCGATGTCTCTCGTTGGCGGAGCCGGACGTTCCTGGGATATCACCGCAGCGATGGTCAGGTGGGAACGCGGAATTACTGGCTGGTGGTTCCGCTGGTATTTTGCGAAAACCGGAACGTGGCCGTCCTGAAACAAGCCTTTGAAGAGGAGCTGGGATACGCACCGCCCCAGGTATATCGCAGTCAAGTGGCGAAACTGGCCGGATTTTATAAAGAAGGAAGGATCAAAGAAGCAATCGCGCCAGAAAATGAACGGGCTGCGACTGGGGAGCAAGCACGAAGGGTATTCAGCAATGTGGATGGCATTAAGTTTCTTGCGCACGAAGGCGGCTGCGGCGGTACGCGACAAGACGCCGCCAGTCTTGCCGGGCTATTGGCGGGATACATTCACCATCCGAACGTCGCTGGAGCAACTATCTTGAGTCTTGGCTGCCAGCACGCCCAGGTTGACCTTCTGCGCGAAGAGATTTTCAAGCGCAATCCGGCATTCAGCAAACCGTTGATTGTGATCGAGCAGCAACAGAGCCACTCAGAGTTTGCCATGATTTCACAGGCCATCCGGCAAACATTTCTCGGTCTCGTAGAGGCGAACGAGTGTACACGTCAGCCCGCGCCGATTGCGCGCCTCACGGTCGGACTGAAATGCGGCGGCTCCGATGGATTTTCCGGCATCTCGGCCAATCCCGCTATCGGACACCTGGCGGACATGATGGCAGCCTTAGGCGGAAGGGCAATCCTGTCGGAATTTCCCGAACTATGCGGCGTGGAGCAGGAACTAGTGAATCGCTGCGTGCGCCCCGAAATTGCGGAGCGTTTCTTGCGCCTGATGCGCGACTACAATGCGCGCGCGGAGGCAGTTGGCTCCGGCTTTCCGACGTCTTGGACTTCCCGGAATACGCTGCCAAGCCTGGCCTGAATCTCTTGTGTACTCCTGGCAATGATGTTGAATCAGTTACCGCGCAAGTCGGATCTGGAGCAAGTGTTGTGCTGTTCACAACAGGATTGGGCACGCCGACGGGAAATCCTATTGCACCAGTGGTGAAGATTGCGACTAATTCGGCCCTGGCGCAGCGCATGGCAGACATCATTGACTTTGACGCTGGCCCAATCATTGCCGGCCAAAAAACCGTTGAGGAAGCAGGTGAAGGTATTCTGGAATTGGTCACAAAGATTGCCAGCGGTGAGGTCAAAACCAAGGCCGAATCTTTGGCGCAGGACGATTTTATCCCATGGAAGCGAGGAGTCTCCCTCTGAGTACAGCGTCGAACAGCAATGGATTGTTCCGGCTGGACGGCCAGGTAGCGGTCGTGACTGGCGGTGCGAGCGGTATCGGGCAGGCGGTGGCGGAAATGTTCGCCGGCCACGGAGCCTGCGTCCATATTCTTGATTTGAACGGAAGCCAGGCCGAGAGAGTGGCCGCAGACATCCGCGCTGCTCACGGCTGCACCAAGGCTCACCTGTGCGATGTTTCGGACCGAGAGAACGTAGAGAGTGTCTTCCGTCAGATCATTGCTAAAGAGCCCATTGATATCCTGGTGAACAGCGCCGGAATTCCTCACGTGGGAACGCTCGAAGCTACGACCGAGGAGGATTTCGACGCGGTTTACCGTGTGAATGTGAAGGGCACATATAACTGCATGTCCGCTTGCATCGGACATATGAAGGCGCGGCGCCGTGGCGTGATTCTTAACCTTGCTTCCATTGCGAGTACGTCGGGGCTTCCCGAGCGTTTTGCCTATTCCATGAGCAAAGGCGCGGTGCTCTCGATGACGCTCTCCGTGGCCCGCGATTACCTCGCCGACAACATTCGCTGTAATTGCATTTCGCCAGCCCGCGTTCGCACTCCGTTTGTGGAGGGCTTTGTTCGCAAGAACTATCCGGGCAATGAGAAGGAGATGCTGCAAAAGCTTAACGAGTCGCAGCCGATTGGCCGCATGGGAGAACCATGCGAGGTCGCTGCGCTGGCCTTGTATCTCTGCTCCGCGCAAGCCGGTTTCGTCACCGGTACCGACTACCCATTGGACGGAGGTTTCCTGAATCTTCGGTAAAATCGAGGATTTGCCCTTACATGAGAATAGACGCGCACCAGCACTTCTGGCGGTACAATCCGGCACGCGACGGCTGGATCACCGATGAGATGGCCGTCCTAAAAAACGATTTTCTGCCGGTGCATCTGAGTCTAGAGCTGGTTGCGAACAACATGCAGGGTTGCATTGCCGTGCAGGCAGACCAATCGGAGGCGGAAACCCGTTTTCTGCTGGATTTGGCGGAACAGCACGATATCATCCAGGGAGTTGTGGGCTGGGTGGATTTGTGCGCTGACAATGTAGCCGAGCGGCTGGAAGCTCTTTCCAAGTATCCCAAGCTGTGCGGGTTCCGCCACATCGTGCAGGCGGAAGCAGACGATCGATTCATGTTGCGACCGGCGTTTCTGCGCGGGATCAAGAGCCTGGAAGAATTTGGTTTTACCTATGACATCCTGATCTATGCGCGGCAACTTCCAGCTGCGCTTGAACTGGTGTCCAGACTTCCCAACCAGCTTTTTGTGATTGACCACACCGCCAAGCCGCCCATCAGGAAAAAGCTTCGCATCCCCTGGGCCAATGATCTGTGCGCGATCGCGGAAAATCCCAACGTCTATTGCAAGGTTTCAGGATTGGTCACGGAAGCGGAGTGGCATCAATGGACTCCTGACGATTTCAAGCCCTACCTGGATACCGTGTTTACAGCGTTTGGCGCCAACCGGTTGATGTTTGGGTCTGACTGGCCTGTCTGCCTACTAGGTGCCCGCTATCGACAGGTGGTCGAGCTGGTGAGGGAATACATGAGTGATTTCCCGCAAATGGATGTAGAAAAGGTCTTCGGACTCAACGCCGCGCAATTTTACGGACAGAGAGCTTCGCGCCATGCAATTGCAACTTGAAAACAAAGTCATTCTGGTTACCGGCGGAGCAAAAGGGATTGGCGCAGCCATCACGCGAGCCGTGGCGGAAGAGGGCGGCATTCCAGTGGTGATTGACCGCGACGAAGAGGCAGGGAAGAAAATCGAGCAGGACCTGGTCAACGCCGGCGTCACCAACAAATGGATTGGCGCGGATCTCACTGTGACGGACATGTGCCGCCGCTCAGTTGCAACAGCCGCGGAAAAATACGGCAGAATTGACGGGCTGGTCAACAACGCAGGCGTGAACGACCGCGTCGGATTGGAGCACGGTACGCCGGACGAGTACGTGGCTTCTCTGCAACGAAATCTTCTGCACTACTACGATATGGCGCATTTCTGTCTGCCGTACCTCAAGAAATCGCAGGGCCCCATCGTCAATATCGGTTCCAAGACGGCGGTGACTGGACAAGGAGGCACGTCAGGATATGCTTCCGCCAAGGGAGCGGTGCTGGCGCTCACGCGAGAATGGGCCGTTGAACTGCTGCCGTATGGCATAAGGGTAAACGCAGTGGTCCCGGCTGAAGTAATGACCCCTCTCTACCGCCAATGGCTGAGCACGTTTCCGAATCCTGAAGAAAAACTCAAGACCATCATCGCCAAGATTCCTCTCGGCCAGCGAATGACCCAGCCGGAGGAAATCGCCTCGGTCGCGGTCTTCTTGTTGTCGGGCAAGGCCGGACATATCACCGGGCAACATTGGTTTGTGGATGGCGGATATGTCCATCTCGACCGAGCTTTGACGTAAGCGCAAAAAACTGTGGGATTGAATCGCAACACGAGGAAACAGGGATGACTCAATCAGCGCCAGTCACCGAGCGGAGATACCTTCTGCCGTTCGTCTTAGTAACCAGCTTATTTTTCCTCTGGGCGATAGGGGTCAACTTGAACGACGTGTTGATTCCGCATTTGAAAAAGGCGTTTGGACTCACCGATTTTCAATCTTCATTCATTCAGGTGGCTTTCTTTGGCGGATATTTCCTTGGCGCGCTGCCCGCAGGTTGGTTGATGGAAAAGATCGGCTACAAGGGCGGGATCCTGGTTGGACTACTGATCTGCGCTACCGGGGCCCTGCTATTCATTCCAGCGTCGATGATCGGCGCATACAGCTTCTTTCTGGTTGCTCTGTTCGTGATGTCCTCCGGCCAATCTTTCCTTGAGGTCGGCGCTAATCCCTATGTGACCGTGCTTGGCCCGGCCGAGAGTTCCGAGCAGCGCCTCAACCTGGCGCAATCGTTCAACGCCGTGGGCGCGGTGATTACGCCTTTCCTGGGCGCGATTTTTATTCTTTCCGGAATTGAGTACACGCCGGCCCAACTTGCGGAAATGAGTTCACAACAACTTGCAGCGTATCGAGGCCACGAGGCCAGTCTGGTACGGACGCCGTATCTGGTAATTACCGGCATTTTCCTGCTAGTTGCGGGACTCATTTGGTTTGCGCATCTACCGGAAGTGTCGTCCCAGGAACCGGGAAACGAGAAGGCCGGCAGCGGAGAAGGCTGGAAGAGTATTCTTGCGCATCCACATTTGATCAAAGGCGTGATCGCCCAGTTCTTCTACGTCGGAGCGCAGGTAGGCGTCGGCAGCTTTGTGATCCGCTTCGTGAAACACACCATGCCTGATACTCCGGAAAAGATGGCAGCCCAATTCCTGGTCGCTCACCAGGTCGGCTTCATGATCGGCAGGTTTGCCGGCTCTGCCATGATGAAGCGCATTCCAGCCCCCAGGCTGCTTGCCATCTTTGGAGTAGGAGCGCTGGCCTGTGTGATCGTCGGGACTTCAACTTCTGGACTGCTTTCTGTGCTGGCGATCGTGCTGGTCGGTTTTTTTAATTCCATCATGTTTCCCACGATCTTTGCGCTCAGCCTCAAGAACTTGGGCGCGCTCACCAAACGTGGATCGTCACTGCTGGTCATGGCCATCATCGGCGGAGCGCTCATTCCCGCGGCGATGGGCAGGATCTCCGATGCCAGCAACATCCAACTCGCGTTTGTTGTCCCGCTGGTCTGTTATCTGTATGTGATCTACTTCGCCATTGTGGGCCACAAAACGAAAGCAGCAAGCCCAATTTCGGAAGCCGCAATCGCAGTCGAGGCCAAATGAATAGACGGTTCTGTCTCACGCTCGACCTGAAGGACGATCCCAGGCTGATCGCCGAATACAAGAAACACCACGAAAAAATCTGGCCGGAAATTACCAGAAGCATCAGGGACTCGGGAATTGAAGACCTGGAGATTTATCTTCTCGGCACGCGGATATTCATGATCATGGAAGTGAACGACAGCTTCTCATTTGAAACCAAGAATAGCGCCGACAGAAAGAACCCCAGGGTCCAGGAATGGGAAGAACTGATGTGGAAGTTTCAGCAGCCGCTGGCTGGATCTCGTCCGGGAGAGAAGTGGGTATTGATGGCCCGAATTTTCAAGTTGGAGTCCAGCACTGATTGACTCGCCACGGAAAGTGTCATTTTTGCCCCTAAGTTGTCCCCGATAAGCGAATCTCCGTATTTCATCTATTGAAACATTAATTTTTCCTATTGAATTCATCACAAAAGAAGTGCTATACGTCCTTCCCAGCGCTGATGAGTTGGGCGGCCCGCCTTCCGGGAAATCAGAAGGCGCCAAATGAACGAGCCGCCGCCTTCAGATCGCCGATTCAAAATTTAAGGAGGATCGTGATGCGTCCTTCATATGTAACAGCCATGTCGCTGGTGATCGTGCTCCTGCTTTCAGCTTCTTCTCTCCCGGCCCAAACAGCCACTGCTGAGGTCAATGGGACGATAGCCGACTCTACCGGCGCGATGGTGTCCGGCGCCGCCGTGATGATTACCAATCAGGGAACGAAGATCAGCAACAGGACGACTTCGAACGGTAGCGGATATTTCATTTTCATCAATCTTCAGCCCGGGCCATATGTCCTTACGGTCGAAAAGCAAGGGTTCAAGAAGGTGGAGACCAGGCCGTTTGATTTGGCCGTGAACCAAACGCTTACACAGCCAGTGAGCCTGGGTGTGGGGACGACAAGTGAAGTTGTTGAAGTCACTACACAAGCTCCGATGCTGCAAGTTTCCTCGTCGGAACTGGGGACGGTGATCCCGCAAAGGGCCGTGACTGATCTGCCTTTGAACGGTCGGAATTTTACCCAACTGCTGACTCTGACTCCGGGAGCCACGCCGGTATCGACCGCTCAAGGGTCCAGTGTCGGCGTCCAGGACGCGGGAATTTCCGCCATCCCCAGTTCGACCTTTTCAAAACCTGCGCTCCACGGGCAAGTGAATCGTTCCACGCTGTACTTTCTTGACGGAATCATCAACACGGATTTGCGCGGTCCGGTCTACGGAGTGCTCCCGATCATCGATACGATTGAGGAGTTCAAGGTGCAGTCCCATAACGACAAAGCGGAGTACGGCGGGGTCCTCGGCGGCGTGGTTAACGTGGTATCGAAATCGGGCACCAACGCTTTCCACGGCTCCGGGTGGGAGTTCCTGCGGAACAATGTTTTCGATGCCCGCGACGGATTCAAAGACGTGCGGCTGAACCCGGCGACCGGTCTCAATGTTCCGGTCGAAGCGGCGCCCTTTCACCAGAACGAGTATGGTGCAACGTTCGGCGGCCCGATCATCAAGAACAAGACGTTTTTCTTCCTGGGATACGAAGGTTGGCGCTACTCCAAACCGACGCAAAACACAGCCCAGATTCCCACCGCGGCGGAATTGACCGGAGACTTCACGCTGACCTCCGGCAGCAACCGGCAGATTTTTAATCCTTACTCAACTTTCAAAAGCGGCAGCAAGTTTCTCCGCAACCCGTTCCGTTGTGACGCGTCGGGGAATCCACTGCCAACGAATGCTTCGGGCCAGCAGGCACAAACCGGCACTCCGTGCCTGAAGCTGCCGCAGTCCTTGATCAACCCTGTGATGCAGGGCTACCTGCAGACGTATTTGCTGGCTCCCAATGCGGCGCTGGCGAACGGTGAGAATTTTATTGAAACGCGCCCGCTGATCGACAACTCCAACAGCTGGATGGCCCGCATTGATCACCGCTTCCGTGAAAAAGACAACATTTATTTCCGCTTTACCCAGATGCTGGTCCACCACTTGGACCATGTGATCGGCACAGCCGAGGAACAGCCCTCCGATTATCACGCCAACAACTTCGGCGGAGGATGGGTCCACACCTTTAGCGCGAATTTGATTCTCGACATGAGCGCCGGGGCCCTGCGTAAACCCTACGTGTTCAATCAGGCCAAGAGCACAATTGGCATAGACAAGATGAAGAGCCTGGGCCTAAGCGTTGACCAATTCAACGGAATGGTTGCAACCTTGGCAAGCCCCTGGTTCGCGAATGAAATCGGAAATCGTGGCGACTCGATCCGTCGCAATCCCGATTGGAGCGGTACGGGCAATGTCGACTGGCTGCGAGGCAAACACGATTTCCGGTTCGGCGGGCAATATGTTTGGATCGCGCGCGATCAGATCAATACCTTCCAGACCTTTGGGTTTAGTGGAGCGCTTACCGGGTGTCCTTCGAGTCCTTGTCCCGGCGCCCCAGCGGGCAGCGGAGGATTGTCGCTGGCTTCTGCTCTACTGGGCTTTCCCACAAGCTCTTCCGGTGAATTGCCTGCCGGTGGAGAAGTCAATTTCCATCTCGCCACCTGGTCGCTCTATGGCGAGGACCAGTGGAAACTCTTTCCCACGTTAACGGTGAACCTCGGACTGCGATGGGACTTTACCACGCAGCCGACCATGGCGAACAACCGTCTCTCCAATGGCCTTGATTTGTTCAATCAGCAGTGGCTTATTGGAGCGTCTTCGCTGGTGGCATGCAGCCAGTCGGGAGGGGCAAACGGATGTATGCCGGACGCCTTCTTTACAGCATGTCCAACTCCGAACCCAAGCAATATCCCGTGCAACACTCAGGTTGCTCTCAACAGCCATGTCATCGCGGCAGGCTCCAAGAATTTCATGTCTCCCGCGACCTATAACAACTACGGTCCCCGCTTCGGCTTTGCCTGGCAGCCGCGGCGCAACTGGGTCGTGCGCGGCGGAATTGGCATGTACTGGGATACCGTGTCGGCGCGCAGCCAATACGCACAAAATGATATCGAGGCTGCACAATGGCCGTGGGTGCGTGCATTCTCCGGCGCTCCGAATAGCTCAGGCAGTGCGGGCGCACCTGGAGTTCCTCTGGTTTCCATTACTGCTGCGGCCGGCAATCTGACGGCTCCGGTTCCGATATCCCCATGGAACAGCCTGCAATCCACTTTCTTTGACGATCCGCGCTATCAGGACCCATGGTCGGAACAATGGAACCTTGCAGTCGAAAGGCAGTTGTCACCGAGCACGCTCGTCTCCGTTGGTTATGTGGGAAGTCGTAACGGACACATGGCATATACCGGCAATGCCAACGCTGCTCCTGTAGCTTCTACGAGCAACACGGCGGCCGTCGATAATCTGCGGGCCATTCCCTGGATGCAGCCCGGTCTGCATTACACGCAATCAATCGGATACGGGAATTACAACGCCCTGCAGGTCAAGTTGCACCGAAACCTCTCCCGAGGGATTATGACCCTGATCTCGTACACCTGGTCGAAGTCGCTGGACACAAGCAGCGGATACTTCGGCGTGGAGAACGGAGCCGGACAGAACGGATCGTCGGTCCAGAATTATTTTGACCCGCGCTCGAACTACAGCGTGTCCGGGTTTGACGTTCCGCACTTTTTTTCCTGGTACACGGTTTGGGAGCTTCCCTTCGGGCGAGGCCAACACTGGCTGCAAAGCGGTCCGGCATCGTGGTTCCTGGGCAATTGGCAAATCAATGAGATCTTCCAGGCACGATCGGGGCAGCCTTTCAATCTCAACGTGAGCGGTGACCCTGCCAGTATATCGGGCGTGAATTTTGGCGCGATTAGCGGCTACGCGCGGCCAAACCTGGTCGGAAACCCAACCCCTGGGAATCAGACGGCGAATCAGTGGTTCGATCCCACGGCTTTTGCAGTGCCGTCCGGTTTGTTTGGAAACTTTGGAAGGAACGGCCTGAGGAGTGCCCACGTTGTGAACATGGACATTTCCTTGTTCAAAAACATACCTCTGGGTGAAGCAAGACAATTGCAGCTTCGCGCGGAGGGATTCAACGTGTTTAACATTCAAAACCTGGCTGCTCCCACCGGCAACGCTGCGACCATTGGGAACTCAGCCGCCGGCAAGATTACCTCGATCGTCGGTAACCCGAGGCAATTGCAGTTCGGCGCCAGGATTATTTTCTAAGAATTGATGGTCTAAACGGCAGGAGTCCTGTTACAGCGGAGTAACGGACCCTGCCATCGGCAAAGGGTGACGTGCGTCTCATCAGCTTTACGGAAAATGGCGGCTCGGCGGCAGGAATTCTGAAGAATGAAGGAGTGTTTCCGCTCGCTGACCTGGGATTTGGAAGTGCGCTGGAATTCATCGCAGCAGGCGAGCGCGCTATCCTCACCGCAGAGCGGGCGGCGCTCGCTTCCCAAAAGCTGCGTCCGCTCAGCGGGGTGAAGTTGCTGGCGCCAATTCCGCGCCCAGCAAAAATACTTTGTGTCGGCCTGAACTATCGAGATCATGCAATCGAATCCAGGATGGAGATCCCGCCGGTGCCCACCGTATTTGCGAAGTATCCAACGGCGGTTATCGGACCGGGAGCTCCTATCGTAATCTCATCCGTCACGGAGAAGCCTGATTACGAAGCTGAGCTTGCGCTAGTGATTGGCAAGGGAGGAGAGCGGATTTCGCGGGCAAACTGGCGCAGCCACGTATTCGGCTACACTGTCCTGAACGACGTGAGCGCGCGCGACGTACAACTCGCGACCTCCCAGTGGACCTTGGGGAAGAGCCTCAGCACCTTTGCACCATTAGGCCCGCACATTGTCACTGCCGATGAGATCCCGGACCCTCAGGCTTTGGATATTCGCCTTTCCATCGGCGGCGATATGCTTCAGCACTCGAACACTCGCGAACTGATCTTCGGTGTTCCGGAGCTGATCGAACATATCTCGCGCTTCATTGCTCTCGAGCCGGGCGATATCATCAGTACCGGAACGCCAGCCGGCGTGGGACTGGGCCGCACACCGCCTCGATGGTTGCGCCACGGAGACGAAGTCGTGATCGACATTGAGAAAATTGGCACGCTCAGGAACCCGGTAGTTGCAAGTTCTAATTGATGCGGACGTAATGCAAATCCAATATCGAGAGGCTTATGGACAGCAAATCTTCTTCCCGGCGTAATTTCCTAAAAGGACTTGGAGCCGCTGGCGCACTGACTGCCGCTGGTGTGCCGAACATTTATGGACAGGCGACCACCACTCCTGCTCCGTTACAAACCCAGGTTCCGGACAAGGCGCCGGCGGAATCTGCTGAAGTCCAGGCGGACCGCGTTCGCCGCATGCAGTGGTGGCACCAAGCCAAGTTCGGGATGTTTATCCATTGGGGCCTGTACAGCGTTTTAGGGCGGCATGAATGGGTGATGGAGAACGAAGGCATCCCGGTTTCGGAATACGCTCCGCTGGCCAAGCGCTTTAATCCCAAGCCCAATGCAGCGCGCGCGTGGGCGAAGCTGGCTCGCCAGGCTGGTCAGAAGTACATGGTGATGACCACAAAGCATCACGAGGGCTTCTGCCAGTGGGACACAAAGCTCACCGACTACTGCGCGGCCAAGCAAGGACCCGGCCGCGACCTGGTGCGGGAGTACGTTGACGCGGCGCGTGCGGAGGGCTTGCGCGTCGGCTTTTATTATTCGCTCATGGATTGGCATCATCCCGACGGCGCGCGTTGTGCTACGGACGAAGAAGCGCGCAAACGTTTTGTCGCGTATACGCACGGGCTCATCCGCGAGTTGCTGACCAATTACGGAAAAATAGACGTCCTCTGGTATGACGTTCGCTGGCCGCTCAAAGCCGATCAGTGGGAATCGGAGAAAATGAATAAGATGGTGTTCGAACTGCAGCCGGACATCATTGTGAACAACCGCAACGGCTTGCCCGGCGACTTCGCCACGCCTGAACAGCGCATCACGGCGGAAACCAACGGACGCGCCTGGGAGTCCTGCATGACGTTGAACGACAGCTGGGGCTTCCAGCAGAGCGATGATAACTGGAAGACTTCGAAACAGGTCATACGCAACCTGGTTTCCTGTGTGCGCGACGGCGGCAACTATCTCCTGAATATTGGTCCAAAACCCGATGGCTCAATTCCCGAAGAATCAGTACGAGTATTGAGCGAAGTCGGGCAATGGATGGCGAAGAATGGCGACACTATCTACCAATCCGATCTGTGCCAGCCGCGCAGGAACAACTACGCAAGCTTTACGCGTAAAGGGAACACGCTGTACATGCACGTACATTATTGGCCGGGCGAAACCGTGGCCATGAGCGGCCTGCAGACTACCGTGAAATCGGCCAGGCTCCTTGCCGGCAACAAAAAGATAGAGTTCCATCAGGATCCCTACCGGGTCCGCTTTACCGGACTGCCGGCCCAGCCGCCGGACCATCCCGTGACCACGATCGCCATGGAGTGCGAATCAGAGCCAACGCAGGACTCAATCTTTGTTCGCAAAGAGAAACCGCGGGACGGAGTCTGACTGCGGTGATCCGGCCAAATCTCCATCAAACGATTCTGCGATCCCGATCGCTGAATTAGAAACTTAAACAGGAAGATGCCTGATGTCAATTAACAGGAATTCGCGTAGAAAGTTTCTTCAGCTTACTGGCGCAGGACTCGCCGGGGCAACCTTAACGGTCCCATCGTTGGCCAGCGCCTTTGCGGTGCCAGCGGTTGCGGCAGGAATCTCTCCGAATTCGGGAAACGACAAAGCTGATTCCGGCACTTACAACGTGCAGGCCTTCGGTGCCAAGGGAGATGGCAAAGCGATAGATACACCTGCCGTCAACAAAGCGATTGAAGCTGCAGCCGCCGCCGGGGGCGGGGTTGTCCATTTTCCGGCGGGTAGGTACGCATGTTTCTCGATTCGTCTGAAGAGCAAGGTCGCGCTTTATCTGGACCCCGGAGCCACGATTCTGGCTGCGGACTCGGGCGCGGCCGGCCAGTATGATCCTGCGGAGCCTTTTGAGTTCGACAAATACCAGGATTACGGTCATAGCCATTGGCACAACAGCCTGATCTGGGGCGAAAGGACTCAGTCGCGGTACCAGCAGAGAAGGACCTAAGGCGGAAGATCCGGGCGTCGGCAACAAGGCGATCTCGCTGCGAAATTGCCGCAACGTCATACTGCGCGATTTTACGATTCTGCACGGCGGACACTTTGGCATCCTGGCGCTTGGAGTTGACAATCTCACCATCGACAATCTCACCATCGATACCAACCGTGACGGCATGGACATTGACTGTTGCCGCAACGTGCGCATCTCCAACTGCAGCGTAAACTCGCCCTATGACGACGGGATCTGCCTCAAGAGTTCCTTCGGCCTTGGTTATGCCCGGGCAACCGAAAAGGTCACCATCACAAATTGTTTAGTCAGCGGCTTTCAGGAAGGGACGCTGCTCGACGGGACCTTCAATCGTACTTTGCCGCGTCCTAACTTCAGTCCTACCGGCCGGATCAAGTTCGGTACCGAATCCAACGGCGGCTTCAAAAACATTGCGATTTCCAACTGCGTGTTCGAATTCTGTCGCGGGCTGGCCATGGAAACCGTGGACGGTGGGATCCTGGAAGACGTAACCATCAACAACATCACCATGCGCGACATCACCAATGCGCCTATCTTTCTGCGCCTGGGCCGGCGTATGCGCGGACCTGAGGGTGTTCCGGTCGGCGTATTGCGCCGGGTCATCATCAGCAACATCATGTGTTCGAACGCCGCTTCCGGGCTGGGCTCCATTATCAGCGGCATTCCCGGCCATGAGATTGAGGACATCACGTTGAGTGATATTTACATCCAGCACCAAGGGGGCGGCAGCAAAGACAGCGCCATTATCCAGCCTCCCGAGGAGGAAGTTAAGTATCCGGAGCCAACCATGTTCGGGCCGGTCCTGCCCAGTCACGGTTTCTTTATCCGCCACGCGAAGAACATTCACCTGAACAACGTTGAAGTTGTCTGCATCAAGGAAGACGCGCGTCCGGCATTTGCTGTGCAGGACGTAAAAGGCGCGGACTTTTTCCGCGTCAGGGCGCAGCGCGCGCCGGAAGGGTCCACATTCGCGCTAAAAAACGTAGCCGACTTCAGCCTGAGCCAGAGCAGGCCGCTGCCGGATACGCAGCTTGATAACGTTGTAGAGAGGAAACTCTGAGTAGGGGAGCGCCGGTTTTCGCAGGGAGCGCGCTGCGGTTCTCGTCATTGTTCAATTCGGCTTTGGACACTGGCTGGTATCCGAGTATCCGGCATCTTGGGGATACAGCGCCATCAACTTGCGCAGGACACCATTCGTCCATCCGAAGCCATCCTGAAGCGGATATTCGCCGCCACCGCCGGCGCGGTCGAGCCTGATGACATCGTACTTTTCCACCAGCTTTCCGCTCTGCTGGTAGACACGCGATACGTTGACCATCCAGCGACAGGCGACCGTCTCAGCCATCACGCGATGCTGATACCTGGTTAGCCCGGCCACGGCGATCCATTGCAGTGGCGCCCAGCCGTTGGGTGCGTCCCACTGCTGGCCGGTAGCGGTTGTTGTAGTCACGATTCCGCCCGGCTTAAGTAATTGCTTCGCAACCGACTTCACCACCTTCGATGCCTGGCGGTTGTTCGACATACCAACAAACAGAGGATAGAGGGTTGCGGCACTCAACCGGTCGATCCGTTTCCGAAGCCGATAGTCGTAATCCAAATAGCGGCCGCCGGCTGCGTCCCATAGATGCTTGTTGACCGCTTTGCGACGCGCGGTCGCCCGGCGCTGGAACTCTCGCGCACACTCGCGCTGGCCCGTTCGGTCACAGCCGGACCGGATTGCATCTTCCAGGCCGAAGAGCAGGCTGTTTAAATCTGGCGGAATGATCTCTGTGGTGTCGATCGTGGCCAGGGAACGGCCATCCACGAACCAACGCGAACTGAAGTCCCATCCACTCTCCGCGGACGCGCGTATATCGTGAAACAACTCACGCGGGTCGCGTCCGGAAGTCCGGGCCACGGTCATATCTTCCCGGTAAGACTCGTCGCGCGGAGTGTCACTATCGTCCCAATAGCGGTTGAGCACCGATCCATCAGGGAGCGCCACGACATGGCGATGAGCTTTTCCTGGACGGAGTCCCTCTGAGCCTTCCATCCAGAACGCATATTCTTTCTTGAGTTGCGGCAAGTATTGCGCAAATGCCTGCGCCTCGTCGGCAGGCGACAGCAGCGCAACCATCTTAAAGAAGAACGGCGGCTGTGAGCGGGTCAAATAGTAAGTGCGGTTGCCATTCGGGACATGCCCGTAGGTGTCGATGAGATGCGCAAAATTGCGGACCATGTCCTGAACAAGATCGCGGCGACCACTCTCGCTGAGCCCCAGCATGGTGAAATAGCTGTCCCAATAGTAGAGTTCGCGAAAACGCGATCCTGGAACCACGTACGGCTGCGGAAGAGGGAGCAGCGAAGAATACGGGTGGACGTCAGGGGACTTGCGCGTGAGTTGGTCCCAGAGAGAATCAATGTGTTCGCGAAGAGATGTCGTCCCGGCCAGGTGCGCAACCGTGGCAGTCTCCTCGGGCAGATAGAAATGGTCTTCCACAAAGCGCTTCAACTGCGCTTGCGATTTAGGCTTTTCCGAATGATACAGACGAAGGATTTCCGCTGGCGGCGATTTCGGGACCGCGTCTGCAAATTCCTTGCTGTCAGGAAAGATCCCTTCCATCTGCACCCTGGTAAAGAGATCCTGGAATACGACCTGCGGCGGATCAGGATATGGCTGGGCCGTCGCGGCAGTGGTCCATAGAACGTCGATCGACGCAATGAGAACGGCAAATGCCAGGAAGAGGCCACGAAACCGATACTCGGCGGGACGTTTCAATTGGGGGAAGGGAATCACTCAGGCAACTTTGCAACCTCGGAATACTTCACAACGTCGCTCAGAGTACGATGCAGTCGGAGATCAGCGGGCAACTCGTGCTCCCTTGCGGTCCGCCCAGAGTTGCCGCCGTTCCGGTGGTTGAGGCTATGGCAGAACCGCTGCGATCTCCGGTGATTTGGCGCTCTCATTTGCCCGCAAGTCAACCGCAGAAATACAGTAGAAATATTTGGTCCCGGCTGCAACGTTGGTGTCCTGGAATGAAAACATGGTGATCGGAGCAGAGTTGATGCGCACCATCTGCTCGCCCTCTCGACGCCGGTACACGTTGTATCCTGCAAGGTCCTTCTCGATATTTGGCGCCCATAGAAGATCGACGAATTTCTTCCCGGGAATGTGGCCGACGATAACAAGCAATCTTTCCGGTGCATCGGGTGGAAAGACATCATGCGTTGTGACCTCAACCGGGCCTGAATCTTCTCCTTCAATCTGACCAATCAACTGGCCGTCCCGTGAATAGACCTTGGTTAGCGGCGTGACCCAATACAGGTAAGTCTTTTCCCACTCGATGCTGGTATCGACTGCGCTCCATCGATCTCCGTCTCTGGTGTGGACCAGACCGCGCAAATAGGGAATCACACCCCGTCGCGAAGATCCTTTTTCGCTCCGGGAGACGCGGTAATCGAACTGCAATGACGACGGAGGCGGGCTTTCGATGTCATTGCTCCATATCAGATACACGCCACGCACATCGACTTGTGAATGCAGTTCGTCGGTCTGCGGCAGCGGCGCCAGCGGAACCGACACCGAATTCGAGACCCCGGCTTTCTTCCCATGATTGTCGCGCACTTCAACGGTATAGACTGCAAACTGCGGATCGGTCCCTTCTGGCTGTTCGGGCAGCGTATCCGAAAACCGGAGGGTGATCTCACTGGGCTTCTCACCCACGGCACTCACGACCGCGCCTGTTTCCTTTTGAGGATCAACCTCTCCCACCGGGTGCGCGCAGGCCGTCTTGTGATTGGCCGTTGTTGAACTTGATGAAGACATGCTGCGGCACACTCTGCTGACCAGATGGCCTGGGAGCGATTGACGATCGGCCGGCAGCCGCGGCTGGCGCCAGGTGAGCATGACCTTGTTGCCTTTGCGCGTTACCCGCAAGTCGTGCACGAGCTGCGGCTCATGAGAAGATGCCCGCTGCGGGCCAGGCGCGCCGCCCCAGGTGAGCGGAGCGCAAAGGGCGATTACGAAGGCTGCCTTATTCCATTTCACGGAAATCCTTTCTCAATCTCAGGACTAGAAATCAAATCGCAAACGCATCGACGCTGCGCGGGGTGAAGCCAGCGCGGTTCCCGAAAAAACATTGGCAAAGTCGATGACGTTCAGGCGATTCGTCAAGTTTCGGATGTCACCCTGAAGAGCAACGGCTCGCGACTCGCGTTTCCAGAGCTGTGTGCCAGCAGAGAGGTCCAAAGCGAAAGAGGGGCGGACACGTCCGGCCTCCAGGTTCACACGATCCACGACCGCTTGCCCGAATTCTGCCAATAGCGTCGCTGGATCCTCGCCATTTAGCTCTACCGGAAGTCCGCTGCCGTAAGAAGCCCCTAACGCCGTCCAAAACCTTCGCACCGGCTGGTAGTGGATCTGAGCATGGGCTGTATGTCGTTGGTCCTGTGTGACCCAAATGGTTTCCCTGGAGTTGAGCAGCGCCGCGGCATCCCGTCCCAGGAACAAGCCTCCCACCACCGGCAATTGGGCCTTGGCCACCATATAGGAGTAATTGAGAAAAGCAGAAAATGGCCCCCATTCGGCCAGTGCAATCTGGCTTTCTGCGCCGTAGATAGACGCAGAATGCAGAGCAGTAGGAAAGCTAATGCCGGTCTCGAGCAGCGTGTCGTCGTCACCAATATTGTGTATGTTGCGCCAAAAATAATTCACGGAGCCGCGCGCTTTACGAAAGAGTTCTTTTGTGGCCCCCACTTCGTAATAGTTTCCCCGCGCTGGCCGCAAGGCCAGTTGTGCTGTGGTCTGGTTGAGCATTCGTACGTCGGCAGACGTGCTGAGCAGCAGGTTCTCGATTGCGGGCGTGCTAAAAATGCGGTCATAGGAGGCCCGCAATACCAGCCCCAGCTTGGGCGCGTACCATGCCAGCCCCAATCGAGGACTCCACGCTGACTCGTCAACACGGACGCTGTAGTGATCAAAGCGGAGGCCGGCGCTCACGTTCAGATTTTTGAATCTCATCTGGTCTTGCGCGTAAAACGCCTGTTCCCGGTCCAGGCCCGTGCCCGCAAATGAAAAACTCGGCGGCGTGGACGGGTCGAAGATGGATTGATCGAGCGTAGTAATCAGATAGGAGAATCTCTCATGTACTGAACTATAAATTGCGTCCGCTCCGGCCTTGAGTTCATGATGTGGCAACACCATGTCAACGCTTCCACTCACATAGCC